>ENA-OQIK01000016-OQIK01000016.1-human-gut-metagenome-genome-assembly--contig:-NODE-16-length-167325-cov-9.858438_pt1 | contig 167325 bp, 134 predicted proteins | sample MGYA00242578_ERZ504743 | MGnify/ENA primary metagenome ERZ504743 (study PRJEB26092, sample SAMD00036441) | human gut metagenome | host: Homo sapiens | study: EMG produced TPA metagenomics assembly of...
CCCTCACCCTCGCCAAACTCAACTTTTACGTTGATATGTCCGTCTGGCTTTTTGTGGGAAAGCAGTACTACCGTCTCCACATGCGGTGTCGTTTTTCACTGCTTTAACAGTACGCGAACCCGCATAGTTACTGAGTTTTTACACCCTTTGACAGGTTGCTAATATCTGCAATCATAAGGTTAAGACATGGCGTACAGACCGTTTGACTTTGTAAACGTGTGGCGGGTACGCCGATATTTTGTAACACTTTTATAATACAAAATTATTCTAAATACTGCTACCATATTTGGTAATATATCAGTACGCCGATTTGTTTTGGGCATTTTTGCGAATGGCATTAACACCCTTTCAATGTTCACTTTTATTGAAACCGATATTTTCCTTTTCCATGTCCTGTTACAGGTACGATTACCTCACTATCAACCAACAGTTTTATTAACTTGGAAGCTCTTGATGGCTTTAATCCAGTAATTTCTTCAACTATCGTTCTTCCGAAACAATTTTCTTTTCCACATTTTGAAAATATTTCTACTGTATGATTTATTGTTTTTTCTGAAATCGTATCTGAGAAAGAAAGTAATTTATTTCGAATGTCCACTTTTGTGCTTTCAATGTCCACTTCTCCACTCTTAATGTCCACTTTTACTCTTTCAATGTCCACTTCTGCAAACCTTCCACTAATGTGCATCGTACGATTATGAAGTTCATTCTTCTCATCCAACAATAAATTTCTTAAAAACAATTCCAAATACTCGGTTGTTTCATGAACACCATTTTTCAAATCGTTATAATTGGCCCTGACAAGTGCATTTTCTTTCCAGTGGACAAATTCTCTGCTCTCGTTACTAATACGTATTCTTTTCCCTTTAATAGTTTTTTGCATACAACTGATTTACCCGAACCAGCATTTCCCTGTATTGATACTAATTTTTCTCGTGCTGCCTGTATTGTTTCTATAATTTCTGACCTGTCAATTTCATATTCACCGTTAATAAGCTCTTCAATATTTTCAAGTTCAATTTCTTTACTTACTTCAATCGCATGCAAAAACTTCTTAATGTTTTCCTTACGAGGCTGTTCTTCTATCACCCCCAGCTTATCCATTATCTTGGAAAAATCCGATGATAGCGTATTATGTAGTGTTCTTTCGCCGCTCGACATAAGGGACTTCGCATACTCATTATATGCGTATAAAATATCCTCAATAATCTGAGTCATTTGCTTCTGTTCCTCATGCCCTATACGCAGCTCTCTATTCTGCTCAAAAAAGCCCAGAATGATATCTTGGATTTCTTCCTCTGAAAAAATATGATCCTTATATTTATCCCCCATATCAGTTTTAAATCTATCAAGACAAACCTGAACTAAAGGATCATCTGAATCCCAATTATTGATATCAATTTCTTTTCTTTTTATCTTGTCCTTAATAATTAATATCCAGCTTCTTCCCGCTTCTTCTAAAGTGACAAAAGAGCTAATCAATCCAATTGCTGATACCAAATCCATTTACTAATCATCTCCTCGTCTAATCTATAAATGCTGATTCAAAACTAGCTTCTGTTCAAACCCATTTTTGTATATGTATAGTAACCTACGCCTATCAAATACCGGATTTGTGTCATGTATTATGCTATGATGATTTGGACACACAATAAGCTGTTTACTCGCATCATTATTAAGGCTTGATACAAAATAATCGATGTGATTGCCTCCACAATATGTGAGCCAAACTCCTCACCAATCAATTGACCACAGATTTGGCATCTGTAACCATATAAAAGCTTTAAATTGTCTCAAATCTTCTTGTTAAGCTTTCTAATCTTTACAATCCTCTCTATTTCAAGAATTGTGGATGTTGAGTCCTCTACATCATAGTTAAATTCTGCTTCCATGATTCGTTCTTTCTGACCAGAAACTGTCTGCCTTAAAGAAACAATATCATCCGCAACAATGGTCTCTAATACGTAAGAATCATCATATTCTGTTGTATATATTGCAAGGTATTCCTTACACTCTTCAGGCAACCTTATCATTGTTCTGTCACCTGGTTCACGCATTTCTCGTGTGGTCTTTATAAACTGATAGCTCTTTGAAAAGTATGTCTGCAACGCCTTTGCAAGTTCACCATTCTTAGAATATCGTATTTGCAATGTGTCCTTTTTTCTCTTAAATTTTGGATCAAAATTCACATTTCTAATCTGAGCCTTATAAGATTTTCCATTCAGATAAAGCGTGATATCTTTAGACTCACCTCTATTTAAAAAACGCCCCATTACCTGCCCAAATATAACCTGATTGTCAAAGGGCAAAGTGAGCCCTTCCTGCAACAAAGACCAGTCTACTTCTTTTTTATAGACGTAATTTTCAGTTGTCATCAAGGCTCACCTCTATTTATTATCATTCATTACATGTTTTAATGTTTCATAATCTTCAAAACTTCTATCTTCGCATATTCTCAAAAAAATAATCCTATTAAGAATTCTCTGAACAACAATATTCAATGTATTTATATTAATTGATGGATTATTTTTCATTATGCTGTTTCCAAATACTAATCTCCATTCCTTAATCTGCTTTAAAAAATACTCATCAAACGGTTCTCTTCTATAAGGTCCTAAAAGCAACGCGAACTTCTTTTCAAATTCTCCCGTGATAACAGCTTCTTTTGAAAGCATTCCATATATTTCATTAAACTTTTCAACATATTCTGTATAATTATAATGCGCGATAAGAGCTACACCTATATCATCATCTTCAACTGGTCTTACACTACAATCATAAATATACAAATCTGTAAAATTTGTTAAAACAGAAATTTTTAGATTACCACTCCATCCGTATCTTCTTAACTGAAAAGCTGGAAGAATGTCTGATGTGATATCCACGGCTGGTTTCTTCGTCTCTAAATAAAACAATAATTCTGTACCTATTCTAAATGCGTAATCTGGTTTTTTATTTTTACTTTCCCCATCTTCTTCAACAGTTACATTAGCCTCATGCGTAACCTCTCTCAAATGTTGAGGCAAACCATTTTCATTAAGCACATCCCAACCTAATAATTGAAAAAGGAATTCACAAAATCAACTCTAACCTGAGTTTCATTATATGACTTCTGTTTATATTGTTCTAAATTAGCACTATATAGATCAACTTTATTTTGCAAAAGTCTGATTTTTTCTTCCTGACCATGGTTTATTATTTCTAAAAAACCTGCATTCATATAAAATCTGCCTCCTTCTTGACATAATCCAAGTGCACAATAATTTATACCAGTATTCGATACCCAGACATAATTTTCTCATAACAAATGTCCCAAAAACAGGACTTCACGTACTTTCCCGACTTGATTCTTTTATCAACAGGTTTTTGCGCATTTACTGGAATTGCCCATGATCGCCCAAATTTTATAACCCCCGGAATCATTCCTTCATTGCATATAGTTTGAAGTCTTCTCTCTGACAATCCCCACTTTGTGGCTGCTTCTTTTACAGTCATAAATTCCATAAATTTTCTCTCCATTTTTGTTCTATAAAGTGCCAAAATACTCCTCCTATATGATAAGCGGTCAAGCGCCGAATATCAATTATTTTCAATATTATTTATCCGCGAACAATCTATACTCTACCGCGTACAAATTTATATAAAAAATACCTTTTAGCAAGCAGATGTATTTTCTCGCTAAAAGGTACTTCGCCCTTGTGCATATATTCAATTTATTTTTTCATGCACATTTTTATTCATTAAATTTCTATGATATGTTTCCTTAAAAATAGCTCTCAAACCCGCTTAAACTGGGCATTTCTTAGAGAGTAAGCATACCGTCTCCACATGGACTCCTTGCGGAAACATATCAGTAGTAGAAACCCGCACCAGTTCATAATCCTCCGCACACAGCACCTTCAGATCCCTCGCCAGTGTCGCACTGTCACAGCTCACATACACAACCCTCTCCGGCTTCATTTTAAGGATCGTATTCAGAAGTACCTCATCACAGCCCTTCCGTGGCGGGTCTACCACGATAACGTCTGCATAAACGCCATTCTTCTCATACTCTCTCGGCAGCACTTCCTCTGCTTTTCCGACAAAAAACTCTACATTCTCAATGCCATTGAGCTTCGCATTCTCTCTTGCATTGTCAATGGCCTGTGGTACGATCTCCACGCCGCGGACGAATTTTGCTTTCTGGGCCAGGAACAGGGAGATAGTTCCGATTCCGCAGTACAGATCCCAGACAGTTTCATTTCCCGTAAGGCCGGCGTACTCCAGAGCCTTTCCATACAGTTTTTCGGTCTGGATGGGATTGACCTGGAAAAAGGACAGGGGAGAGATCTGATAGGAAATATCTCCGATGCTGTCCGTTATATAGGACTGTCCCCAAAGGAGGCGAAGCTGATCACCCAGGATCACATTGTTCCGTTTTTTATTAACATTGATGGTAATGCTGGTCATTTCCGGAATTTCACAGAGTGATTCCACAAGAGCCTTTTCTGCAGGGATCTTATCTCCGTTTAAGATCAGACAGACCATCATCTCATCTGTATGGAAGCCATAACGAATCATAATATGACGTACAAGACCTTTTCCCGTGGCCTCATCGTAGGGCTGTACATGATATTTTTCCATGTGTCCGATCACACGGTCCAAAACCTCTTTATTCTGTTTCACTCCCAGAATACATTCTCGGTTATCAATGATGGAGTGGGTTCTTCCTGCATAAAAGCCTGTGATGATCTTTCCGTCTTTATTTTTTCCTACCGGAAACTGTGCCTTGTTTCGATAATGATAGGGGTCTTCCATCCCCATGATCGGTTCCATATCAAGATTCTGAAAACCTCCGATTCTTTCCAGATGTCCACGAACCTTTTTCTCTTTAAATTTCAGCTGCTGCTCGTAGGATAATGCCTGAAGCTGGCATCCTCCGCACTGGCGGGCAATGGAGCAGGCAGGTTTCACACGGTATGGAGACGGTGTGATCACCTCCATCAGGCGGCCATAGCCATAGTTCTTTTTTGCCTTGATGATCTTGGCTTTGATCCGGTCTCCGATCACGGCGTCTTTCACAAAAACGGTGAAGCCATCGGCTTTCCCGATACCTTCACCGTCAACTCCGCAATCCTCTATATCTAAAGTGAGTATATCGTTTTTACGGAATTCCATGTATTAAATATCTCCTGTTCTTCTTAAATTGGACTCAAAAAGCCGGTTGAAACCAAGCCATTCTTTTTTGCCTTTGTCTGCGTGGAAAATTTCTGTCAGTGTCTCCATCCTTGCATCTGTATTGTCTGCCAGATTCAGGGCAACTGCCTCCGCAAGTGCCGGCTTCTTGGGAGAACCGTACTCCAGCTCACCATGATGTGCAAGAATACAGTGGATCACCTGATTTTCAAGCTTCTCCGGAAAATCCGGGATCTCTTTTGCAAGATCATGTACCATCTGTGCCCCGATCACAATATGTCCAAGAAGCTGTCCCTCATCTGTATAATCATTCATCGGAAAAGCAGAAAGCTCCTTCGTTTTGCCCACATCATGAAGAAGTGCGGTTGTGATCAGAAGATCTCGGTTCAATAGCGGATATGCATTCGCCATATAATCGCAGAGACGTGTCACTCCAAGAGTGTGCTCCATCAGTCCGCCGATAAAGCCGTGATGTACGGTCTTGGCTGCAGAATGTCCCTCAAATATCTTCATAAATTCCTGATCTTCCACAAAAAGCTTCTTTAGGAGCTGGGAAAGATAGGGATTCTTCACACTGTTGATAAGCTCTCGCAGCTGGCTCTGCATATCATCCACACTGTTCTCACTGGTAGGAAGATAATCTGCCGGATCATACTCCCCTTCTCCTGCCTTGCGTGCTCTCTTGATATTCAGCTGCATGGCGCCTGCAAAGCTTGTCACATCTCCCATGATCTCAATGTAATCCAGCGCATCAAACTCATCAATTCCCAGAGAATTGGGATCCCAGATCTTACCATCGATCACACCTGTTTTATCCTGAAGGATCAGATTCTCATAAGGCTTGCCATTCTTCGTTGTAGCTGCCTGTTTCTGTTTGCAGAGATAGATCCCGTTTACTCTGTCTCCTTCATGTAATTCATTTAAAAAACGCATAAAATTCTTGCCTTTCTGTTCTTTTTACTTTCAAAGCAGACATACTCACGAACACATCCGCTTCACACTTTGCATTCATAGCCAGACTTTCTTTATGATCTTTGGCCGCATCCCGGTCCGGGCTTTCTGGCATTTCTGCACAGTTTCCACTTACTTCCGGGCTTTATTCAGTATCATAACACATTTTACTTTCCTTTGCTATGGAAATCATGTAAAATAGGAAACGAAGTGTTTTTTTGCATATCTTGTGTTACGCAGAAAAGCACAGAATCAACAGAAGTAACAAAAAGGAGTAACTATAGCAACAATGAACAAAAAAGCATACAAAGCACTTGAATACTATAAAATCATAGATCTGCTCACAGACAAGGCCTCCTCCCCCATGGGAAAAGATCTCTGTCGAAAGCTTACCCCTTCCACAGACATTGAGGAGATCCGGTCCATGCAGCTGCAGACACACGATGCCCTTGCACGCCTGTTCAAAAAAGGCGGCATTTCCTTCGGCAGCGTCAAGGACATCCGCGGCACATTAAAACGTCTTACTGTTGGCAGCGCCCTGAATGCACCAGAGCTGCTTTCTGTCTGCAGTCTTCTTGAGAATACCGGTCGTGTAAAGGCCTATTCCAGAAGTGACCGTGATGACGGAATGACCGATTCCCTTGACGGAATGTTTGCGGCACTGGAACCACTGACACCACTCAGCACAGAGATCCGCCGCTGTATCCTTTCTGAGGATGAGATCAGTGACGATGCCAGCAGCACGCTTCGCCAGATCCGCCGCAGCATCAAAGCCACCAATGACCGGATACACACCCAGCTTTCTTCTCTGGTTGCAGGAAGTGCCAGGAATTATCTTCAGGATTCCGTTATCACCATGCGCGACGGCCGCTACTGTATCCCGGTAAAGGCTGAATATAAAGGCCAGGTTCCCGGTATGATCCACGACCAGTCTGCCACAGGTTCCACTCTTTTCATTGAGCCTATGGCTGTTGTCAAGCTGAACAACGACATCCGCGAGCTGGAGCTGAAAGAGCAGAAAGAGATCGAAGTGATCCTTGCATCCTTAAGCCAGCAGGTAGCTGCTGAGCTGGAGGCTATTCACGCAGATCTTTCCATCATGGTACAGCTGGACTTTATTTTTGCCCGTGCCGCACTTGCCATGGACATGAACGCCAGTGAACCTGTTTTCAACACAGAAGGCCGGATCCGGCTTCGCCAGGCCCGTCATCCACTGATCGATAAGAAAAAAGCCGTTCCTATTGATATCCGTCTCGGGGATGATTTTGACCTCCTGGTTGTCACCGGACCAAACACCGGTGGTAAAACTGTTTCTCTGAAAACCGTAGGTCTTCTTACCATGATGGGACAGTCGGGTCTCCATATCCCGGCGCTGGATCGTTCCGAACTTGCACTTTTCCACGAGGTTTATGCTGATATCGGAGATGAGCAGAGCATTGAACAGTCCTTAAGTACCTTCTCCTCTCATATGACAAACGTGGTTTCCTTCCTGAAATCCGCAGATCAGGATTCCCTGGTCCTCTTCGATGAGCTTGGTGCAGGTACGGACCCTACAGAGGGTGCCGCTCTTGCCATTGCGATCCTGTCACATCTTCACGAGCAGGGTATCCGTACCATGGCAACCACCCATTACAGCGAACTGAAGATCTATGCCCTCTCCACTCCAGGTGTGGAAAATGCCTGCTGTGAATTCGATGTGGAGACCTTACGTCCGACCTACCGCCTTCTGATCGGTGTTCCGGGAAAAAGTAACGCATTTGCCATTTCTTCCAAGCTGGGGCTTCCGGATTTCATCATCGACAAAGCAAAGGAACAGATCAGCGAGCAGGATGAATCTTTTGAAGATGTTCTGACATCCCTGGAGCAGAGCCGTGTCACCATCGAAAACGAGCGTGCTGAAATTGCCCGTTACAAAGAACAGGTAGAAGATCTGAAAAAATCTCTTCAGGAAAAAGAAGAAAAGCTGGATGAACGTAAAGAGCGGATTCTCAGAGAAGCCAATGAACAGGCACATGCGATTCTCCGCGATACCAAGGAATACGCAGATCAGACCATGAAGCTTTTCCATAAATTCCAGAAGGATCACGTAGATACCGCTTCCGTAGAAAAAGAGCGCCAGAACCTGAAAAAACGTATGTCAAAAGCCGAAAATGGAATGTCTTCCAGACAGCAGAAGCAAAAGCCAAAGAAACAGCTGAAGCCATCCGATCTTTCTCTTGGCGATACCGTAAAGGTGCTCAGCCTGAATCTGAAAGGAACAGTTTCCAGTCATCCGGATTCCAAAGGATATCTCTTTGTGCAGATGGGTATCATCCGTTCCAAGGTTCATATCTCCGATCTGGAGCTTGTGGACGAGCCGGTGATCACCACTCCGTCCATGCAGCGTACCGGCGCCGGAAAGATCCGTATGTCCAAGGCAGCCAGCATTTCCACAGAGATCAATCTTCTGGGAAAAACCGTAGATGAGGCAGTTGCAGAGCTGGATAAATATCTGGATGACGCCTATATCGCACACATGAAATCCGTCCGTATCGTTCACGGAAAAGGTACCGGTGCCCTCCGCAAAGGTGTCCACAATTACCTGAAGCGCCAAAAGCACGTAGCTTCCTTCCGTCTCGGCGAATTCGGAGAAGGCGATGCCGGCGTGACCATTGTAGAATTCAAGAAATAAAAAGGAGCTGAAGCCATGGCTACAAAACAGAAAATCCTCATTGTTGACGATGACAACAACATTGCAGAGCTGGTTGCTCTCTATCTCACAAAAGAATGCTTTGAGACTAAGATCGTAAATGACGGCGAGGAAGCCCTGAAGCAGTTCCATATTTTTCACCCGGATCTGATCCTTCTGGATCTCATGCTTCCGGGCATTGACGGATACCAGGTATGCCGCGAGATCCGTCACACCTCCGATGTACCGATCATTATGCTTTCCGCCAAGGGAGAAACCTTTGACAAAGTCCTGGGACTGGAACTTGGAGCAGATGATTACATCATCAAGCCTTTTGACTCCAAAGAGCTGGTGGCACGTGTCCGTGCGGTACTGCGCAGATTTCATGTAAAATCTCCGTCTGCCGCGCCAAAGGAAAAATGTGTTTCCTATCCGGATCTGGTGATCAACCTGACCAACTATTCTGTAACTTATATGGGACACCAGATCGATATGCCGCCAAAGGAGCTGGAGCTTCTCTATTTCCTGGCAGCTTCTCCCAATCAGGTTTTCACAAGAGAACAGCTTCTGGATCACATCTGGGGCTATGAATACATTGGCGATACCAGAACCGTAGACGTTCACATCAAACGTCTCCGTGAAAAGATCAAGGATAACCCAAACTGGGCTCTTTCCACAGTCTGGGGGATCGGCTACAAATTTGAGGTAAAGGATTCATGAAACAGCATCTTTATACTAAACTGCTGATCCTGTACTTTATGCTGGGCGGAATCTGCTTTCTGCTGCTTTCCTCCGGTGGCTCCTACCTGGTAGAAAAAAGGCTGGAGCGCTCTACCGGAGAGTCCCTTTACCGCACTGCCAGCCAGCTGGTTTCCAAAAATGAACTTCGTCAGGCTGTAAAAAGCCCCAAAAACAAATCCCTCACCCTGGCTCTTTCCTCTGCAGCAGCCTTTCAAAATGCAGATTTCTGGGTTATGGATACAGATGGGAACGTTCTGATAAACACAAACCAGCAGTCCTCTGATTCCGGTGATATCACCGTCAGGAACTTCCGACCGGAAGATTACGAAGATACCTGCTATTCCTCCGGTACGTTTTACGGGACATTAAAAACCACACAGCTAAGCACAGTCGTTCCCATAAAAGATACGGATCTGGTGACTGGTTATCTGGTGATCCACTACCCTATGAAAAACCTCTACGAAAGCCGCAGCAATATCGTAGAGGTTATGGTCCTGATCTTTATTGTGATCTATGCACTGTTTTTCAGTTTTCTTCTGATCTATTTTTACAGGGTCCACAAACCTCTGAAAGAAATCTTAAAGGGTGCCCTGGAATTTGCCAACGGAAATCTTACCTACACGATCCCCGTAGATTCTGAAGATGAGATGGGATATCTTTCCCACTCCCTGAATTACATGGCAGACAAGCTGAACAAAAACGGAGAGTATCAACGACAATTCATTTCCAATGTGTCCCATGATTTCCGCTCGCCTCTGACCTCCATCAAAGGCTATGTGGAAGCCATGCTGGACGGTACCATCCCACCGGAAATGCAGGAACGTTATCTGAAAGTCATTGCTTTTGAATCCACCCGTCTGGAGAAGCTTACCCGAAGTCTCCTTACCTTAAACGAACTGGATGTCAAAAAGCGTATGATGCATATGCGGCGTTTTGATATCAATGAAACGATCCGTACCACAGCCGCCACCTTTGAGGGAACCTGTTCGGAACGAAACATCCGTCTGGAGCTCCTCCTTGCTGGAAAAGAGCTTTTTGTCCGTGCAGATATGGAACAGATCCAGCAGGTACTGTACAATTTATTGGACAACGCAGTAAAATTCAGCAGCGACAATTCTTCTATCACACTGGAAACCACAGTCAATCATGGCAAGGTTTTTGTCTCAGTCAAAGACCATGGAAGCGGAATTCCAAAGGAAAGTCTTTCCAGGATCTGGGATCGTTTCTATAAGATTGATGCCTCCCGTGGAAAAGACCGCAAGGGTACCGGGCTTGGCCTTGCCATTGTAAAAGAAATCATCAACGCTCATAAGCAGAATATCAATGTGATCAGCACCGTAGGTGTTGGAACAGAATTTATCTTTACACTGGAAAAAGCAAAATAAAACATCAAAAAACCTCTGATCCGGAAGGCTGTAAAAGAAATATCTCTCAATATCTCCTACAGTATTTCCGGATCAGAGGTTTTTATTTACTCTTTGCAGGCTTATTTCCAATCGTAATTTCTCAGATGGCCTTCCAGATTCATATGCGTAAAATTATGCTGCCGCAGCGCCTCATAAAGCACAATGGCAACTGAATTGCTTAAATTCAGGGAACGGATATCTCCGATCATCGGGATCCGCACGCAGGTTTCCTGATTGTTTACCAGGATATCCTCAGGGATTCCCGCACTCTCCTTGCCAAACATAATGAAACAGTCATCCTCATACTGCACATCTGTATAAGTCTGAGGTGCCTTGGTGGTTGCGTAATAAATCTTTGCTCCCGGATTCTTTTTGAGAAAATCCTCATAGTCTAGATATCTGGTCACATCCAGATGTTCCCAATAATCCATACCTGCACGCTTGATGGCCTTTTCATTCAGGCGAAAACCAAGTGGTTCGATCAGATGCAGCCTGGTTCCTGTTGCCACACAGGTTCTTCCGATATTTCCTGTATTTGCCGGAATTTCCGGCTCATGGAGCACAATATTCAAAACTCCCATTTATTTTTTTCCTCTTTTCTACATAGCATTAAATATACAAAATATGCATTCGCAATCCGCTTCGCTGCTTGCTCATGAGATCAAAAGCCAAGCTTTTTGGTCTCATCTTCTGCCGGGCGTTCCAGATATCTGGCATTTCCGCCGCTGTAAAGAAGCCTGTTATTTCCGGAATCGGTCTGCCCGATCACTGCTGCCATGATCCCCTCTCGCCGCAACTGCTGCACAAACGCATCACCGCCATGGATTCCCATAAGAATACTTCCGCCGGAAAGCAGCTTGTACGGATTCACATCAAGGATCTCACAGATCTCTATGGTTTCCTGTCGGATGGGCACACTTCGAAGATCTGCACTAAGACCTACTCCGGATGCCTCCGCCATTTTCCAGAGGGCAGCAAGAAAGCCGCCTTCTCCCATCCGATATCGGGCACTGGCTCCGGATTCTTCCGCCATTTTCCAAATTTTATCATTCTCTGTTCCTGTTCCGTAAACCTCAGGAAGCTTTACAGCATCCTCGAGAAACCGTTCTGCAAAAAACTCCCGCAGCCTGTCATGATAATTCTTTGTGATCCATGCAGTTCCTTCTGCTGCCACAGGGCCTGCCACGATCAGCTCGTCTCCCGGCATAAGCCGTCCGTCTATCTCTGCCTGAAGCGCCTCCAGTGCTTTTTTTCCAAGTTTCATAACTGCCGCCTTAATAAAGGATAAGCGAAAGCACAGTCGGAACTACCATTGCCAGTACCAGAATAACTGCGATGATCGCTGTGATCACTTTTCTTTTTTTCGGATCAAACATTCCCATAATTATTATTCACCTCATCTGTAATATCCGTTAATTGCGCATTGTTGGTCAAAGGATCCCTGTCTGTATAATCAAAAAGAAGCTTCTTTCCATCCCGGAACACCTCGATATGGGCGGTTTTCGGGATTTTTTTCGCTTTCCGGTAATCCCAGATCAGCCGCTCATACGGCTTCTGGTCTGAAGCAAAGGATGGCCTGCTCTTTAAATTCTCTCGAAGATAAAGATCCAGGAGCATTACATCGGAAAGTGCTTCCGGCGGGATCTCTTTCTGTTCTCCGGCAAACTCCATAAGGATCTCATAGCGCCTCATCCTGGAATGAGAGATCTCCGAGTATCCTTTTTTCTCATAAAATCTGCCAAGTGCCTCATACATCCGGAAAGGATCGTCAAAATACTTCTCCAGAAATACAAGGGTATTTTTGAACTGCCCACTATTATAATACACTTCCACCATACTTTCCACCATTTTCAGCCTTAAAATCTCCCCGTAGGTCAGCCAGGCTGTGGAAAGTACCTCATAGGGTTCCCGATCCTTGTAAAGAATCTGATATTCCCCTGTCATTTCCATCATGTGTGAGCCCTTCAGCACTTTCAGAAAACCAAGCTGAAACTGTTCCGGACGCAGTGCGTAAACATCGCAGAAGGACTTGTGGAAGCTGTCGTATCCCTCATAGGGAAGTCCTGCGATCAGATCCAGATGCTGGTGGATATTTCCAAAGCTGTGGATCTGTTCTACAATCCCTTTCAGCTTTTCAAAATCCATGGTTCTCCGAATGGCTTTGATGGTCTGAGGATTGGTAGACTGTACACCAATCTCCAGCTGGATCAGGCCCGGACGCATGGTTTTCATCAGCGCCAGCTCCTCCGCACGGAGAAGATCTGCTGAAATTTCAAAATGAAAATTGGTGATCCCGTTATCATGCTCCGTAATATACCTCCAGATCTCCATGGCATGGTCATGCTTGCAGTTGAAGGTACGATCCACAAATTTGACCTGAGGAACTTTATTATCAATAAAAAACTGCAATTCCTTTTTTACAAGCTCAATATCACGGAACCGAAGCTTCTTATCTATGGAAGAAAGGCAGTAGCTGCAGGAAAAGGGGCATCCCCTGCTGCTCTCATAATAAATAATGCGGTTTTTAAACTCTGTAAGATTGCTGTATGCAAACGGAACTTTACTTAAATCCATCAATTCCCGCCAGCCCGTGTGTACAATATCCCTGCCTTTGTTTTCATCACGAAAAGCCACTCCACGGATCTCGCTCAAAGTTTCCGGTTTTCTTTCTATATAATAACCTGCAAGTTCATGGAAGGTTTCCTCTCCTTCTCCCACCATCACTCCAAAAAACGCAGGATTCTTTTTCAGAAATTCCACCGCATCGTAGGATACCTCCGGGCCTCCTGCCCAAAACTCCACCTGTGGAAGAATTTTCTTAATATCCGGCACCAGTTCCCTGACAAAAGAAATATTCCAGATATAGCAGGAAAAGCAGATCACATCCGGCTGCTCCAGATAAATATCTTTTAAAATGTCATCCCTGAGCTGATTGATCGTGTACTCTTTGACCACAACCCTGGAGCTGTATTCTCCGGAACAGGATTTCAAGTTATATACCGCAAGATTGGAATGGATATATTTTGCATTGCATGCTGCAAGTAAGATTTTCAAATTTTATATTCTCCTAACTTCTGCCGGATAATTTCTTTCCCCGGCAGTTTTCATTATTTCTCTGTTGATCCTTTTCGCTTTATGATTATAACGTTCCCGCCACCGGATGTAAATAGAAAAACAGGGGTTACTGTTCACTGGTAATATTCCGCGAGGTGTTTTTTGTGAGCGAAGGTCACAGAAAACCCGAGACATACCGCGCGAATTTATGCGATTACCATAAATTCTGTGCATCGCGAAAGCGTGTTGCTGAGAACGGAGTGAACAGTAACGTCTCCGGTGGGAGTGCAAAGAGCAATAAGCAGTGGAGGTTTGACAACGGGATAGGTGTGTGCTATATTGAAAAACAGAAAAGAAAAGAGCCAGCGGGAGCTTGTGTGACAGGCTGAGAGGAAGATAGATCTTCGACCGTACCTGATTTGGGTAATGCCAACGGAGGGATTGTGATCTGAGAGCGTGTCTCCGTGGAGTTTTCCATGGGATGCGCTCTTTTCGGATGCAGGAATGGAACTGGAATGTTCTGACAATGTGGGGATGTGAAAGTGACAGAGACTGCATGTGGAGCTTCTGCGGCGAGCGGGCAGGAAGGGGAGCGCCTTAATGTCTGGCAGGAGAGTGATATTCCGGAGGATTTTTCCGGAAGGATCATGTAAGCGATGGGAATCCGTGTTTTCGGAGTGAGAGGAAGTAAGGGAACTTCGACCGCCAAAATCTAAGGGCAGACTGCAGCAGACGGGAAGCTTTTGCCCGGATCTGACAGGGCTCTGCCTGATATTTCAGGGAGGAAAAACACTATGGAAAAACAAAGGATGCACACGCTTCGTATGGTAATGCTGGCAATGATGGTTGCGATCGGTGTCGTTATTTCACCGATCCTGAGGATTGAGGGAATGTGCCCCACGGCGCATCTTGTCAATATCGTATGCTCGGTTCTGATGGGACCGTGGTATTCCCTTCTCTGTGCGACCATGATCGGCGTGATCCGTATGATGTTCATGGGAATCCCGCCACTTGCACTGACCGGTGCAGTATTTGGCGCATTCCTTTCAGGTGTGTTCTACAGACTTTCCAAAGGCAAGATCATCTGTGCGGTGATCGGTGAGATCTTTGGAACAGGTATCATCGGATCCATGGTTTCTTATCCGGTGATGGCATTCCTGATGGGAAGAGGCGGACTGACAGCATTTTATTATACGCCGATGTTCCTTGCAGCAACCACAATGGGAGGATGTGTTGCCTATATTTTCCTGAAGGCTCTGAGTAAAGCAGGTCTTCTGGTGAAATTCCAGGCAGCTTTGGGTTCAAAAACATATGAGACAAAGAATTTTACAACTGCGAAAGCGAATTAAAGAAGAAAAGCCGCTGATCCATTGCATCACCAATCCAATCTCGATCCATGACTGTGCCAACGTGGTCCTTGCAGTAGGTGCAAGGCCGATCATGGCGGAGCATCCGGCAGAGGTGACAGATATTACGGCATCGGCTGGTGCGCTGATGCTGAATCTCGGGAATATTACCGATGCCAGAATCGAGTCAATGAAGCGTTCTATGAGAACCGCGATGGAAAATAAGATTCCGGTTCTTCTGGACCTGGTAGGGGTTGCATGCAGTGATCTCAGGCTGGATCTGGCGAGGGAGCTTTTAAGGATCGGTCATCCGGCAGTGCTGAAGGGAAATATGTCAGAGCTTCTGGCTGTTTCCGGGCTGCCGTCTCATGCGATCGGAATCGATGCGGGTGTCGAGGATGCTCTGACTGAGGAAAATATCGATGGAGTCAGTGAAGTGCTTAAGGCTTTTTCCAGAAATAATCAGGCAATCGTGCTGGCTACCGGGAAACAGGATTTTGTTACGGATGGTGAACGGGTTGTTCTGGTACAAAATGGCAGTGCGGCGCTGTCCGGGATCACAGGAACCGGCTGTATGGTCGGTGCACTGACTGCGGCGTTTTTGCCGGGGTGCGAAGATAATATTGCGAAAGAGATGACGGATAGTATAGAGGCAGGTGTCTGGTCTGGCGTTGAGATGGAATTAAATGGGAGATCCGGGAATTATCTGGCTGCGGCAGTGCTTGGTACTGCACTTATGGGTATCGCCGGCGAGGAAGCGGAGAAGATTTCCCGCGGTCCGGGAAGCTTTCAGGTAAATCTGCTGGATGAGATCTATGGGCTTTCGGATCGACAGCTGCTGGATCTGTTGAAGATTGAAATGTACTGAAAAAGAGGGGATTAGGATGGATAGAAAAGATTTGGATGTAACGTTGTATCTGGTGACGGATAGTTCTTATCATACGGAGGAGTCTTTGCTTCGTACGGTTGAGGAGGCTTGTAAGGGTGGTGTGACTCTGGTCCAGCTTCGCGAGAAGAATAAGGGTGGACGGGAGTATCTGGATAAGGCTTTTAAGGTGAAGGAGATCACAGATCGTTACAATGTGCCACTGATCATTGATGATCGTGTGGATGTGGCGCTGGCCTGTGATGCGGCTGGTGTGCATGTTGGAGCTTCTGATATTCCGGTTGCTGTGGCAAGGAAGCTGATGGGACCGGATAAGATCGTGGGGGCTACTGCCAAGACGGTGGAGGCTGCTGTGAAGGCTTATGAGGATGGTGCGGATTATCTTGGTGTGGGGGCGATTTATCCTACTACTACTAAGGTGGTGACGATCCTTACCAAGGTTTCTACGTTGAAGGATATCTGTGAGGCGGTTCCGATTCCTGCGGTTGCGATCGGGGGATTGAATGCCGGGAATATGGATGTGCTTGAGGGCGCCGGTATGAGTGGTATGGCGGTTGTTTCTGCGATCATGAAGGCGGAGGATCCTAAGAAGAATGCGCGGGAGCTGAAGGAGAAGATTGTTGCTTTGATGGGAAAGTGATTTAGGACATGAGTGAAGAGCAGTGGTGGATTTGAGGTTCATTGCTGTTCTTTTTTTGTTGAAATACGGACGCCCGTGAGGCGTGTGCTGCCTGTCGCCGGGGCTTCGTCGGGGGCTGGCTTCTAGGCTGCCGGAATTCTGCTAAAACCGTTTTCCAAAAGTCCGAACTCGCGTCTTGCAGCCGCTCAGACAGCGGACTTTTGAAAAACAACGCAGATTTCCGCCAGCCAAGAATCAGCTCCCCTCCTGCAGAGTCCGGCGACAGGCAGCACACGCCTCACGGGCTGGTTTTTCAAGGCGTCAGGGGAGGGTGGCTGCTCGGGAGTTTGGGTGTAAATGTTGGGTTGAGTGGTCTGCCGGGAATGCGATGAGGCATCAGCGCTGCGCTGGATGCCTGGGAGGAAAGGCTGAGTTTCCTTGTGGTTTGCCGGGAGATGGATGAGCTATCAGCGCTGCGCTGGATAGCTGGGAGGAAAGGCTGAGTTTCCGGTTGTCTGACGGTAGGCTGGCCGAGGCGCTTCGCTGTCGGCTGGTAGAGCGATGTGATATGGTTTATAAAAAATGCCGGTGGGGGTTACTCCACAGGCAGATCTCTGTGTTCTACGCTGGTGGAGAATACGATCTGTGTTTTGGTGCGGCCGAACTGCTGGAGTTCGTTGATGAAGTGGTCCAGTTCCATGGTGGAGCGGAAGGCTACTTCGATGAGCATGGAGTAATCGCCGGTGACGCAGTTGCATTCGATGACGTTTGGGATGGACTGGATGAAGGGATAGAAGTCTTTTTTTTGGTTGGGTTCTACTTCCAGGTTGATGAATGCTTTTATATGATAACCGAGAAATACTGGGTTGATCTGGGCGTGGTAGCCTGTGATCAGCCCGTTTTTTTCGAGGTGTTCGATCCTGGCGGAGACAGCGGGGGATGAGAGGAAGACTTCCTTTGCGATTTCCTTTACCGGAGTGCGGGCGTTCTTCTGAAGCATTTCGATGATCTTTCGGTCGATGTTGTCGAGTTTGTGTTCCATGTAGAATGTATCCTTTCGATGAAAAATGTTATTTGTAACTGGTACAGAGCTGCGTAGGGAAGTGGATTGAAAATATGTTTTTCTGTATTGATTATACTGCGTGTGTTATCACAACACAAGAAACGACTTAATAAAAATAAGAAAAATAAAAGAAATTCTTAAAAAGATTAATGTAAACTATTGAAAAACACGGATAATCGTGGTTTTCCATTAAAAGTATTTACAAGCTACAAAGAAAGTGTTAGTTTCTTAGGCATCAGAAAAACAGCTGCTGATAAAAATGAAAATAACAGAATGATTTGTAAACAGTGAATATCCGTCGGACTGAAAAAATGAGATCAGAGGGCGGAGCAAATCAGATGTGCACAGGATCAGAAGAAAGAAGAGGGATGATAAAATGACAACAGAAACAAGACTGGAAGCAGATTCGATCGGAACTATGGAAGTGCCTGCAGAGGCTTATTACGGAGTTCAGGCTTTAAGGGCAAAACAGAATTTTCCTATTACAGGTACAAAGCTTCATCCGGTATTTATCAGGAACCTGGCACAGATTAAAAAAGCAGCAGCTATCACTAATAATAATGCAGGGCTTCTTCCGGAGGATAAGGCAGACGCCATTGTCAGAGCCTGTGATGAAGTGATCGCAGGAAAATTGGCTGAGGAATTTATCGTAGATGCCATTCAGGGTGGTGCCGGAACCAGCGCAAATATGAATATGAATGAGGTGATCGCAAACAGAGCCGGTGAGATCCTCGGATGTCCGAAGGGAAGCTATAAAATGGTCCATCCAAATGATCACGTAAACATGGCACAGTCCACCAATGATGTGATCCCGACGGCCGGTAAGCTTACCGTTCTGGATCTTCTTGCACCTCTGGAAAAAGCACTGGTAAGACTTGAGAAGGAGCTTGCAAAAAAGGCAGAGCAGTTCGATGATGTGATCACTATGGGACGTACACAGCTTCAGGATGCAGTTCCGATCCGTCTTGGCCAGGTGTTCCACGGTTATGCGTCCATGGTTTCCAGAGACCGGAAACGTATCGAAAAGGCTCACAGGGAAATGTACACTGTAAACCTTGGAGGAACTGCAGTGGGAACTGCTATCAACGTGTCCGATTCTTATTTTTATAAGATCGTGCCAAATCTGGAAAAGCTTACAGGCTATCCGCTGAAACAGGCTGAGGACCTTTTTGATGCAACAGAAAATCTGGACGGTTTTGTTGCCGTATCTGGTGTGGTAAAAACCTGTGCGGTGGATCTTTCCAAGATGTGCAACGATCTTCGACTGATGTCCTCCGGCCCGAAAACCGGATTTGGGGAGATCAACCTTCCGGCGAAGCAGAATGGGTCGTCCATCATGCCAGGTAAGGTAAATCCGGTCATTCCGGAGGTAGTAAGCCAGGTTGCTTTCCACATCGTAGGACATGATACCACCATTACCATGGCGGCAGAAGCCGGACAGCTGGAGTTGAATGCTTTTGAGCCGGTTGTATTTTGTAATCTTTTTGAATCCATTACGACTCTGGAAAAAGCAGTGGATACATTGATCGTAAACTGCATCACAGGAATCACCGCAAACCGCAAACACTGCAAAGACCTGATGGAAAGCAGTGCAGGAATCGCAACGGCTCTCTGCCCGCATATTGGCTACAAGGCGTCTGCAACCATCGCAAAAACTGCAGTAAAAACTGGCAAGTCTGTCCGGGAACTTGTTCTGGAACAAGGGATCATGACTGAGAAAGAGCTGGAAGAGGTTCTTGATCCGTATCTGATGACAGAAGTCGGAGAAGAGCGGAAAGAGGATGAAGCAAGAAGGAAAGCCTGCTGAGAAAGTTATCTGTACCAACGTATGACGGGAACGTCTGATGCAGCAATTCATTTCAGAGCAGCTGAACCTGATGCGGGATTTTATGGAAATGCTATAGGCAGATCAGGAATGAGATATCAATGAGTACTATAAGGAGACTTGTCACAGTGCAGGTCTCCTTTTATAATGGAAGAAACGCGATAAGAAAAGAAGGGAAAGATGCATGCTTAAACGAACAGCCATACGGGCACTTTGTAATACAACGGCATATCAGAGAGGTCTTGATATTTACCGTACCGGAAAGAGGATCCAGTCGCTGGATATTAAGTCGGAAGGAGCTGTGGATAAAATATCTGCAGCAGTGAAGGGAAGTGGGCGTAATGTATACAATACAGGATTTCAGTATGATACAGAAGCGGACCGCATAAAAGAAGCATACTGTGACTGCCCGGCCTTTCGCAGCTATTCCGGAATCTGTAAGCATTGCGTGGCAGTGCTTCTGGAATATGGAGACCGTAAGGCCTATGAGCGTGTGGAAATCCGCAGACAGCAGGATGAGGAACAGAAGCAGGCAGAGTCATTCAGCGGAACAGCATTTCCGGCTGCTTTATCCGGACCAGGGCAGCCTGCAACGAAAACCACCGTTGAGCTGAAAAGCCTCCTTAATCGCCAGCTATACAGCCGTATGCTTCCGTTTTCCGGGGATCCGTATTTTGGCAGGGTGGAGCTGGAAACCTGCCTGAAATTTAATTCTGTGAGAAATTGTTTTACCGTGGAATTCCGCGTTGGCTGTGAGAAAAAATATATCCTCAAGGATGTGTTGGCCTTTGTGTGGAATCTGGATCATAATGAGAAGGTTTCTTATGGAAAAAATCTGGAATTTATCCATTCAGATGAAGCCTTTTCAGAAGGATCCAGAAGCGTGCTGGCCTTTATCCGGGAATGGGTCGAGAATCATCACGGCACTTACATGTCCAGATATGAACAGCTGAAGAATATAGCTGTGGAAAAGGTGAGGGATCTTACCGTTGACAGAAAAGAACTTGAGGATTTGCTTCTTATACTTGGCGAAAAAAGTTTCAAGTTCAAAATGAACAATGATCCGGAGACAACATGGCATTCTGTCAGAGAAATTCCGAACAGGACGCTGATGATCCGGAAGAAGGATCAGGGGTTATCTCTTGAGATCGCGCCGGTATACAGTGTGACAGGCATACGGTATCATATGTATTTTGATAATGCGAAGGTATATCTGGTTTCCAGGCAGGAGCTTGGAGCAGTGGAGGAATTTGTTGCTTGTCTGGAGCGGCTTCCTGCAGGCCGAGGCTTTATTGATGAACCGGATGTGCCTGCGTTTGTGCGTGAGCTGCTTCCTTCCCTGAAAAAATTTTTTCACTGTGATCTCAGGGATTTCCCGGAAGAAACAGGTCTTGAATGCTACAAGGCTGCATATGAGATCTATCTGGATGCGCCGGAGCGTGACTGGATCACCTGTAAGGCATTTTCTGTTTACGGGAAGGATAAATTTTCGGTTTTTGACCGAGATGTGTCTGCCCGCACCAGGGATATTCCGGGAGAGCTTGGTGTGTTTGCGCTGCTGTCAAAATATTTTAACGGATATGATGACCAGCGGATGGAGCTGGCATTGGATTGTCGTGCCGAGGAACTGGAATCTTTGTGCAGGGAAGGTTCAGGGAAACCCGACAGTGTGAAAGATTCCGAAGAAAAGCTCTACCAGCTTCTTACTGAAGGGATCCCCGCCATGCAGAAAGTTGCAGCTGTCTATATTTCCCAGTCCATCAAACAGATGAGGGTGACAAAGCTGCCAAACATCCGTCTTGGCGTTTCTCTGTCAGCCGGACTTCTGAACCTGGATCTGGATGTGGAGGGGATGGATCAGGCGCAGCTTTTTGATATTCTTTCCAGGTACGATCGCAGGAAAAAATATTTCCGCCTGAAGGATGGCAGCTTTCTGGATGTTTCCGATGGTCAGCTCAGGGAGCTTTCTGCTCTGAAAAATGGACTGCAGATCAGTGATCGTGAACTGAAAAAAGGAAAGACTCAGGTTCCGGCCTATCGTGCTATGTATCTGGACAGTCAGCTGAAGGGCGGCGATCTGATCAAGGTAGAGAAGGACAATGCCTTTCGTGCGTTGATCCGGAACATGCAGACAATGGAAGAACATAAATTTCAGATTCCCAGGGAGCAGGAAAAAATCCTCCGGGGCTATCAGAAAGAGGGCTTTTACTGGATCAAAACTCTGAAGCATAATCAGTTTGGAGGGATCCTGGCAGATGATATGGGACTTGGAAAAACCCTCCAGGTGATCACATTTCTCTGGTCAGAATTTCAGGAATCTGCGCCGGGAGAAAACAGACGTGCCCTTGTGATAACGCCTGCTTCGCTGGTGTTTAACTGGATGAACGAGATCGAACGTTTTGCGCCGGGACTTCCGGCTACCGTTGTGACTGGTGATGTGAAGGAGAGGAAAGCACTGATCAAAAATGCGGGAGAACGGGAGGTTCTGATCACCTCCTATGACCTTCTGAAACGGGATCTGAAGGCTTATCAGAACCTGGATTTTGCTGTGCAGATCATTGATGAGGCGCAGTATATCAAGAATCACGGAACTCAGGTGGCAAAGGCTGTGAAGGAGATCCGGTCGGAATTCAGGCTTGCGCTGACCGGTACACCGGTGGAGAACAGGCTCAGTGAGCTGTGGAGTATTTTTGATTTTCTGATGCCGGGTTTCCTTTATTCTTACGAAAAATTTCGTAAGGAAATCGAACTTCCGGCTGTGCAGTACAGCAATTCCGATGCGATGGAGCGTCTGCAGAAAATGATCCGTCCTTTTGTGCTGCGGAGATTGAAGAGGGATGTGCTGAAGGATCTTCCGGATAAGCTGGAAAAAGATATGTTTTCCCCGTTGGAAAGCGAGCAGAAGGAGCTGTATGAGGCCCATACGGAACGGCTTCGCCTGATGCTTGGGATGCAGTCGGATGCGGAGTTTCGCACTTCTAAACTGCAGATCCTTGCAGAGATCACGAGGCTGCGGCAGATCTGCTGTTATCCGGGACTGGTATATGAAGGATACAAAGGGAATTCTTCCAAGCTGGAGATGTGCATGGAGTTGGTTCAGAATGCGGTGAATGGCGGACATAAGCTCCTGTTGTTTTCCCAGTTTACTACCATGTTGGATGTGCTGGCTGTCCGTCTGAAAAAAGCAAAAGTTTCTTTTTATATGTTGACCGGATCGACTTCCAAGGAAAAACGGGCGCAGATGGTACATGCATTTAATGAGGATGATACTTCTGTTTTCTGCATTTCTCTGAAAGCAGGAGGAACAGGCCTGAATCTTACGGCAGCTGATATTGTGATCCACTACGATCCATGGTGGAATCTTGCCGTGCAGAATCAGGCTACAGACCGTGCCCACCGCATCGGTCAGCAGAACGTGGTCAGTGTCTATCGCCTCTTTATGAAAGACACCATAGAAGAACGGATCCGTGCCCTTCAGGAAAGAAAACGGGAACTGGCTGACGAGATCTTAAGCGGCGAGGGAATCGGACAGGCTTTGATCAGCAGGGAGGAAGTACTGGAGCTGCTGGGACGGTAAACTTCTTAACCTAGTGCAGGCGGTGAATACCCGTCTGACTCAGCAAAAACACCCCCGATGGAAATTGCGTGTGTAAATCACATACGATATCCGTCAGGGGTGTTTTATTTAAAGTTTTATTTTATGCAAAAAACTTATCGTACAGACCAAAGAAGAAGATAAACAGAATGATCAGCGGCAGGATATAAGTGATGTATCCTCGCATCCATTTCCGGATCTTCATGCCTTTTCCGGTGTTGGCTTCTTTTGTGAAGTTTTCCCAGCCCCAGCCACGTTTGGAAACGCAGAAAAGCAGGTATACAAGAGAGCCAAGCGGAAGCAGAAGGTTGCTTACCAGGAAATCCTCGAAGTCGAGAACCGCACCTCCGAATACATCGAATCCGCTCCAGCTCCATACGTTGTAACCAAGAACGCATGGCAGAGAAAGAAGGATGATCGCGATCGCGTTGATAAGACTGGATTTCTTACGGCTCCAGCCGGTAAGCTCCATACCACAGGAAATAATATTTTCGAATACAGCCAGGATGGTGGAGAATGCTGCAAATGACATAAAGATGAAGAACAGGCTTCCCCAGAGTCTTCCAAGTGGAATGTGGTTGAAAATATTCGGCAGTGTGATAAAGATCAGGCTCGGTCCGGAGGTCTGGTCAACATTGAAAGTGAAACATGCCGGGAAAATAATAAGTCCGGAGGTGATCGCAACGAATGTATCCAGGATCGCAATGTTCACGGATTCCCCAAGCAGTGCGTGATCTTTTCCGATGTAGCTTCCGAAGATCGCCATGGCACCGATACCGAGGCTGAGAGTGAAGAATGCCTGGTTCATAGCACCGGTGATGGTGGTGATGATACCGATCTCCTTCATACGCTCAAAATCCGGGATCAGGTAGAATTTCAGACCCTCTTTCGCACCATCCATGGTAAAGCTGTTAACAGCCAGGATAACCATAATGATCAGAAGGGAGATCATCATAACCTTGGTAACCTTTTCCAGGCCATTCTGAAGACCGCGGGAGCAGACAAAAATACCTGCGATAACAACAACGATCATCCAGAATCCCATGGTTACAGGCTTGCCAAGCATATCTGTAAACTGACCGGCAACACCTTCAGAATCAAGCCCCTGGAATTTGCCGGTTGCTGTCATATAGAAGTAATTCAGCATCCAGCCGGTAACGGTTGTGTAGAACATCATCAGAAGATAACATCCGATCAGAGTGATATATCCGTGGATGTGCCATTTCTGGCCTGGTTTCTCCAGAGCGTAATAGGCTTTGACCGGGCTTTTCTGGCTGGCACGTCCAACCGAAAATTCCATGGTCATAACAGGCAGTCCCAGGATAGCCAGGAAGATCAGATAAAACAGTACGAATGCACCGCCACCGCCCTGTCCGGCCATGTAAGGAAATTTCCAGACGTTTCCGATTCCGATGGCACAGCCAGCAGAAATCAGAATGAATCCCAGACGGGATCCAAGTTTTTCTCTTTCTTTCATAACTCACCTCATTATTGCAGTATGGTAAACTGCTATTTGTATAAAGCCACAGGTTTTATCTTAACACATTCCGGGATATTGCACAATAAAAAGAACTTGCATTTTACATAAAACATATGTTAGAGTAAAATGTAATTTTAATGAGATGAAGCGGTGAAACGTTACGCTTTAATGAGATAAAGATCATATGCCGATAGAACCTGGATAACTGTTCTTTTCAGTCAGGGATACAAAGTTTTTTGGAGAGATTCCGTAATATTTCCGGAAACATTTGCTGAAATATCCAGAATCAGAAAATCCGCATAAAGAAGCTACATTTTGAATGGAAGGGCTGTCTTCCAGAAGAAACTGTCTGGCTTTTTTCATGCGGCAGACATTGATATAAGAGGTAAGTGTAACTCCGGATTCCTGACTGAATACAGCAGAGAGATGCTGGGGATTGACAAAAAAATGGGAAGCAATAGTTTCAAGACGAAGATCCGTCTGATTAAAATTCAGACAGATATATTCCTGAACCTGGGACACAAGAGCTGACTTCCGCGGATTTTTTTCATCAGCAAGGGAATCCAGAACTGCTTTGCAGGTAGACTGGAGCAGTTGTTTTAATTGCAGGGCACTCTGGCAGTTCTGGTAAGTATTTAGGGCGTTTTCCAGAAGAGGAAAAAGTGTTTCACGCTGACTGCACTCCGTGATAAAACCGTCAAGTACAGTAAGAAAAGCAGCAGTTACACTCCAAGTCTGCCGGATGTGGATTTTTTTTGTGATGATATCGTTGAAATATTCATCAATATATTTACAGAGAGCCGGTGAATTTTGCTGGCGCAGAAAGATCAGGATATCATCATAAACCAGAGGCTTTAATGTAAAATCAGCGGAATGGGACTGGGGCGTGAAATAAAGAAATCCGGAAGAAGACGCAGTTCTGTTATGAAAAACAGAAAGAGCCTCTTCATAGGAATAACGGATTCCTTCCACGCCTTCATGAGGTGTTCCGCAGCAGAAAAAAGTGGAAATCTGTGCAATATTATCATATATCCCGGCAAGTCTGAGACAGGATTGTTCCAGATCGGCAAAAGAAAAATCAGAGCTTTTTTCCATGATGATATACTGTCTCATCTGAGAATAGTCAATGTAAATAAGCTCTTTGCACACAGGCTGTAAGATTTCTCTGCATATATTTTCCAGGATAGTGTGGAGCAGAGAAAAATCACCTTTTTCATCCCATATTTCCGGATTGGCACTGTGGATCTCCATAAGAATGGTAAGATAACCGGAAGTTTTATGAATCGGAATTTTTTCCAGATCATCCGGGGAAATGGTTGTTCCGCTGATCACCTTCTGGAAGAAATTAAGCTGCATTTGTCGTGTATACAGATCGCGGAACTGAAAATAATTATTCACATAACTGTTTTTGGAATTTTCCTGATCGATCTCGTCACTTACTTTCTGGAGTGTCTCCATAAGCTCCCGGTGATCCAGTGGCTTCAGGAGGTATCCGCGGACCTGAAGAGAGATGGCTTTTTTGGCATAGTCAAAATCTTCGTATCCTGTGGAAAGGATGAATCTGGTATGACAGTCTGTTCCAAGAGCTGCAATCATATCCAGACCGCTCATAACCGGCATGGATATATCCACAAGGGCAATATCGGGTTTGACATTTTCAATAAGCTGGATTCCGGCCTGTCCGTTATTAGCTTCCCCTGCAATGTTATAAATGTTTTGTTTTTCAAGAAAATTGATCAGAGATTTTCTGAAAAAAATTTCATCGTCAATAATTACGAGTGTTTTCAATTTATATTTCCCCCTCAATCAGATTTTTTTGTCAGGTATTACTATGGTTACAGTGGTTCCCTTTTCAGGTGAACTTTCGATGGTGAGTCCGTAATTCTCACCGTAGAGAAGAGCAATCCTGTGGTTGATACTTGGAAGCCCGAAAGAATGTCGGGCAGTTTTGAAGTCTCTGATAGAACGGTTAAGTTCGGCAAGTTTTTCCGGCGGGATACCGGAACCATTATCAGAAACAGAAATACAGATGGTACCATTTCTGATAGAAACATTTAAGTGAATATGGCACATCTGGCTGGTAAGTCCGTGGACAAAAATATTTTCCACAACAGGCTGTATGGTCAGCTTAGGTATCTCTGCCCCATGATCCTCCCAGGACGGCTCATAGGTGATCTCGTAATCAACAAAATCCATATACCGCAGATTCTGGATATAAAGATACTGTTCTGTAAGAAGCAGCTCCTGGCGCAGAGGAATGATAAACTGTCCCTTTGAAAGAGAGTTTCTGTAGAAAGATGACATGGAAGACACTGCTTTTACTGCAGTATCATTCATGTCAAGTTCTATGAGAGACTTGATGGTGTTTAAAGTATTATAAAGAAAATGGGGATTGATCTGGGACTGTAAAAGACGTACTTCCATTTTCTGTTTGGCATTTTGTTCCTCATAGATATCGTTAAGTAATGTCTGGATCTTCTGCATCATAAGGTTAAACTGGTTATAGAGAACTGCAAGTTCATCATTTGAAGAGTAACTGGCAGAAATATTCAGCTTTCCGGCAGACGCAGATTTCATTTTTTCTACAAGTTTCTGTATAGGTGCGGTGACAGTACCTGTACATAATATGGAAAAAAATACAGATAAAATAAACACTACAATGCTGATCAGAAGAATGTTGTGCAGGATCACCATATGATCCAGAGTCAGGCTTTCCAGAGGAATCAGGTTGATCACATTCCAGTTCAGGTCAGGATAGGATTTGCAGATAAAAAGAGTGTCAGTGCCGTCTACGGAAAAAAACTGCCTGTCGGTTTCTGTCAGGGTTTTATAATTCTCTGAACTGATTTTTGTATAGGATGAGAAGTCTTTATAAATACCTCCGGATGAAGAAGAGGAAAGTATCTGTCCATTTTCATCAGTAATATAGAAATCCCTGGAAGAGCTGTCCGGAAGGTCGCGGAATGCAGAGGAAATATTTGTTTCTCTGATCAGAAGGACCAGGGCGCCCAGATATTTGGTGTTATCAATGTTTGTAATACTTTTTAAGGCTACAAAGGTTGGCTCCCCACTTATCTGGAAGGGTCCGAGAAACTGAAAGGCCAGATTAGTCTGAAGGCTGTCAAGGACTTCGGGACCTAAAATGGAATCAAGCTGATCTGTTTCTGTGGTACTGCTGTGAAACCAGTGGTTTTCTGTATCCAGGATATCCCAGGCATAGATGTTTTTGTGAAGTCCGATGATACGCTGGGCCTGGTCTGTAAGCTCGGAATTTACCAGAAAATGTTCCAGTGTGTTTTCGGGAACTGTGGGATTTTCTTTTAAAACATCGGCGATATTGCTGTTGATGGAAAGGGTGATGGCATAGTTTGATATATTATCGATCTTTTCTCCAAGGTTGCTGGTGATCAGGGATAGCTGCTGCTGACTGGAAAGTGCGGCACGCTTGATCAGTACTTTTTTGGATGCAGTATAAAAAAACACGGAAGTAAGCATGAGTATCAGAGAACTGAGCAGCAGATATGTAATAAAAAGCCTGCGTTTCAGACTGATTCCTAAAAATAAGTGAAACACCTTTTTTTTCAGATTTTCTATCATGGAATCCCCCCTCTGGTTTTATTGGCTACATTATATAATAAGGGAAAAATTCTCACAAGTGTGGGGGAAAGATTGGAGAAAATATTCCAGGTACAGCGAAGATTTTCCATGTATTTTTCCGGACGGATTTAATATAATGGTCTCATCGATAAGGAAAGCGGAACAAAATATTCAATCCGGATGAATAGAAATGTACCAAAAGGAGGACGAAAATGAAATTAAAAAAAGTGATGGCTGCTACACTTGCCACAATGATGTGTCTCTCTTCATTCAGCATGATGAATGTGTGGGCAGATAAAAAAGAGGATTCCGAACCACTTGTGATCAATTATATCAGTGCCAGGGGCGAAACAGATGCGGCACTGAAAACATTGAAGAAGCTTGCAGAAGATTATAAAAAAGATCACCCGGATTTTGAATTCAATGTAGAGTCTATTGCAGACAGAGAAACATATCTTCAGAAGATCAAGATCCTTGCATCCAGCAATGAGCTGCCGGACTGGTTTGACGCAGATCCGGAGGCATTTTTTGAAGGACTTTGCAAAAAGGATCTGATCTACAATGTGGATGACCTTTATGATGAACTGGGTATCAAAGACAAGTTCTTTGATATTGCACTGAATTATCCGAAACTCAGTGACGGAAACAATTACCTTATGACCTGGCAGGGAAATGTAGAGTATTTCTGGTATCACAAAGACATGTTTGAAAAAGCCGGAATTACTGAAACACCTCAGACACTGGAAGACCTCCTGGATGTGTGCAAGAAGCTGAAAGATGCGGGAATGACCCCGATATCCGCAGGAAATTACGACATGATCATGCGTTATCCTGCATTTAAGGCTTTCAGACTGGAAGGAAATGACTTCATTGACAATGCAAGAATGGGAAAAGAAAAATTTAATTCTGAGACAGGTATCGCAACAGCCCAGTATACACAGGATATAGCCCAGTATTTCAGTGAAGGATGGACAAGTTCAGATGCTACCGCACAGATGGATCTGTTTCTGAACAGTGGTGCGGCAATGTTATACACCGGAACATGGGATACACCGGATCTTACAGATGATGAGGGAAATCTTAAAGATGACATTTCCATGTTCAAACTTCCTGTAGACAGCGAAGGAACCGCTACAGGAGAAAATGATTACTATGCGAATTGTGGAATCGGAACTGCCATTCTCAAGGATTCCATGAGTGATGAGATGAAAGATTTCATCAGTTATGTATGGGATAATTTTGCTGATACGGCAATGTATGAGTTCAATATGCTTCCATCCATGATGCCAAGTGATTCGGAGAAGCTTCCGGAGCTTACACAGCAGATTTTAAGTGATCTTGAGAACTGCGGCACTTTTGCCCAGTGCTGGGATGTTCGTCTGGATCCTTCTACAAACGAGGTTTACAGAAAAGAGTTGGCAAGCCTTGGAATGGGAGAATCAACTCCTGAAGAGTTCTGCGAAAACATGGACAAAGCTGTAGAACAGTATGCATCTGATTATTTTGACACTGAAGAATAACTGAGAGAATACGCAGATGCGGAATTTTATCTGCATCTGCGTATGAAAGGGGAGAGGATATGAAGCCCAGAAATAAAATCCAGCCTTTACCGTTTGTTCTTCCTGCACTGTTCGTATATATTCTTACTGTTATCATCCCAATTCTGTGGTCAATGGGTTACAGTCTTTTTTCCTGGAATGGAATCGGTGATATGAAGTTTATCGGACTGGAAAATTATGTGAGGATGTTTCAGGATGAGACATTTCGTGAGGCTGTTGTAAATAATCTTAAATTTGTTGTATTGGGAAGTTTGTTCCAGTTATGTGCAGGACTGATCCTGGCAATTTTGCTTACACATATTTCCAAAGGTGGAAATATTCTGCGGGTTATTTATTTTATTCCATGTATCATTTCATCTATGGCGATCTGCCAGATTTTTTCCAAAATGCTTTCTGTCCAGCCCCAGGGCCTGGTTTGCTATGTGATGGAAAAACTGGGAATGGAACCTATCGCTTTGCTGGCAAATTCCCATACAGCGCTGATTACCATAACCCTGATCGATGGATATAAATACTGTGGTCTGTACATGATCATTTTTTATTCCGCATTTGTATCCATATCAAAGGATGTGATCGAGGCATCTACAATGGATGGCTGCAATGTTTTTCAACAGTATCGTTACATAAAGCTTCCACTGGTGAAAAATATATTCAGCATTGTCATTGTAATGCTTGTAAATGGTTGTCTGAAAACCTTTGATGTATTCTATATTCTTGACAATAAATCCAGATCAACAGAGATGGTGGCAACTTATATGTATAAAACCGCTTTTAATTCGGCTGACTTTGGCTATGGAAGTACATTGTCCGTTTTTCTGGTCATTGAATGTCTGGTAGCAGTAGGGATTATACAGAAATGCCTGGGATCGGCGAAAGGAGATGGGTCAGAATGATAAAATCAAGAAAAAATATACCTATTCGTGCTGTGTTCTATGTAGTGATCCTTATTTTTGTCATGATACAGGTCTACCCTATTTTCTGGGTTATCTGCTCCAGTCTGAAAACACCGGATGAAATGACATATACTGCACAGTATGCCCTGCCATCAGGATTTTATCTTGGAAACTATATCAGCGCACTGACGATCTCATCCATTCCAAGATATTTTCTTAACAGTACGGTTGTGGCAGTTCTCACACTTCTTGGCATCGTAGTCCTGGGATGCCCGGTTGCATTTGTGATCAGTAAGGTAAAGGTAAAATATGCCAATGCACTGATGGCATTTTTCCTGTTTGGAATGATGGTGCCTATTTTTTCCTGCCTTGTACCCATGTTCCAGATTTATAACAGGATCGGACTGAGAAATACATACTGGGCACTGGTGCTTCCGCAGATCGGGTTCGGACTTCCAATGTGTATCTATCTTTACACCGGATTTTTTAAATTTATGCCGGATTCTCTTCTGGAAGCGGCAGTTATTGACGGTGCCACAATGGGAACCACATTCCGCAAGATCGTGGTACCTATGGCTAAAAATACTACAATGACAGTTCTTACATACAATTTTGTTTTTGTATGGAATGAATTTACCTATGCCAATACGTTTATCTCATCTTCTGATATGAAAACTCTGCCAATTGGCCTGAATGACTTTGTGGGGCAGTTCGGAAGAGTGGACTGGGGAAGTACATTTGCGGCGATCGTAATATCGATCCTGCCTACACTGATCGTGTATTTTATTCTTAACAGGAACATAATCGAAGGTATGGCTGCAGGTGCGGTCAAGAGTTAGGAGGCTGAAATGGAAACAAGGATTGAATTGAAACAAGGATGGAAAATTTTGCAGGATGTTCATGATACAGGGGAAAAGATCGGGCTTTATGCTGCCAGGGAAGCAGATACTTCCGTAGGTTCCCAGGTGTCTGAATGGGAGGAACTGGAGGAACTGAAACATCTGCAGCTTATCTATGCCAGACAGCCATATTTCGGGCGTGAACTGAGATATTTCAATCAGGCACCCTGGTGGTACAAAACAGAGTTTGAAGTTCCGGATCAGAAAGTTACGGATGCTGTCCTTAAATTTACCAATGTGGATTATTATGGAAAAGTATGGCTTAACGGAGAATTTCTTGGAGAGCATGAAGGATATTCCGCTCCATTTTCCTTTAATGTAAAAGATAAGCTTGTTTTTGGAAAGAAAAATTATCTCATTGTAAAGGTAAGTTCTCCATGGGATGATGAGGTGGAGCTGGATGCACAGGATTCCAGAACCACCCTGGTAAAAAGAAATATGGTAAAAGGTACCTACGAACATTCTGATACATTTATCCAGAGAGATGTAAATCCTGTAGGAATCTACGGAAAAGTGGAGCTGATCCTGACAGAAGAAGGTGTTCTGGAAGATCAGACAGATCTGAAGTATGAACTGGATCCAGATGGAAAGAAAGCAGACGTATATGTGGAAACTGAAGCGCGAGGTCTGAAATCCGGGGAGACATATGATTTTAATGTAAAGATCCGGGAAAAAGAGTCCGGTCTTATAAAGGCAGAAAAAACTGTTCAGATAATGGCAGAGAAAGCAGAGACAGGTTTTAAATGTGAGCTTAAAGTGGAAGATGTCAGACTGTGGTCCACATGGGATCATGGTTATCCCTGGATGTATCAGGCAGAACTTACGTTAAGCAGGGGAAAAGACATACTGAGCAGCAGAACAACGAATTTTGCTTTCCGGGACATTCAGATTGAGCGTAATGAAAAAATAACAAGATTCTGGCTTAATAACAGGAAGCTGTATATAAGAGGAACCTCTTATTTTCCGGATTGTTATATTTCCGCAATGACAAGGGAACGGTACCTGAGAGATCTTCTTAATGTAAAGGCGGCAGGTTTTAACCTGGTACGAGTACATGTCCACACAGAGCAGGAAGTTTTTTATGATCTGTGTGACGAGCTGGGAATTGCAGTTCTTCAGGATTCGGAGTACAACTGGACGCATCCTTCAACAGATGAATGGGCGCAGAGATTTGCAGATGTTTACAGAGAAAATGTGAAACTTCTGAAGCATCATCCGTCTCTGATCTGCTGGATCATTATGAATGAACCGGGATGTGTTGATCCGGATGGAAATGTGAGAAGGAGATTTATGGAGGAAAATCCGGGACCTGCTCTGTATAGGGAGGTACAGAAGATGGATCCGGGCAGACCGATCATCAAGGGTTCTTTCTGCGAAGATGATCCGCTTAGCGGGGACAGCCACAATTATCTGGGTTCTTTAAGCGGTGGAGAATATGCAGATATTTATGAGCAGACAGAAAAGCTGAATACAGAGTACGGATTTGATGCACCGGGCAGCAGTGAAAATCTGAAAACTGTTCCGGCGGTATATCATCGTCTGGAAAAACTGGTGGATGATATCCCGAAGATCCAGGAATATCAGTATAAGCTTCTGAAATATTATACAGAGCATTACAGGATCCAGAAATATGAACCTTGCTCAGGATATGTACAGTTTATGTTTATCGACCTGTGTCCTCAGAGCTTCTACGGTTTATATGACTGGTGGGGAATTCCCAAAAAGGGTCTTCAGGCTATACTGGAAAGCAACGCACCAGTGGGTGTTTTTGCAAAGCACAAAGATTATCTGGACAGTCTGTATATTGTAAATGATACAGATGGAGCTCTGGGAGAGTGTGAACTTACATGGATCATTACAGAAACATTGAACGGAGAACTGGTGGAAAAGGGAAGTGTTAAAGCAGAAGTTCCGGCAGACAGCCGTGTCATGGTAAAAACCTTTGAGAAAGAATACGGAAAAGGCAAGAAGTGGAACCTTACACTAATTCTTTCTGATAATAGCGGTAAATGTATGGCAAAGAATACCTATCAGGATATCTGTACTTTGCTTTCAAGAGTTGATGGGCATCCGGACCGTATGAGCCATGAGTTTGGAATGAGACTCTACTGGGCCTGAGATATCTGCAGCTCACAGGCACTTTCATCCTTGACTTGTGTCAAAAATCACAACATGTTATACTTTGTGTATAAAGGAAGATTTTAGGCGTGGAAGGAGCGATATTATATGCGTTTACAGAAAGTACAGGATGCTCTGAACAAAAAAAATATCAAATTCGAATACACAGAGGAAGATGGTTGCGGAAGTCTGGATTTCATGTTCCGTGGACTGAAATTCCATGTATGGGAATACGAGGACAACGGTTGGGGTGCCGAGACCAATATTTATGCGGCTGGAAGAAGTGAGGACATTGACGGAGATTATGAAGAGAAGATTTCTGCAGAGATTCTTTCCTGGCCGGATATGATCAATAACTGAATATAATAATATTGAATAAAGTGGCTGTAACTGAACGGATACGCTCAGTTACAGCTACTTTTTATCGGAGAAAAGTTTTCTGAAGAACTATAGCTGTACGTTCAGGTATTCACTGGGAGACATCTGACAGTTCTTTTTAAAAACCTTGCTGAAGTAATTTCCATTGCTGAAACCAAGATGCCAGGCAATGTCGTCGAGAGTTATATCCGTAGACTGCAGAAGCCGTTTCACCTCGGTGAGCTTTAACTGCATAGTATAGGAAAAAAGATTCTGACGTTTTTTTAAAACAATCTGGACAGATGCTCCTTACTTAGAAAAAAGATTCTGCAATATCGGCCAGGGAGATATTTTCCAGATAATGTGCATTGATATAATCAAAAACATCACTGATTACCCTACTGGTGAACGCAGAGCAGGGTTCGGGTGATGAAGCAGAATCGGAAGTCCAAGTTTTGCCTGCTTCACTTTCCAACTGAGAAATTGTGGCTGAAAGCGCATTGTTCAAATTCTGGGGATCAACAGGCTTCAGTATGTAATCAATAACACCGGCCTGGATCGCAAGTCTTGTATATTTGAAATCGCTGAATCCGCTGATCACACTGATTTTGCTGTCGATGTGAAGTTCTTCCGGCTTTTTTTAGAGCTGTATTCCGTCCATGACGGGCATTTTCATATCTGTGATAATAATGTCAGGATGCTCTTTGAGAATGATCTTCAGGCCATCTTCGGCATTATCTGCTTCCAGAAGATCACTGTTTGCTCGGATTTATCCCATGGTGTTTTGAACTTCCGGATAAGGGATATGAAGAAGCTTGGGAGCAGATTGTGAATCCGGAAGGTTTTGCCTCCCCCTGTGGCCCTACAACTGCGGAACAGAGACATCCACGGTACGGAGGCAGATTATGAATGTCTGTGGGACGGTCCATCCTAGCCATTTTCAACGACACAGACACAGACAGCAATGGCAAATCTTCTGAAAGATTATCCGCAGACTTATGTGACAAATATGGTCTATCCGTAAGGTTTTTGGTTGTTACTGAAAAAGATTTCATGGTTCAGGATTCCACATCAGTGACATTGATCTCATCCTGGAATCCGTCCGTATAATGCAGTTCATAATCTTCTGTGATAAATACAGCCTGCACGCCTTTTTTCTCCGCAAATTTCAGTCCGTCCTCCAGACCAAGGGCGAAACAGGTGGTGCTTAAGGCATCGCCGTCCACAGACTGGTCGGAGATGATCGTCACAGAAATCAGGCCGTTTTCATAAGGATAGCCGGTTTGGGGATTCAGGATATGATGATATAATTTACCGCCCTGCTTAAAGCACCTCTCATAAATTCCGGAGGATACAACAGATTTTCCGGTGATATCCATAACGGCTTCGGTTTCGTTGCGATCTGCAAAAGGCTTCTGGATGCCGATCTTGAAGGGAGTGCCGTTGGGCTTTGAGCCGATGCAGAGGACATTGCCGCCAAGGTTGATGATAGCACTGTTTACGCCTTTTTTTACCAGAAAATCTTTCAGGCGGTCTGCAATATAGCCTTTGGCAATGGCGCCTACATCGAACTGGATGTCATCAGAGGGAAGTGTGATATCCTGCCCGTCAATGGTGACGCCGTCGGAGCTGCACAGGGGGAGAACTTTCTGAATATCTGCATCATCCGGAGCCTTCGGGTCTTCTGCTGTGAAATCCCAGAGAGAGGTCAAAGGCGCAATGGCGATGTCAAAGGCACCGTCGGATTCCCTGGTGATATCGAGTCCTTCGGAAAGCAGAGCAGCAAGGTATTCGGATATATGCCATGTGTTTGTGGTGCCATTGACCTGGTAGGGAGTGGTCTGAGTTTCAATGGTTTGATTTGATACAGCGGAATCTGATATCCGGTGATTTAATTTATAAAGCTCGCTGTTCTCATTTGTCCGGCTGAAGATCAGCTCATACCTATCGCACAGTGCCAGACAGTCATCCAGGAGGGACTTATCCTGGGAATCGTAAATGGTGATCTGTATGGCTGTGTTCAATTTGATGCTGCTGATGCTGATAGGCTCCTTCTCGGTGGCAGTGCTGGTGCCAGTGGTATTCTGGCAGCCTGTGAAAAGGAGTATTGGACAGACAAGGACTGTGCACAATATTAAATAGAAGAAACGGGAATGCGAGCGGCTTCTTTTGGAATGAAAAAAATAAGTTGACATAATATTCTCCTGTTTTCTGATTGACTGACTTAACTGAAGAGCATTTATTTGATGCAAATCTATGTAGTACATGTGGATGGGGTTATTCACTTAACCGGATCAAGCAGCGACGCGGATTGCGGATATACGCTTGACCGACATCGGACAGATTTATGAAATCTCATTATACCATGTATTTCTGAAATCAGAAAGGCATATGCCTGTCGCAAAAATCATTGTATTTTGCAATAATATAAGATATAATTTCTCCGAAAAAAGGACATATTTGCTATGGATCCGAATGATTGACCGGAATTTTTACAGATAAAAGGAGAAATTTTTCATGATAAAAGTAATTGCAAGTGATATGGATGGCACACTTCTTGGTGATGACCATAGGATCGCACCGGAAACCCTTGCGGCGGTCAGGCGTGCCTGCGATGCGGGAATCCGTTTTATGGTTGCCACCGGCCGGAATTTTCCCGGTGCCATGGAGGAGCTGAAGGGAACAGAGCTGACCTGTGATTATGTGGTGAGCAGCGGTGCTGAAGTACGGAATCCGCAGCAGGAGGTTGTAAAGAGTACACCGATCTCTATTGAACTGTGTGAGGAGGTCTACAATACGGCAAAAAAATACCCGGTATCTGTAGCATTTTTTACGGATCGCTATGATTACCGTATTGGAACAAAGAAGGAAATTGAAGACGGGATCATTCAGCAGATCCGTCTTTTCAATATGGACATAGATACCAGCGAGGAGATTGTACGGAAATCCCTGCAGTACCGCAGAATCGCCGGAAACACGAAAGGGATTTCCGATATCCGTTCCCTGGAGAGCAGCGGTGCGCCGATATATAAGATCTTCATTTTTGCGGCAGATGTGGAGCAGCTGGAGAAACTCAGCGATGAGCTGAAAGAAAATCCAGCCGTTGCAGTGGCTTCTTCCTTTATATATAATCAGGAGATTACAGCAGTAGAGGCGCAGAAAGGCCCGGTGCTGAAAGAATATATCGAGTCTCTGGGATATACCATGGATGAGGTGATGGTTCTTGGTGACAGCCTTAATGATTATTCCATGATTTCCATGGATTTCGGCGCAACCGTTGCAATGGAAAATGCAGTTCCGGAGATCAAAAAGGCAGCAAAATACATCACAAAGAGCAACAATGAGTTTGGTGTGGCCTATGCTATCGATCAGGTTTTGGAACGCCAGGGAAAATAGTTTTTCCCCCCTTTTGAAAAAGTGCCATATATATTATAATGTAGAAAGATGAATACAGAAAAGCGAAAGGCTTGCGTTCCGGTGTATGAAGCAGAGTGGAATGAGAAGTTTCGCTTTACAAAAAACACAGACAAAGAGAGGAAATCACGATGGAAAAAATGAAAAATGTTTATATTATGGATCACCCGCTGATCAAACACAAAATTTCAATGCTCCGTGATAAAAATACAGGAACAAACGAGTTCCGTAAACTGGTGGAGGAAATCGGAATCCTGATGGGATATGAGGCGCTTCGTGATCTTCCTACAGAGGAAGTGGAAATCGAGACACCGATAGAAACCTGTAAGACACCGATGATCTCAGGTAAGAAGCTGGCAGTGATCCCGGTCCTCCGTGCAGGACTTGGAATGGTAAACAGCATTCTCACACTGGTACCGTCTGCAAAGGTCGGACATGTGGGACTTTACCGTGATCCGGTAACACATGAGCCCCATGAGTATTACTGTAAGCTTCCTGAATCTATTGACGAGCGTATTTCAGTGATCGTTGATCCGATGCTTGCAACCGGCGGTTCTGCCGAAGCTGCCATTGATTTTGTCAAGAAACAGGGCGGAAAGAATATCAAGTTTATGTGCATCATCGCAGCTCCTGAGGGACTGAAACGTCTCCATGAGGCACATCCGGATGTACAGATCTACTGCGGTTCCCTTGACAGAGAGCTCAATGAGAACGCTTATATCTGCCCGGGACTTGGTGATGCCGGTGACAGAATTTTTGGTACTAAATAATTTTGAAAAAATCTTAAAAAATACTTGACACACCCGGCACTGTTATGGTATTGTACCTAAGAACGCTGCCGAAGACAGTAGGTGCCGTAAGGCATAAGGATCAAAACGCCTACCGAGGTCCAAGTATTCTGAGTTAAGATTACACAAGGCCTTATTGCGAAGCAGTAAGGTCTTTTTTTAAAACAGATTGACTTATTGCGACGGCGGTATACAAAATCTATAAGGAGGTGTACCATTTCATGGCAAAAGTAGAACTGAAACAACCAATCGTAGAAGAGATCTCTAACAGCATTAAAGACGCACAGTCTGTTGTACTTGTAAACTACAGCGGTCTTACAGTTGAGCAGGATACAATTCTTCGTAAAGAGTTAAGAGAAGCTGGTGTTCAGTACAAGGTATACAAAAATACCATGATGCGTCGTGCATTCGAGGGTACAGCATTTGAGAGCCTTAGTGATCATTTACATGGCACAAATGCGATCGCTATCTCCGAGACAGACGCAACTGCTCCGGCAAGAATCCTTGCTAAATATGCAAAACAGTTCCCGGCACTGGAGCTGATCGCAGGTGTAGTTGAAGGTAACTACAATGATCAGGCCGGAATTCAGGCACTGTCCACAATTCCTTCAAGAGAGGAACTTCTTGGAAAACTGCTTGGAAGCATGCAGTCTCCGATCGCAAACTTCGCTCGTGTGCTTAATCAGATCGCAGAGCAGAACGGCGGAGCTGACGCAGCAGCTGCTGAGTAATCCCAGCAACGTGCAATTGGCGGCATAACGACCGCATGATTATTAATTAAAATTTATAAATGGAGGGAAATTAAAATGGCAAAATTAACAACAGAAGAATTTATTGCAGCAATCAAAGAATTATCTGTATTAGAGTTAAATGACCTTGTAAAAGCTTGTGAGGAAGAGTTCGGCGTTTCCGCAGCAGCAGGTGTTGTTGTAGCAGCAGCAGGTGCAGCAGGCGAGGCAGCTGAGGAGAAAGATGAGTTTGACGTAGAGCTTACAGAGGTTGGCGCTAACAAAGTTAAAGTTATCAAAGTTGTTCGTGAGGTTACAGGTCTTGGACTTAAAGAGGCTAAAGCTATCGTTGATGGTGCTCCGAAGGTTGTTAAAGAGGGCGCATCCAAAGCTGAGGCTGAGGATATCAAAACTAAACTTGAGGCTGAGGGAGCTAAGGTTACACTTAAATAATCCGATCAGATCAGAAGTTTTAAAGGCTGTTGTGCCTGCCGGTTTACCGGCGGCACAGCAGCCTTTTTTAGTGAAAAATCCAGGGTAAATCTTGCTTTTTGAAGAAAAAGAAAGGATAATAAAGGAGATAGGAAAGGGTGGATGGAATATGAAACGAAAAATAATGGCCTGTATCCTTGCTGCTGCGTTGGGAATCACAGGAGTTTCTTTTCCGACGGCAGCCAAGACAGTGTCTGTCGGAAAAAATGTAAAAAATATAACTGTAAACGTGAAAAATCCTCTGGATGAACTTCGGGCTCAGGAAGCTGCAATGCAGCAGCAGGAGGAGCTTGAAGAAGAGGAAAATATGCCGGAACAGGATCTGGATCCGCTTGTGCTGGATAACGATGGCAGTGTGGTTCCTGCATCACAGGCATCCTGGACAAAAATAGAGTCAGGTGCTGTAGAAGCAGTGGATGTATCAGAGGCACCGGGGGATGAGGAAATATCGGAAAATTCAACTGAAGACACATTTTCAGATGGAAGCACAGATGGAGACTTTGACACAAATAAGAATATTTCTGACAATGCAGCAACGGAAGCTGGCAGTGAGGATATTCAGACAGCAGATGGCAGTATCAGCGGAGAATTGCCGGCAGATTTTTCCGAAGGAACGGAGAACGGCGATAACGGTTCCGAAGAACTTCAGCTTCAGAAGGAAAACGGTAATGTAGAAAACGTCGCAGAGCCGGATAATAATAAAGCTGATGAAGGCGCAGGTCAGGCACAGGCTGATTTTACAGATGATGCCAATGCTGCTGGGGATTTTTCCGCAGGAGATGCTTCAGATGGAGAACTTGGAACTTATCAGACTGTGACTCTGGAAGTTGAGGAAGGACAGGATATCACAGCACCCTTGAACACACTGTTTCTTGAACTGAAAGATCAGGCCACAGATGAAAATCCCTGCAAGATCATAATTCCACCGGGAAATTATGAACTGACAGGTACACTTTGCATGTACAGTAATATGTACTTATATGCAAGAGACGCTAATATTACAAAAACGTCTACCACCAAACATCTGATCCTCCGTCTTGGAAATACCAAAGATTCAGAAGGCGGATATGATGGATATCGCAACATTGTGATCGATGGAGGAACCTGGGACTACAATTATCAGTGTGTGGAAAATAAGGATGCACCAGGCGGATTTGTGGGATTTTGCATTGGACATGCTACGAATGTTACGATTAAAAATGCTACATTTCTTAATAATCTGAAATCTCATTTTCTGGAATTTGGCGGAGTGAAAAATGCCAAGATCACAGGCTGTACATTCAGTGGCTATTATAAGAATTATGTGGAAGGCGGACAGGAATGTATTCAGATCGACTGCTGTACAGATGAGAGCAATGTTTTTCCGCAGTACAGACCTTATGATGGAACGACCTGTGAAGATTTTGTGATCGATGGAAATGTGTTCGAAGATGTCTTTACAGGGCTGGGAACGCACAGTATGATGTCCGGAAAAACATATAAAAGGATCACAGTTACGAATAATACTTTCCATAATGTAAAAAAACGCTGTATAAGGTTTATGAATTATGAAGATTCTACAGCAGAAAATAATACCATGGTAAATGTGGGAAATGGAGTGGACATTTCTTCTGTGAGCAGCAATACACACCAGACGCCAGGCTATGATGATGGGCCGGACATGCTGAAAAACAGGAATCTTCGTGTTGCAGGAAACTACATCAGTCTTGCCAGAACTACCAGCATTGGTGGAATTGCATGGATCTGCAGTGGTATAAAAGTTTCAGGCTATAATATGAAAAAAGATGGAGCTGTGCTCCCTAAAAAGATATATCCGGTGAAAGGTGTGACTGTAGAAGATAATCAGATCAGCGGATATGGAAACGGAATCAGCATGTCTCTTACTGACACAGATACCGTAACAGATAATCAGGTAACAATGAAAAAAACTTCTTCATATTCCAATTTTGGGATTTATGCCCAGGATTCCAGAGGAAGCGTTATCAGCAGGAATACAGTGTCCGGAACTGCAAATACGGGAATTTATCTCTCCGGTTCTGTCTATGCAGCAGGATCAGAACAGAGAAATCTTGTAGAGCAGAATACTGTTTCCGGAGCAGGCGGAGATGGAATTTATCTGCAATCTGTAAATACTTCATCCACTGCACAGAAGAATACTGTTAAATCAGCGGCCGGCTCGGGAATACGTGTAAATGCAGGAAAGAACAATAATGTTCTTGGTAATATCTGTTTATCCAACAAAAATCATGGCGTGAAAATTGAGTATGTGGCCGGCGGAGTCAGGGTAAAAAGCAATCGTGTGACATCAAATGCAAAAAGTGGTATTTTGCTCTGGAAATCAAAAGTATCCGAAGTATCAGGAAACCGTGCGGAGAAAAATAGGGGGAATGGTGTTTATGCATATGCATCTGTAATACCGGTCATGAAAAAGAATACATTTTGTGAAAACGGAAAGGTTCAGGCGGTATATGTAAAAAGCTGCAAAGGATGGACCTGCATCAACCGTCCTTCATGCAGAACTGTTACATCAAGAAGTACAGCTATAAGCGGAACTGCATCAGGCAGCCAGACAGTTATTGCATATGTGCAGCGTTCCGGAAAACAGACAAAGCTGGGTGTATCATCCGTAAATAAAAAGAAACAGTACGTTATTAAAATAAAGAAGCAAAAAAAGAATACTGCTCTGAAACTTGTCTCAAAAGATAAATACGGAAATACAGTAACAGTAAATACTGTTGTGAAGTAAGTATGTGTGATAAAAAAAAGATTCTGTTCCGGATATCCATACATCGTATGTATAGAAGGAACAGAATCTTTTTTTTGAAAAATGTAAAAAAATCAAAAAAAGTGCTTGACACACTTTTTTTCTTATGTTAAAGTGGAGGATGCTATATTATGGCTAGATATGCCTGCCTAAAGGTCAGGCGGGATCATGTTGTAATAAATAATAAAAAAACAGGGGTGAAACGTCAATGGAAAAAAACAGAATTCGTTCTGTAAAAACTGGAAAAAGCATGCGTATGAGCTACCAGAGACAAAAAGAAGTCCTGGAAATGCCAAACCTGATCGAAGTTCAGAAAGATTCCTACCAGTGGTTTCTTGACGAAGGTTTAAAAGAAGTATTTGATGATATTTCTCCGATCGCAGATTACGGCGGAAAGCTCAGTCTGGAATTCATCGATTTCACATACGATGAAAAAGATGCAAAATATTCCATCGAGCAGTGTAAAGAACGTGACGTGACTTATGCCGCACCTTTGAAGGTTCGAGTAAGGCTGATCAATAAGGAAACAGAAGAGATCAACGAACACGAGATTTTCATGGGAGATTTACCGCTGATGACAGCTACGGGTACCTTTGTTATCAATGGTGCTGAGCGTGTTATTGTCAGCCAGTTAGTACGTTCCCCTGGAATCTACTACGCGATCGCTCATGATAAGCTTGGTAAGAGACTGTTTTCCAGTACTGTAATTCCGAACAGAGGTGCATGGCTGGAGTACGAGACAGATTCAAATGATGTATTTTATGTACGTGTAGACAGAACAAGAAAGGTTCCGATCACTGTTCTGATCCGTGCACTGGGCATTGGAACCAATGCTGAGATCATCGATCTGTTTGGTGAAGAGCCAAAGATCCTTGCCAGCTTTACAAAGGATACCTCCACAAACTATCAGGAAGGTCTCCTTGAGCTGTATAAGAAGATCCGTCCGGGCGAGCCGCTTGCAGTAGAGAGCGCAGAGAGCCTGATCATGGCAATGTTCTTCGATCCGAGAAGATATGACCTTGCCAAAGTCGGACGTTATAAATTTAATAAGAAGCTTCATTTCAATAAACGTATCGTAGGCCACAAGCTTTCCCAGGATGTTGTAGATACAACAACAGGTGAGATCCTTGCTGAGGCTGAGACACTTGTTACAAAAGAGCTTGCTGATACATTACAGAATTCCGCAGTTCCGTACGTATGGATCCAGGGTGAGGAGAGAGAGATCAAAGTCCTTTCCAGCCTTATGGTTGATATCCGTCACTATCTGCCGGAGCTTGAGGATCCGAAGTCCCTGGGTGTTACAGAATTAGTATACTACCCGGTGCTCGAAAAAATTCTGGAAGAAAATGACACATTTGAGGACAGATGTGATGCGATCAAACGTGATATCCACGACCTGATCCCGAAACACATCACCAAGGAAGATATCCTTGCGTCCATTAACTACAATATGCATCTGGAGTATGGCCTTGGTAACGATGATGATATCGACCACCTGGGCAACCGTCGTATCCGTGCTGTCGGTGAGCTGCTTCAGAATCAGTACCGCATCGGTCTTTCCAGACTTGAGCGTGTGGTACGTGAGAGAATGACAACACAGGACACAGAGAGTATTTCTCCGCAGTCCCTGATCAATATCAAACCTGTAACTGCAGCAGTAAAAGAGTTCTTCGGATCATCCCAGCTGTCACAGTTCATGGATCAGAACAACCCGCTTGGAGAGCTGACTCACAAGAGAAGACTTTCCGCACTGGGACCTGGCGGTCTGTCACGAGACAGAGCCGGATTCGAGGTTCGAGACGTACATTATTCCCACTATGGAAGAATGTGCCCGATCGAGACTCCTGAGGGACCGAACATCGGTCTTATCAACTCCCTTGCATCCTATGCAAGGATCAATCAGTACGGCTTCGTAGAGGCTCCGTACAGAAAGATCGACAAAACAGATCCTTCCAACCCGCGTGTAACCGATGAGGTTGTATACATGACAGCGGATGAGGAAGATAATTACCATGTAGCACAGGCGAATGAGCCGCTGGATGAAGAGGGACACTTCATTCATAAGAACGTTTCCGGTCGTTACCGCGAGGAGACACAGGAGTACGAGCAGCACATGTTCGATTACATGGATGTATCTCCGCGAATGGTATTCTCCGTTGCTACAGCCCTGATCCCGTTCCTGCAGAACGATGATGCGAACCGTGCGCTGATGGGATCCAACATGCAGCGTCAGGCCGTTCCGCTTCTTACAACAGAGGCTCCGGTTGTTGGTACAGGTATGGAGACCAAGACAGCTGTTGACTCCGGTGTATGCGTTGTTGCAAGAAAAGCAGGTACAGTACTTCGTTCCACATCTACAGATATCTCTATCAAGAATGATGACGGAACAAAAGATGATTATCATCTGACTAAATTCATGCGAAGCAACCAGAGCAACTGCTACAACCAGAGACCAATCGTGTTCCAGGGTGAGCATGTTGAGGCAGGACAGGTTATCGCGGATGGCCCGTCTACATCCAATGGTGAGCTTGCACTTGGTAAGAACCCGCTGATCGGATTTATGACTTGGGAGGGTTATAACTACGAGGATGCTGTTCTTCTTAGTGAGAAACTGGTACAGAATGATGTTTATACATCTGTCCATATTGAGGAATATGAGGCAGAATCCCGTGATACCAAGCTGGGACCGGAAGAGATCACACGTGACGTTCCGGGTGTCGGCGATGACGCTCTGAAGGATCTGGATGAGCGCGGTATCATCCGTATCGGTGCTGAGGTACGTGCCGGTGATATCCTTGTCGGTAAGGTTACTCCTAAGGGAGAGACTGAGCTTACTGCTGAGGAGCGTCTCCTTCGTGCTATCTTCGGTGAGAAGGCAAGAGAGGTACGTGATACTTCCCTTAAGGTACCGCACGGTGAGTATGGTATTATCGTAGATGCCAAGGTATTTACAAGAGAGAACGGCGATGAGCTGAGCCCTGGAGTAAATCAGGCAGTACGTATTTATATTGCACAGAAGAGAAAGATCTCCGTTGGTGATAAGATGGCTGGTCGTCATGGTAACAAGGGTGTCGTTTCCCGTGTACTTCCGGTTGAGGATATGCCATTCCTTCCAAACGGACGTCCTCTTGATATCGTACTGAATCCTCTGGGTGTACCTTCCCGAATGAACATCGGACAGGTCCTGGAGATCCACTTGAGCCTTGCTGCCAAAGCACTTGGCTTCAATATTGCAACACCTGTATTCGATGGCGCAAACGAGGTTGATATCCAGGATACTCTGGAGCTTGCCAACGATTACGTTAATACGGAAGACTTTGAGGAATTCCGTGAGAAATATAAAGACATCCTTGCACCGGATGTTATGCAGTATCTCGATGAGAATAAAGCTCACAGAGCACTCTGGAAGGGCGTTCCGATCTCCAGAGACGGTAAGGTAAGACTTCGTGACGGACGAACAGGCGAGTACTTCGACAGCCCTGTAACGATCGGTCACATGCACTACCTGAAGCTGCATCATCTGGTAGATGATAAGATCCATGCACGTTCCACAGGTCCATACTCCCTGGTAACACAGCAGCCTCTGGGTGGTAAAGCTCAGTTCGGTGGACAGCGTTTCGGAGAGATGGAGGTTTGGGCACTGGAGGCATATGGTGCTTCCTACACACTGCAGGAGATCCTGACAGTGAAGTCTGATGATGTGATTGGACGTGTTAAGACCTATGAGGCGATCATCAAAGGTGACAACATTCCTGAGCCAGGTATTCCTGAGTCCTTTAAGGTACTTCTTAAAGAGCTTCAGTCTCTTGGTCTGGATGTACGTGTGCTCAGCGAGGACGGATCAGAGGTACACATTATGGAAACCTCTGATTACGGAGATACTGATCTTCGTCATGTCATCGAGGGCGATTCCAGAGGACGCAGAGATGAGGAGTCCTTCGGTAAACACGGCTACACCAAGCAGGAGTTCAGCGGAGAAGAGCTTGTCAATGTAGAAGAAGATGAGGACATGGAAGACGAAGATGATATGATCGAGTTTGAAGAGTCCTTTGATGATGAGGAATAAGAAAGGGGAAAGAATACATGGCAGAAACAACCAACGCCAATGAAACATATCAGCCAATGACTTTCGATGCCATCAAGATCGGACTGGCGTCCCCTGAGAAGATCAGAGAGTGGTCACACGGTGAGGTTTTAAAACCTGAAACGATCAACTACAGAACCTTGAAGCCTGAGAAGGATGGTCTTTTCTGTGAAAGGATTTTCGGACCGAGCAAGGACTGGGAGTGCCACTGTGGAAAGTACAAAAAAATTCGCTATAAAGGCGTTGTCTGCGACAGATGCGGTGTTGAAGTAACCAAATCTGCCGTTCGTAGAGAGCGTATGGGACACATCGAGCTTGCAGCTCCGGTGTCTCATATCTGGTACTTTAAAGGAATTCCGTCCCGTATGGGTCTGATCCTTGATATTTCTCCGAGAACACTGGAGAAAGTGCTTTACTTTGCTAACTATATCGTTCTGGATCCTGCAGATTCCGGACTTATGTACAAACAGGTACTCACCGAGCGTGAGTACCAGGAAGCACGTGAGTCTTACGGAGAAGGATTCCGTGTAGGTATGGGTGCCGAGTCCATCATGGAGCTCCTTCAGGCTATCGATCTTGAAAAAGATTCTGAAGAACTGAAGGCAGAGCTTGTGGACGCAACAGGCCAGAAACGTGCAAGGATCATCAAACGTCTTGAGGTTGTGGAGTCCTTCCGTGAGTCCGGCAACCGTCCTGAGTGGATGATCATGACCGTTATCCCGGTTATCCCGCCGGATCTTCGTCCTATGGTACAGCTGGACGGAGGACGTTTTGCAACATCTGACCTGAATGATCTTTACAGAAGGATCATCAACAGAAACAACCGTCTGAAAAGACTTCTGGAGCTTGGTGCTCCGGATATCATTGTCCGCAACGAGAAGCGTATGCTGCAGGAGGCTGTAGATGCCCTGATCGATAACGGACGCCGTGGACGTCCTGTAACAGGCCCTGGAAACAGAGCTCTGAAATCCCTTTCCGATATGCTGAAGGGTAAATCCGGACGTTTCCGTCAGAACCTTCTCGGTAAACGAGTTGACTATTCCGGACGTTCTGTAATCGTCGTAGGACCGGAGCTGAAGATCTATCAGTGTGGTCTTCCGAAGGAGATGGCTATCGAGCTGTTCAAACCTTTCGTTATGAAAGAGCTTGTTGCCAACGGAACTTCCCACAACATCAAAAATGCCAAGAAAATGGTAGAGAAGCTTGAGCCGGCAGTATGGGATGTCCTTGAGGACGTCATTAAGGAGCATCCGGTTATGCTGAACCGTGCACCTACACTGCATCGTCTGGGTATCCAGGCATTCGAGCCGATCCTTGTAGAAGGTAAGGCGATCAAGCTTCATCCGCTTGTTTGTACCGCGTTCAACGCTGACTTCGATGGTGACCAGATGGCTGTACATCTTCCGCTTTCCCAGGAAGCACAGGCAGAGTGCCGTTTCCTTCTGTTATCACCGAACAACCTTCTGAAACCGTCAGATGGTGGTCCTGTAGCCGTTCCTTCACAGGATATGGTCCTTGGTATCTACTACCTGACTCAGGAGAGACCTGGAAATAAGGGTGAAGGCAAGTTCTTCAAGAGTGTCAACGAGGCAATTCTTGCATACGAGAACAAGGTCATCACACTCCAGACAAAGATCATTGTCCATTGTCATAAGACAATGCCGGACGGAACTGTTTTAAGCGGCAATGTTCAGTCCACACTGGGACGTTTCCTGTTCAACGAGATCCTTCCGCAGGACCTTGGATTTGTGGACAGAAGCGTACCTGGAAACGAACTGCTTCTTGAGGTTGATTTCCTTGTAGGTAAGAAACAGCTGAAGCAGATCCTTGAAAAGGTTATTAATACTCACGGTGCAACAAAGACAGCCGAGGTACTTGACTCCGTTAAGTCTATGGGTTACAAATACTCCACACGTGCAGCCATGACCGTATCTATTTCCGATATGACCGTGCCGCCGCAGAAGCCGGAGATGATCAAGCAGGCTCAGGATACTGTTGACCGTATTACAAAGAACTACAAACGTGGTCTTATCACAGAGGAAGAGCGTTACAAAGAGGTTGTTGATACCTGGAAGAAGACGGATGATGAGCTTACAAAAGCACTTCTTACCGGTCTTGATAAGTACAACAACATCTTCATGATGGCTGACTCCGGAGCCCGTGGTTCCGATAAGCAGATCAAACAGCTTGCCGGAATGCGAGGACTGATGGCTGATACAACCGGTCATACAATCGAGCTCCCGATCAAGTCAAACTTCCGTGAAGGTCTTGATGTACTGGAGTACTTCATGTCCGCTCATGGAGCCCGTAAAGGTCTTTCCGACACCGCTCTTCGTACAGCCGATTCCGGATACCTGACAAGACGACTTGTTGACGTATCCCAGGAGCTGATCGTTCATGAGGCAGACTGCTGTGAGAACAGAGCAGAGATCTCCGGTATGGAAGTTAGTGGATTCATGGACGGAAAAGAAGAGATCGAGAGCCTTCAGGAGCGTATCACAGGACGTTTCTCCTGTGAGACAGTTAAGAATAAAGACGGAGAAATCCTTGTTAAAGCAAACCACATGATCACACCGAAGCGTGCAGCCCGTATCATGAAAGAGGGCGTAAGCAACCAGACAGGCGGACCGATCGACAAACTGAAGATCCGTACCATCCTTTCCTGTAAGTGCAAGGTTGGTGTCTGCGCAAAATGTTATGGTGCGAACATGGCTACCGGTGAGCCGGTACAGGTTGGTGAGTCTGTTGGTATCATCGCAGCACAGTCTATCGGTGAGCCAGGTACACAGCTGACCATGCGTACTTTCCATACCGGTGGTGTTGCCGGTGGAGATATCACACAGGGTCTTCCTCGTGTCGAGGAGCTTTTCGAGGCAAGAAAGCCGAAGGGTCTTGCGATCATCACAGAGATCCCAGGTGTTGCCACGATCAACGACACTAAGAAGAAACGTGAGATCATCGTAAACGATCCGGAGACAGGCGATTCCAAGACTTACCTGATCCCATACGGTTCTCGTATCAAAGTCCTTGATGGACAGGTTCTTGAGGCCGGCGATGAGCTGACAGAAGGTAGTGTAAATCCGCATGATATCCTGAGAATCAAGGGTGTGCGTGCAGTTCAGGATTACATGATCCGTGAGGTTCAGCGTGTATATCGTCTGCAGGGTGTTGAGATCAACGATAAGCATATCGAGGTTATCGTTCATCAGATGCTGAAGAAGATCCGTATCGAGGATAACGGAGATACAGAGTTCCTGCCAGGAACACTTGTTGATGTCCTTGATGTTGAGGAAGTTAACGAGAAACTTGAGGCAGAGGGCAAACAGCCGGCAGAGGGAAAACAGGTTATGCTTGGTATTACCAAAGCATCCCTTGCTACAAACTCCTTCCTGTCAGCAGCATCCTTCCAGGAAACAACAAAAGTCCTGACAGAGGCTGCTATCAAAGGTAAGATCGATCCGCTGATCGGTCTGAAAGAGAACGTTATCATCGGTAAGCTGATTCCTGCAGGTACAGGTATGAAGCGTTACAGTGAGATCAGTCTTGACACAGGAATGCCGGAGGTAAAAACAGCTTCCGAGGAGCCTGAGGATACAGAGGAAATTTCCGTAGAGGAAGAGAAGACTGAGACTGCTCCGGAGGAAGAGACCATTGCTGTTGAAGAGACAGCAGAGGAAACTGCACCGGTAGAAGAATAAGTCGATATACCTTGCTAATATAAATAAATCTCCCCCCGGAAATCCGGAGGGAGATTTCTGTTTATAAGCAGGGATTTTCTGAGAGAGGAGGGATTGCGATGGACAAGGAACTGCCAATTTCCCCGTGGCCGGAATGGAAGATCGTAAGCAAGATCGGGGAAGGCTCTTTTGGAAGAGTGTATAAAGCTCAGAGAACTGAGAAGGGACGTTCTTTTTACTCGGCAATTAAGATAATCACAATCCCCGCCAGTAAAGGGGAGCTGGACAGTGTGCGCTCAGAATCCGGTGATGAAAAATCTGTCCGCGGTTATTTTGAAAATCTGGTGGAGGAGTGCATTCAGGAAGTAAGCACCATGGAGTATTTCCGGGGAAATTCCCATATTGTATCTGTAGAAGATTACAAGGTGATGGAATATCTGGACGAGATCGGATGGGATATTTTTATCCGCATGGAATATCTCACAAGCTTCATGGAATATTATGCGGGAAAAAATCTCACAGAAAAAGAAGTGATGAAGCTGGGTATCGATCTTTGCAGATCACTGGAATACTGTGGGCAGCTTCACATCATCCACAGGGATATCAAACCTGAGAATATTTTTGTATCCAGGTTCGGGGATTTCAAGCTGGGGGACTTTGGAATCGCCAGAGAACTGGAAAAAACCATGAGTACCCTTTCCAAAAAGGGAACTTATTCCTATATGGCGCCGGAGATGTACAGGGGAGAACAGTACGACAGCAGAGTGGACATTTATGCACTTGGCCTGGTGTTATATAAACTGATGAATCATAACAGGCTTCCGTTTCTGAATCTTGAAAAACAGCTGATCACATACAGAGATAAGGAAAACGCACTCACGAGGAGGATGTCAGGCGAAACACCGCCACCACCTGTGGATGCAGGAGAGGCTTTCGGCTCCGTTATCTTAAAAGCCTGTGCTTATGATGCAAAAGAACGATATCAGACTCCTGAGAAGTTTCGGGAAGCACTGGAAGAAATCCGGTATGGAGCAGCAAACAGAGAACAGGGAGTTCATGAGAAACCGAAACCAGTGGAGGAAAGACCTGTTCCGGAGTCCATGCCGAAGTTTCTCCAGGAGGGTGCAGCCAGACAGCTGGCAAGAACGAGTCAGCTGAATACGGATGCGATCCGTCAGGCACGTAAAAATCCTGTGCCGTTATCCATACAGCCGGAGAAACCGACAGCCGGAGAAATAGCAAAAAATGCAGCCCGGAATACGCCAAAGGCTCAGAGCACAATACAGAAGCCTCAGAAATCTGCATCCGGAAAAACAGCATCCGAAAAGGATAGCCTGTCCGGTTATCCGTCAGGACGTTCCCGTCAGTCAGATCCCGGTATAAGAAAAACCGGAGCTGTAAAGCCCAGAGTTACCTCTATCACAGATCTGGAAGACGACCGTGACCAGAATCTCCAGGAGTGGGAAGGATCCGTGCCAGAGAATGACGAAAATGACGATGACAGAAGGAAACGGAAAGGTATTTTCAGAATGCTTATAACAGCCGGGATCCTTGTTGTGTTGATCAGCGGGATCCTTGCGGTACGAACGATACGGAAACCTGTGGATAACGGGGAACCTTCGTATACAGATTCCGATGATTCTGATGCTCTGAACAAAGGAAATTTCGGTACTGCAGACAATTCGGATAAAAGTTTCGCACAGGCAATGGAAACGATACGTGACCATGCGACAACCATAGAAAATGCTCTGGACAGCTATAGACGTGAAGGTACAGAGGGGGATCGCCTGCGCTTTTATAACGGATCAGGAGAGATCGCCAAAGTACTTGTATATCCCGGCAGTTCCGCAGATGGCGTTTATGAGGAATATTTTTACTGGGGCGAGCAGATGTTTTATACTTATGTATGGGACGGAGATGAGAAGCAGTATTTTTATTATCAGGACGGCCTTCTGATCCGATGGATCGATGCAGATGGTAAGGTTCATGATAAAGAGAGCGATAACGACAAATATGTAGAACTGGGAGACAAATACTGGAGTAATTCTGTAGTGGAGCTTCAGCAGTAATGTCGAAGGGTTTTTACGAAAGGAAAAAGAATGGCCTATCAGATTGATTATGCGTATACATGTCACACCGGAAAGGTGAGGACAAATAATGAGGATAATTTCTGGTGCTGCGGAGTGCGCCTGCCGGTGCACAACCAGGGGGTTGACGGAATCCTGGCAGGTCATACACAGCACTGGCAGCTTCCAATGCTGGCTGTTTTTGACGGCATGGGCGGAGAAAGCTGCGGTGAAATGGCAGCTTCTGCAGCTGTGGAAGCGCTGGGAGGCTTCTATGAAGAAAACAAAAAGACCCTGAAAAAAGAGCCTGTGGTTTTTCTGACAGGAGCCTGCGAAAATATGAATGAGGCAGTATGTCGCTACAGCAATGAAAACCGTATCAGAAGCATGGGAACAACCATGGCACTTTTGTCTTTCAGCGAAAAGGCAATCTATGCCTGCAACCTTGGGGATAGCCGTATCTACCGTCATTTTCAGGGGAAGTTCCAGCAGATTTCCACGGACCATGTGATCGGCGGAAAAATGCTGGGAAAAGCTCCGCTGACGCAGTATCTGGGCTTCCAGGAAGAAAACATGGCACTGGAGCCTTCTATCGTGGAGATCGGTTATCAGCCGGGAAGCTCATATCTGATCTGTTCAGATGGAGTGACAGACATGCTTTCTGATGAGGAGCTTCAGAAGATCCTTGACGGGACAGAAACCGCAGAAGAAAAAGTAGGTAAGATCCTGGAACAGGCATTGGAAAGAGGCGGCAGAGATAATGTGACACTGGTCCTTGCACAGATCAGCGGCTATGAAGAAAAAAATATTCTCAAACGCTGGGCAGAGCGCCACAGTACCGGACGGTAATAAACCCGGGGAGTAAGAAAAGGGATAAGGAGAAAATTTGCGATGAGAAATCGAATGCAGGATCTTGATTTTGAACAGACAGTTGCCTTCGATTCAGTGAAGGACTTTGAATTTACAAGAAAGGCGGCACAGAAGTTCCGACAGGTTGTCAGTCTGGATTCCTTTGAGGATGAGGATGCAGATGTTATTTTTCATTATCTTTACAAGGAGATGGAACTGGTTTCCTTTGGTGACTATCTGAAACGATATGTGTATGAGCGTGCAGAGCTTGAGGAGCCTTTTTCCCAGGTACCGCAGGAAGTCTACAGAGAGATCGTTGTGGAATCCTTCAAGGAAACCTACACACCGAAATCCATGTCACCTACATCAGCCAAGCTGAGTTCTCTGGTGAATAACTGGCTGACTCAGGCATCTGTGAAGCGTGAAACAGTTTTTCTTCTGGGTTTCGGACTTCGGATGAGTACAGAGGATGTTTCAGATTTTCTGACCCGGGTGCTTCGTGAGCAGGATTTTGATTTTCATAATTCGGAAGAAGTGATCTACTGGTATTGTTACCGGAATCATCTTGGCTATTATAAAGCGGAGGAATATAAAGAAACCTACAAACAGATGACTCCGGTGGAAAAAAAGACCGGAGAGATCGTGTATGGCACAGGGCTTTGTCTGGACAGTGAGGAAAAGCTTCTGGAATATCTGGCTTTTCTGAAAGGAAGACATGATGATCCGAAATCAGAGAAGAGCCAGGCTTTTCAGGAATTTATGATCCTTCTGGAGCGGGCAAGGAAGATCATTGCAGCCATGTATCAGGAAGATGAGGAAGAAAACGGTGGCAAAAAAATCTGGAAGCCTGAGAATATCAGTGCTTCGGATCTGGAAAAGGTTATCTGCAGCGGGATCCCTATTAATAAAATGGGAAATCTCAAAAAGATGTCTGCATCCATTCTGGCAAAGCATTTCAGCCAGAAGCGCTTCAGCCGCCAGAGGATCAACAATATCCTGAACCATAAATTTCCGGTGGAGCGGTTTGATCTGATCACGCTGGAGTTTTTTGTAATCTCTCAGGAGATGGCAGAGGATGATCCGTATACGAGATACCGCCATTTCCTGGAGGAGATCCAGGAGATCCTGGCCCGCTGCGAAATGAGTGAGATCTACATAGTGAATCCATATGAGTGCTTTCTTCTGATGTGCCTGCTGACAGACTGTCCGCTGGCAGTATTCTCCGAGATTTGGGAAAAATCCTATGAAGAGGGAGAAGAAAAGAACTGAAAAAAGGATGATGCGTTTTGGTGACGCATCATCCTTTTTTTTGTCCGATCCGGTAAGTCTGTTATTTTGCTTTTCCGGTTTTTACCGCACTTGCAGGTCCGGTCTTTACCTTCTTGTTTACTGAGCGGTATGGAACCAGTCTGTAGCTATATGTAACATTTTTTGCTGTCTTAAATGTATAGCTGGTATTTTTGTAAGAAATAGTTTTTACTTTTTTGAAGGAACCATTTCCTTTTTTCTGATAGATGACATAGCCGGTTGCTCCGGAAATCTTTTTCCAGGAAAGGGTCTGTTTTCCTTTGAGGGTTTTAAGCTTTATGGACGGACGGAGCAGATTCGGTTTCACAGTCACTGCTTTGGAAGCTGGACTGTAGATATAACCGGAGGATGTTTTTTTGCTTGCACGGATCACGTAAGAATATTTATTTCCGATAGTGATCTTTGTGTCTTTGTATGAAGTAGTATTTGCGTTTAAAGTTTTGATTTTTGTGTATTTTCCGGAATTTGTTTTTCTGTAGAGAATATAGTTCCGGGCATTGTTTATACGGTTCCAGCGGAGCGTACAGTTGTTCCAGGAGGCAGAGGCCTTAATTAACGGTGCAGTTAATTTCGTGATCACAGGAGCCGGAGTAGTGGATGGCTTCGGAGTTGGAGTGCTCGTTGGTGCCGGAGCGGATATTTTAAAGGTCAGGGACTGACTTGAAAAATAATTGTTGATTCCTGTAACCGTTACGGAGCCAGTGCCGGTTTTGGCGTTATCTTTCCAGGTAAGGATATAATCCGTGCCTTCCTGAAGCGTGTCCGAGCCGTATTTTACAGTAGGCTTCGGAGTTACTGCATTGCCGTTGAAGATCTGTTCCGGAATATCCGAAAGATCGCAAAGCTTTACAGATGTCATATGCCTTGAACCGGAATAATTCTGCTTATAGGAAAGTGAAAAATCCAGGATCTCATTGCTGGAGGAATAGTATACAGAAGTAATGCGAAAATCATCAGAGGTCAGTTGTGTGCCATTATAGGTGATGACCAGGTTATTTCGCAGATAAGAGGTTACACTTTCACTTTTGCAGTTTGGATCTGCCAGTTGGATGGTCTCACCGGAGAGCTTCAGTGGATTGATGGTGAAGTATTTGGAAAAACCGCTTCTGTAAATGCCGATACCGGTTATATGGACACGAGGTCTGTTGGTTCTGGAACTTGCCATGGTGTTATCATAATAAGAAAGGGTATAATCAACATCTTTCTTTAAGGTAACACCATTCAGTGTGACGGTTGGCTCCGGCTTGAATTCTTTGCCCGGGGCATATTCATAATCCGGAATGTCGCTGATCTCAGCATCTGTTATCGGTGTAAGGTCAATATAGAAAGATTTGTTTTTTTCGCCGGTGAAATTACCCATACCGGAAAGCGTAACGTATGCATTGCCCTGACAGTCATTGTTATGCCAGGAAAGTGTATAATCTACATTTTCAGTCAGCGTCGTACCATTCCAGGTAACCGTTGGTTTCGGAGTCAGTGCGGTTCCGGTATACAGATAGGAAGACTGGGAAAAAGTTACTTCTGACTGAGAGAGATTGATCTGCCGGATAAGGAAATCATCAGTCAGAGTTCCGGAATAAAGGCCAAGACCTGTGATCGTGAAGCTTCCCAGACCGCTGTTACGGTTATTGGAGAAAGAAATCGTATAATCTTTTCCCTCAGTCAGCGTACGACCATGGAATTTTAGTTCAGGAGAAAAAGTAATGGGACTTCCGGTATAGTTCCAGGAACTTGTATAGCGCAGAGAAGTCTCTCTGGAATTTTCCAGATCATAGTATGCATTGAGATCTGCAGACAGTGTTTTGTCCGGGCAGGATTTCAGTGTGGCAGAAACCGTAGTGGTTCCTCTGCTTTTCAGTCGGATAACACCGCTCTGATCCACAGTGGCAATGGAAGGATCTCCGGTTGACCATGTGAAAGAAGCTGGGTCAAGGCTGGAACTCATATAGCTGAATCCATTACAGGTTATATAGATAGCCAGTGTTTTCTGTTCTTCTGTGAATGTGATCGGAGAAGCTTCGTTGAAATGGATATTTATCAGCTTTGGAAGCACGGAAATAACAGGTGACACAGTCTGATTGGCAGGCTGTGTGCAGGCTTCTGTTGCGTGAGAAGAAAAGCACTGGATCCAGTAGAGATGACCGTTCTGTGAGTAGCAGCCGATTCCGGCAGAAACATTTTTGGAATTCATGATGTTCGTGTAATGTCCGGAAGATTCGATCCATGATTCCATAACTTCTTCAGGAGTTCCCTGGTTGATCGCAAGATTTTCACTTGGATCCTCAAAATAAGGAAAGGCTGAAAAACAGATGGAACCATTGGGACGGGTATGACTGGCGCAAACGGTCAGTTCTTCTGCTCTGGTCATGGCGCATTCCAGAAGGTTCTTATCCATAGTGACAGGATTCCGGTTCTTTTTGGCACGTTCCTGATTTACCAGATCAAGGACCTGGTAAGCATAATCATAGCGGCGGATACCCTGACTGAGTTTCAGCTGGACAGCAGTCTGGTCAGAGGCAGCCTGCACACGGACAATGTTGCCCGGCGCCAGCAGAAGAAGCAGAAGCAGCAGCGCAGGCCATAATAAGTATCTTGTTTTTTTCTCTTTTGTCTGGTTCATGATGTTTTCCTTACCAATATAATATAAAGATATTTTCTTTTGTTATTCGTTGTAGTATCCATAGATCGCACGGCTGTCCTGTGCGATGGTGTTCTGTGCAGCAGAGGTATCGTTAAGATCCTGTGACATAAAACAGACTACCAGGTCGATCCCCTTTGCTGTGTCATAGATGATGCCGGCATCGTTTTCTACGTGATCCAGTTCACCGGTTTTGTTGGCAACCTTTACCTCGGAAGGCATCTGAGCCGGGATCTTGTTTTTCCTGGTCTGCATTTTCAGAAGACGATACATATATTCGGCTCCTGCCAGAGTATCGTTGTTATCGGTAGCAGTACCCTTGTCGATCTGATAGATGGTCTTCAGAAATTTTCCACAATCCTTTGCGGAAGTGTAGTTATCCCCTTTGGAATTATCTGCAAGAAGAAGACGTCCCATGGAAGTGCTGGTGTATCCGTGATCCTGACAGAATTTATTCACACGGGCCATTCCGGCTGCGTCATCCCCGCCGCCAAGATAATTGACAAGTGTATTGGCAGCATCATTGTCGCTGACTGTGATCATGGAGTTCAGTGCATTGTCCAGCTGATCCTTGCTGTATTTGGAGGAAAGACTGTCATAATCCTCATATACAGCACCCATGATATAGAGCTTGATCAGGCTGGCAGCCTGCATCTGCTGATCATTGATGGTACCTTCGGTATTTTTTGCAAGATTGCATACATATACGGACCAGGTTCCGTTATCGGTAGGAAGAAGAGACTGTACCTGATTCAGAAGGTTGTCCATGCTGGAATCCGAATTGTCTGTGAAAGTGCTTCCGCTGGATGGGGAAAGTGTTCCTTCTTCCTGAGTGGAAGAAGAACTGTCCTTGCTGCCAGAAGCTTCGGAAGAATCGGAGGCTGCAGATGTATCTGTGGATTCTTCCTGTGCGGAAGGACCCTGGACCTCAGCTGAAGATGCTGCGGCAGCAGCGCTGGAAACGGTAGGATCATCAGGATAAAGAGCATCCAGCTGATCGGCTTTGCTGCTGAGCTCAGCGGCAGAATCAGAAACCTCCTGCACACTTTTCTGCAGCTTGTTAACTTTTGTCTGGAGAGATGCAAGCTTGTCCAGGGAGCGGACATTCAGTGCCCCAAGTCCTGCCAGTGCGATGACAAGCACTGCGATCACAATATATAGAAATGTATTTTTTTTCATATATAAACAAACTCCTTTTTATTATTGGAAATAAGCATCGATTCCATTGGCGATCCCTTCTGCCATAGTCTGCTGGAAGGAGGAATCCGCCATTTTCAGATCATCGCTCTGGTTGGTCATAAATCCCATTTCCACAATCGTCACCGGGATCGTGCTCCAGTTAATACCTGTCATGGAATCTGTGTAGATGATCCCGCGGTTCTGGAAGCCGGTAGCTGCGCAGTAGGAATCCACAATGCATTTGGATAGTTTGTTGGAACTGTCATAGAGACTGGAAACATAAGGATTTTGCTGGGATGGACACATGGTCAGAGCACCGGAGACATCTGCAGAATCATCTCCGTTTGCATGGATACGGACACAGATCTCCGCACCCTGGGAAGCGACCAGCTCTGCACGCTCCTTGTTGCTGATAGCGGTATCATTGTCTGTTCTTGTCATTACTACCTGGTATCCACGTTGTTCCAGGATATCCTTAAGCAGAAGAGAAACATCCAGGTTCAGCTGATACTCCGGGAGACCGCTGAAGGAACCTCTGGTTCCGGTGGAAGCCTTGGCCTTCATGGTGGAGGAACCGGGGCCGTTCGGCTCTGTGGCACTCATATCAACATTTTCGCCCTGATGTCCGGGATCGATCCCGATGATATGGCCGTTGGAAGCAGAAGAGGTATCATTACCGCCATCGGTGAATCCCTCACCACCGGCTTCATTGAAAACAGAGGGTTTGGTCGTTTTCTGACTGTTTTCAGCTTCCGGTGCCCGTTCATGTTCACCGGTGTTGTTTTTGACAGCTTTTTCTGTCTGTGCCCGCTGCTGCAGGTATTTGTCGGTTGCCTGTTTCTTTTCGATCTTAGCTGTATAAAGTTCGATATCCTCTTTCATGGATTTCTGCTTTTTCTGGACCGGTTTGATCACGGAGGCCATTTTCTGGTCAACGGCATCGATCTTCCGGTAGGTTTTATAGCTGAGGCCAAAAAGCAGTCCAATACAGATAAGACCCGTCAGAAACAGGACGATTGCCATCAAATGAGGCTTTTTTTTCATAGAATTACGTCCTTTCTTGGTAGGTGTTTACATTTGTAAATATTATAAAGAAGGAGTCTGGAAAAAGCAATTGCGAAATTGTGCTTGACAACAGGAAAAAGTGTGGTACTATATATGTAAAATAATTATATATAAAAATTTTATATATAAAATAATTATATAAAGAGGTGTGCCTATGTATTATTATCCGGTGTCTGCAGTGCTGACGGAATGCCTGATCCTTTCTGTTGTAGAGCAGCAGGATTCTTACGGATATGAGATCAGCCAGACAGTGAAGATGGTAGCTTCTATCAAGGAATCCACATTGTATCCGATCCTTCGCAGACTGGAGACGGATGGTTATCTGACAACTTATTCAGAGGAATTTCAGGGACGGAAACGTAAATATTATTCCATCACAGAAGACGGACGGAAGCAGCTGGAATATTTGAGGAAAGAGTGGAGAGAATACCGCGATACTATAGACGATATTGTGGAAGGGAGACTTCGAAAATGACAAGAAAAGAGTATATGGAGCAGCTGAAGAAATATCTGAAGCGGCTTCCAAAAGAAGATTATGACAATGCCATTGAGTATTTTTCGGAATACTTCGATGAGGCTGGACCTGAGAATGAACAGCAGGTTATGGAAGAACTGGGACAGCCTAAAGAGGCGGCAAGGGAACTGCTTCTGAACCTTTTACAGGAGAGTGTTGGTGACAGTAAAGACATCACCGAGGAAAAAACAGCAGCTTTGCCGGCAGCAGGTTCATATTACGGAGAGAGCTCCCATGCACATAGCCGGACAGATTCAGGAAACCTGAGTACAACAGGGTACAGTACATCCGCAGGAAAGAAGCGTTCCCCCGGAAAGATCATTCTTCTCGCATTTCTGGTGATCTGTGCATCGCCGGTGAGCATTGCGCTGCTGTTTGCAGGCCTTGCAGTACTGGCAGCAGTGGTGATTGTCATCGCAGCAGTGATCTTTTCCATGGCAGTTACAGGTGTATCAGCAATTGCCGGAGGTATCGTGCTCACAGGTTTCGGCGTGACATTGATCGCAAGATCTCTGGCAGCAGCCTGCATGATGGTCGGCAGTGGATTTCTGATGGCAGGTGCGGGAATCCTCGTTGGAGTACTTACCATATATATATGTAAATGGTGTGCAATGGGAATCGGCCGTCTGGTTAACAGACTTGCAAGAAAGAAGGTGCATAAAAATGAATAAGATTGCAAAAACAGTGCTGATGACAGGTACAGCACTCTGTGTAGCGGGAGTTGTTCTTTCCACAGCAGGATATTTTGCAGGGGGAAAAGATTTCACATATACTTCAGATCATATGTATGTATCCGGAGGAAATTCTTCCAGTCGTAAAAATCTTACAGTAATGAAAAAAGAACAGATTGATGATTTTACGAAGCTGAATGTGGATTTTGAGGATTTTGATCTGGATATCCGTACCTCAGATGATGACCATTATTATATGGAATATAAGCTTGAGAAAAACGGGAGGAAAAATCCTCTGACCTGGAAGGATAAGGATGGAGAGCTCACGCTTGAGGAGCCTGCAGGCGGCAGTGGAAGTTATTATATAACCTATGATCTGGGGATATTCTCTACACATGCGGATCTGACAGAAAAGAAAGATGCATTGAATACGGTGGTTCTTTATATTCCGGAGAAGGCACAGCTTTCCGAAGCGGAGCTTCAGCTTTCCGACGGGGATCTTGCTGCCGATCAGCTTTTGTGTAAAGAAATGACCCTGGAACTTCTCAGTGGAGATCTGATGCTGGATAAGGGCGAGTTCGAAAAGTTTGATGCAAAGCTTTCCGACGGGGATCTGAATGTAAAAGAACTTCAATGTACAGATAACATGCAGCTGAAATCCGGAAACGGAGATGTGACCATAAAAAAGGCAGAGCTTGCAGATGGGCAGATAGCTCTCAGCGACGGAGATATTCAGATAGACAACAGCAGCTTTAACGGAGATATGAAGATCAATAGCTCCTGCGGTGATGTTTCTGTAGAAATGAAGAACGGCAGTGCAGAGAAAACCAATATTTATCTGAAAGCTGCAGACGGAGATGTGGACACGGAGGGGCTTTCCAGGGGAAAAACCGACAATGAGGAAGACACCTCTGTTTATGAGAACAAGGCCGGTGCTTCAGCACCGACTTTAAATGTGGAATGCAGCGATGGGGATATTACATTAACAGAATCTGAAAAATAAAGAATATGAATATCCGTCTGACTATGCATCTGCTTGTAAAAATCCTAAAAAAGAATAAATGAAATTATATGAAGCGCAGGGGTTTTTCCGGAGAAAAATTCCTGCGTTTTTTGGCTGAAATGTATTGACAAATCCCTGTACTATGATATAATTCAATCAAATCACAGAAAACATATATAGTTACTAGGAAATAAGGAAATGGACATAAAGGAAATAAGGAGGATATCATCATGGGTAAAATTTACGGAAGCGCACTGGAACTGATCGGAAACACACCGCTTGTAGAGGTTAAGAACGTAGAGAAATCTGAGGGACTTGAGGCTACAGTACTTGCCAAGCTTGAGTATTTTAACCCGGCAGGAAGCGTTAAGGACAGAATCGGTAAGGCAATGATCGAGGATGCAGAGCAGAAAGGTGTCCTGAAACCAGGCGCAACCATTATCGAGCCAACATCCGGTAACACAGGAATCGGACTTGCAGCCATCGCAGCTGCCAAGGGCTATAAGACGATCCTCACCATGCCGGAGACCATGAGTGTTGAGAGAAGAAACATCCTGAAGGCATATGGTGCAGAGGTGGTTCTCACAGACGGAGCCAAGGGAATGAAGGGGGCCATTGCCAAGGCAGAAGAGCTTGCCAAGGAGATTCCGGGAAGCTTCATTCCAGGACAGTTTGAGAACCCGGCTAACCCGAAAGCACATGCGGCAACAACAGGTCCTGAGATCTGGAATGACACAGACGGAAAGGTAGACATTTTTGTGGCAGGTGTCGGCACAGGCGGAACGATCACCGGTACAGGTGAGTACCTGAAGAGCCAGAACCCGAATGTGAAGGTAGTTGCTGTTGAGCCTGCAACTTCTCCTGTACTTTCTGAGGGAAAAGCAGGCCCGCATAAGATCCAGGGTATCGGCGCAGGTTTTGTTCCGGACACACTTGACACCAAGGTTTATGACGAGATCATTCCGGTAGAGAACGAGGATGCATTTGAAACATCCAAACTCCTTACCAAGAAAGAGGGAATCCTTACAGGAATTTCCTCCGGTGCAGCTCTCTATGCTGCGATCCAGCTTGCAAAACGCCCGGAGAACAAGGGGAAAGTGATCGTAGCACTTCTTCCGGACAGTGGAGACCGTTACTACTCCACACCACTGTTTACAAAATAATCGATCCGAAGACCGCTTCTTTTGCCCCGAAGCGTGATTCTGCGGGATTATTTACGGCGCTCCTGAATGCCTGTCCAAGCAGGCTGCCGGAGCGCCGGTTTTATTCTTGATTTCATTGAATTAAGTAAGCACTCTGTGGGGCTGTGGTTACTGTTCACTGGTAAGGTCCCGCGAAAAGCAATAAGCAGTGTGTGGGGACTTGCTTGTATCTTGTAGCTTTTTCAGGTATAATAGAGAAAACAAACAAAACCTATTAACAATATAAAGAATAAAGTCTGCAAAGCAGATTCTGCTTCCTATGAAAGAAGATACAGGAAGCTGCCTGTGCATCACAGAGAAGGGTGCCGGTTATGGAATACAGAGGAATATTTCCGGCTGAACAGCTGCACAATAACAGAAAGAGCAAAAGGCTATAAATCAGAAGAATACTGAAATATTGGAGGTAAATATTACATGAGGATTTCTACAAGAGGAAGATATGCGCTGAGACTGATGTTGGATCTTGCTACAAATTATACAGGAAAACCGATCCGCCTGAAGGATGTGGCGAAGCGCCAGGAGATCTCCGATAAATATCTGGAGCAGATCATCTCCATCCTGAACAAAGCAGGCTTTGTCCGCAGTGTCCGTGGCCCTCAGGGCGGCTATGCACTGCAGCAGACCCCGGATAAATACACGGTCGGAATGATCCTTCGTCTCACAGAAGGAAGCCTTTCCCCTGTGGAATGTCTGGACGACAACGGAGCCATCTGTGACCGTGAGGAGAACTGTGTCACCCAGATCCTCTGGAAAAAGCTGGACGACGCCATCAAAGGTGTGGTAGATCATATAACACTGGAAGACCTGATGAACTGGCAAGCCGTGAAGGCGGACGAATATATCATATAAAAAAAGCTGCGCAAGCAGCTTTTTTTTATATCACATTTTTTTACTAATATTTTACAAAACCGCGATTTTATATTTTACCTTCCATTTCTATAATAACACCTGTATTTAAGCAGTAAGCAAGTAAAAATGATCATAGAAATGAGGAGAAAAAAATCATGAAAAAAAGAATCGCAGGTATCTTAACAGCAGCACTTATCGGAACTACAGTAATGGGAACCGTTGTAATGGCAGCACCATCCGGAGCGATCGACGTAATTTCCCGTGAGGACGGATCCGGAACACGTGGAGCATTCGTAGAGCTGTTTGGGATCGAAGAAGAAAAAGACGGCGAGAAAGTAGATATGACAACACAGGAAGCAAGCATCACAAACAACACAGATGTAATGCTTACCACAGTAGCAGGCGATGAGAACTCTATCGGATACGTATCTCTGGGTTCCCTCAACGATACAGTAAAAGCAGTAAAGATCGACGGAGCAGAGGCAACAGCAGAGAACGTTGCAGATGATACATACAAGGTAGCACGTCCGTTCAACATCGTAACAGGCGACAAGCTCAGCGATGCAGCACAGGATTTCATCAACTACATCATGAGCTCTGACGGACAGGACATCATCGAAAAAGAAGGCTACATCAAAGTAGATGAAAAAGCAGAGGCATACAAAGCCGGAGATGCAAAAGGCAAAGTCGTAGTTATGGGATCTTCTTCCGTAGGACCTGTAATGGAGAAGCTTGCAGAGGCATATCAGAAAACAAACAAAAACATCACAGTAGAAGTTCAGGTCAGCGACTCCACAACAGGAATCAATAGCGCAACAGAGGGTGTATGTGATATCGGAATGGCATCCCGTGAGCTGAAGGACGAGGAAACAGAGAAAGGTGTTAAAGCTACAGAGATCGCAAAAGATGGTATCGCAGTCATCGTAAACAACGACAATGACCTTGAGGAGCTTTCAAGTGACCAGGTAAAATCCATCTTCACAGGTGATATCACAGACTGGGAAGACGTGACCAAATAAATTCCCGGATAAAAAACGATTGAAGTATCTTACAAAGAGCGGCGATCATGACAAGGTCAGGAAAGCCGCTCCGTTATATATCAGCACAGTGGATATCCACTGGAACAGAGAGAAAGGTGTCTTATGAATCATTTAGGAGAAAAGGCCATGAAGGTCGTTTTTCTCATTGCGGCCTGTGCATCGGTTCTTGCAGTATTTCTTATTTGTGTGTTCCTTTTTGCAAACGGTCTTCCTGCAATGGGAAAGATCGGTCCCTTAAAATTCCTTTTCGGAACAGAATGGAGACCAACAAACGATAAATTCGGAATCCTGCCAATGATCGTGGCAAGTATTTATGTAACTGCAGGAGCAATCCTTATCGGAGTTCCGATCGCACTTTTTACATCCGTATTTATGGCAAGATATTGCCCGAAAAAAATCTATAAACCACTGAAATCCGGTATTGAGCTTATGGCAGGCGTTCCATCTATCGTATATGGCTATTTTGGTCTGGTTCTCCTGGTACCGCTGATCCGCCAGCTGTTCGGAGGAACCGGAAGCAGTATGCTGGCAGCATGTATCCTTCTGGGAATCATGATCCTTCCGACGATCATCGGAGTTACGGAATCGGCAGTACGAAGCGTTCCGGAAAGCTACTATGAAGGCTCACTTGCGCTTGGCGCAACAAAAGAAAGAAGCATTTTCTTTGTTATGCTTCCGGCAGCAAAGTCAGGAATCCTGGCAGGCGTTGTCCTTGGGATCGGACGTGCCATCGGTGAGACCATGGCCGTGATCATGGTAGCCGGAAACCAGCCACGTATGCCGAAGGGACTTCTTCAGGGTGTCCGTACCATGACTGCAAACATCGTAACAGAGATGGGATATGCATCAGGACTTCACAGAGAAGCACTGATCGCAACAGGAGTTGTACTCTTTGTATTTATCCTGATCATCAACTTAAGTCTTTCACTGCTGAACAGGAGGGCGGAGTATGCAAACTAACGTATCTGTAGCCGCAGATCCTGCGGCAGAAGCAAACATGAAAAAAAGAAATACACTTACCATAGGAGACCAGCTGAAGTCTTATGCAAGACATCCTGGTGCAGGAGTCCTGGCATTTCTCACACTGCTGGGAGCAGTGATCACTTTTGCACTGCTGTTCTTCCTGATCGGCTATGTGCTTGTAAAAGGTATTCCCTATCTGAATGCAAGTCTGTTCAGCCTTACCTATACCTCAGAGAACGTTTCCCTTCTCCCGTCACTGATCAATACCCTGATCATGACACTGGTATCTCTGGCGATTGCCGCTCCGGTAGGAATTTTTGCAGCGATCTTCCTTGTGGAATATGCAAAAAAAGGCAGCCGTTTTGTAAAGCTGATCCGTATTACCGCAGAGACACTTTCCGGTATTCCATCTATCGTATATGGTCTGTTCGGTATGCTGTTCTTTGTAACTGCACTGCACTGGGGCATGTCTCTTCTTTCCGGTGTGCTGACTATGGTGATCATGGTACTTCCCCTGATCATGCGTACCGCTGAGGAAGCACTGAAATCTGTTCCGGATTCTTACCGTGAGGCAAGCTTCGGACTTGGAGCAGGCAAGCTCCGTACTATTTTTACGATTGTACTTCCCTCCGCAGTTCCTGGAATCCTGGCAGGTGTGATCCTGGCCATCGGACGTGTGGTAGGTGAGACTGCAGCACTTCTTTATACTTCCGGTACTGTTGCGGCAGTTCCAAACAGCCTGATGGGTTCCGGACGTACCCTGGCACTTCACATGTATGTGCTTTCCAGTGAGGGACTTCATGTAAACCAGGCATCTGCAACAGCAGTAGTCATTCTGGCATTTGTACTTGTTATCAACGGACTGTCCGGTCTGGTAGCCAGAAAAATTGCGAAAGGATAATGATCGATCATGAGTGAAAATACAAAAATTTCAATTGACAATATGAATCTCCATTACGGAAACTTTCATGCCCTGAAGGGAATCAATATGGAGATCCCGGAAAAAGAGATCACAGCATTTATCGGACCAAGCGGCTGTGGTAAATCTACACTTCTGAAATCCTTAAACCGTATGAATGACCTTGTGGAAGGCTGTTCCATCACAGGAAAGGTAGAGCTTGACGGGGAAGATATTTACGGAGATATGGACGTGAATCTTCTGCGTAAGCGTGTGGGCATGGTATTCCAGAAGCCCAATCCTTTCCCGATGAGCATTTATGATAATATTGCATACGGTCCGAGAACACACGGAATCCGTTCCAAGGCAAAGCTGGACGAGATCGTGGAAAAATCTCTCCGCGATGCGGCAATCTGGGATGAGGTCAAGGACCGCCTGAAAAAAAGTGCTCTTGGAATGTCAGGCGGACAGCAGCAGCGTCTCTGCATTGCCCGTGCCCTGGCAGTACAGCCGGAGGTGCTTCTTATGGATGAGCCCACATCTGCCCTGGACCCGATCTCCACTTCCAAGATCGAGGATCTGGCAGTAGAGCTTAAAAAGGATTACACCATTGTTATGGTCACACATAACATGCAGCAGGCAACCCGTATCTCCGACAAGACAGCATTTTTCCTTCTTGGTGAGGTTGTGGAATTTGCGGATACAGACAAGCTGTTCTCCATGCCGGCAGATAAGCGTACAGAGGATTATATTACAGGAAGGTTTGGTTGATATTATGTCAGAACGTTTTGTAAGACAGCTGGAAGAGCTTCACGTGGAACTGATCACCATGGGAAGTCTCTGCGAAAAAGCAATTTCACTTTCTGCCAAAGCTATTCAGGGTGAAGGCGGGATGACTCTCATTGGCAAGATCTTTGAGACGGAAAAAGAGATCGATGCACAGGAAAAAGAGATTGAAAATCTCTGCATGAAGCTTCTTCTTCATGAGCATCCGGTAGCAGGAGATCTGCGATCCATTTCCGCAGCACTGAAGATGATCTCCGATATGGAACGCATCGGTGACCAGGCAGCAGATATTGCGGATCTTTCCAAGCATATCGAGGACAAAGCAGTTACCGGAGATATCATTAATATCCGGAAGATGGCAGAGGATACTGTCCGGATGGTTACAGAAAGCATCGATGCCTTTGTAAAGGGTGATCTTGAGCTTTGTAGAAAGGTTATTGACGATGATGATAAGGTGGACGATGCCTTCAATGATATTAAGGAAAAGCTGGCCGAGGTCCTGAATAACGGAAAGCCGGATGCAAGCATCGGTCTGGATATCCTTATGGCTGCAAAATATTTCGAGCGTATCGGTGATCACGCTGTGAACATTGCAGAGTGGGTGGAATATTCCATCACAGGAAACCACAGAAGCGGTTCCAGTCATACAGATAACTATTTTGTTGAGGAATAGAAATAAGTAAGAGCAGATTGCAAAGAGTTGCATTATTATAAAAAAGTGCTGTGGTATTGAAAGGATATCACAGCACTTTTTATAATGTGATGAAATTTACAAGGATTTAACTTTTTCCGGATAATTATTTTTACATTGCTTTTGTAAAATGCTATATAGATTTCGGAGAAAGGAAAGGGCTGAGCTTTGAGTAAAAAAATATTTAAGTATATCATGCTGGTTTCATCACTGATCACAGCACTGGGACTGGCATTTGTCGTGGGAATCCTTTATCACTATTTTCAGGGACAGCTGATGGGTGAGCTGAAGAAAGAAGCCGTGTATATTTCCAGAGGCGTGGAAAGTACCGGGACAGATTATCTGAAGAAGCTGAATGATGAGGATTCCAGGATTACTTATGTGGATGAAAGTGGAAAAGTTATCTACGACAATGAGGCAAATGTGGAAAGCATGGATAATCACGGACATCGCAAGGAGATCCGTGAAGCAGAGATCAACGGAGAAGGTGCGGATGAAAGAATGTCATCCACGCTTTCCGAAAAAACAATGTATTATGCAGTACGCCTTGAAAATGGCAATGTGCTGAGAGTTTCCAGTAACCAGGCTTCTGTATGGATGCTGCTCCTGCAGCTGCTTCCGCCTTTTGCTGCAGTTCTGATACTTATGCTGCTCCTGTCCGGCGTATTTGCATCCAGGCTTTCCGGGAAGGTTGTGGAACCTCTTAATGGGCTTGATCTGGAGCATCCGGATGAGAATGATGCCTATGATGAGGTACAGCCGCTTCTTAGCAAGATCGGCAGACAGAGCCGGCAGATCCGTCTGCAGCTTGAGGCAGCCAGAAGACAGCAGAAAGAATTTTCTATTATCACGGAGAACATGCAGGAGGGACTTCTTGTGATCGACCGTTATACCATGGTACTTTCTGTCAACTCCAGTGTGGGAAAGCTTCTTAAAGTAAAGGAGGTCAAAACAGGAGAAAGTGTATATCTTCTGAACCGCTCGGAGGAGTTTCGAGGTGTCGTTGGGCAGGTCCTTGAAGGAAAGCATGAGAACAAGATCCTTCGTCTGGATGGCAGTGAGATTCAGGTGATCGCCAATCCTGTCACAAGAGAAAATAAGACAGAGGGTGCGGTGATCCTTCTGGTGGATGTGACCGAAAAAGTAGAAAGGGAACAGCTGCGAAGAGAATTTTCCGCCAATGTTTCCCATGAACTGAAAACGCCGCTGACTTCCATTTCCGGATTTGCTGAGATCATGCAGGACGGATTTGTGAAGGATGAGGATGTGAAGGTTTTTGCAGGACGCATCTATAAGGAAGCGCAGAGACTGATCCGTCTGGTTGGGGATGTGATCCGGATCTCCCGTCTGGATGAGGGCGGATTGCCGTATCAGTGGGAAAAACTGGATCTTTACAGTCTGACTCATGATATTTTTTCTACCTTACATGAAGCTGCCGAAAAGCAGGAAGTGCATATGTATATGGAAGGCGGAAGTACAGTGCTGGATACAGTGCCGACGATCATGGAAGAGGTTCTCTATAATGTCTGCGATAATGCTGTCAAATATAACCGCCGGGGTGGAGAGGTCTTTGTGAGACTGAAGGATGGCGAGGATGCAGTTCGCGTGAATGTGCGGGATACAGGGATCGGTATTCCGAAGGAAGATCAGGAACGCATTTTTGAACGCTTTTATCGGGTGGACAAAAGCCATTCCAAGGAAATCGGCGGAACCGGTCTTGGCCTTTCCATTGTGAAGCACGGGGTAAAAACTCTGAACGGCAGGCTGTGGCTTAACAGTGAACCGGGACAGGGAACCGAGATCATTATAGAATTTCCGAAACATCATATGGAAAAGAAAGCAGCAGAGTGAACATAGGTCGTGCAGCGATGATGTTCATAGGCATGCAGCAGAGTGGAAGATGAAAGGCCGTTCTGTTGTATGTATCTGCTGCTTTTTATATCATAGTATATTGCTGGTTGGAGGTTGATGGTTTGACAGACCGGAAGGGTTATGCTATCTTATGTAATAATAATCAGAGTAAGCAACAGGAAAGCGGATGATAACGGTCCGCTTTCTGTATTATAATTGGTTCGGAATAATTCCGGACGACTATACTGAGGGGAATAAAAATATGATACAGGCAATTGTTTTACTGGTGTTCCTGATCTTTCTGAACTCTGTTTTTGCAGGTGCGGAAATGGCGATTCTGTCCATGAATGAAGCAAAGATGAGGGAGCTGGCGGAAGAGGGAGATCACCGGGCGCAGATTTTGATAAAGCTTACAGAACAGCCGGCACATTTTATGACAGCGATCCGTGTAACGGTAACTACGGCAGGATTTCTGCAGAGCGCTTTTGCGGCAGAATATTTTGCACAGCCGATGACAGAGGCACTGATAAAGACAGGGATAGATGTACCACAGAATGTTCTGAAGATCGTATGCATGATCATTGTGACCATACTGCTTTCCTATGTAAGTCTTCTGTTCGGAGAACTGGTGCCAAGACGTCTGGGAATGAAAAATCCGGATGAGCTGTCTCTGCGTCTGGCAGGACTTCTTAAGATCGCGATGATCGCAGTCTGGCCGGCTACTGCACTTCTGACAGTAACTGCCAATGGTGTGCTGTATCTGATGGGGATCAAACCGGAAGAAAAAGAGGAGCAGGCCACAGAGGAAGAGATCCGTATGCTGCTTACAGAGGGAAATGAACAGGGCAGCATCCAGCAGGAAGAAAGCGAGATGATCCAGAATGTTTTTGACCTGGATGATACTGCGGCAGATGAGATCTGTACACACAGAAGAGATGTGGTTGTCCTCTATATGGAAGACTCCGATGAGGAATGGGAACGGATCATCAGAGAGAACCGTCACACCTTTTATCCGGTATGCGGGGAAGATCAGGATGATATTATCCATATTCTGGACACCAGAGATTATTTCCGCCTGGATGACAGATCCAGAGAAGCTGTTCTGCATCATGCCTGTTATTCACCGTTTTTTGTACCGGAATCCATGCGTGCCAACCTGATCTTCCGGGAAATGAGGGAAAAACGGGATTATTTTGCAGTAGTGCTGGATGAATATGGCTGCTTTGTAGGAATTGTCACTCTGCATGATCTTGTGGAGACGCTGGTGGGAGATATTGACGACAGGACAGATCTGCCGAAGCCGGATGATATTGAGAAGACAGGAGAACATATCTGGAAAATACAGGGAGGAGCGATCCTGGATGATGTGGCAGAGGTCATAAATGTGGAGCTTCCTGTAGAAAAATATGATACTTTCAGCGGCTTTGTCTGCGGAGTTCTGGAACGTGTACCGGAGGACGGAGAACAGTTCCGATGCAGCTGGAAAAACCTGGATATTGTGGTAAATCAGGTCAGAAACCATACCGTTGTGGAGGGAATCGTTCATGTTCAGCCAGAGAAAAAAGTGCAGGAACAGAAAGAAGAGATCTGACAAAACCTTGTTCAGCCAGGTCATGGGACAGTTATCGGGAGAAAGATCTCCGGGGATTTATGGACATTTTCGAACATGTTGTTGCTTGAAAGTATGTTATTTTTATGACATAATAAGGAAATAACCCGAGGAAAGCTTGTGATGGGGGAGAAAAAATGCCAGGTTTTACAAGACAGATCATACTGCATACGCTGACGGAACTTATGAACGAAAAACCACTGTCCAAGATTACGGTAAAGGATATCGTGGAACGCTGTGGAGTAAACAGGAATACATTTTACTACCATTTCAGGGATATTCCGGATGCAGTGGAAGCAATGGTAAGGGAAGAGCTGAATGACATTCTGAAGGATCAGAAAGTACCGGAATCAGTCAGTGATTGTATGGAAATCCTTGTCAATGCAGTTCAGAAGAACAAAAAAGCCATGATACATCTGTACCGCTCGATCCAGAGGGATGTATTTGCCGATTATCTGGATCATGCCGCAGAGCGTGTGGTGGAGGAACTGATCAACAGGGCGGTCGGAGACTTTGAAATGGATCAGGAAGATAGGCATCTTATAAGCCGGTATTATAAATGCGTATTTGTGGGAGTGATCCTGGACTGGCTGCGGCATGATATGGCTTATGATATCCTGTCAGATATGCATAAGCTGGAGTATATTTACGAGAAGAGCCTTGAGAGTCAGTACAAAAATCTGAAATAAAAGCTATGATCTCAACTAAATGAAGATTAAAAATATCCATTTAGTGTAAAACAGGAATGTCCTCGAATATTATTAAGGTATAGAAACGGTTAATTTTGAGCTGGTGTCTGAAATTTAGGCACTGGCTCTTTTTTGTCTGTTTTTTTAAACGACACAGGGATGTATAATTCAGTACAATAAATGAGAAAAAATTATCAAGGAGGGAACGTATGGATGACCTGAAACAGCTGAAGCTTGTAAAAAACATCTACATCGTCATGTCATTACTGTTCTGTGTGCTGGGTATTTTTCTGATGGCAAGGCCCAAAAGCTCTGTAAAAATGCTGTGCGTGCTTATGGGAATCATGCTGATCCTGTACGGGGCTATTAAGATCAGCGGATATTTCACGAGAGATGCTTTCTGTCTGGCATTTCAGTTTGATCTGGCTTTCGGGATCTTGCTGATGGCAGTGGGAGTGATCCTGATAGCCAGAAAAAATTTCGCAGTGGATCTTATTTTTTCCGTGTTCGGAATCCTGATCCTGGCAGATGCCCTGTTTAAGATCCAGATGTCTGTAGATGCGAAGAGATTCGGTCTGGCGTTGTGGTGGCAGATCCTGCTGATCGCACTGGTCACCGGAGTGATCGGAGTTCTGGTTTTTATCAGACCATTTGAAGCAGCAGCTATGATGATGGTGTTGGTAGGATTTTCCATTTTACTGGAAGGGATCCTCAATCTATGGGTCGGGATCCTGACGATCAAGATCATCAAGAGTCGGCTTTAAACATAAACATAAAAATAACCAATCACTTTAGATAATAACATAGGAGGAAATAGAGTATGGGAATCGTAGACAAAGCAAAACAGGCAGCGATCGCAGCTACCGTAACAAAAGCACTGGATTATCTTGAGAAGGATCCGGAGACAAATATACCGAAGATCATGGAAATGGTTGATAAAGTAACACCGGATGGCTGGTATGCAGGACAGAGAAATGCGATCCGTCACTCCATCGAGGCAAAGGACAACTGGTATCAGCTGATCCTTCGTATGTATCAGCTGGATGCCGGCGTACGCCAGACATTTTTCCGTAACTTTATTGTAAATGCCAGTCTTAAGGGAAGCGCAACGCAGGAAAAGGTATCAGAAGAGAATGACTGCAATGTACCGTGGGCAATTCTTCTTGATCCTACCAGCGCATGTAACCTTCATTGCACAGGATGCTGGGCAGCAGAGTATGGCCACAAGCTGAACCTGGATCTTGAGACCATCGATTCTATCGTAAAACAGGGTAAAGAACTGGGAACCTATATGTACATCTACACAGGCGGTGAGCCACTGGTCCGCAAAAAGGATCTCATTAAGATCTGTGAGATGAATCCGGACTGCGAGTTCCTTTCCTTCACAAACGGAACTCTTATTGACGAAGAATTCTGTCAGGAAATGCTCCGTGTGAAAAACTTCGTTCCGGCTATCAGCCTTGAGGGAACAGAGGCAACTACAGACGGACGTCGTGGTGATGGTGTATATCAGAAGGTTATGCACGCCATGGAGCTTCTGAAGAGTCACGGCCTTCCGTTCGGTGTTTCCACATGCTACACATCCGCAAACGTAGATGCAGTAAGCAGTGAGGAGTATTTTGATCATCTGATTGAGTGCGGAGCTTATTTTGCATGGTTCTTCCACTATATGCCGGTTGGAAATGATGCAGCAGCAGATCTCCTTCCCACACCGGAGCAGAGAATCAAAATGTACGACAGCGTCCGCAGATTCCGTGCCACAAAATCTCTCTTTACTATGGACTTCCAGAATGATGCAGAGTATGTAGGCGGATGTATCGCAGGTGGCCGCCGTTACCTCCATATCAATGCAAACGGAGACGTGGATCCTTGCGTATTCATTCATTTCTCCAATGCGAACATTAAAGAATGTACACTCCTTGAGGCGCTGAAGAGCCCGATCTTTATGGAGTATCACAAGGGTCAGCCGTTCAACAAAAACATGCTTCGTCCATGTCCGATGCTTGAAAATCCTGAGCTTCTCCGCAAGATGGTTGAGCGTGCAGGAGCGAAATCTACAGATCTTCAGTCTCCGGAAACAGCGGAGCATCTCTGTGCAAAATGTGATCACTATGCAGAGGTATGGAAGAAACAGGCCGATGAGCTCTGGAGTGAGAGCCAGGCAAAAAAAGCTGCAAAAAAATCAACAACTTGTTAATTAACACTTGATATAGATGGTGGGATACTGTATAATGAACCCGTTTTTCAGGAGTCTGAAATAACAGTTCAGATAAGAGTGTCGAAACAGAAGAGACACGATACGTGTACTGACAGATAACAGGGCGGTTATATTCAGCAGTGGGTATAACTGCCTTCTTTTTTATGTTATCGTCAGGACATAGGGAAAGAAAGGATGGATTCATTATGGAAAAACAGGAGAAAAACACAGCCAGCCCTTATGAGCTGGACGGACGCCCACCTCTTAAGGTGGCAATTCCCCTTGGACTGCAGCACGTGCTTGCCATGTTTGTGGGTAATCTTACCCCGCTTCTGATCATCACAGCTGCCTGCGGGATCGAAGCAGGAGGGGATCTTCAGGTTGCATTACTTCAGAATGCAATGCTGATCGCAGGAATTGTTACACTTGTACAGGTCTTTACGATCGGACCGGTCGGTGGCAAGCTTCCTATCGTTATGGGAACAAGTTCAGGCTTCATCGGCGTATGTCAGAGCGTTGCCGGAGTCATGGGAAATGGTATCGTTGCCTATGGTTCAATCATGGCAGCCTGCTTTATCGGCGGTCTTTTTGAGACTGTTCTGGGAAGCTTTCTGAAGCCCTTGAGAAAATTTTTCCCATCTGTTGTAACAGGTACAGTTGTACTTTCAATCGGTCTTTCACTGATCGGTGTGGGAATCAGCTCTTTCGGTGGCGGAAGCTCCGCAAAGGATTACGGTTCTCTTGAAAACCTTTTTGTAGGCTTTGTAGTTCTGATCGTGATCATTGTACTGAAGCATGGAACAAAAGGCTTCACAAGCTTTTCTTCAATCCTCATCGGTATTATCGTGGGATACATTCTGGTAAGTATCATGGCTATGGTACTTCCTACAACATTTACATATGTAGATGACACAGGTGCTACTGTGGAGGCTACAAAGGCCTGGGTTCTCAACTGGGACAAGGTTGCTCAGGCAAAATGGTTCGCAGTACCGGCACTGATGCCTGTAAAATGGGTGTTTGACGCACGTGCGATCGTGCCGATCCTGATCATGTTTATTGTAACTGCAGTTGAAACAGTTGGTGATATTTCCGGAATCACAGAGGGTGGTCTTGGAAGAGAGGCTACAGACAAAGAGCTTTCCGGTGGTGTTATGTGTGACGGACTTGGATCTTCCTTCGCAGCACTGTTCGGTGTGCTTCCGAACACATCCTTCAGCCAGAATGTTGGTCTGGTTGCAATGAATAAGGTTGTAAACCGTTTCTGTATCGCTACAGGAGGAATCTTCCTGATCGCATGCGGACTGTTCCCGAAGCTTGCAGCACTGATCTCCATCATGCCGCAGAGTGTTCTTGGCGGCGCTGCTGTTATGATGTTCTCATCCATTGTTGTCAGCGGTATCCAGTTAATCACCAAGTGGCCGATCGGACCGAGAAATGTTACGATCGTTTCTGTAGCACTTGGTCTTGGTTATGGACTTGGCTCCAATACAGCGATCCTGGTGCATCTGCCACAGGCGATCAGCCTGATCTTCGGCGGTTCCGGTATTGTTCCGGCAGCAGTGTTTGCTATTATTCTTAATATTGTTCTTCCGAAGGATGAGAAGAGTGAGATTGAGAGAGCTGAGGAGATGCTTGAAAAAGTTAAGAATAAATAAGAAAGTGTAAGAATAAAAAGAGTTTTTTTCTTTTTTGAGACTGTTGGACTTTATTGGTCTGACGGTCTCTTTTTTTATATGTTTTTATTTTTTTTTATTTTTAGGATAAAGGTTCGGCCTTTTGGAAGACGGTAATTTGCGAGAAGGGGAAGCACTCGGAGTTGCGAAGGCCGTCTCCCCTTCTCGCGCTCTTCCCCTCCTGGCCACGCCGCTGTTCGGCGTTGTGGTGGGCGTGAATGTTCTGACAGGGTGCGGAATTCGGGGGTGTCGAGGAGGGGAGGCTGTGTCGATCTGTTGGGTGGTGGATAATAATAAAAAGGATCTGTAAAAGGCGAGATTTTACAAATAGTTCTGCCTTTTTCAGATCCTTTTTTGGTTAGTAATTGTAGGCTCCCTCATAAGCATTGCATCGTTCCTTCCGATGTCCCTGCTCTACACAGGAGCTGCACCGGTCACAAAATTCCTGTTCATAGCAGGTAGAACAGACACATCCCTTACAGGCATCCCGGTCATAAGCCGGCGTGCAGGTAAAAGGAAGAGTATCCTTCGTAGTTTCCGTACTCATAAAGATCACGCTCCTTTTTTCTATATTATAGACCTGTCAAAAAAGCGTTTCAATACAAATAATCAGAAAATACAAAGAAATACCTGATAAAAACCTGCCCACGCCAAAATGTCCCCTCGAAAGGAAAAAAACAACTCACAGCAGTTCACAACAGCAGAAAAAAAGTGCCAGCTAATAAGGATGCCACAACATCCCTATCCTACCGGGAGGAGCTCCACCGTCCGGAAGCTCCGCAAGGAAGAACCAGACCACTTTCTGTTACAGGAAGTCCGATCTCCTGTGACTCCACATTACCCTTCCAGGGTTTTAGCTCCGTGGCAAGCATATAAGTCAGAACAGCCGGTGCAAGACCTGTAGTATAGGAATTTACCAGGAAAAACAGCGGATCATCACTGAGGATCTTCGTACAAAGCTTGATCAGCGGATGAATCGCATCCTCGATCTTCCAGATCTCGCCCTTAGGTCCGCGGCCGTAAGAAGGCGGGTCCATAATGATCGCATCGTAATGATTTCCTCTGCGGATCTCACGCTCTACGAACTTCACGCAGTCATCCACAAGCCAGCGGATCGGCGCACCGGAAAGTCCGGAAGCAGCAGCATTCTCTTTTGCCCAGTTCACCATACCCTTGGAAGCGTCCACGTGAGTAACGGAAGCGCCGGCTGCAGCTGCAGCCAGAGTAGCGCCGCCGGTATAGGCAAAAAGATTCAGCACCTTGATCGGGCGTCCTGCATTGCGGATCTTTTCACCGAACCAGTCCCAGTTCACAGCCTGCTCCGGGAAAAGTCCTGTATGCTTGAAGCTGAAAGGCTTCAGATTAAAAGTAAGGTCCTTGTAATGAAGCTCCCACTGATGAGGCAGATCAAAGAACTCCCACTCACCGCCGCCACGGCTGCTTCTGTGATAATGTCCGTTCATATGCTTCCAGCCACGGTTTTTGCGGGGAGTATCCCAGATTACCTGCGGGTCCGGACGAACCAGAAGATAATCCCCCCAGCGTTCCAGCTTTTCTCCTTTTGATGTATCAATAACTTCATATTCTTTCCATCCATCTGCAATCCACATGATGATCAATACCTCTTTCATAATAGTAAATTTATAAGATATATATAGCATTTTTATATAGCATTTCCGGAGATTACTGTACCAGATCCGGCTGATCGGGACATGAATCCATAAAAACGCCATAATAATGTTTTTTCCAGTATAGAGGAAAAATGGATGCTGTGCAAGAGAAGTGCAGGATTTTCCACGAAAGATTTGACAACAGCGCTTTTACATACTAAAATGTACGCAGAGATTTTCTGCCGGGGCAGAGGCTTCCCGCTTCCGTGAAACTGTGGCTGTTTTTTGCGGAAGAGATTTTGCAGAGAATTCCTGACAGACAGAAATCGTTAACAGAAGAAACACAGCAACCGCAGATATGAAACTGTGCACAAAAAGAGGAGAAGCAAACTTATGAAAAAATATTGTGAGATGAGCAGGGAAGAGCTACTCGATTTAAAGAAAGAACTTGACCGTGAGTTCGACGAGATCAAAGCCGAAGGTCTGGCACTGGATATGTCCCGTGGTAAACCTGCACCGGATCAGCTTGATCTTTCCATGAAAATGATGGAAGTACTTGCAGGGGATGCAGATCTGAAATGTGAGACCGGTGTGGACTGCCGTAACTATGGAGTCATCGACGGAATCCCGGAAGCCAAGAGACTTCTCGGTGAGATGTCAGAGGTAGAGCCAGAGAATATCATCATCTATGGTAACTCCAGTCTGAACGTAATGTTCGATACCATTGCACGTTCCTATTCCCACGGAGTAATGGGAAATACACCATGGTGCAAGCTTGACAAGGTGAAATTCCTCTGTCCTGTACCAGGATACGACCGTCATTTTCGTATCACAGAATTTTTCGGCATTGAGATGATCAACATTCCGATGTCTCCGGAAGGCCCGGATATGGACATGGTTGAGAAATATGTCAATGAAGATCCGGCAGTAAAAGGAATCTGGTGTGTTCCGAAATATTCCAATCCGCAGGGCTACACCTATTCCGAAGAAACAGTTAAGCGTTTTGCGCATCTGAAGCCGGCTGCACCGGACTTCCGTATTTACTGGGATAACGCTTACAGCATCCATCATCTTTATGATGACAATCAGGATTTCCTTCTTGAGATCCTTGATGAGTGTGCGAAAGCAGGAAATCCGGACATTGTTTATAAATTTACTTCTACCTCCAAGGTAAGCTTCCCTGGTTCCGGTATCGCAGCAGTTGCTGCATCCAAGGCGAACTTGGATGACTTCCGCAAATACATGACTGTACAGACCATCGGACACGACAAACTGAACCAGCTTCGTCACGTTCGTTTCTTCAAAGATATCAACGGACTGCATGAGCATATGAAGAAACACGCAGACATCCTTCGTCCGAAATTCGAGCTTGTTCTCGCAACACTGGATAAAGAGCTTAACGGACTTGGAATCGGTGAGTGGACCAAACCTCACGGCGGATATTTCATTTCCTTTGATTCTATGGAAGGCTGTGCGAAAGCCATCGTTGCCAAAGCAAAAGAAGCAGGCGTTGTTATGACTGGAGCAGGCGCAACCTATCCATATGGAAAGGACCCGAAAGACAGCAATATCCGTATTGCACCAAGCTACCCAAGCGTTGAGGAGCTTGGCAAGGCAGCAGAGGTATTTGTTCTCTGTGTGAAGCTTGTAAGTGTGGAAAAACTTCTGGAGAAATAAATCGATCACATCAGACTGCCCGGTATTTCAGCATGCGTAATACCGGGCAGTCATAACTATTGGAGAGAGCTCATGGATGAGGAAAAAGAAAAAATGAAAACAGGCAAAAAGTTGGTCATTGCACTGATCATGATCTTGCTGATCCTTACAGCAGGGGCTTATGGATATGGTGTACACTATTTTACAGATCATTTTTTGCCGGGATCTCAGGTGAATGGTTTTAACTGCTCCTATAAAACTGCAGATGAAACAGAAAAGCTTCTTGCAAAGGAAGTGCAGGCATATGTTCTTACCGTTGATACAAGAAACAACGGAAAAGAGAGCATTACCGCAAAAGAAGCCGGACTGGTCTACAAGCCGGGTGGCGGAGCCAAAAAGCTGATCAAGAAACAGGACCGGTACAAATGGTTCCTTGCTTTTAATCAGAAGAAAAAATATACACTGGCAACGGATACTGCTTATGAAGATCAGAACAAGCTGACAGAGGCTGTGAAGAATCTGAAATGCATGCAGAAGGACAATATGGAAAAGCCTGCAGACGCATGCATTAAGGATAATGGCGAAACCTACGAGATCCAGCCGGAAAAAGAAGGAACGACCCTGGATACAAAAAAGGTTCAGAAGGTGATCCGTGCAGCTGTTTCCGCAGGAGACAAAACAGTCAGTCTGGAAAAGAAAAACTGCTACAAAAAACCATCGATATATAAAGACGATGAAGCTCTGAAAAAAGATTGTGACCAGATGAACAAGCTTACCAGCTGCGTGATCACCTATGATTTTTCGGACCGGTCGGAACAGCTTGACCGAAATACCATCAAAGACTGGCTGGTCAGGGACGCAAACGGAGATTATATAGTAAATAAAGATCAGGTTGCAGCTTATGTGAACAGCCTGGGATATAAATATGATACCTTTGGCTGCACGAGGACATTTACCACCTACGATGGCCGCCAGAAAACCATTAAAGGCGGTGATTACGGATGGGCTATCGATCAGACCGCAGAGACTGAATGGCTTTATAATGCCATTCTTGCAGGAACTACAGAAGTGAGACAGCCGGCGTATGCTTACAGCGGACTTTGCAGAGATACCAATGATATCGGAAATACATATGTAGAGATTGACCTGACCAACCAGAGAATGGTATTCTATAAAGACGGACAGCTTCTGGTAGATACACCGGTAGTTACCGGCTGTGTCCGAAAGGGCCATTCCACACCAACCGGATGCTTTGCACTGGATGCCATGCGTTCACCGGCAGTTTTGAAGGGACCTGGATATGCATCACCGGTTACATACTGGATGCCGTTTTCCGGAGGAGTCGGAATCCATGACGCAAGCTGGCGTTCACAGTATGGCGGGCAGATCTATATCACAAATGGTTCTCATGGCTGTGTAAACACCCCGAAGGATAAGGCGGCAATCATTTATAATAATATTAGTGTAGGAGTACCAATCGTAGTTTATGAATAAGAGATTAAAAGAAATATTAAAAGAATACGAAAAAAGAAAACACAAGATCATCAAGGGAGATGAAAGTATGAATATCGTTGTATTGGCAGGCGGAACCAGTACAGAAAGAGAGATCTCCATCGTAACAGGAACCGGTGTCTGCAAGGCACTTCGTAAAAAAGGTCATAATGCCATTCTTGTAGATATTTTCTGCGGACTGGAGCCGGTGGACTGGGATGAGCCCTTTGGAGATAAAGATTATGAGGTAGATTCTGCGGCAGAGTATATGAGAAGCTTCGATGATGATATCGAAGAGATCAAACGCACAAGAAGAAGCTTTTTCGGACCGAATGTACTGGAATTGTGTCAGGCAGCAGACATTGTATTTATGGGACTTCACGGTTCCAACGGAGAGGATGGAAAGGTTCAGGCAACCTTCGATCTTCTGGGGATCCGTTACACAGGAACCGGATATTTAAGCAGTGCCCTTGCTATGGATAAGGGCCTCACCAAGAAGATCTTTCTCATGGATCAGGTACCGACACCGAAGGGCGTTTCCATGCTGAAAGAAAACTGTACAAGAAACATCCATGATCTTGGTATGGAATTTCCTGTTGTTGTAAAAACATGCTGCGGTGGTTCCAGCGTAGGTGTTTATATTGTAAACAACCAGAAAGAATATGAGGATGCCATTGATGGTGCTTATTCTTATGAAGATGAGGTAGTTGTTGAAGAGTATATCAGGGGCCGTGAGTTTTCCGTTGCAGTTGTAGACGGAAAGGCTTATCCGATCATCGAGATCGCACCGAAGCAGGGCTTTTATGATTACAAGAACAAATATCAGGCAGGCTCCACAGTAGAAACCTGTCCGGCTGAGATCTCACCGGAACTGACTGAGAAGATGCAGCATTATGCGGAAGCTGGCGCAAAGGCTCTCTGCATTGAGGGCTATGCACGTTTTGACTTCATGATGAAAGAAAACGGTGATATGTACTGCCTGGAGGCAAACACACTTCCAGGAATGACACCCACCAGTCTGATCCCGCAGGAAGCAAAGGTCCTGGGAATCGACTATCCGGACCTCTGTGAAGAACTGATCCGCATTTCTTTTAAGAAATACAGCAAATAAAATATCTGACCGTAACTCCTCCTGTTGACAGGAGGAGTTTCTGGCAAAAGAAAGGATTTTATTCATGAAAAATCTTACATTGGAAAATATCACAAAAGTCTGCAATGGTATTTACCACGGCCCGCAGGAAAAACTTCAGGAGGAAGTGACTGCAATCACAACGGACAGCCGTAAGGTGGAAAAAGGAGGTCTTTTTGTACCGGTAGTAGGAGAGCGTGTGGATGCTCACCGTTTTATTCCGCAGGTAATGGAAGCAGGTGCACTCGCGACCTTATCCGAGAGAACTCTTGAAGGGGCGGATCATCCGTATATCCAGGTAGGCTCCTCCCTTCAGGCAGTAAAAGACATTGCGGAGTTTTATCTGGAGCAGCTTGATATTCCTGTTGTGGGAATCACAGGAAGCGTTGGAAAGACCAGCACAAAAGAGGTGATCGCCTCTGTGCTGAAGGAAAAATACCGTACACTGAAAACCCAGGGAAATTTCAACAATGAGCTGGGACTTCCACTGACAGTATTCCGCCTTCGTGATGAAGATGAGATCGCAGTTCTGGAAATGGGAATCAGTGATTTCGGTGAGATGACCCGTCTTGCAAAGATCGCAAAACCGGACACCTGCGTGATCACAAACATCGGAACCTGCCATCTGGAAAACCTTGGGGACAGAGACGGCGTCCTGAAGGCAAAAACAGAGATTTTTCAGTATGTGAAGAAAAATATCGTACTTAACGGTGATGATGATAAGCTCTCTACAGTAAAGGAATACAACAGTATGCAGCCGGTATTTTTCGGAAACGGAGAAAATGCTTCTGTTACCTGTGAAAATGTGGAAAGCCGTGGCCTGAAGGGAATGAGCTGTGACATCTGTCTGAAGGGAAAAATGGCAGAGAACGGAGAGTTCCAGACATTTCATGTAGATATTCCAATGCCGGGACGTCATATGGTATCCAATGCACTGGCAGCAGCAGCTGTGGGCAGACTTTACGGACTGAATGCAGAGCAGATCAAAAATGGCATCGAAAGCCTGGAACCGGTCAGCGGAAGATTCAATATGATCGAGACCGATAAATTTATGATCGTAGATGACTGCTACAACGCAAATCCCATGTCCATGAAGGCGTCCCTGGATGTTCTTCAGGACGGACTTGGAAGAAAGGTTGCTATCCTTGGCGATATGGGTGAGCTTGGAACGGATGAAGCTGCACTTCATGAAGGTGTAGGCGTTCATGCAGGTCAGTGCAGGATCGATGCATGCATCTGCGTAGGACCACTTGCAGCCCATATCGCGGAAAAGGCATCTCAGACCAATCCGGACCTGACAGTCATCCGGGAAAAAGATCTGGAAAGCCTTCTTAAGAACCTGAACACATATGTGAAACCTGGAGATACCATCCTCGTAAAAGCTTCTCACTTCATGAAATTTGAAAATGTAGTCAAAGCACTGCAGGAAATGTAAAAAGACCGAAAACAGGGGCAGCATTTGACGAACGAAAATTCTTTCCAGTTAAGTTATATAGAAGTATAATATTCCTAAGGCGATGAGCAGTGCGACTAAAGAACAAAAGCACGCTCAGGCACTGTGCGGCAGTGAAAAAGGGAGGGCTTATGCTGGAGATGATCATGAAGCTGAACATCCCGCTTTACGTCATGACATCCATGGGATGTATCGGCGGTCTGGGGATGCTGGCAACAAACCTTACCTACCGAAGAATGATCCGAAATACGCAGCGATTACAGAATCTCAAAGAAAAATGGCTGAACCTGTGGAAGTCAAGGGACAGGCTCTGGCATCGGATGAACCGATTTGTATGGTATCCGTCACTGTTTTGTACATTTCTTCTGGGACTGTCTGTTTTTCTCAACAGCAGACTGGGATACAGGGAAGGATTGTCTATGCTTTATCTTTATATAGGGGCGGCAGTGCCGGTAGTACTGCTTCTTCTTCGTCAGGCATTGGACTTTTCTTATAAGGAAGAGCTTGTGATGGCTACTCTTGCAGATTATGTGGAACAGGTCCGTACCTGGGTGGAGGAAGTACCGGTCGCAGAAAAGCCGGATCCTGTTCTGCAGGAAGAAATCGTAGATAAGATCACCAGAAGTATCCGTCAGACGGCTGCTACCGGAAGCCACTTCAGCAAGATGCTTTCTCCGGAGGAGGAAGAGATCATGCGGGAGATCATACGGGAATTTATGAATGCAGAGTAAAAACATATCCCGGTATATTTGAGAAAATACAGAAATGTACACAAAGATATTCCGGAATAAGGGAACCGGATGCAAAAAAACTCTCCGGCAGATACGATTCTCTGTATCCGCCGGAGAGTTTTTTTGTGTGACAGTAAAAAGAGAACGCAGGATAAGCATCCGTGGCTTTCCTGCGTCCTTTTATATGTTACTCAGTCTTCCTCGATCACCTGGATCTCCAGGTAGTCGAATTCAATATGTTCAATGAAATTATCCTGATAAAAGCGGGCCTTATCATGCTTTTTGAAATCCCGCACTGTGGCATCCAGCCAGATAGGATTTCCCAGATCCATCTGATAACAGATTTCCTCAAGTCCGTGAAAGATCTTGTGGGTTCTGGTATCATCGCTGTCATCACAGACAACGGTGTCCTGAAGCATGCGATTGTCTTTCCATATTTTTCCCCATAAACGAAACATAAACAGTACCTCCGTATTGAAACTGCCACAGCCGGCAGAATATGAATATCCGTCCGATATGGTCTTCAGTATAGCGGATTTTGCAGGGAAAGTAAAGCACAGGGCAATAACGCTTGTACGCAAAATAATGCACCAGGTGTGTTCACTTTTATTGACTAATGTGTAAAAATCCTCTATAATAAACGAAATTATGAAAAAAAGAATCATTACAGATTGGAGGAACCGAAATGAAACTTTACGATACCGGCGTTTATCTTCAGAACGGACAGGAAATCATTCCCGAGAACCAGGCTGATCTGCCTGTAGCGAAAGAAGAGGCTGCTAAGAATACCATCGCATATTCTATTCTCAAGGCTCATAATAAATCCGATAACATGGAGAAACTTCAGATCAAATTCGATAAACTGACTTCCCATGATATCACATTTGTGGGAATCATCCAGACTGCAAGAGCTTCAGGACTTGAGAAGTTCCCGGTACCATATGTACTGACCAACTGCCATAACTCCCTCTGTGCAGTAGGCGGAACCATCAATGAAGATGACCACATGTTTGGTCTCACCTGTGCCAAAAAGTACGGCGGAGTTTATGTACCGCCTCATCAGGCAGTTATCCATCAGTTTGCAAGAGAAATGCTTGCAGGCGGCGGAAAGATGATCCTCGGTTCCGACAGTCATACAAGATACGGAGCACTTGGAACCATGGCTATGGGAGAGGGCGGACCGGAGCTTGTAAAACAGCTTCTCTGCCAGACATACGATATTAATATGCCAGGAGTAGTTGCTATTTATCTGAAAGGTGCTCCACGTCCGGGTGTAGGACCGCAGGATGTTGCGCTTGCCATCATCGGCGAGGTTTTTGCCAACGGCTATGTGAAGAATAAGGTTATGGAGTTCGTTGGACCAGGCGTTGCCAGCTTAAGCGCAGATTTCCGTATCGGTGTTGATGTTATGACAACAGAAACCACATGTCTTTCCTCCATCTGGCAGACAGATGCGAAGATCGAGGAATTCTATGCGATCCACGGAAGACCGGAGGATTACAAAGAACTGAAACCGGGCAACGTTGCATACTATGACGGCTGTGTAGAGATCGACCTCAGTGAGATCAAACCAATGATCGCAATGCCGTTCCACCCAAGTAACACCTACACCATCGATGAGCTGAAGGCAAACCTTGACGATATCCTTGCAGATGTGGAGAAGAGAGCACAGGTAAGCCTTGACGGAAAGATTCCGTTCACATTGAGAGACAAGGTAGTTGATGGCAAGCTTTATGTTGAGCAGGGAATCATCGCCGGCTGTGCAGGCGGTGGATTCGAGAATATCTGCGCTGCAGCAGATATCCTCAAGGGTAAAAATATCGGCCATGATGCCTTCACCTTAAGTGTATACCCGGCAAGTACTCCAATCTACATGGAACTGGCTAAGAATGGTGTTCTTGCAGAACTGATCGGAACAGGCGCAGTTGTGAAAACTGCATTCTGCGGACCGTGCTTCGGCGCCGGAGATACACCTGCAAACAATGCATTCAGTATCCGTCATACAACCAGAAACTTCCCGAACCGTGAAGGCTCCAAGATCCAGAACGGTCAGATCTCTTCGGTTGCACTTATGGATGCACGTTCCATTGCAGCTACAGCAGCAAACAAGGGATTCCTTACCTCAGCAGAGGAGTTTGACGGAAGCTATTCCGAGCATAAATACTACTTTGATAAGTCTATCTACGAGAACCGTGTATTTGACAGCAAGGGCGTGGCAGATCCAAGCGTAGAGATCCAGTTTGGACCGAATATCAAAGACTGGCCGGAGATGGCTGCACTTGCAGACAACCTGATCCTGAAGGTTGTTTCCGAGATCCACGATCCGGTTACTACCACTGACGAGCTGATCCCGTCTGGTGAGACATCCTCCTACCGTTCCAATCCGCTTGGACTTGCAGAGTTCACACTGTCCAGAAAGGATCCGGCTTATGTTGGCCGTGCAAAAGAGATCCAGGCAGCACAGAAGGCAATCCAGGCAGGTAACTGCCCGGCAGAGGCTGTTCCGGAACTGAAACCGGTTATTAAAACCATCAACAAGACTTATCCGGATGTAGATAAGACCAACCTTGGCGTAGGAAGTACCATCTTTGCAGTGAAACCGGGCGATGGCTCTGCCAGAGAGCAGGCTGCATCCTGCCAGAAGGTACTTGGCGGCTGGGCAAACATTGCCAATGAGTATGCAACCAAGAGATATCGTTCCAACCTGATTAACTGGGGTATGCTTCCATTCCTGATCCCGTCCGGAGATCTTCCGTTCAAGAACGGTGATTATCTGTTCTTCCCGGGAATCCGCAAGGCGGTTGAGGAAAAAGCAGACGTGATCAAGGGATATACTGTTGAAGGTGACGCTCTGAAGGAGTTCGATGTAACTCTGGGTGAGCTGACAGATGATGAGAGAGAGATCATCCTTAAGGGTTGTCTGATCAATTATAATCGTAGATAGATGCAGGGATTGAACACATATAGAGCGTGAAGGTGATGGAAGTGTGTTCATGAATATGCTGCAGAGCGGAATATAGTAATTTAAGAATTTCCGTGTTGTTTTGCAGACTGGTGACCGTTTTAATCGAGGTTGCCGGTCTGCTTTTTTGTTTTTGGAGTGTGGTTGTGGGACATTTTTAAGGTTATGGATATTTGGTTATGGGATGTGGACGATGCGGACGCGTGAGGTGTCCTGTGGGGAGCAGAGGCTGTCGTTTCGCCTGGTCATACTAAGCGTCTGAGGCAACCTGTGAAAAGGCCGGCCCATAACTCGCCATGTACGCTGATGCGTACCTGGCTCAGACAGATGTGCCTTATTCTGCGGCCTGTATCCGCAGAATACCTTTCCACAGGTCACCTCAGACGCCAAGTATGACCAAAGGCTCACTCCGAAGCCCCTGCTCCCCACAGGACACCTCACGCTGACATTCCCAGAGACAAACCCCAGCCCCGGTAAAAATATCAAGAAAAGCTCAACAAATGATGACCGTCTCAACACTCTTCGTTATTCAATTTTTCTTCTTCTTCGTTCTTTCGAATAAAGTTTATCTCAATCCCCTGCAAACATTGCAATGTTTGCAGGGCCAATACAGTCACACAGAAACTTTTCTAACTAACTTTCCATGTTCGAAAGTCAGGGCGGGAAGGACGGGAGGGGCGGGTGACTCTGCAGGAGTCGTAGTACTTCTTAGGCCGCGGGGAGGCTGCGTTGCTGGAAAAATCCCAGCTGTTTGAGCGTCAGCGAGTTCTGGGATTTTTTCAGCGGTTTTAGCAGAATCCCTGCAGCCTTAGAAGCACTAGACCTCCGAAGCCTCACCCGCCCCTCCCGTCCTTCCCGACCGTCCGTTCGCAACATACCATCCCGTTCTTCATAACTTCACAACAGCATAAATTAACAGAAAACAATAAAAAACACAAACGAATTATAAAATATAAACACATAACAAAATAAATAAATAAAAATAATAGCATAAAAACACAAAAATGTATTGACAAATACCCGCAACGATGTTATTATAAGACCATCAAAAACAACAAGAGAAAAACAAAAAAGAAAATCATTCAATTCATAGCATAGATGCACATGAAGGATGAAGAAAGGAAAAGGTGATTCCAGTGGGAACATAAACAAACACCATCATCAATATGAGAGTGACAGGAACCGGATTTCCTGCAAGAAAGACCTGATACAGATCACATATGATACACCTTAAGAAAACAGAAGTTTCTTTTATGAAATATAAATAAGATCCTCTTAAATCTTACTTATATTTTAAGAAATCAGAAACAAAAGGAAATCAGTATTTCAGGTAATATAGAATCGGTAACTCATATTGAACAACTGTCACACACCTGATACAAAGATTTCAGGAAATATGTAAAGAAATATTTCCCGAAAGAGTAAAACCCTCAACTCACCGGTTCGTTGGAAAGAAGAGATTCCAAGAACAAACGTGAAGATGAGAACGATACTTTGAAATGCATATCAGAACCATTAGGATATGGATTGAAGCTTTGCATCAGAAGAATATCTGAGAGGATATTAAAAACAGAAGAATCGGGCAGGAACTTTTTTCTAGGATACTTTAAAGAACTGCAGAGGAGAAAATCCCAATAGGTCGATTTGAATCAGCAGATCGCAAAGTACAGAGATGACAAATGGTTTTGAATTTAAGAAGTTAAGTCCAGAATTGTTTAGTGAACAGGAAAAAGTATAACCACCGAAATTCTTCAGATAAACAGGAAATCAAACATCGTAAAAAATGATTTCTGATCTATAAAACTTTCTAAATAATCGAAGAGATATACTTACATATATCAGTCGTTTATGAGCAGGAAATAAAAAAGAAGAGAGAATCTGAAAAAGAAAAATTTCAAAATTGAATAAAGAGAATCGAAATTATTTTATAAAGTATATAAAATCAAAGATTTCGATTGATAAGTATAATAAGTATAACAAGAAAACTTTATTCGAAAGAACGAAGAGGAAGAAAAATTGAATAACGAAGAGTGTTGAGACGGTCATCATTTTTGGAAACTGTAAAAGTAAAAAAAGTGATGACCGTCTCGTTGTGTATATAAGATTGCATATATTAAGTATATAACCGTTCCGAAAAGCCCTGGATAAAATAATATGATCCGAGCAGAGAGCAAAATTTTCGATCAGAGATTTTCCGAACAGTTATATTTATCAGTTGCCATCAAAAACATCATCAGTTATACTTCTGTGAGAAAGGAAGTAAGATGAGAAAATATGTGGAATTATCAGATTGAAGAAAATATTTTATATGAAGACAAAGAGATCCTTGTGTGCAGAAAAACAGCAGGAATGCCGGTGCAGGCAGCAAAAATAGGAACAATGGATATGGAAAGTGCTCTGAAAAATTATCTGGCACAAAAAACACCGGGAAAGATCCCATATCTGGGAGTAGTACATCGCCTTGATCAGCCGGTAGAAGGCATTCTTGTATTTGCGAAAACATCCGAAGCAGCAGGAAATTTGAGTAAACAGATGATGGCAGGAGGCGCCGGAAAATATTACCTGGCAGTAACAGAGGGAAAAGCAAAGAGCTCAGAAGGGACTCTTACAGACTATCTGAAAAAAAATGGAAAAGCCAACATGTCTCAGGTGGTGTCTGCCAATACACCGGGAGCAAAAAAAGCGATCCTTCACTATAAAGTTCTGGATCAGCAGGAGATAAACAGAAAATCCCGGACACTTCTTAAGATCAGGCTGGAAACAGGTCGGCATCATCAGATCCGTGTGCAGCTCTCTCATGAGGGACTGCCCCTTCTTGGAGACCGGAAATATAATCCTTCGGGAGAAAAAGGTACATCACTGGGACTTTGTTCCAGTTGTCTGGAATTCAAACACCCCAGAACAGGAAAAATGATGAAGTTTGAAACAGAGCCACAGGGAAGCGCGTTTCTGGATTTTGTGAAAAAAGTGTAAAAACTCTGGACGGAAATACGAAAAAGTGTATAATGTAAAAAGCAAGTAACCAAATGTAAGATTTTTGTAAAGTATAAGTTACTGTGGACGGACAAGGCAGACGATAAAGAACAGTAACCAGCGAGGAAGAGGAGATTACAATGAAAAGAGCTGCAGTAGCGTCAGCAGCCTTGTTGGCTGTGGCAACCCTGCTGACAGGCTGTCAGAAAGAAGAAGTAGAAAAGCTTGTTGCACCGATTGTAGCAGATGTCCAGGAAACCCCTGAAGCAACCGAAGTGGAAGAAGAAAAAAGCCCGCTGATCCCTGAGATCGATGACACTCTTTCTATTGAAGAAGGTGCCAGAATAGCTGTTGTCAGCAAAAGCAAAAAAGGCGAGTTCTGGAATAAAGTAAAAGAAGGAATGGAAGCTGCTGTCAAGGACGTAAATGAAGCGTATGGTTTCAAAAAAGACAAGCAGATCACGATGACCTTTGAGGGTCCGGATGATGAAGAGGACGTAGAAAGTCAGATCAATACTCTTGATGCAGTGATCGCTGAGAATCCATCTGTAGTGTGTCTTTCTGCCGGAGATATGGATTCCTGTCAGGCACAGCTGGAAGCAGCGAAAGAGAACGGAATTCCGGTGGTCGCATTTGATTCCAATGTCAGTGATACGAAGCTGGTCAGAGCTTTCCGTGGAACAGACAATACACAGATCGGCAAATATGCAGCATATAAGCTTGGCAGCGCCATTGGAAAAATGGGAAATGTGGCTGTTTTTTCCGCACAGGAGAAAACACAGAGCGCTCAGGAACGTGTAAAGGGATTTCTGGATAATATTGCAAATTATACGGATATTAAAGTGGTGGAAACCGTATATTCTGACCAGGTTGATGATATGAAGGAAGCCATGAAGGAAGTTCTGGATAAATATCCGGCACTGGATGGTGTTTTCTGCACCAATGCCGAGGTTTCTGAAATGTTTCTGGAGGTAAATAAGGACACAGGAGAAAATAAAGTTGCTATGGTAGGCGTAGATGCAACCAGCAAACAGCAGGAAGCGATCCAGAAAGGGGAAGAACTGGGAGTGCTTTCACAGAATCCTTATGCGATGGGATATCAGACCATGTGGGCGGCTATTCAGTCTACTGCACCGAAGAAGGAAACAAAGATTGATAAGAAGGTTTTACTTGATCCGATATGGATTGATGCTGAGAATATCAAAAGCGAAGACATTGCAAATTACCTGTACAATTAACAAATAGAACAGATAGCCACTGTAGGTCGGGTGAATAGGTTAGTCCGCATTCACCGTCTGTTCATAATTGAAAGCCATCAGTCTGATGAAGATGTAAAAAACATTTTCATCGGGCTGATGGCTTTTTTGAATAAAAATAAAAAATATGAATAGAATAAACAAATAAAAAGTGTGCGAAAAAATGGCAAAAATATAACATATATGACGACTTTTTGACACAATACAAATAAATTTATCGTTAAATTGCATAATAAACATTGTTTTGAAAAAGCGATTGTGGTACAATTTGGATATGCAGAGAGGCGGTGATCAGATGATCCAGGAAACGATCAAGGCAGTGAAAGAGGCGGAGGCAAAAGCACAGCAGAAGATAAAGGATGCATCCGTCCGTGCACAGAGTATCATCAGCGAAGCTGAGAAAGAGGCAGAGAATATTATCAGAAAGGCGGAAACAGCCGCCGGCGAACAGGCGGCATCTGATATGAAAGCAGCCGAAGAACGTGCACACAGTACAGAGAACACTGTCGTTGGACAGGCGGAGGAAGAGCTTGCAGCTTTGAAAAAGAAAGCGGAGTCGAAGCACGAGCAGGCGATCCAGACAGTAATGGACAGTTTGTTCTGAGAGGGGGAGTGCGAAAATGGCAGTATTGCAGATGCAGCGAATCAGTATCTGCGCAATGAAAAAGAACCGTAAGGCCATATTGGAAGAACTGCAGTCACTTGGAGTATTGGAGATCGATGCAGCGGAATTGGATCCGGAGCTTAAGACGATGGATACTATGAATGCCCGGCTGATCTTTGAGAAGAACGCATCCCTTTGTGATCAGGCAATCGAAATACTGGATGAATTTTCGAAGGAAAAGCAATCCATGCTGGCATCCCTGGCAGGGAAACCGCTGATCGGAAGGAAGCAGGAGGAAGAAGCTATCCGGGATCAGGAAGAGATCCTGAGAACAGCCAGAGAAATCCAGGGATACCGGAAGAAGCTTACAGAGAACAGTGCGGCAGCAGTTAAGATCGAGCAGCAGGAAGCAGCTCTTGCTCCATGGCTGAAGCTGGATATTCCGATGAACTTCGGCGGTACAGCGAAAGCAGCGGTACTTGTGGGAAGTATTGATGGAAATATAACTCTGGATCAGGTATACAGTCAGCTGGCAGCGGATGCACCACAGCTTGAAGCCTTTGACATCCGGGAAATCTCAAATGACGCCGGTAAGCTGAGCCTTGTGGTTGTCTGCTTGAAAGCACAGGCACAGGAACTGGAAGAAGCGCTTCGGATGCAGGGATTTGCAAGACCGGCACAGCTGGTATCAGAGGTTCCGGCACAGGAGCTGGAGAACCTTAAGAATGAAGTGGTACGCATTCAGGAAGAGTCCGAACAGATCCGGGAACAGATACGCGCTCTTCACGACAGGAAGAGCTCTCTTCAGCTTTTGTCCGATTATTTCCGGATCCGTGCACAGAAATATGAGGTATTAGGACAGCTCCGCCAGTCGGAGAGCACTTTTTTTGTGACAGGATATCTTCCGAAGAAACAGGTTCCTGCAATGGAGAAACGGCTTACGGAGAAGTACGATATTGTTTTTGAAGCAGAAGATGCTGAGGGAGAAAATGTTCCGGTTGCCCTTCAGAACGGCAAATTCGGAGCAGCAGGAGAGGGAGTTCTGGCAGCATTTGGTCTTCCCGGAAAGGGAGAGATCGATCCTTCCATGATCATGACAGCCTGCTATGTATTTCTTTTCGGACTGATGCTGTCAGACGCAGCATATGGACTGATCGTCTTTGCAGTCTGTCTGGGAGTACTTCTGAAGTTCCCCAGGATGGAGAGCGGAATGCAGAAATCCATCCGGCTTTTTATGTACTGTGGATTGTCCACTTTGTTCTGGGGCGTGATGTTTGGCGGATATTTCGGAGATTTTATCGATGTATTCTCGAAAGTATATCTGCACAGGCCGGTCACGGTGAAGCCGGTATGGTTTGCACCGTTAAATGAGCCAATGAGACTTCTGGTGTTCTCCATGCTGTTTGGCCTGATCCATATGTTTCTGGGAATGGGTCTTAAGGGCTACATGCTGTTACGTGACAGAAAATATCTCGATTTTTTCTGTGACGTAGTACTCTGGTTCCTGCTTCTTATGGGACTGATCCTGATCTTTATCCCAAGCAGCATGTTCCGTTCTATTTCTCAGATGGATCTGAACCTTTCGCCGGCAGTGATACAGGTCGGAAAATGGATGGCGATCATCGGTGCTGTGGGAATTCTCTTTATGTCAGGAAGAGATAAGAAGAATCCGTTCCTGAGGCTGGCGCTTGGAGCTTACGATCTTTACAATATCACGGGATGGGTCAGTGATATCCTTTCCTATTCCAGACTTCTGGCCCTGGGACTTGCCACCGGAGTTATCGCATCAGTTATGAACCAGATGGGAAGTATGCTGGGAGACAGTATTCTGGGATGGATCGTATTTATCCTTGTATTTGTGATTGGTCATATCTTTAACCTTCTGATCAATCTTCTGGGTGCATACGTGCACACCTGCCGATTACAGTACGTAGAGTTTTTCGGTAAATTCTTTGAGGGCGGAGGAAAAGAGTTCCACCCATTCCGCGAAAATACAAAATATGTAGATATTAAGGAGGATTAATATTATGAGTGGTATCGTTTGGGCATTATTGGGAGCAGCAATTTCCGTAGCTCTTGCAGGTATAGGTTCCGCCATCGGTGTTGGTACAGCCGGCCGTGCAGCAGCAGGTGTTGTAACTGAAGACCCGGACAAATTTGCCAAGGTTCTGCTTCTTCAGCTTCTTCCCGGTACGCAGGGTATTTACGGACTGCTGGTAGCATTCCTTGCACTTTCCAAGGTTGGTATCCTGGGTGGCGGTGTTGCTGATATTTCCCTGGAAACCGGTCTTATGATCTTTGTGGCTTGTCTTCCGATCGCTATCGCAGGTCTTCTTTCTGCGATCCATCAGGGAAAAACTTCCGTAGCTTCCATCGGTATCGTAGCCAAGAAGCCGGAGCAGTTCGGTAAAGCCATGCTTTTCCCTGCAATGGTTGAGACATATGCGATTCTGGCTCTTCTGATCTCCATTCTTGCAGTCAGCGGAATTCAGGTTTGATTCATCAGGAGGGCAGAGCATGACAGGATTAGAGAAGATGGTAAGCCAGATTCTTGAAGAGGCCGATGCTTCTGCAGCCGTTACGATCAGTGATGCGGAGAAAAAAGCCGCAGAGATCCTCAGGGAAGCCGGAGAAAAGGCAGATAAGATCCGGCAGCAGAGAGAAGAACAGTCCAGGGCAAAGGTGAAAAGCTATGAAGAGCGGACAGCTTCCGCTGCAGATATGAAGAAGCGTACCGCAGTTCTTGCAGCCAAGCAGGAGCTGATCGGAAATGTGATCGCAGATGCCTGTGACCGTGTGAAGAATCTGGATGAAGAAAAATATTTTGGGATCCTTAAGAATATGGCTGAGAAATATCTTCTTCCAAGAGAAGGAGAGATCTGTTTTTCAAAAAAGGATCTGGAACGTATGCCGGCAGGTTTCCGTGAGGAAATAAAGAGCCTGGCACAGAAAAAGGGTGGTGTGCTGGAAATTTCCGGTGAAACCCGAAACATAGACGGAGGTTTTATCCTGATATACGGCGGCATTGAGGAAAACTGTTCCATTGATGCCATGTTCGCAGAGAAGCGGGATGAGCTTCTGGATCAGGTAAGAAAGATTTTGTTTGCGTAAAACACCATCGCAAAAAGGAGGGCGTGAATGATGTTTGGTGAAGATTATGCCTATGCGGTGGCGCGGATACGTGTTCTGGAGACCGGACTTCTGAATCAGGCAGCGATCGAGCAGCTTCTGGCATGTCAGGATGAGCAGCAGTGCCTTCAGATCCTTACAGAGAAGGGCTGGGGAAATGGTGATCCTGCAGCCGGTGCGGATGCCATTCTTTCTCGGGAGAGAGAAAAGATCTGGGAGATCATGGATTCGCTGGTAGCGGACCGATCTGTGTTTTCTGTTCTTTCCTATCAGGATCTTTTCCATAACCTGAAAGCGGCTGTGAAGGCAAGCATCCTGCAAGGGGCAGCGCCGAATATTTTTTTCAGCGACTGTTCCATTGACGGAGAGGATATGGTGAAATTCCTGAAGGATAAGGAATATGATCGTTTTCCTGAGGATATGCGGGAAGCGGCAAGAGAAGCCTATGAGACCTTTTTGCACACAAGAGACGGACAGCTTGCGGATATTATCGTAGACCGGGCAGCACTGGATGCCATAAAAAAAGCCGGAGAACGGTCAAAAGAAGAGATCGTCCGGCAGTATGCGGAATCCACGGTAGCGGTAGCAGATATCCGGATCGCAGTCCGTGCCTGCAAAACAGGAAAAAGTTCGGACTTTATGAAAAAAGCCATGGCAGAATGTGACACACTGGATAAGGAGAGACTGATCCACGCGGCAGTAAGCGGAATGGATCAGATCATGGGTTATCTGGCAGAAACGAAATATGGGGACGGAGCTCTGGCACTGGCGGAATCAGCTTCCGCTTTTGAGAGATGGTGTGATAACCAGATCATGGAGACCATCCGCCCTCAGCTGTACAATTCATTTTCACTGGGACCGCTGGTAGCCTATGTGCTTGCCCGTGAAAATGAGATCAAGACGGTGCGGATCATTCTCACCGGAAAGCGCAGCGGCCTTCCGGAAGAGTTTATCCGGGAAAGGGCAAGGGAAATGTATGTATAAGATCGCAGTTTTAGGTGATTATAACAGCATTTACGGGTTTGCGGCTCTTGGCCTTGATACTTTTCCGGTGGAGGATCCTGCAGAAGGTAAAGAGAAGCTTAACCGTCTGGCGGCCGGTGAATATGCGGTTATTTATATTACGGAACAGCTGGCGGCCCAGCTTTCCGCAGAGATCAGTAAATACAGTGAGGAGCTGATGCCTGCGATCATTCAGATTCCCGGAATTTCCGGAAATACAGGTGCAGGTATCGAAAATGTAAAGAAATCCGTGGAGACGGCAGTTGGCTCCGATATTCTTTTCAGTAATGAGTGACAAGAAAGCAGGTGATTGGTTCAGATGAGCAGAGGAACCATTAAGAAGGTGGCAGGACCGCTGGTAATTGCCAAGGGTATGCGGGATGCAAATATGTATGACGTGGTTCGTGTAAGCAGCCAGCGTCTGATCGGTGAGATTATTGAGATGCATGAAGATGAGGCTTCCATACAGGTATATGAGGAGACTTCAGGACTTCGCCCGGGAGAACCGGTAGAGTCCATGGAGGTGCCCCTTTCCGTGGAGCTTGGTCCTGGCCTTATTACAAGCATTTACGATGGAATCCAGCGTCCGCTGGATGACATCATGAAGGTAGCAGGCAGCAACAACCTGAAACGAGGCGTTGAGGTTCCTGCCTTGAAGCGGGACAAAAAATGGAATTTCATTCCGGTTGCGAAGGTGGGAGATCAGCTGGAGGGCGGCGATGTTCTTGGAACCGTTCAGGAGACTATCGTTGTTACACAGAAGATCATGGTACCACCCAATATGAAGGGTACTCTGAAAGAGATCAGATCCGGTGAGTTCACCGTGGACGAGACCGTTGCAGTTCTTTCCACAGCAGATGGAGATAAAGAACTGACACTGATGCAGCACTGGCCGGTACGACGTGGCCGTCCATATAAGAAAAAACTTCCGCCGGCCAAACCTCTGGTAACCGGTCAGCGTGTTATTGACACCATGTTCCCTATTGCCAAGGGTGGTGTGGCAGCAGTTCCTGGCCCGTTCGGAAGCGGCAAGACCGTTATCCAGCATCAGCTTGCAAAATGGGCAGAGGCAGATATCGTAGTTTATATCGGCTGCGGTGAGCGTGGAAATGAGATGACAGACGTTCTGAACGAGTTCCCGGAGCTGAAGGATCCAAAAACAGGACAGTCTCTGATGGAGCGTACGGTTCTGATCGCCAATACCTCAGATATGCCGGTTGCAGCTCGTGAGGCGTCGATCTATACAGGTATTACAATTGCGGAGTATTTCCGTGATATGGGATATTCCGTAGCATTGATGGCAGATTCTACTTCCAGATGGGCTGAGGCTCTCCGTGAGATGTCCGGACGGCTGGAGGAGATGCCAGGCGAGGAAGGTTATCCTGCATATCTTGGTTCCCGTCTTGCACAGTTCTATGAGCGTGCCGGACATGTGATCTGCAGTGGAAAAGACGGAAGAGAGGGTGCCCTGACAGCGATCGGCGCTGTATCTCCTCCAGGTGGTGATATCTCCGAGCCGGTTTCCCAGGCTACACTTCGAATCGTAAAGGTATTCTGGGGACTGGACGCAAACCTTGCATACAAACGTCATTTCCCGGCGATCAACTGGCTGACCAGCTATTCTCTGTATCTGGACAGCGTTGGCGGATGGTTTGACGAAAATGTAGCGAATGACTGGATGAAGCTCCGTCAGAGAATGATGACCCTTCTTCAGGAAGAGGCAGAGCTGGAAGAAATCGTAAAGATGGTAGGTATGGATGCGCTTTCTCCGGGTGACCGACTGAAAATGGAAGCAGCCCGTTCCATCCGAGAGGATTTCCTCCACCAGAACTCTTTCCACGAGATCGATACCTACACATCTCTGGAAAAACAGCACAATATGATGCGTCTGGTACTTGCATTTTATGATGCGGGACTGGATGCGCTGAAACAGGGTGCGGATATCAATGATATCGTAAAGCTTCCGGTACGTGAGCAGATCGGCCGTTATAAATATACAAAAGAAGATCAGCTGGCAGCAGAGTATGAGAAGGTAACCCGCCAGCTTGCAGCAGAGACTGCAGAACTTCTGGAAAAGGAGGGCCTGTAAAATGCCAAAAGAATATAGGACCATACAGGAAGTTGCCGGCCCTTTGATGCTGGTACGGGGCGTTGAAGATGTGGCATTTGACGAGCTTGGTGAGATCGAGCTTGCCGATGGCGAAACAAGAAGATGCCGTGTTCTGGAGATCGACGGAAGCAATGCACTGGTGCAGCTGTTTGAGAGCTCCACGGGTATCAACCTTTCCAACAGCAAGGTACGTTTCCTGGGACGGAGCATGGAGCTTGGTGTATCCGGCGATATGCTGGGCCGTGTTTTTGACGGACTGGGACGTCCCATTGATGACGGCCCGGAGATCCTTCCGGAAGAGAGAAGAGATATCAATGGACTTCCCATGAATCCGGCGGCCAGAAGCTATCCGGAGGAGTTTATCCAGACGGGTGTATCTGCGATTGACGGACTGAACACCCTGGTACGTGGACAGAAGCTTCCGATCTTCTCCGCATCCGGTCTTCCCCATGCACAGCTTGCAGCACAGATCGCAAGACAGGCGAAGGTACGCGGAAAAGATGAGCAGTTTGCCGTTGTATTTGCAGCCATGGGTATCACTTTCGAGGAGTCAAACTTCTTTGTAGAGAGCTTTAAGGAAACCGGAGCTATAGATCGTACTGTTCTGTTTGTGAACCTGGCAAATGACCCGGCTGTTGAGCGTATCGCTACTCCGCGAATGGCACTGACAGCGGCTGAATATCTTGCCTTCGAAAAAGACATGCACGTTCTTGTAATCCTTACGGATATCACAAACTATGCGGATGCGCTCCGTGAGGTTTCCGCGGCTCGTAAGGAGGTTCCGGGACGTCGTGGATATCCCGGATATATGTACACAGATCTTGCTTCTCTTTATGAGCGTGCAGGCCGTCAGAAAGGAAAATCAGGAAGTATCACCATGGTTCCGATCCTGACTATGCCCGAGGATGATAAGACCCATCCGATCCCGGACCTTACCGGTTACATCACAGAGGGACAGATCATCCTGAGCCGTGAGCTTTACCGTAAGGGAATCACACCGCCCATCGATGTTCTTCCGTCTCTGTCACGACTGAAGGATAAGGGTATCGGTGAAGGCAAGACAAGAGCAGACCATGCAAACACCATGAACCAGCTGTTTGCCGCATATGCCCGTGGTAAAGAGGCCAAAGAGCTGATGACCATTCTTGGTGAGGCAGCTCTTTCCGATATTGACCTGATTTATGCAAAATTTGCAGATGCTTTCGAGAAGGAATATGTTTCCCAGGGCTATCAGGCTAACCGTGATATTGAGGAAACACTGGCCATCGGCTGGAAGCTGCTTTCCATTCTTCCGAGAAGCGAGCTGAAACGTATCGATGACAAATTCCTTGATCAGTATTACGGAAAAGTATAAAGGGGGGATGATTTGTGGCATCAACACAGGTGAATCCTACCCGTATGGAGCTTACGAAGCAGAAAAAGAAGCTGGTGACTGCAGTACGTGGCCATAAGCTTCTGAAGGATAAGCGGGACGAGCTGATGAGACAGTTCCTGGATCTGGTACGGGAGAATATGGAGCTGCGAAAAAAAGTAGAAGCCGGTATCCGAAGCGCCAACACCAATTTTGTCATTGCAAAAGCAGGAATGTCGGAGGAGACGCTGAATACGGCACTGATGGCTCCCAAGCAGGAAGTTTATCTGGAAACCGGAAAAAAGAATGTCATGAGTGTGGATATTCCTGTTTTTGAATACAAAACAAGAACACCGGATGCTAACGATATCTATTCCTATGGCTTTGCTTTTACATCCAGTGATCTGGACGGAGCGGTAAAATCCCTGGCAGACATCCTGCCGGATATGCTTCGTCTGGCAGAAGTGGAAAAGGCCTGTCAGCTTATGGCTTCCGAGATCGAAAAAACAAGGCGTCGTGTAAATGCCCTGGAGCATGTCATCATACCGGAAGCACAGGCAAACATCAAATACATCACCATGAAGCTGGATGAGAACGAGAGAAGTACCCAGATCCGACTGATGAAGGTGAAAGATATGATGCTGGAGGAGGCACATCATTATAAGGAGCGGGAGGCAGAGCGCGGAGCGTAAAGCGCAGCCATCCTGAAAGAAAAAGAAAAGTTTATATAGAAAGTTTTAAGTAACGGAAAGGAGATGTCCCTGTACTGTGTGAAATTTCGGCAGTGCAGGGGCGTTTTATTTATAAAATATTTAGCTTTTGTTATCAGAAAATCAAGAAAAATACAGTATAATAGATAATAAGTAAATCAGACAGCTGCAGATGCAGAAATATAAAAGAAAGCTGCTCTGTCTGCTGAAAAATAAAGAAATGAAAAATAAAGAAAGAGGAGAAAGCTGATCTGACCAGGTAAACTGCCGGGCAGCTGCATGGCTATGAACAGCTGGCAAAGCAGATTGCGGTAGCGTCTGATCAGTAAGAGGTATATGAATATTTTACAGTCAATACAACAGCTGGACGGAGAAATCCTTCTCCTGATCCAGCGATATTTAAGAATGGATATGCTGACACCATTTATGAAATCTGTTACATTTCTGGGAAACGGAGGATGGTTCTGGATCCTCTGTGCAGTTGTTCTTCTTGCTGTTCCAAAGACAAGAAAAACAGGCTATGCGGCAGCCTTGTCCCTGATCTTCGGGGCAATCGTTACCAACCTGCTTCTCAAAAATATAGTGGCAAGACCAAGGCCTTTTGCGGAAATCGAAGCTCTCATCCCTATGATCACCAAACCGAAGGATTTCTCTTTTCCGTCAGGTCACACCACAGCATCCTTTGCCGTTGCTCTGGTAATGCTCCGGATGCTTCCGAAGAAATTCGGAATCCCGGCAGTAGTCCTGGCAGCACTGGTGGCATTTTCCAGACTGTATCTGGGTGTCCATTATCCGACAGATGTTCTGACCGGATTCGTGATCGCGCTGGTGGGAAGCACGTTGTCAGTATGGATCGTGCGAACGAAACCGGAAGACAAACAGGTACACTAGCATTGTCCATAGGAAATATGAAGCACTTTACCTGGACAAAGTATTGACACGCTGAAGCAAGACGGGGTAAAATTGTAGACAGTACAACAGATTCTGACTATGGTAGAAATAATGATATGAAACCCTGTAAAATCGGATAAAAGGAGAGAGCACAAAATGATATCAGAAAAAATGAAACCCTACGTAAAAAATAATTCCGCCATCCGTATGATGTTTGAGGAAGGAAACCGCCTCCGTGCGAAATACGGCGCAGACAAGGTTTTTGATTTCAGTCTCGGAAATCCAAGTGTACCGGCACCGGACAGCGTCCGCGAAGCAATTATCGAGCTTGTAAACACTACGGATCCGACTATTCTTCACGGCTATATGAGCAATGCAGGTTTTGAGGATGTACGCCAGACCATCGCAGAATCCCTCAACAGACGTTTCGATACAAAATTTTCCGCAAAGAATCTGATCATGACCGTCGGCGCTGCAAGCGGACTGAATGTGATCCTGAAAACAATCCTGAATCCTGGAGAAGAGGTGATCGTTTTTGCACCCTATTTTCTGGAATACGGTGCATATGTCCGCAATTATGATGGTGTCCTTGTGGAAATCTCTCCAGATACCACAACTTTCCAGCCAAATCTCGCTGAGTTTGAGCAGAAGATCACACCGAAGACAAGAGCGGTTATCGTAAACACCCCACACAATCCTACCGGAGTTGTATATTCAGAAGAAACGATCAAGAAGCTTTCCGCAATCCTGGAAGCAAAACAGAAAGAGTTCGGAACTGTGATCTACCTGATCTCCGATGAGCCATACCGTGAGCTGGCTTATGATGGCGTGGAGGTCCCATACCTGACGAAATATTATAACAATACTGTTGTAGGCTATTCCTACAGCAAATCTCTTTCCCTTCCGGGTGAACGTATCGGATATCTGGTGATCCCTGATGAGGCAGACGGAAGCGAAGAGCTGATCTCTGCAGCAACCATTGCAAACCGTACACTTGGCTGTGTAAATGCACCGTCCCTGATCCAGAAGGTAGTTGCAAAATGTGTAGACGCCAAGACGGATCTTGCAGCTTATGATAAAAATCGGCAGGCACTTTATAATGGCCTGAAAGAATGCGGATTTGAGTGCATCAAACCACAGGGTGCCTTCTATCTCTTTGTAAAATCTCCGGTTGAAGACGAAAAAGCCTTCTGTGAAGCCGGTAAGAAATATAACATCCTTATGGTACCGGGAAGCTCCTTCGCATGCCCCGGTTATGTGAGACTTGCATATTGTGTATCCTATGAGACAATTGTGAATTCTCTTCCTGAATTTAAAAAACTTGCAGCAGAGTATGGCTTGAAATAAACGATCATTACCAAGCAGTTGAATAAAAGATCCCCGGTACAGTCTGTTCATGCAGCCCTGTATCGGGGATCTTTTGTAAGAGGGAATAAGCAAATGAAACGTAGCCGGGAGTGAATAGACTCCCGACTGTGTTTCATTAAAAGGATGTTCCACATTTATTTGGCTTTTTTCTTTTCTTTATTTGGCATTTCTCCGTAGTAAGCTTTCAGATAGATATCTTTCAGCTCGGATACAAGCGGATATCTCGGGTTGGCACCGGTACACTGGTCATTGAAGGCCTGCTCGGACATCTCATCCAGAGTTTCCAGGAAATGTTTCTCATCTACGCCGTAATCACGGATCGTCGGCAGGATCTCGATAGTTCTCATAAGCTCATCCAGTTTAGCAAGAAGCTTTTCGAATACTTCTGCATCGTTCTTGCCTGTAAGACCTACAGAACGTCCGATCTCAGCGTAGCGTGCAAGTGTCTTCGGATACTGATACTGTGGGAAAGTACCCATCTTAGTCGGAACCTCAGCACTGTTGTAACGCATAACATCCAGAAGAACAACTGCGTTTGCGATACCGTGTGGCAGGTGGTGGAAAGCACCGAGCTTGTGAGCGAGAGAGTGGTTAACGCCGAGGAATGCATTGGCGAATGCAAGACCTGCCATGCAGGAAGCGTTAGCCATATGATCTCTGGCCTCTACGTCATTGCCATCTTTATATGCACGCGGCAGATACTCAAATACAAGCTTGATCGCTTTCAGTGCAAGACCATCGGTGTAATCGGAAGCCATCATGGAAACATAAGCCTCAATGGCATGTGTCATAACATCGATACCGGAAGCACGGGTAAGTCCCTTCGGTGCGCTCATCATGTTATTGGTATCTACGATCGCCATATCCGGGAGAAGCTCGTAATCAGCCAGTGGCCATTTAACGCCGGTATCCTGATCTGTGATGATGGCGAAAGGAGTAACCTCGGAGCCTGTACCGGAAGAGGTTGGGATCGCTACGAAGTAAGCTTTTTTACCCATCTTCGGGAATGTATAAACTCTCTTACGGATATCCAGGAAGTCCATGGACATATCGGAGAAGTCAGCGTCCGGATTCTCATAAAGCATCCACATAACCTTGCCGGCATCCATTGCGGAACCGCCGCCAAGAGCGATGATGCAGTCTGGCTCAAAGGCTGTCATAGCCTTGGCACCGGCTTTGGCGGAAGCGAGAGACGGGTCAGGAGCTACATCAGAGAAGCATGTATGAACGATGCCCATCTGATCCAGTTTATCTTCAATCGGTTTGGTGTAGCCATTCTTGTAGAGGAAGGAGTCTGTTACGATGAAGCAGCGTTTCTTGCCCATAACAGTACCGAGCTCATCAAGAGCAACCGGCATACAGCCCTTCTTAAAGTAAACCTTTTCCGGTGTTCTCATCCAGAGCATATTCTCTCTCCTTTCAGCAACAGTCTTGGTATTGAGAAGGTGTTTGACACCAACGTTCTCGGATACGGAGTTACCGCCCCAGGAACCGCAGCCAAGAGTAAGGGATGGAGCAAGCTTGAAGTTATAAAGGTCACCGATACCACCCTGGGAAGAAGGTGTATTGATAAGGATACGGCAGGTTTTCATAGCTGCTTCGAATTTATCCATCTTCTCTGTTTCATTTACGTTGATGTAGAGGGAAGAGGTATGACCATAGCCGCCGTCTGCAACGAGCTGCGCAGCCTTTGCAACAGCATCGTCAAAATTCTTGGCCTTGTACATGGCAAGTACAGGGGAAAGCTTCTCGTGTGCGAATTCTTCGCTGATATCAACGGACTCAACCTCACCGATCAGGATCTTGGTCTCAGCCGGTACAGTAACGCCTGCCATTTCAGCGATAGTAGCAGCCTTCTGTCCTACGATCTTGGCATTCAGTGCACCGTTGATAAGGATGGTCTTTCTGACCTTCTCGATCTCGTCTTTTTTAAGAAAGTAGCATCCTCTGTAAAGGAACTCTTCCTTCACTTCTTTATAAATGCTCTCCAGAACAGTTACGGACTGCTCGGAAGCACAGATCATACCATTGTCAAAGGTCTTGGAGTGGATGATGGAGTTAACTGCAAGACGGATATCTGCGCTGTCATCAATAATGGCAGGTGTATTTCCGGGTCCTACACCAACAGCCGGTTTACCGGAGGAGTAAGCTGCTTTGACCATTCCGGGACCACCGGTGGCAAGGATGATATCTGCGTTCTGCATTACCATGTTGGTAAGGTCAAGGCTTGGGATATCGATCCATCCGATGATTCCTTCCGGCGCACCTGCGGCAACAGCTGCTTCCAGAACAACTTTTGCAGCTTCAATAGTGGATTTCTTAGCACGCGGATGCGGGCTGATGATGATCGCATTACGGGTTTTCAGGGAAATAAGAGATTTATAGATTGCTGTGGAGGTCGGGTTGGTTGTAGGGATAACTGCAGCGATCAGTCCTACAGGTTCCAGGATCTTCTTGAGTCCGTATGCCTTGTCTTCTTCTACAACACCACATGTCTGAGTGTTCTTATATGCATTGTAAACATACTCTGCTGCGTAATGGTTCTTGATAACCTTGTCTTCCATGATACCCATGCCTGTTTCCTCAACAGCCATTTTGGCAAGAGGGATACGCATCTTGTCAGCAGCAGTAGCAGCTGCCTTAAAGATCTTGTCAACCTGCTCCTGTGTGTAGGTAGCAAAGATCTTCTGTGCTTCTTTCATTGCAGCCATTTTCGCGGTCAGGGCTTCTGGAGTGTCGATGATGGTAGGGATAGTTTCTTTCTTTGCCATGTGGAATCCTCCTGTTTTCATATGATAATGGTCTGTGGTCCTGCGGGCTTATCCTTTTTTCGCCGGCAGATGCTGCAGAGTTTTTGTAAGTCCCCGCGCTGCGTTTCGTTGTTGATTCAATCTGATTGAATTTTCAGTTTCGATACTGATATAGTATCAAAATTCTGAAAAAAACGCAAATTCTGAATTTTGTCGCTATGTGCAAAATGACGAACAGAAAAATCGGGGAAAATACTGTAAATTTTACTTTGCAGAACGCTGAATTATTGGAAAAATCTTAAAAAAAATTTTTGAAATTCAGCACTGTGCACAAAAAATATGTTAAAAAATTGTCAGCACTGACAAAAAACATGCACACATATGAAGGGTGGGCAAAAGATAAAACGCAGCATGTAGTTAAAATATTAACGTTAAACTTTTGTCAAACGATCATGTACACATTATAATTCAAGTGATTCCAGACGTCAATAGAGAATTCGATAAATAATTAACAAAAATACGGAATAATTTTGATAAAAAAATCACAAAAATATTGTGGCAAAGTAAAGCGTGATAACATAAGAAACCAAAAAACTTGAAATTATTTAAATTTTCAGAATAATTAGGCGGAAATTATCGGGATTTTTTTCAGAAATGCAGAAAAAAACTGCCATACAGGAAATGCTTCCCATATGGCAGTTTATATAAATATAGGTCAGGCGGATAAAAGCATCCGCATTCACTATGCGGCTTTGCGCCGAATTACTGTAAAAGGTTTCTGCTCAACAGTAAATGATAGCCAGGTTCGATCAGCTCTTGCGGAATGCGGCACGTTTTCTGTCTCTGGAGTCCAGAATACGTTTACGGATACGAAGGCTTGTCGGTGTTACCTCAAGAAGCTCATCCTGGTCGATGAATTCAATGGCCTGCTCAAGACTTAAGATCTTTGGCGGAACAAGCTTCAGTGCATCGTCAGCGGAAGAGGAACGAGTATTGGTAAGGTGCTTGGTCTTGCAGACATTCAGTTCGATATCCTCGGCCTTTCCGTTCTGTCCGATGACCATACCGCTGTAAACCTTCTCGCCAGGTCCGACAAAGAGAGTACCACGCTCCTGAGCAGAGAAAAGACCGTAGGTAACAGTTTCGCCTGCCTCGAAAGCGATGAGGGAACCCTGTTTACGGTACGGGAAGTCTCCCTTGTATGGTGCGTATCCGTCAAACATGGTGTTCAGGATACCGGTACCCTTGGTGGAGGTAAGGAATTCGTTACGGAATCCGATCAGTCCACGGGAGGGGATGGAGAACTCGAGACGTACAGTTCCGTCGCTTGCTGTGCTCATACCCTGAAGCTCACCTTTACGCTCGCTGAGTTTCTGGATGATAGTACCGGAAAATTCTTCCGGAACGTCAACGTATGCGATTTCGATCGGCTCCAGTTTACGTCCACGCTCGTCTGTGTGATAGAGAACCTCCGGTTTGCTGACTGCAAACTCGTATCCCTCACGGCGCATGTTCTCAATAAGAACGGAGAGGTGAAGCTCACCACGGCCGGAAACCTTGAAGCACTCGGTTGTATCGGTGTCTTCTACACGAAGGCTGACGTCTGTGTTCAGCTCACGGTAGAGACGGTCACGAAGGTGACGGGAAGTGATGTATTTACCTTCCTGTCCTGCAAGAGGACTGTCGTTTACAAGGAAGTTCATGGAGATTGTTGGCTCGGAAATCTTCTGGAACGGAATGGACTCCGGGTTGTCTCCTGCACAGAGGGTATCTCCAATGTGGATATCCGCGATACCGGAGATTGCAACAATAGCTCCGATGGTAGCGCTTTTAACTTCAACTTTGTTCAGTCCGTCAAATTCGTAGAGTTTGCTGATCTTTACGCGCTCGTGTTTGTCAGGGTCATGATGGTTCAGAAGCATCAGCTCCTGGTTCACGGAAATGGTTCCGCGCTCAACCTTACCGACACCGATACGGCCTACATACTCATTGTAGTCGATGGTGCTGATAAGAACCTGCGTATCTCCGTCCGGATCTCCCTCCGGAGCAGGAATCGCATCAAGGATGGTCTCAAAAAGCGGAGCCATATTCTCAGGTTTGTCCTCAAGGTTACGAACTGCATAGCCGGCTTTTGCGGAGGCATACAGGAACGGGCAGTCCAGCTGTTCGTCAGATGCGTCCAGATCCATGAGAAGCTCCAGAACCTCGTCGACAACCTCCTCCGGACGTGCTTCCGGACGGTCGATCTTATTGATGCAGACAATAACATGCAGGTTCAGTTCGAGAGCTTTACGAAGTACAAATTTAGTCTGAGGCATGGCACCCTCGAAGGCGTCCACAAGAAGAATAACGCCGTCTACCATCTTCAGCACACGCTCTACCTCGCCGCCGAAGTCCGCATGACCTGGAGTATCGATGATATTGATTTTTACATCCTTATAATGAACTGCGGTGTTTTTGGAGAGAATCGTAATGCCGCGCTCACGCTCAATATCGTTGGAGTCCATGACACGTTCCTGGACTTCCTGGTTCTCACGGAAAACACCGCTCTGTTTCAAAAGCTCGTCAACAAGTGTTGTTTTACCGTGATCGACATGGGCGATAATGGCCACGTTACGAACATCTTCACGCTTGGTCTTCATATAATCCAAATCCTTTCTTTCCATATATAAGTAATCTTTTTTGTTAAAAATGATGTCCAAATTTATAGTCTATCACATTTTTGTGAGATTACAAGACATAAAAAAATATTTTTGGTTTTTCATTTTTCAGGCATATTATACCGTAAATACACATAGATTGATATAGACGAAATACACGAAGAGGAAGGAGAGCTACTTATTATGGCAGATAAAATTATTGAAAACAATCAGGTATCCGTTATGGGACGGATCGCTACGGGGTTTACTTTCAGCCATCAGGTCTTTGGAGAAGGATTTTACATGATGGATATCCTGGTAAAACGTCTCAGCGATTCGGAGGACAGGATCCCGGTGATGGTGTCTGAGCGGCTGATCGATATCACACAGGATTATGTGGGAGAATATATCGAGATCCACGGACAGTTCCGATCCTATAACCGTCATGAAGAAAAGAGAAACCGGCTTGTGCTTTCAGTCTTTGCCCGGGAAGTGAAGTTTGTGGGGGAGGACGAAGAAACTGTGCCGGTCAATCAGATCTTTCTGGACGGATATATCTGTAAACCGCCTGTATACAGAAAAACACCGTTGGGAAGAGAGATCGCAGATCTTCTGATGGCAGTCAATCGACCTTACGGAAAATCCGATTACATACCATGTATATGCTGGGGAAGAAATGCCAGATATGCTTCTGCTTTTGAAGTAGGCGGGCATGTACTGATCTGGGGCAGGATCCAGAGCAGGGAGTACATGAAACGGATTAGTGAAAACGAAACAGAAAAAAGGATTGCCTATGAAGTTTCGGTGAGTAAATTGGAATATGTTGAGTAACATTGGATATATTTTGGAATAGTGGTGAGAACATTAAGGTAACACTTGCATTTCCAGCCAATCTGCGGTAATATTAAAAAAATCAGAAAAATGGGGAATTACCGGTTTCACTAACAGTAAGAGGAAAAATCATGGAAAGAGAAATAACAGAGGTTTATTGCGGGAACGGGAAAGGAAAGACAACTCTGGCTGTAGGCCGGGGGCTGCGCTTTGCTACACAGGGAAAAAGTGTGATCATCATACAGTTCCTCAAGGGCAGGGAACGCAGAGAACTGGATTTCCTTGAGGAACTGGATAATTTTGATTTCAAGATTTTCCGTTTCGAAAAAATGGACACCTGCTATAATGACCTGAGTGAGCAGGAAAAGGCAGAAGAGAGAACGAATATTCTCAATGGCCTTAATTTCGCACGGAAGGTAATTGCTACCAGAGAGTGTGATTTTCTGCTGCTGGATGAGATCCTCGGGCTTATGGATAAAGGAATCGCTCCAGTTGAGACGATCATCGATATGCTTAAGCAGAAGGATGAAAGTATGCATATAATTATGACCGGACGCTGGCTTCCGGATGCTTTGAAGCCCTATGTGGATAGTATTACCACGATAACAACAGAGCTGACTGACCAGGAACGGGAATAAGCAATATTTCACAGAAGAAAGAAGGAGGAAGACAAATGGCAATTTTTAAAGGAACAGGCGTTGCAATCGTAACACCTATGCATGAAGACGGTAAGGTGAATTTTGAGAAACTTGAGGAGATCCTTGAGGATCAAATCGCGAACAGCACAGACGCCATCGTTATCTGTGGAACAACAGGAGAATCTTCTACTCTGACACACGGAGAGCATCTTCAGACAATTAAGTTCACAATTGATAAAGTTAACAAACGTGTGCCTGTTATCGCAGGAACAGGTTCCAATTGTACAGAGACAGCGATCATGATGTCCAAGGAAGCAGCTTCCTATGGCGCAGACGCTCTTCTTATTGTAACACCTTACTATAACAAGGCTACACAGAAGGGTCTTATCGCTCATTACACAGCAATTGCCAATGCAGTTCCGGAAACTCCGCTCATCATGTACAACGTACCGAGCCGTACAGGCTGCAACATCCAGCCGGCTACAGCAGCTTACCTTGCAAAGAATGTAAAGAACATTGTCGGAATCAAGGAAGCAACAGGAGATCTTTCCCAGATCGCCAAGATGATGTCTCTGGCAGACGGACAGCTTGAGCTTTACTCCGGAAATGATGATCAGGTACTTCCGATTCTTTCTCTTGGCGGACTTGGAGTTATTTCCGTACTTTCCAACGTTGCACCGAAGTTTACACATGACATGGTCATGAAATATTTCGACGGCGACACCAAGGGAGCAACAGAGGATCAGCTGAAAGCTCTTCCGCTGATCAATGCGCTGTTCAGCGAAGTAAATCCGATTCCTGTTAAGACAGCTATGAATCTTATGGGAATGAACGTAGGGCCGCTTCGTATGCCGCTCTGCGAGATGGAAGAGGACACAAAGGCAGCTCTTGCAAAAGAGATCGAGAAATTCGGCCTTAAGCTTGCTAAGTGATCTGACTGTAAGCGAAAGGTAAAGGAGAATATACTATGGTAAAAATCATCATGCACGGCTGCAACGGACATATGGGCCAGGTCATCAGCGGCATTGTGGAGAAAGATCCGGATGCTGAGATCGTAGCAGGTATTGATATTGCAGATCAGGGAAAAAACAGCTATCCGGTATTTACCGATATTGACGCATGTCAGGTAGAGGCAGATGCGATCATTGATTTTTCTTCCGCAAAGGCAACAGACAAGCTTCTTGAGTACAGCGCGGCACGCCAGATCCCGGTTGTTCTGTGCAGTACCGGTTTAAGCCAGGAGCAGCTTGCAAAAGTGGAAGAAACATCCCGAAAGGTAGCAGTGCTGAAATCCGCAAACATGTCTCTTGGTATCAACACACTTCTGAAGCTGGTTCAGGACGCAGCCAGGGTTCTTGCAGCTGCAGGCTTTGATATGGAGATCGTAGAGAAACATCACCGCCTGAAATTAGACGCACCAAGTGGTACTGCACTTGCGCTGGCAGACAGCATTAATGAAGCTATGGATAATCAGTATCATTATGTATATGACCGCAGCCAGAAACGTGAAAAACGCGATGATAAGGAGATCGGTATCTCCGCAGTTCGCGGCGGAACTATCGTAGGTGAGCATGAGATAATTTTTGCAGGTCAGGACGAAGTGATCGAGTTCAAGCATACTGCATATTCCAAGGCTATTTTTGGAAAAGGTGCTGTAGAAGCAGCCAAATTTCTTGCAGGCAAACCGGCAGGACGTTATGATATGAGTGACGTGATCGGCTGATCCTGACAGATTGAGCCGCAACAGAATAAAATTACAGGTAATACAGACGGGGTTCGTGTAAGATCGGACCCCGTCTTTTTTTGATGAAATTGCGGTTTTTGAAATTTTTCCCAGAATAGGATAGCGGAAAAAGTGCCATATTAGGAATACAGAATTTTTCAGAAAAAGGAGAAGATCATATGAAAAAATGGAAGGCGATTCTTTTTGGTACTTTGCTTACCCTGTCTCTGTGTACATTTACAGCCTGCGGCACAGAGGTAAACAATGCGGATGAAACAGTGGATGAAAAAGATAAAAACATGAAGGATAAGGAAAAAGATACAAACGAAAATACTGCCGCAGAAGATGAAACTATGGAAGAAAAAGCAGACAATGACGGTGTGAAGGACAATGGAGAGAGCATTAAGGATTCCGGCACGGATAACAATGAGATGTCCGATGGAAATATTACCGTGACGCCTGCAGGAAATGGAAATAACGGGACAGCAGCACCCGGAGCTGCGGATGCTGACAGAAACGAAAATGACGGAACTGTATCCGGTGAGCTGGGTGACAGTGTAAAGGACCTTGGCGACGGTGTAGGTAATGCAGTGGATGATATCGGAAACGCAGTGGGAAATGCGGTAGAAGGAAGATAACAGATATTTTACCACAGCATTGCATAAAACTGTTTCAGATGCTATTATCAGTGCATGGAAAGAAAATGGAGGACAGGATTATGAAATTCAGACCATGCATTGATATACATAACGGAAAAGTAAAACAGATCGTAGGAGGAAGCCTGAAGGATCAGGGGGATCAGGCGGCAGAAAATTTTGTGTCAGAGCAGGATGCGGCATTCTATGCAGAGCTTTATAAGAAGGCAGGATTAAAAGGCGGTCATGTGATCCTTCTGAACGGAAAGGATTCCCCGAACTATGAAGCGACGAAAGCCCAGGCACTTCAGGCTCTGGGAAAATATCCCGGAGGGCTTCAGATCGGAGGCGGCATCTGCCCGGAGAATGCGGCAGAATATCTGGAGGCTGGCGCCAGCCACGTGATCGTAACCTCCTATGTGTTTAAAAACGGAGTGATCTCCTGGGAAAATCTGGAGAAGATCCGTGATGCTGCAGGGAAAGAACATCTTGTACTTGACCTGAGCTGCCGCAAAAAAGATGGCAAATATTATATTGTCACAGACCGATGGCAGAAATTTACAGAAGAGATCGTGACACCGGAGCTGATGGAAAGGCTTGGAAGCTTCTGCGACGAATTTCTGGTCCATGCAGTGGATGTGGAAGGAAAGGCCCGAGGTGTGGAAACAGAGCTTGCAAAGCTTCTGGGACAGTATACAGCCCATCCGGTGACCTATGCAGGCGGTGTGGGTTCTATGGCAGATATTGAAGAGCTTCGAAAAGCAGGTCAGGGCAGACTGGATGTGACTGTTGGCAGTGCTTTGGATATTTTTGGCGGAAGTATACCCTTTGAAGCTCTGGCTAAAATGAAATAGTATATACAAATAGTGAAGCAGATGCTTTTGTCCCATCAATCTTCTGGCACTGGTGTGCAGATATACATTTGTAATGAATTAATTAGATGAAATACTCTAATAGTTGCGCATTCACGACAAAAAAAACATTTTGAAGGAATATATCGAATAAATTTGGAAAAAATTTATGAAATTTTTGAAAAGTGATGTTAAAATTCAATTTAATATGTTATAATAGCAACATAAAACAGCAAAGGGGATGGAAGTCATGAAATTTATTATTAGTGGAAAGAATATAGCAGTAACCGAAGGACTTAAAACAGCTGTTGAGGACAAGCTTGGTAAACTTGAAAGGTATTTCACTCCTGAAACTGAGATTTCAGTAACCTTAAGCGTTGAGAAGGATCGCCAGAAGATCGAGGTAACGATCCCTGTGAAAGGTAACATTATCCGTTCCGAGCAGGTAAGCAATGATATGTATGTATCCATCGATCTGGTTGAAGAGGTAATTGAGCGTCAGCTTCGTAAATACAAGAACAAGATCGTTGACAAGCAGCAGGAATCCACAAACTTCCAGAAGGCATACCTTGATAAGGATTATGAAGAGGATGAGGAAGTTAAGATCATCCGTACCAAGAAATTCGGGATCAAACCAATGTATCCGGAAGATGCATGCGTACAGATGGAGCTTCTCGGACATAATTTCTTTGTATTCTTTAATGCTGAGACAGAGCAGGTTAACGTAGTTTATAAACGTAAAGGAAATACTTACGGACTGATCGAACCAGAGTTCTGATAGGGGATTTTATTATCACAACTGAATATTGAATGGAAGGCTCCGGGAATCTGTGTGAGAAATCGGCAGGTTTCCGGAGCCTTTTATGTCACAGCAAAATCAGGCTTCTTTTCTGTTGCAAGCAATAGGGGAGAATTATATAATGAAGACATATGCGAAAGGAGAATGGAAAAAGAAGCTTCCTGTGGTGATCTTAAGTGTAGCTCTTGGTATGACCATGATACCGGCTACCTGTATGGCAGCGGAATTTAACAGTGGTGACACCATAAAAGAACAGACTGTGGAGGACCTGGAACTGAGTTCCGGAGAAAACAATACAAAGGATTCCCAAAAGTCAGAAATACAATGGACAGGATTTAAATGGGACAGCTATTCCCAGGCAGAGATAACGCTTACGTCAGCCGTTAACGGCGTCTGCTATTATAAATGGGCAGAGCGGGGGGAAGACGGAAATCCCCAGGTGCCTCAGATCGAGACCGGAAATACCGTGAATGATGAGGTTTTGATCAGTGAGGATGAAGAGTTCGGGATCACACTTGCAGACCTGGATACAGACCAGGCAGTTGATCTGTATATCCAGATTGAGGATGAGAATGGGAAATTAAGTGATCTGAAGCGGATGGAGCTGGATCAGGACAGCCGCCCGGCGAAAAAAACAGATTCTGAGAAAAAACATAAAGCATCCAAACCAAAGGCAGAGGACAGTACGGTAGAGGGGCTGGATTCTCCTCTGGAATTCTACCCGGATACATTTTATGATTTTAAGGTTATCGGTGCCGGTACCGATAATGAGGATCCGGAAAACGGAGACATTAAGTGGGTGCCTGTTTACTGGAGCACATCTGCGAATCCGAATTCCAACCGGATCCGAAGCACCTGGAAGATCGGTTCCAAGGAAGGAATCGACCAGGAGGGAACTTTTAATCTGTATGTTTTCTTCCGCAAATATACCTGCAAGGATTCCAAATGGCAGTCTACGGATAAGATACAGTCTGTACAGTACAAGTTTCAGTCAGCCCCACTTTCTGAAAAATAATACTGTGTGGAGTGCGAATATCTCCTTGACATAACAAATATGTAACTCACGGAGAAAAGGAGGAAGGTAAATGAAGAAAAAAGTTCTGGCACTTTTTTTAAGTGCCGCGCTTTGTGTGACGGTGCTTCCGGCAACCGGTATGGCTGCAGAGTTTGGCAGCGGTGATGCAGAAATCACAGAAAATACTGCGGACAGCCAGGAGCTGTTTTCCGCAGAGGAAACTACAGAGCCTGTGGGAGATACTGAGCAGCCTACAGAAGACAGTGAGGATATTTCTGAGGAAATGGTGGATAACTCTTCCGATGCAACCATGGAAGATGTGGAAAACGCGGAGAACAGCGAGGATGCTTTCGGCGGAGCTGAGGAAGGAGTTTCAGAAGAAATCTCCAGTGAGGATGATCCGGAAGTATTATTGACAGAACTGATACCTGAAGAAGCAGGAGACAGTATGGAAGAAGAAAACGCAGAAGCTATGTCAGCGTCAGCTCCGGAGCTGACAGTGCCACCGACAGCGGGTCCGGAACCGACAGTGCCACCGACAGCGGATCCTGAACTGACAGTGACACCAACACCGGTGCCAAAAATAAACGTAAAATGGACCGGAGAAAAATGGGTAAGCCGCAGTTCTGTAAATGTGACACTTAAAGTTGATGCAAACGGAGCCTGCTACTACAAAGCTGTAGCGAGAAAAAAGGACGGAACATCTGTTGTTCCGAAGCTTGATATGGGTAGCTCTCGTGTGGTGGTTACCGCAAACAGAAGCTTTGTGATATATCTTAAGAATCTGGATATAGAGAAAGAATTTGATCTGTATCTTAAGGTACTGGGCACGGATGGCAGAACTAGCGGACTGAAAAAGTTAAGACTGAATTCCAGAGGGATTCGTCCAGCTTACAATGTGACATCGACACCTGAACCTACACTTACATCTGCACCTCCGGATTACGGTGTAACGCCGACACCGACCTATACACCTTCTATACCGGATGTCAGAGAAAGTGTCGTCAGAGGGCTGGATTCTCCGTTGAAATTTACTCCGAATAAATATTATAATTTTACCGTGACCGGTGCGGGAACTACGAATACAAATCCCGGGCCCGGAGATGTGAAGTGGGTGCCGGTTTACTGGAGTACTTCACCAAATCCAACCGATAACAGGAAGAATACTACATGGCGGATCGGATCTGCCAAAGGAATAAACAAAGCCGCAACTTATAACATGTATATCTTTTTCCAGAAGTATGTTTATCAGAAAGCTGAATGGAAAAAGACTGATGAAGTACAGTCAGCCGTATACCAGTTCCGTTCCGCGTCCCTTACAACGGTAAAGCTTACCACGCCCGGGTTATCCGGCACTTCCAACAGTCCTGCCGGCATCGTCTTCAAATGGAAAAGAGCTGCAAATGCTTCCGGCTACAAGATCTATCGAAGGGCCGGAAACAGCAGCAAGTGGGTCAATATCGCTACCGTAAGCGGAAGCAATACGCTGGTCTATACAGACGGATCAGTAAAAGCAGGAACCATGTATACCTATACAGTCCGCGCATACAAGGGCTCTGCTTTAAGTGCTTATAACAAAAACGGCAGCCGGATCGTCCGTCTGACAGCTCCGGTGCAGTACAAACCGTCCAGCAAGGCTTCCGGGAAGCTGACTGTCCGCTGGAAAAAAGCAGCTGGCGCTTCCGGCTATCAGATCCAGTATGCGGCCTCAAGGTCCATGAGAGGGGCCAGAACAGTGTCCACCAGTGCACTGACCCGAACACTTTCCGGTTTGAAAAAGGGAAGCACTTATTATGTTCGTATCCGTGCATACAAAAAAGTGAGCGGAAAGACATATTACGGTGCCTGGAGCAGTGTGAAAAATGCAAAAGTAAGGAAATAAGATCTGTAATATCCCGCGGGATCCTCGAAAACAGGATCCTATGCGGGATATTTTCTGTTGTTCCTGACATGATTTGTTAAATAATTGTTCATTGTTTTTATAACAGGAAAGTGGTAGAATATATACCATATGTGATCCAGTATAACGGATATCAACAGAGAACTGGAATGATCCAAAATTGGACAGATCAGAGACAGCAGTCTTATTCGAATAAAATGATTGGAGCAGAAACATGAATGTTTTTTCAAAAGTATTTGGAACCCGCAGCCAGCGTGAGGTAAAACGTATCATGCCGCTGGTTGAAAAAACCGAGAGCTATCAGTCTCAGATGCAGCAGCTTACGGATGAGCAGTTACGAGACAAGACAAGAGAATATAAGAAACGTCTTGCAGAAGGTGCAACACTGGATGATCTTCTTCCGGAGGCATTTGCCACCGTACGTGAGGCAGCCAAGCGTGTACTTGGAATGGAGCATTACCGTGTACAGATCATCGGTGGTATCATCCTTCACCAGGGCCGTATCGCCGAGATGAAAACAGGTGAAGGTAAAACTCTTGTTTCCACACTTCCTGCATATCTGAATGCCCTTGAGGGAAAAGGTGTCCACATCGTAACCGTCAACGACTACCTGGCAAAACGAGATGCTGAGTGGATGGGTAAGGTTCACGAGTTCCTTGGCCTGACTGTAGGCGTGGTACTTAACGACATGAAGCCGGAAGAGCGTCGTGCGGCATACGGATGTGACATCACATACGTAACAAACAACGAACTTGGATTTGATTATCTTCGTGACAATATGGTCATCTATAAAGAACAGCTTGTTCAGAGAGATCTTCACTACTGTATCATCGATGAGATCGACTCTGTCCTGATCGATGAGGCACGTACACCTCTGATCATTTCCGGACAGAGCGGCAAGTCCACCAAGCTTTATGAGGTGTGCGATATCCTTGCACAGCAGCTGGAGCGTGGTGAGGCCAGCCATGAGATGACCAAGATGGCAGCCATCATGGGTGAGGAGGTTATCGAGACCGGTGACTTCGTTGTAAATGAGAAAGATAAGATCGTCAACCTTACCGAGCAGGGTATCAAGAAGGTTGAGAAATTCTTTAATATCGAGAACCTGGCAGATCCGGAAAACCTGGAGATCCAGCACAACATCATCCTTGCACTTCGTGCACATAATCTGATGCACAAGGATCAGGATTATGTTGTAAAAGATGACGAGATCCTGATCGTTGATGAGTTTACCGGACGTATCATGCCGGGCCGTCGTTACTCCGATGGTCTTCATCAGGCGATCGAGGCGAAAGAGCATGTGAAGGTTAAGAGAGAGAGCAAGACTCTCGCAACCATTACCTTCCAGAACTTTTTCAACAAATATGACAAAAAAGGCGGTATGACAGGTACAGCCCTTACCGAAGAAAAAGAGTTCCGTGATATCTACGGCATGGACGTTGTAGAGATCCCGACCAACCGTGTAGTACAGCGTAAAGACCTTGACGATGCTGTTTACATGACAAAGAAAGAGAAATTCAACGCCGTTGTAGAGGCAGTTAAGGAAGCTCACGCAAAACATCAGCCGGTATTGGTTGGTACGATCACCATCGAGACTTCCGAGCTTCTCAGCAGAATGCTGAAGAGAGAGGGAATCCCCCACAATGTATTGAATGCCAAGTTCCATGAGCTTGAGGCTGAGATCGTAGCTCAGGCAGGACAGGCAGATGCCGTTACCATCGCGACCAACATGGCAGGCCGTGGTACCGATATCAAGCTTGACGATGTGGCAAGAGAGGCCGGCGGTCTGAAGATCATCGGTACCGAGCGTCATGAGTCAAGACGTATCGATAACCAGCTCCGTGGACGTTCCGGACGACAGGGAGATCCGGGTGAATCCCGTTTCTACATTTCCCTTGAGGATGACCTGATGCGTCTGTTTGGTTCCGAGAGACTGATGAAGGTGTTCACATCCCTTGGTGTTGAGGAGAATGAGCAGATCGAGCACAAGATGCTTTCCAATGCCATCGAGAAAGCCCAGGAGAAGATCGAGTTCAACAACTTCGGTATCCGTAAAAACCTTCTCGACTATGACCAGGTTAACAATGAGCAGAGAGAGATCATCTATGAGGAGCGCCGCCAGGTACTTGACGGTGAGAATATGCGTGATGCCATCTACAAGATGATCACAGATATCGTAGACAGCATGACAGACATGTGCTTCTCCGATGACATGGATTCTTCTGAGTGGGATCTTAATGAGTTCAACACTGCGATCACTCCGATCATCCCGATCCACCCGCTGACCGCAGAGAAGGTAAAAGGCCATAAGAAAGATGAGATCAAGCATATTGTGAAGGAAGAGGCTGTGAAGCTTTATGAAGCGAAGGAGGCTGAGTTCCCGGAACCGGAACAGCTTCGTGAGCTTGAGCGAGTTGTCCTTCTGAAATGCATCGACAGCAAATGGATGGATCACATCGATGATATGGAAATGCTCCGTCAGGGTATCGGTCTGATGGCATACGGCCAGAGAGATCCGGTTGTTGAGTACAAGATGAACGCATTCGAGATGTTTAACAGCATGATCAGCTCCATTCAGGAAGACACTGTACGTATGCTGTATCATGTTCATGTGGAGCAGAAGATCGAGCGTGAGCAGGTTGCTAAGGTAACCGGCACAAACAAAGATGACAGCGCAGGCCCGAAGAAACCGGTTCAGCGAAAAGAAGATAAAGTATACCCGAATGATCCGTGCCCATGCGGAAGCGGCAAGAAATACAAACAGTGCTGCGGACGTAAGGCTGCCAAGATCTGAGAAGGAAGATAAAAATAGTCTCACCCGGATGATGCGGTGGGGCTATTTTTTCTGGAATTTCTGTTACACAGGAACAGAGTACAGCGAATATTAAATAACCGTCATATAGACTTGTCTGATTTTTCATATGCTGCGTTGTCGTCAATCGCCGTAGCCACCGATACGCTTCATTCCCTCGCCCTGCATATGAGAAAGTCATCCTGCGCCAATATGGCAGATACTTAATTTTCGCTGTAAGAGAAGGGATATGATAATATGGCAATTATAAAAACTGCAATTCTCCAGACACATGTATATACTGATAAATTTCGCAATATCACCCAGGCAGCAGAACTTCTTGCCAGCCCGGAGCTTCAGGGGATCGATCTGGCAGTCCTGCCCGAAATGTTCTGCTGCCCCTACGAAAATAAATACTTTCCGGAATATGCCGAAATTGAGGGCGGAGATACCTGGGAAAAATGCTCCAGGCTGGCGGCAGAACACGGAATTTATCTCGTAGCCGGAAGTATGCCGGAGAGAGATGAAGCCGGCAATATTTATAACACTTCCTATGTTTTTGACAGAAATGGTCATCAGATCGGTAAGCACCGGAAGATGCATCTTTTTGACATTGATGTAAAAGGCGGTCAGTATTTTAAAGAATCCGATACCCTGACACCGGGAGACCAGGTGACGGTTTTTGATACAGAATTTGGTAAGATGGGCCTTTGCATCTGCTACGACTTCCGTTTTCCGGAGCTTGCCAGGCTGATGGTGGACGAAGGCGCCCAGGTAATCATCGTGCCGGCTGCTTTTAACATGACAACAGGGCCCCTTCACTGGGAGCTGATGTTCCGCCAGAGAGCCGTGGATAACCAGGTATACACCATCGGAGCTGCACCAGCCAGAGACCTGAACGCCGGGTATCATTCCTGGGGTCACTCCATTGCCGCAGACCCCTGGGGAAAAGTCCTCATGGAAATGGAAGAAAAGCCGGACGTGGAGATAGTGGAACTGGATCTGGACGAGGTAAAAAAAGTCCGGGAGCAGCTGCCGCTTCTGAAGCACAGGAGAGAGGATATTTACGCCCTGACCACGTTTTCGTTGTAATTTCCATGCCCATATGGTATTGTATAAGACAGGCAGGAAATCCTGTATCAATATATAGAAAGAAGGTGAAGCTGTGGTTGAGTTAGATCAGTTCAAGAGTATTCTTGCAACATACACAGAGCCATTAGTGGAAGTGAGGGATTCACTTTGACCTCGCTAACAAAGAGCAGAAGGTCGAAGAATTAGAGCGCGAGATGGAAGCGCCTGATTTCTGGGATAATGCGGAAGCATCCCAGATGAAGATGAAACAGTTAAAGAGTCTCAAGGACGATATTGAGACATACCATAATCTGGAAACACAGATGGAAGATATGGAAACCATGATCGAGATGGGATATGAGGAGAATGATCCTGAGATCGTCCCTGAGATCCAGGAAATGCTGGACGAGTTCCAGGCAAGCTTTGACAGCATCCGTGTGAAGACACTCCTTTCCGGAGAGTACGACGGAGAGAACGCCATCATCAAGCTGAACGCAGGAGCCGGCGGAACAGAGGCTTGCGACTGGTGCGGAATGCTTTATCGTATGTACAGCAGATGGGCGGAGAAGAAGGGCTTTGCGCTGGAGGTCCTGGATTACCTTGACGGTGATGAGGCCGGTGTGAAATCCGTAACCTTCCAGGTGAACGGAGAGAACGCCTACGGTTATCTGAAATCCGAGAAGGGTGTTCACCGTCTTGTACGTATTTCTCCGTTTAATGCAGCAGGAAAGAGACAGACTTCATTTGTATCCTGTGATGTTATGCCGGATATCAAGAAGGATCTGGACGTAGAGATCAATGACGACGATATCCGTATCGATACCTACCGAAGCAGTGGTGCCGGTGGACAGCATATCAACAAGACATCCTCTGCGATCCGTATCACCCATTTCCCAACAGGAATCGTGGTACAGTGCCAGAATGAACGTTCTCAGCACATGAATAAGGACAAGGCTATGCAGATGCTGAAGGCCAAGCTGTATCTGCTGAAACAGCAGGAAGCCGAGGAGAAGCTTTCCGGCATTCGAGGCGAAGTGACAGATATCGGCTGGGGAAACCAGATCCGTTCCTATGTCCTGCAGCCATACACCATGGTAAAAGACCATAGAACCAATGAAGAAACCGGTAATGTTGACGCAGTTCTGGACGGTGGTATTGACATTTTTATCAATGCATACCTGAAATGGATCGCGCTGGCGAAAAAGAAAGAATAACATTACTGTCACGGAACCCCATAAAGACAGAGAAAAGGACTCCGCAGGCAAAAAAGCGCTTGTGGAGTTTCTTTTATTATGATAATATATCTCTTGTACAAAAACAGTTGTCTTTATGAAACGGACAGGAGGCTGCTGGCCGCAATGCGAACAGCAGTTAGAGAGGTTGCTATGCAGAAACAGGTTGAAAAGAAAAAATACTATGTAGTAAGAGAACGGGCAGTGCCGGAGGTACTTCTCAAGGTGGTTGAGGCCAAGAGACTGCTGGAATCCAAACGGGTGGCTACTGTTCAGGAAGCTGCTGAAAGGACCGGGATCAGCCGCAGTTCTTTTTACAAATATAAGGACGATATTTTTCCTTTCCACGAGGAGACCAAGGGAAAGACCATCACCTTTATCATTCAGATGGACGATGAGCCGGGGCTTTTATCAATGGTGCTGCAGACGATTGCCCGTTTTCACGGTAATATCCTGACCATACATCAGAGTATTCCCATTAACGGAGTCGCAACGCTGACGCTGAGCGTTGACATCCTTCCGGGAGAAGGTGACGCAGAGGCTATGGTGGAGAATATTGAGCAGAGAGACGGTATACACTATTTGAAAATTTTAGGCAGGGAGTAAGCATATGATAAACATAGCAGTATTAGGCTACGGTACAGTAGGAAGCGGAGTTGTTGAAGTCATCAACACCAATCATGAGAGCATTAACAAGAGAGCTGGAGATGAGATTAACATCAAGTACGTTCTTGATTTAAGAGATTTTCCGGGAGATCCGGTTGAGAAAGTTCTGGTTCATGATTATGAAGTGATCGTAAACGATCCGGAGGTAGATATTGTTGTTGAGGTTATGGGCGGGATCGAGCCGGCTTATACCTTTGTAAAAAGAGCGCTTCAGGCAGGAAAGAGCGTAAGCACATCCAATAAGGCTCTGGTAGCCAAGCATGGTTCTGAGCTCATGGAGATCGCAAAAGAAAAAAATATCAACTTCCTTTTTGAGGCAAGCTGCGGCGGTGGTATCCCGATCATCCGCGCATTGAATTCCTCGCTGACAGCAGATGAGATCGATGAGATCACAGGAATCCTTAACGGAACCACCAACTACATGCTTTACAAGATGAGCACAGAGAACTGTGATTTTGATACGGTTCTGAAGGAAGCTCAGGCAAAGGGCTATGCAGAGGCAGATCCGACTGCAGACGTAGGAGGTGCTGACGCATGCCGTAAGATCGCCATCCTTTCTTCACTTGCATACGGAAAATTCCTGAATTACGAGGATATTTATACAGAAGGAATCACAAAGATCACACCGGCAGATATGGAATATGCAAAAGAGCTTGGCATGACTATCAAGCTTCTTGCCACAAGCCGCAGGATCGGAGATTCTTTCTATGCAATGGTAGCGCCGTTCCTGGTAGGCCAGAGTAGCCCGCTTTACAGTGTAAATGATGTGTTTAATGCAGTATTTGTGCACGGAAATGTTCTTGGAGATGCCATGTTCTACGGAAGCGGAGCAGGTAAGCTTCCGACTGCAAGTGCAGTAGTTGCAGATGTTGTGGATGAAGCAAAGCATCTCCACAGAAATATCATGACAAACTGGAGCAGCTATGCCTTGAAGCTTATGGATATGGATGAAGTTGAGGGACGTTTCTTCGTACGTGTGTCTGATACTACTATGGATGAAGTGGAAAAAGCTTTTGGTGATGTACAGACCATCGAGCCGGATGACCTTCCGGACGAATTCGGATTTATCACACCGGTGATGAAGCAGGCTGAATATTATGAGAAGATCAGCAAGCTCACCGGAAAAGTACTGGCAATGATCCGTGTAAAGGATTGATGTCGAAGGGAAGAAAAGAACATGTTGATTGTAAAAAAATTCGGCGGTACTTCTGTGGCAAACAAAGAGCGTATCTTTAATGTTGCCAGAAGATGTATCGAAGATTACAAAAAAGGAAACGACGTGGTGGTCGTGCTTTCTGCAATGGGTAAGTATACCGATGAGCTGATCACCATGGCAAAGGATATCAATGACAAACCTCCGAAACGTGAGATGGATATGCTTTTTACCATCGGAGAGCAGATGTCAGTGGCACTGATGTCCATGGCTATGGACAGTCTGGGAGTACCGGCTGTTTCTCTGAATGCCTTTCAGGTAGCTATGCACACAACAAGTGCACATAGCAGCGCACGCCTGAAAAAGATCGATGCGGCACGTATCCGCAGAGAGCTGGATAACCGCAGGATCGTTGTGGTCACAGGCTTCCAGGGCATTGATAAATATAATGACTATACCACACTTGGACGTGGCGGTTCTGATACCACAGCCGTAGCTCTTGCGGCAGCGCTTCATGCAGATGCCTGTGAGATCTATACCGATGTGGACGGTGTTTATACCGCTGACCCGCGTAAGGTTTCGAATGCCCGCAAGCTTAAGGAGATCACTTACGATGAAATGCTGGATCTGGCAACTCTGGGTGCGGGAGTGCTTCATAACCGTTCTGTGGAGATGGCAAAGAAATACGGCGTGCCGCTGGTGGTACGTTCCAGTCTCAACAACAGCGAAGGAACTGTGGTAAAGGAGGAAGTAACAGTGGAGAGAATGCTGATCAGCGGTGTTGCTCTGGATACAGATGCAGTACGTATTGCTGTGATCGGACTTAAAGATTCACCAGGAGTGGCATTTAAGCTTTTTGATACCCTGGCTAAGAAAAATATCAATGTGGATATGATCCTTCAGTCTATCGGCCGTGCCGGAACCAAGGACATTTCCTTTACTGTTGATAAAAATGATCTGGACGATGCAATGGGTGTTCTGGAAGCTAACCAGGCACGCATCGCCTATTCTGAGCTTCATGCGGAGAAAAACATTGCCAAGCTTTCTATTGTAGGAGCAGGTATGATGAGCAATCCGGGTGTTGCTGCAAAAATGTTCGAGAGCCTTTACAATGAGGGTGTGAACATCAATATGATCGCAACATCTGAGATCCGTGTGACGGTGCTCATTAACGAGAAAGATGGTGTACGTGCCATGAATGCGGTACATGATGCGTTTAATCTTGCAGACTAAACAGATGTGAAATATGAGAATATGATATATCTGAAGTAAAAAATGACGGGGCGGAGGCTTGGATGAGTCTCCGCCTTCTATAACGAAGGGATACAGAATTATGAGAAAAAATCTGAAGGGCTGTAAGAAGCTGGCAGGGGAAACTCTGGCCGGTAATTTTACGGTCCCTGTGATCGGGAGTATTGCGGTTGCGGCGATGAGCGCAGTTTCAAGCTATATTTCCACAGCACTTTTTCCGGGAGATTCCCTGTATGCGATCATTGGAGGAGAGGTATTCAGCTTTGTCCTTTCTCTGGTGATCTGTATTTTTTCCGCAGGACTTTACCGGATCTATCTGAATATTTCCAGAAGGGAAGCCTACTCTTTCGGAGACCTTCTGTACTTTTTCAGCCATCAGCCGGATCATGTGATCGTGGCATCCTTTGTGCTGGCATTGATCAATCTGGTGACATCACTTCCACTGGCGTGGTTTTCTTTTACAAGCAATATGGGAAATACAACGGAGGAGCAGATGAACTGGGCAGTAACTTACATGCTGCTCACACTTCTCGGGTTCGCGCTGAACCTGCTGGCAGCTATGCCGTTCACCATGAGCTATTACATCCTGTCCGATAATTCGGACATAAAAGGAGTGCAGGCACTGAAAGCCAGTGCAAAGCTTATGAAGGGACATTACTGGGAATATATGAAAATGCTCTTAAGTTTTGTTCCGTGGATCATTTTTTCCATATTTACATTGTATCTGGCACTGATCTGGCTGGTGCCTTATATAGAAACCTGTATGGCAGTTTTCTATCGGAATATTTCCGGAGAGTTTGATGAACCTCCGGTGGATTCTTATCCCCCGGTAACTCCGATCCCGCAGTTCCACGATGAAACCGAAGCCTGATCGCCTTCCGGAGGATGTTTTCCCTTTCCGGGAGGATGCATGAAACGCAGGTGATGCCCTTTCCGGGGGGATGCTTGAGACGCAGGTGATGCCCTTTCCGGGGGATGCTTGAGACGCAGGTACTTTCCCTTTCAGGGGGACCATTTTGGCATGGGCAGGTACGAGGGGGAAAGCACTCAAAGTTGCGAAGCCCGCTTTTCCCCCTCGAGCTCCCCCTTTCCGGGCACGCAGCTATTGTAGGTTGTAGGAATATGTGAAGATATTGGAGGGGCGATGGATTCTACTACGTTGGCTGTGGAAGGTTGAGCCGATTTATGCTGACGTAAATATATTGGCGAAGCCTGTTCCTGAATAACAGCGATACACCACAATCCAGAGAACAAGCCCGCTACGCAGTCCACTTTCCCATTCAGCCAGAAGCGATAAACAGTGAAGAAGCAATAAACAGTGCCGAAGCAACAATCGGCTCAGCCTGCTACTGTCGGTACAGCAGAATACAGTGCCGAAGCAATAATCGGCTCAGCCTGCTACTGCCAGTGCAGCAGAATACATGGCCGAAGCAATAATCGGCTCAGCCTGCTACTGCCAGTGCAGCAGAATACAAGACAGAATCAATAATCGGCTTAGCCTGCTACTGCCAGTGCAGCAGAATACATGGCCGAATCAATAATCGGCTCAGCCTGTCACTGCCGATACAGCAGAATACAGGACTGAGCCGATGCACTTACACGTTCCACAACGCATCACAGCGGCGTGGCCAGGAGGGGAAGAGCGCGAGAAGGGGAGACGGCCTTCGCAACTATGAGTGCTTCCCCTTCTCGCAAATTACCTACTTTCAAAAAGTGAAAACTATAATCCAAAAAAATCAAACCATCCAATTTCCTCACACTTCAAAAGGTGAAAACTACAATCCCAAAAAATCAAACTATCCAATTTATCTCACTTCAAAAAGTGAAAACTATAATCCAAAAAAATCAAACCATCCAATTTCCTCTCACTTCAAAAGGTGAAAACTACAATCCCAAAAAATCAAACTACCCAATTTATCTCACTTCAAAAAGTGAAAACTATAATCTAAAAAATCAAACCACACAATTTCCCCTCACTTAAAAAAGTGAAAACCATAATCCAAAAAGTAAACCACATAATTATAGATTCAAAGGAAGTCGTCCCACAACCTCCTTTGTCAATCCACCTATGAGAATCCCCGCCAGGACACCTGACACCAGCAGTGCCGGTGCATAAACCATCAAACTCGTATTGCTCACCACGATCATGGCAACGATCAGCTGCCCGATATTATGTGTGACACCACCGGCCACACTGATACCGATCAGACTGAAGCCGGAATGTTTTTTCAAAAGATCCATCACAGTCAGGCTAAGCGCAGCGCCAGCCAGACTATACAAAATACTGAACAGATTTCCAAACATAAATCCGATCACCAGGATTCTGACAACGGACACGAGAGCCGCTTCTTTAAAGGAATATCGGTCCAGTATAAAAAGTACCGCCAGGTTTGCAAGCCCGAGCTTGATACCCGGAATCCCTGTAAATACAGGGACCAGAGACTCCACATATCCAAAAATGATCGCTACTGCGGCAAATAATCCGAGATAAGCTGTTTTTCGTTTCATAAATAAATCCTTTCATTTGTTGCAGGAATATCGTTGCAAAAATAGCACAGACAGAATACCGTCTGTCAGAGAAAACTCTACGGAGAACACGTATTACGCATATTCTCCGGAAATTTTATGTCACCGCATCAATTTTAGGCGAACTATCCGAATCCGAATCCTCTGCAGTATTTTCCCCTTCTATCACAACCTTATTAGGAAGGCAGATGATGGAACCGCCGTGCTCGTCCACAGCATTCTGTTTTATACAGTAATGATCCGGGCAGGTTGCTTCGATCATTGTAACTTTTCCATCTTTGATCTCGCAGACATTGGTGTCTCCGATGTGGATGATCTGGTCCTGGGAAAGCGAATAGGTTCCGAATTCTTTTCCGTCAACGGTAATACGGATCGTATTATGGGAACGTTTCCCCGCAATCTGAAAACCAAGCCAGAGAACCCCCGCCAGAATCAGGATCCCGGCAATAAAAATCAATTCTTTTTTCTTCAAAACAAATCTCCATTTCTGTTACAGATTCAGAAAAATCATATCATAATCGAAATTAAAAGGCAAACATAAGTTAATGATATCTAACCATAATTCATACAGCTGTTCCCAACGGAAAGGGAGGAGTGGCGATGATTTTTCTTTTATAAAAGACATAAAACAGAAAAATTCATATTGGAAAAAGTTATAAACTACTAACAAAAGTGTAGACAAGAAAAAAAACAGGTGATATAATACCTAACTGTAAGTTAGCATCGTCTAATTTTGCAAAAAAGATTAATCAAAACTAATTTATGTATATGGATAAAAACTATATAATTTATCCAAAAGACAGTTATACGCAGATTACAGGACTGGATCGAGAGCATCTGACGTAGCAATATATGTTCGCATAGCGTGAGTCTGATGCAGCAATTTACAGAATTGTTAAAAATACAAGGGAGAAAAGAGATGAAAAATCAGAATTTTTATATGAGAGTGATCTCCTTACTGTTGGTGATCCTGGCTGTACTTTTTTATAACAGCAGCATGAAAGCCCAGGCAAATGAAAAAGAGATCGCGGCTCTGACAGATAAGGTAGATACACTTCAGGAGCAGCAGAATGAACTTCTCAGTGCGCTGGAGACGAGTTATGTAAATCGTATGCAGAATCAGGCAGCATCTGCAGGATCAGGCAGCAGTGATACAGATACAGCAGGCGATGACAAAACAACAGACACTTCAGACGGCAATGTATCCGATGCAGACGCAGAGGACACAGCAACCGCAGATTCCGATAATGTATATAAAGATGGAACCTATACAGGAGAAGCCGAGGGATACGGCGGGACCATTCAGGTGGAAGTGACACTTGCCGGTGATGAGATCACATCCATCAACGTAGTCAGCGCCCCAGGTGAGGACAGTGCATATCTTTCACAGGCAGAGAGCGTGATCGATTCCGTCCTGAGTGCTCAGAGTACAGATGTGGATACCGTATCCGGAGCAACGTTCAGCTCCACAGGAATCCTGAACGCAGTGGATGCGGCACTTGGAAAGGCGGAAAACTCATGAAAAAAAGACAGCGGGAGGTAAGGCTGATGCGTGCGGGAATACAGCTGGCATTTTTTATTGCCGCCCCGTCTCTGTTTTCTACAGCCTTTGCAGGTATCAAATCGATCTTTCTTGCCATTGCGGCCGGTCAGCCGGTGGAGTGGAATTCCTTTCTGACTGTAACGGCAGTGCTTCTGATCTTTACCTGCTTTTTCGGAAGACATTTCTGCGGATATGCGTGTGCATTCGGATCTTTCGGAGATGCCGTATATGAAGGCTTTTCCTGGATCCGGATGAAATGCTTTCACAAAAAAAAGAAACCGGCTCTTTCCGAAAAAATGGTTCACGGGCTTCAGAAAGTCAAATATATCGTACTGGCACTGATCCTGCTTTCCTGCCTTACAGGTGTATACGGAAAGCTTACGGGAACCAGCCCGTGGGATGTTTTTTCCATGCTCACGGCAGGACGGCTCCCGAACAGCAAATATCTGGTGGGAATTGTGCTCCTGGTGCTGATCATTGTGGGAATGTGTACACAGGAAAGGTTTTTCTGCCAGTTTCTCTGTCCCATGGGAGCGGTTTTTGCATTAATGCCAATCCTTCCGGGTGCCCTGTTTCGGAGAAACCGTGAGAAATGTCCGCCGAAATGTGGTCTCTGTAAAAAAAGATGTCCGGCTCATCTGGATATCGACGGCGACACAGGCAGATCCGGCGAATGTCTTTGCTGTCACGCATGTGCCGCAGCCTGCCCGAGAAAAAATATTCATATTGGAACAATTGAGGAAAAATGATCTATGAGATATCAGGCTCTGAAAAAGAAAACTTTTCTGGCAGCAGTTACATTTACAGGAATTGCGGTGTTGTTTCCTGTGCTGTGCATGGCTGCTTCGGAAAATGATGTACAGACATATACCGATACAGATTTTGCAATGGATACTGTGGTATCAGAAACACTCTATACCACAGGTGACGATATAAACAGTAAGCTGACAGCTGTGCTGACAGATGTGGAGACGAACCTTCTTTCCTGGACCAATGAGAAGTCCCAGATCTATAAGGTGAATGCAGACAGCGGAAAAGATACGGAGATTTCCGACGAGCTTTCCGGATACCTGAAACGTCTTCTGAAGATCGCAGAGGATTCTGACGGGGCCTTTGACCCAACCATCGGGAAGCTGATCCGCCTGTGGGATATTGGAGGGGAAAACCAGAAAATTCCGGAAGAAGCAGAAATTAAGAATGTTCTGAAGGATTCCGGATATCAGAAGATTTTTCTTGACGGAAATACGGTCCACATGGAGGAGGGCTGTTCTCTGGATCTTGGAGCAGCGGGAAAGGGTATTGGCTGTGACCTGATCCTTAAAGAACTGGAAACAAAGAAGGATGTAACAGCAGCACTTATGAATCTGGGAGGAAGCAGTGTCATGACCTACGGAAGCAAGCCGGATGGTTCTTCCTGGAATGTGGCAGTGACAGATCCCAGAGCTGAAAATGAGGATGACTATCTTGGTGTGGTTGCCTTAAATGGTACAGAATTTCTTTCCACATCCGGAGATTATGAGAAATATTTTATCGAAAATGGTGTAAGGTATCACCACATTATGGACCCGTCTACCGGCTATCCGGCAGAAAGCGGAGTGACCGGGGTAACGGTAGTCTGTGACTCAGGTCTGGAGGCAGATGCGCTTTCCACAGCATGTTTTGTGCTGGGGGTGGAAAAAGGGACACAGCTGTTGAAAGCTTACGGTGCAGACGGACTTTTTGTGGATGAAGACCATCATGTGTATCTCACTGAGGGGATGAAGGAGCGGTTCAGCCTGCTTGCGGATTCCTATAGTGTGGAGGATATTGCAGAGTGAGGCTGATCTCCCGGCGATCCGGTTTATGACTGTTTGGCAGAGGGGAATGCTCATATTCGCAGTACTTGCGATAGTAAACCTGGAAAGGGTTCTATAAATATATCATATTTTTAGGAGGAATAAGCAATGCAGAAGTGGAATCTATTGAAAAAAACAGCTCCATGCATTTTAAGTCTTGCAGTGGCAGCAACAACCTTTCCGACCGCTGTAATGGCATCTGATTTTGATGCAGCCGTGTTTTCCGAGGCAGAGGCAGGAGATACGGAGGATTTTAGCACAGAGGAAACGGCAGAGGATACTGAAGCTGTAGCAGAAGAAGCTATAGAGGATGCTGCAGACATAACAGAAGAAGCAGCAGAGGATGTAGCAGTGCCAGAAGCTGCTGCAGACGAGACAGAGGATATCCAGCAGGAAGATACAGAAGCTGTCGAGACTCTGGATGAGACAGCAGAGGAAGCAGACCCGTTCTCTACAGGGGAAGAGGATTTCACAGAAGGCGATGAAGTGGCGGAAGCATTTTCCGATTCTGATCAGCTGACAGGCGAGTATCAGTACGTATATGCAGGACTTACCTGGGGTGAGTACTGGGCAGCAGAAGGCGTATATGCAGCTGGAGATACAAGCTCTTCAGAAGAGAAGGATTCACATAGTGAGTTTGATACAGGAGCTTTTGATACAGTAACAAGAGCGACTGCAAATCATGGACTTCACAGAGGAAGCTATCAGACAGAAGCTACGATCATTGCTGAAGACGGAACCAGATTCGACGTATCCTACTGGGAGGATAAAGGAAGCACACTTTATCTTACAGACGGTTCCAAGGTAAAATGGAACAGAGGCAGTATAACAACAGAAGATGGAAAAACCTATACGATGGATCATTATGAGATATATGGTCTGAAATATGTCCCGGTAGCAGTTAAGACCGCAGATTTTGCAGATTTCTGCAAAAAGTATAATGTTGTACAGGATGGAGCTGTGCTCTCCGGAGGATACAGTGAAAACAATCTCCAGTATTACAAAGGCCTTGTGCCAGACGTAAATGCACAGACAAATGGTCTGAAATATGCGGAGAAAAATGGTGACGGCTTTACATTTACAGCAAGAAAATCAGACGGAACAGCTTCCGGTATCAAGGATCAGGCGTTAAAAACAGCAACAGAGATCAAGCCGAGTGTAAAAGCAGCAAGCGGAAGCTACGGCGAATTCCTCCGTGTGGATCTCAATGGAAATTATGGTGATCTTGGTGCAAATATGCAGGCTGTACGCTGGGATTATTATGGAGATGATTCCACATATACAAAATGCCTCGCTTCTTATGGAACCAAGTTTGCCGCAGATAACTGGATGCATAAAGCAATGGGAATCCAGCTTGGACTTACAAAATCTGCACGCTGCAAGCTTCCGGGAGGAACAGACGGAACAGGATACTGGAAACTGACAGTGTATGCTCTTGGATATAATGACTATACCTACAGCTTCCAGGCAACTGCAGAGAATATCGTAAATCCTACAATGGAGCCAACTGATTTTACAAGTCTTAAAACAGAAGTGGAAGCTGCAAAGGCTCTGGCAGAGGCAGATTACACAATTGCAACCTGGAAGTCCTTTGCCGGTGAGCTTCAGGAAGCAGAAGACATTCTTACAAAAACAGATGCAAGTCAGGCTGAGGTAAATGAAGCACTTGAACATCTTCAGGGAGCAGAGAAAGAGCTTCAGAAGGTAACAGTTACACTTGATAAGACAGCAGCAGCTGTATATACAGGAAAAACAACGACTCTTAAGGCAACAACAAATGACAGCGATGCAGCAGTAACATTTAAGTCCGGCAACACAAAGGTTGCAACAGTAAGCAGCAAGGGTGTTGTTAAAGGCGTAAAAGCCGGAACAGCAGTTATCACAGCAAAGGTCGGAAATGCCACAGCAACCTGCAAGGTAACAGTAAAAGCTTCTACAATTAAATTTGCAAAGGCTTCCGTAACGATCTACAAAGGAAAAACAGCAACTGTAAAAGCAACTGCAACACCATCTGCAACTGTAAAATACACAAGCAGCAACACAAAGGTTGCAACCGTAAACAGTAAAACAGGTGTTGTAAAAGGAATTAAAGCAGGAACCGTTACGATTACAGCAAAGGCAGGAGCCCTGAAGACAACCTGCAAAGTAGTTGTCAAGAATCCTGCATTCAGTCTTGTAAAATCTTCTGCAACGATCAAAAAAGGTAAAACAACAACCATCAGATCCAAAGCAACACCTGCAGGCAAGGTTACATATACAAGCAGCAATAAAAAAGTTGCAGCTGTAAACAGCAAGGGTGTTGTAAAGGGAATCAAAAAAGGTAAAGCAACGATCACAGTGAAATGCAACGGAATTACAAAGAAATTTGTGGTAACAGTTAAATAATTTCACTGTTGAACCGAATGTGATCACAGATATCCAGAAGCCTCTGCCGCAGACATAGAGCAATGTCTGCGGCAGAGGTCTGCTGATTTCTGAAGAGCAATGTCTGACAGAGGCCGCAAGAAAAGAGGAGAGAGTAAGGAAGCATGGAAAAAGATCTGAAAGATAAAAAGCAGGAGGAAAAAAATACTCCGAAGATACCCTGGACCAAGCTGGTTCCTGCAGCTGCTGTGATTGCGGCGCTTGTGTTTTCAGGCATAAAGGCGAAGGGCTCTGATGGAGAGACAGAAGCAGTCGGGCAAGCAGAGACGACCGTAATGTCTGCTTCAGAGCTGGAAAAATATCTCGGGTATGAAAAAGAAAATACTGTTTCTGACAGCACAACTGCCACAGCTGAGAAAAACAGTACAACAAAAAAGAAAAGCTCATCGAAAAAAAGTGCAAAAAAAACAGCAGCGAAAAAAAGCTCAGGTATAAGAACGGTTTCCGAATCTGCAAAAAGCAATGCCGGCGCCGCAGGACAGGGAACCACGCAGACACCGGTAGCAAGCGTTCCGGCAGATGGATATAAGGACGGTACGTATGAAGGAAGCGGAACCGGATTTGGCGGGACGATTCGCGTGAGAGTAACAATCAGCGGTGGAAAGATTGCGGCCATAGATATTCTGGAGGCATCTGGAGAAACTGCGTCGTATTTTGCGTCAGCTCAGGGTGTGATCAGCAGGATGATCGCCGGAAATACACCGAATGTAGATGCAGTAAGTGGAGCAACCTATTCCTCCAACGGAATCATCCAGGCAGTTCAGAATGCCCTCTCCCAGGCAGCGGCAGATGGAAACAGCCAGCAGGTCACCCCTACACCTGCAGCAACTGCTTTACCAACTCCGACATCAGCTCCGTCACCTACAAAAAAACCATCTCCTACAAAGAAACCGGAAGATCCGGACAGTCCCCAAAAATATCTGGACGGTAAATATACAGCTTCGGCAAAGGGCTTCAATGGAGACGTGAAAGTAATTGTGACCATCAAGGATGGCGTGATCGAAGCCCTGAAACAGGAAAATACGGACACGGAGCAGTTTTTTGAAAAAGCATGGAGCGTGCTGGAGGAACAGATCATTGGTACGGATTCTGTAGATGATATTGATGCAGTCAGCGGAGCAACCTATTCCTCCAACGGAATTCTCAACGCTGTAAAAAAAGCTCTTAAAGAAGCGATCAATCCGGAGTATGGAAAGAAACCCACACCAACTCCGACAAAGAAACCGACACCAAAGCCAACAGCCACACCGAAACCTACGGCAACGCCGAAACCAACAGCCACACCGAAGCCAACAGAGACGCCGGCAGCAACCCCGACGCCGGACGACCCGGATGTGACGCCGGTTCCTGAAAAACCCAATGTAACTCCAATACCAGGGACAGATGAGCCGGATGCAACACCGGAGCCAACGGAAGCACCGGAACCGGTGGGAATGTACAGAGATGGAACGTATACAGGCTCGGCTTTTGGATATGGAGGAAAAACATATCTGACAATTACGATCTCAGGAGGCCAGATCGCATCCATTGAGCAGACAAATCAGGATACACCGGAATTTTTTGATCCTGCATGGAGCACGATCTATTCTCAGATCATGGCAAACCAGTCGGCGGATGGGATCGATACTGTCAGCGGAGCCACATATTCTTCCGAAGGGATCCTGGACGCTGCACAAAAAGCCCTTGCCCAGGCAAAGAATTAACCGGGTGAACGTTGGAGCAGCTATAAACATCTGAATCTAAGCCAATAATAAGAGGTGAAAGAAACCTCTGGACTTCTTGATTTTTTTTGAAGTTCAGAGGTTTTTTGCTAGGTTTCTGAAATTGCTTCTATAAATCGATAAAAAAATAACAGGAATGTATACAGAATAATAGGAAAAATATCAGAAAATATAAGCGGTTTAAATAATTTGAAATGCAAATTGGCGGGGATTAACCTGAGAAATACAATAAAATTTTTATTGCACAGGGCAATGTTTTATGTTATGTTTGAATGTGTGTAATTAAAGTTGTTATTAAAATGACAAACAACGCTGAAAGGAGAACAAATATGAGCAGTAAAATTACGATCATCGGAGCAGGAAGTGTAGGAGCAACTATCGCTTATACCTTATCACAGAGGAGTATTGCATCAGAAATCGTTCTGATCGATATTAACAAAGATAAGGCTGAAGGTGAGGTTATGGATATTGAGCAGGGAACCAGTTTCCGTGAGCCGATCTCCATCGTGGCAGGAGATTACCCGGATGCTGCAGATTCTGACATTGTGATCATCACTTCCGGTATTGCCAGAAAACCGGGACAGACTCGCATCGAGCTGACACAGACCAACGTTAACATTATGAAGAATATTACTCCGGAGATCGTAAAGGTGGCTCCCAAAGCGCTTTATATTATCGTAAGTAATCCATGTGATATTATGACTTATGCATTTGCAAAGCTTTCCGGACTGCCGGAAAATCAGATCCTTGGTTCCGGAACCGCCCTGGATACGGCCCGTCTCCGCTGCAGACTTTCTCAGCACTACGGTGTATCTGAGAAAAACATCCACGCCTATGTATTCGGAGAGCATGGAGATACTTCCTTTGTACCGTGGTCCAGAGCCTTTGTTGCAGGTGCGACCCTTGATGAGTTTGACAAGATCGTTCATGAGGATCAGAAAGATCTGCAGCCACTTGACAGAGAAGAGGTTCTGGAGTATGTTCATACTTCAGGATCAACTGTGATCGCCAAGAAGGGTGCTACATTTTATGCGGTAGCCGTATCTGTTTGCAGACTTTGCTCGCTTCTTCTTGCAGCATCTGATACAATAGTCAGTGTATCAACCATGCTTCACGGAGAGTACGGTGTTGAAGACGTATGTCTTAGTACCATGGCTTCTATCGGACCGGAAGGTGTAAAACGTATCGTTCGTGTTCCGCTGACCGAGGAGGAGACAGAGAAGCTTCACGCAAGCGCCAATGCTCTGAAGGACGTGATCGCACAGATTGATCTTTGATAAATGTCAGAAGCTGTGTAAAGAGGAAAAAGCAGCCTCAGGCAAATTTGAAACAACGGGAGAAAGATAAAAATGGATATTATTCAGGTAATTACCAGAGAATTGAACGTTGAGAAATGGCAGGTCGAGGCAGCGGTTAAGCTGATCGATGAAGGCTGCACCATTCCTTTTATTTCCAGATACCGTAAGGAAGCAACCGGTACACTGAACGACGAACAGCTTCGTAATCTTAATGAGAGACTTACTTATTTAAGAAATCTTGAGGATAAAAAGGCTCAGGTTCTGGGCAGCATCGAGGAGCAGGGCAAGCTGACTCCGGAGCTGAAGAAACAGATCGAGGCAGCGCAGACACTCGTTGTGGTAGAGGATCTTTACCGTCCGTACCGCCCGAAGCGCCGTACACGTGCCATCATCGCCAGGGAAAAAGGTCTGGGACCTCTGGCCGACATCATCCTTCTCCAGATGACGAAGAAACCTCTTGAAGAAGAGGCAAAAGCATTTCTTTCTGAGGAAAAAGAAGTCAAAACTGTGGAAGAGGCCATCAGCGGTGCCAGAGATATCATTGCAGAACACATTTCTGATGAAGCAGATTATCGTATCAGTATCCGTAAGAGAACAATGGATAAGGGAACTATATGTTCCACCGCAAGAGATGAGAAGGAGCAGTCTGTATACGAGATGTATTATGACTTTGAGGAGCCGGTGAAAAAGCTTGCAGGTCATCGTGTCCTTGCTCTGAACCGTGGTGAGAAAGAGAAATTCCTTACTGTGAAGATCCTTGCACCTGAGGAAGAGATCATCCGTTATCTTGAAAAACAGGTGATCGTCCGCGATAATCCATACACTACACCTGTTCTGAAAGAAGCCATTGAGGACAGCTATAAACGTCTCATCGGACCGGCTATTGAGCGTGAGATCCGAAGCGCCCTTACAGAGGCAGCAGAGGACGGTGCCATCCATGTCTTTGGCAAAAATCTGGAGCAGCTTCTCATGCAGCCTCCAATTGCAGGACAGGTAGTTCTTGGCTGGGACCCTGCCTTCCGTACCGGATGCAAGCTGGCAGTGGTAGATCCTACCGGAAAGGTTCTGGATACCACAGTTATTTATCCCACAGCACCAACCAATGAGACCAAGATCCGTGCCGCAAAGGAAACCCTGAAAAAGCTTATCAGCAAATATCATGTGACACTGATCTCTGTAGGAAACGGAACGGCATCCAGAGAATCCGAGCAGATCATCGTGGAGCTTCTTAAGGAAATCCCTGAAAAGGTCCAGTATGTTATCACCAACGAGGCAGGTGCTTCTGTATATTCCGCAAGCAAGCTTGCCACGGAAGAATTCCCGAATTTCGATGTTGGACAGAGAAGCGCCGCATCCATCGCAAGACGTGTACAGGATCCGCTTGCAGAGCTTGTAAAGATCGATCCGAAATCCATCGGTGTCGGTCAGTATCAGCATGATATGAACCAGAAAAAGCTGGGAGAAGCCCTTAACGGCGTTGTGGAAGATTGTGTAAACAAGGTCGGAGTGGATCTGAATACTGCGTCTGCATCCCTTCTGGAGTATATTTCCGGAATTAGCAAGGCCATCGCAAAGAATATTGTAGCCTACCGTGAGGAAAACGGCCGTTTCCAGACAAGAAGAGAACTTCTTAAGGTTGCCAAGCTTGGTCCGAAAGCCTTTGAGCAGTGTGCAGGTTTCACACGGATCACAGGAGGCAAAAATCCTCTGGACGCAACCAGTGTCCATCCGGAAAGCTATGACGCAGCAAAAAAACTCTTGGAAAAGCTGGGCTACACACCGGAAGATGTGGCAGAGCGTAAGCTTACCGGTATTTCCGGGCAGATCCGCGATTACGGAAAACTGGCAAAGGAGCTGGAGATCGGAGAGCCAACCTTACGTGATATCGTAAAGGAACTGGAAAAACCTGCCAGAGATCCACGTGACGAGATGCCGAAACCGATCCTCCGTACCGATGTCCTAGATATGAAGGATCTGAAAGAGGGCATGGTTCTTAAGGGAACTGTCCGCAATGTCATTGACTTCGGTGCTTTTGTGGATATCGGTGTGCATCAGGATGGCCTGGTCCATATTTCCGAGATGAGCGAGAAATTCATCAAACATCCGCTGGAAGCAGTCAGTGTGGGAGATATCGTGGATGTCCGTGTTCTTGGTGTTGATATGAAGAAAAAACGGATCAGCCTTTCCATGAAGGGAATCAGTAAATAAAGAGAAAAACTGAGTAAAGAGAAGCAGGCAAGTATATTCTGCAGCATTCTGCGGCGGATTACCGGACCGATATACAATAAAGCTATAACAGAAATACAGCAGTGGTTTATACCCTATACTTTATAGAACCGGAGAAATCAGGTTTACAGGGAAAAACCACTGCTATATTATTATATTACCAGATGCGGATTATAGGAAATGCTTATATCAGAAATAAGCTTTGAAGCTCATAGATCGATCCGCATATGTATATCGAATAATCGATCAGACAGGAGGGATTATATTTGGATAGTACTGTACAGACCGTGCAGGAGGTCGGAAATCAGGTAAGCCAGTACAGGCAGATGTTTGAAAATTATCTGCCGGACATCACGAAATTCGGAATCAAGGTTGTTCTGGCTATTGTTGCTTTCTGGGTAGGAAGCACGGTAATTAAATGGATCGTAAAGTTTGTGAGGAAATCACTGACAAAATCCAGGCTGGATACAGGAGTGGCACAGTTTATGTCCTCACTGGTCAAGATCGTACTTTACATACTCCTGATCTTTAACATATCCATAAGCTTTGGAGTAAAGGAATCATCTCTGGCAGCACTTCTCGGAACTGCAGGTGTTACTATGGGTCTTGCCCTCCAGGGTGGACTTGCCAACCTGGCAGGAGGTATGATGCTTCTTCTGTTCAAGCCTTTCCAGGTAGGGGATTACATCATCGTTAACGGACAGGACGGAAGCGAGGGAACGGTAGCCAAGGTCGAGATCTGTTATACAACGCTGTTATCCATTGATAACAAGCACATCGTGATCCCGAACGGTACTCTTTCCAATGTGACCATCACCAACGTAACAGCAAGGGATCAGCGAAGGCTGGAGATCAAAGTGGGGATCTCTTACAATGCAGATATCCAGAAGGCCAAGGATATCCTGGAAGATATCCTCACCGAGGATCCGGATACAAGAGAAGACGAAGAGATGGTGGTATTCGTAGACGAGCTGGCAGAAAGCTCTGTGATCATGGGCTTTCGTGTCTGGGTAGATACCGACCGCTACTGGGCAGCCAGATGGAGATTGAACCAGAGGATCAAGGAAGATTTTGATTATTATGGAATTGAGATTCCTTATAATCAGCTGGATGTGCATATCCATAAATAATGTGCATAAAGGAAGAAAGCTAAAGCCCTTTCACATGGCAGAGAAATTGCTGTGTGGGAGGGTTTTTTGGTGAAAGTAACTGGTTTTGAGATTATTACTGCCATTCACGATAATAGAGAATATGAAAATTATTGACAAACCAGTGTCGGGGTGCAATAATACCCCACAGAGATAGTATTTGGACTCAAAACTATACTCTGGCTGAAATCACTGGAATCTTATATAAAAATAGCCAGCCGGAACCCGGGATCGGGAACGGACGGATATATGAAAATTATAAAAGATACGAGCCTGTATCGATGATAACGAAGGCGTTACAACAGTTATGGGAATTTTGTGCAACTGTTGAAGAGCATGCTTTTCGTGTATAAAAAACAGGACTCAATATACAGGGAATCAATCAGAAGCGTTTCAGGGTCGAAGTGTACCCCGAGACGTTTTTTTATTAAATACGGAAGCGGATGTTTTTATCCACTTGAAAGTTATTCCCTGCAGGAAAGGACTTATATAAGATGACAATAGAGATGTTAAAAGGAAAGATCCACAGAGCAACCGTTGTCCAGGCGGAACTGGATTATGTAGGAAGTATCACTGTGGATGAGGAACTGCTGGAAGCTGCCGGGATACTGGAATATGAGAAGGTCCAGATCGTAGATGTGAACAACGGCAGCCGTTTCGAGACATACACCATTTGTGGAGAACGCGGAAGCGGTATGATCTGCCTGAACGGAGCAGCAGCAAGATGTGTAAGCACCGGTGACAAGATCATCATTATGGCTTACGCACAGTACGAGCAGGAAGAAGCCCGTACTCACAAGCCTGCAGTTGTATTTGTAGATGAAGAGAACAGGATCAGCAGAGTGACCAATTATGAGAAACACGGACTGCTGAAGGATATGGCCTGACGCAGATCAGGAAGATAATAAGACGAAGGTGAATTCAGAAAAGAGGCTATCTCGAATCTATAAAGAAAACCGGTTCCAGAACCGGAAAAGAGGAGAGCACAATGCAGGTAACAAAAACAGTAGAAGAAACAAGAAAACAGATCAAAGCGTGGAAAAAAGAAGGAAAAACAGTAGGCCTTGTGCCAACCATGGGATTTCTCCATGAGGGACACGCAAGCCTGATCAAAAAATGCAGAGAGCAGAATGATATCGTAGTGGTATCCGATTTCGTCAATCCTACACAGTTCGGTCCTACCGAGGACCTGGAAGCCTACCCGAGAGACTTTGAGCGTGACAGCAAACTCTGCGAAAGCCTGGGAGCAGATCTGATCTTCTGCCCGGAGCCTTCCGAGATGTATCATGATCCCCACGCATTTGTAAGTATAGATACTCTGTCAGAGACACTTTGCGGAAAAACACGTCCGATCCATTTCAAAGGTGTGTGTACCGTTGTGACCAAGCTGTTCCACATTGTGGCACCGGACAGAGCATATTTCGGACAGAAAGACGCACAGCAGCTGGCCATCATCCGCAAGATGGTGCGTGATCTGAACTTCGATATTGAGATCGTAGGCTGTCCGATCATCCGTGAGGAGGACGGACTTGCAAAATCCTCCAGAAATACATACTTAAGCCCTGAAGAGAGAAAAGCAGCTCTTTGCCTGTCAAAGGCAGTAAAAGCCGGACAGGAAGCCATTCACGCAGGAATCCTGGCAGAAGAGCTTCTCGGAAAAATGCGAGCAGTGATCGAAGCAGAGCCTCTGGCAAAGATTGATTATGTATCCATGGTAGATGCACTTACCATGCAGCCGGTGGAAAAAGCTGACCGCAGCGTTCTTGTAGCAATGGCTGTTTACATCGGAAAAACAAGACTGATCGACAACTTCAGCTACGAGGTATAATGTATGGGAAAAGTTTTAAAGAAAATCGGAATTATCAGCAGCCTTGCATCCAGATATATCGGGATCATTATCATCGCTTTTTCCTGCCTGGCTTTTTTCTGGCGTGACGGATTTTCCTGGATGACGAATTATACGTCTGTATTTCTGGGAGTGATCATGTTTGGTATGGGCCTGACCATAAAGCTGGATGACTTCCGGGCAATTTTTTCCAGACCCAAAGAAGTGGTGATCGGTGCAGTGGCTCAGTATACCATTATGCCGGTGATCGCCTGGCTTCTGTGTAAAGTGATGAACCTTCCGGCAGATCTGGCACTGGGAGTGATCCTGGTGGGATGCTGTCCGGGCGGAACAGCCAGCAATGTGATCACCTATATCGCAGGAGGTGATGTGGCGCTTTCTGTGGGAATGACTATAGTTTCCACACTGGCAGCACCGTTGATGACACCGTTTCTTGTATATGTTCTGGCAGGAACCTGGGTGGAAGTATCCTTCTGGGCTATGGTGATCTCTGTGGTAAAGGTAATTCTGATCCCGGTTCTCCTGGGAGTTTTTCTTCGGAGTCTTGCGGGAGAGCATGTGGATAAGGTATCCGATGTTATGCCGCTGGTGTCGGTTGTAGCTATTGTTATGATCATCGGAGGAATTGTAGCTGTAAATGCAGAGAAGATCGTAAGCTGTGGAGTTCTGGTGCTTGGAGTAGTGGCGATCCACAATTTCTGTGGTATGATGCTGGGATTTCTGGCTGCAAAAATCTTCCATGTGGAGTATTCCAGAACAACTGCTATAGCTATAGAGGTAGGCATGCAGAACAGTGGCCTTGCTGTCTCACTGGCAGCAGCTAATTTTGCAGCCAATCCGCTTGCAACACTTCCGGGCGCGATCTTCAGTGTATGGCACAATATTGCGGGTTCCATTTTTGCGGGGATCCGCCGTGCAGGTGCAGAAAACCTTGCAGAGCTTGACCGGATCAGGGAAATCGACTGCTGTAATTGCGAAAAGCAATAAGCAGTGAATGCGGATTGCGGATATCCTCCTGACGGGGAACAGCAAAGCTGTGGAAGAATGTCTGTAAAGAAAGATCCCGGGGAGTTTGAGAGATAAAATGACAGATTATGTCGAAAGAAAAAGTCATAAAATGCAGAATTGTGGTTTACAAATTTTAGCCGGTATACTATAATAACCACATGGACGAACAAACGTCCCCAACATATGAAAACAGGGGGGCCCGCTGAAGCGAGCTGAGAGTAGACTGTAAATGTCTTGACCCATAACCTGATTTGGATAATGCCAACGTAGGGACATATGCACGAAGGATTCTTAAAGACACAGAAGATCAGAGAGTACAGAAGAGATCAGAAGTACAGAAGATTTTCATTAAGTACGTAAGAGTAAGAGCCGGTTGCCGTGATGCGTATGCGTTGCAGCAACCGGTTTTTTGTTGTATAAACACAAAGAATTTATGGAAGGAGATTTTTTTTACATGAGAGATTACAGTACACAGATGGAGGCAGCCCGTAAAGGCATCATCACACCTGAGCTTGAGATCGTAGCTAAGAAGGAACGCATGACAACAGAGGAACTGCTTCCGCTGGTAGCCTCCGGTAAGGTGGCGATCTGTGCAAATAAAAATCACAAATGTATCGATCCGGAGGGCGTAGGTTCCATGCTCCGCACCAAGATCAATGTAAACCTTGGTGTATCCAGAGACTGCAAGGACTACGATGTAGAGATGCAGAAAGTAATGGAAGCTGTAAACATGGGCGCCCATGCTATCATGGATCTTTCTTCCCACGGAAATACCATTCCGTTCCGACGCAAGCTGACATCCGAGTGTCCGGCAATGATCGGAACCGTTCCGGTTTATGATTCCGTTATCCACTATCAGAGAGATCTTGATACGCTGACAGCTAAAGATTTTATCGATGTAGTAAGACTCCATGCACAGGATGGTGTTGACTTTGTAACTCTTCACTGTGGAATCACAAGAAAGACCATCGATCAGATCCGTAATCACAAGAGAAAAATGAATATCGTTTCCAGAGGAGGATCTCTTGTATTTGCATGGATGTGTATGACCGGTGAGGAGAATCCGTTCTATGAATACTACGACGAGATCCTGGATATCTGCCGCGAGTATGATGTGACCATCTCCCTTGGTGATGCCTGCCGTCCGGGATGTCTGGCTGACGCAACAGACGTATGCCAGATCGAGGAGCTTGTACGTCTTGGCGAGCTGACCAAACGTGCATGGGAAAAGGACGTTCAGGTTATGGTTGAGGGACCGGGACATGTGCCGCTTGATCAGGTTGAGGCAAATATGAAAGTACAGCAGTCTATCTGCCAGGGTGCACCGTTCTATGTATTAGGACCTATCGTAACTGACGTTGCACCGGGATATGACCACATCACATCCGCGATCGGCGGAGCAGTAGCTGCTATGTCCGGAGCAGCATTCCTCTGCTATGTAACACCGGCCGAGCACCTTGCACTTCCGAATCTTGAGGACGTAAAACAGGGAATCATGGCATCTAAGATCGCAGCTCATGCAGCAGACATTGCCAAAGGTGTCCGCGGTGCCCGTGAGATCGATGACAAGATGGCAGATGCCAGAAGAAAGCTTGACTGGGAGGCACAGTGGGAATGCGCCATGGATCCAGAAACAGCAAAACGTATCTGGAACGAGCGCAAACCGGAGCATGATGATACCTGCTCCATGTGCGGTAAATTCTGCGCAGTACGAAGCATGAACAAGGCACTTGCAGGAGAACATATCGATATTCTGTAAGAATACAGAATGCATATGAGCATGCAGCATCACAGTAGAACGTGGTGTTGGCAGTATCTAGCCAGAAAACTGGTTGATCGAATGCGGATATGGAAAGAACAGTAATGCTGAAATTGTGGAAAGTCTGATGTTCCGATAATAAAACATAAACCGCTGTGATCTAAAATGAAGATCACAGCGGTTTTTTTGCAGAGTAGGGGACATTATTGCAGCTTGCGAAAAGACAGGGCCGCGTTATAATAAAAACAGAACTTACATATAAACAGTTTACATAAAAAGGAAGGAAAGGTACGAAATGAAATTTCCGAAAAAATTGATAGCATTTGGTCTGTCATTATGTATGTCTGTTGTTCCATGTGGACCGGTGGCGGCCGAAGATTTTACAGACGCACAGACGGATATGACAGACGCCATTGATACTTTTACAGATGATGGGAATTCTGAGGAATCAGAAAATACCGTAAACACAGATCAGATTACAGAAGAAGAGTTTCCGGGATCAGATATCGGAACGGAAACGGATGAAGCTGAAAGCTCAGAGAGTGAGGAAATACAACAGGATTCTGATGAAGGATTAATTCTGGAAGAACCTTCGGCGGTCATCAGAAAAGCAGAAGGAACAGAGGATACAGAGGAGGCTGCGGCACCGGAAGAAATTTTTGGTGACGGAGAAAACCAGGAGCAGCAGGAAGATATATTCACAGATGATATTCCGGCAGCAGGTACTTCCGAAAAAGAAACAGATGTGGAGAGCACAGAAATATATCTGTATGCGATGAATGATACCTATAGCAGTGTGATCTCCATGCCGGATACCATGCAGACATCTTATCAGATCCAGACATCCGGCAAAAATCCGGTATATACGGTTGTTTCCGGTTATACTGCGAAAGTCAGCGAAACCGGTCTTGTTACTCCTAAAATGCAGTATGTAACCTATGTAGACAAAAACGGAAATGACGTAAAGAGCCAGTGGGAATACATGTTTGGAGAGACCCTGATCTCTGTACAGGATGGAAATAGTACCGTTTATTATAAATTCATACTCAAAGATTATGCGGAGTATTACGCAGAACAAAAAATGGATACATTCCTCAAAGAAAATATTACTGCGGAAATGTCCGATTATAAAAAGGTTGAGACAATCGCCAGATGGCTTGCCAACAACTTTAATTACAGTCAGTATCATTCCGGCTATACAGGCCTGATGCTGGATGGCGGCGGAGACTGCTGGGCCAATACCAGCGCAGTGAACTATATGTGCGAAAAACTGGGACTGACCGTGTATGCAAGGTATGCGGCAAATGATCCGGGGGCGGGAAGCGGTCACAGGAACTCCGTAGTCATCATTGACGGCGAAAGATATCTGGTTGACTGCGGATATACGGGAAATGCCCCCAGACATTATGAATTGTCCAAAATGGACTATGACTATTCTTATGAGATCCTGAATGATGGAACACTCAGGCTGTATCAGTATGAAGGGACAGATACAAATATCGTAGTTCCGGATACTATTGACAGAAGAAAAGTAACGGTTCTTGGAAACAGTACCTTCCAGTATTGCACCCAGGCTTCTGATATAGAGTCTGTTACTTTGCCGGATTCGCTTACAACCATCGAAAAGAATGCTTTTTACAACTGTGAGAAATTGAAATCTGTTACGATTCCCCCAAATGTGTCATTTATAGGGCTGGCTGCTTTTGTGGAGGGCTTGTCCGAGTCTAGTCTGACAGAAATTAAAGTAGATCCGGAAAATCCGTATTTTTCTGAAAAAGACGGAGTGGTATTCAGCAAGGATGGCACAAAACTGATCATGTTTCCGTCCGGACGTTCCGGAGATTACCAGATTCCGGATGGAACTGTAAGCGTGGGAGACTATGCTTTTTATTACTGTGTAAATGTTTCTTCCATAACAGTCCCGGGAAGTGTCAGAAGCCTTGGAGAAGGTGCATTCGGAAACTGTTCGTCGCTTACGAAAGCTGTCCTAAACGAAGGCTTGGAAGAAATCGGTGAATATGCATTCCAGAGCAGTTCAGGGATCCGTGATATTATAATTCCCGCATCTGTAAAATCAGTTGGGAAAAATGGACTTCGTCTGTCTTCCGAGTGCAGGATAAGAGTACTGAGCACAGATACTATCTGGGCGGATGATGCGTTCAGGGATTCAGCACTGATCGCGGGAAAAAAGGATTCTACACTTCAGAAATACGCAGAGGACCGTGGCTACATGTTTGTGGAGCTGTCAGCAGACAACCGGATACCGCTTCAGAATGAATGGTTTGAACAGATCACTCCAGAATATGAATATAATGGAAAAAGCCATGAACCTGAAATAGAATCCAGTGAATCCGCACCGGAACTTGAGCAGGGCTCCGATTATGAAGTAACTTATGAAAATAACATCAATGCAGGAACTGCGACTGTAAAGATCACGGGAAAAGATATTTTCTGCGGTACAGTAGAGCGGAGTTTCAAGATTACGCCAGATGAAAATGGAATGTATGTGTGCTATTTTGCGGAAAATAATGAAACATACCTGGAAACCACCTTTAAAGGAAAAAAAGTGGAACCGGAAGTGGTAATTGACGGACTGGTACAGGGAAAAGATTATACGGTAACCTATGTTAATAATGAAAAGCCTGGTGAAGCTCGTGCAGAGCTCACGGGAATCGGCAATTATAAAGGATCGGAAACATTATATTTTACTATTTACGGAAAACTACCGGCTGCGGATCCAATAGCTGATCAGATATATACAGGAAAAGAACTCACACCTGCCATCGTAATTCCCGGATTGAAAGCCGGCGAAGATTATTATATGTACTACGAGGATAATCAGTATCCGGGTGTGGCAACGGTAACCATTTATGGTACCGGTTATTATAAAGGTACCGCAACCATTCATTTCAAGATCATAAAAAAGACAGAAAGGTTTGTCAGCAATGTTAAGCTAAACAGAACCTCTTACACTTGTACGGGAAAAACCATCCGGCCATCAGTAACCGTAACTGTAAATGGAAAGAAGATCGGTGCGAGTGCTTATAAGCTGTATTACAAAAATAATAAAAATTCCGGAATTGGAACTGTGCAGGTCAGAGGGACCGGAAAATACAGTCGTATCAACAAAACGCTTACCTTTAAGATCCTGCCTCCAAAAACTCTGCTGACAGGACTGAAAAAAGCAAACAGATCCTTTACCGCAAGCTGGAAAAAAAATATACAGGCAACCGGCTATCAGATCCAGTATGCAGCAGACAGCAGATTTACAAAAGAAAGAAAAACGGTCATAGTTGGAAAACAGTCTGCGACCAGATATAAGATATCAGGACTGAAAAACAAAAAGACCTATTATGTCCGCATCCGGTCATATAAAAGAGTCGGAAAAAAGGTTCTTTACAGTAGCTGGAGTACGGTAAAGAAAATCTGGGTTTGATCATAAAGGAGTGGATCTTAGATTTATATAAATGGAGCAGAATGCTTCTGTGACAGAATTAAGCCTTGTAATTATAAAAAGAGCGCGTTATAATGAACTCATAAAAAAGAAAATTTCTTCGGGGCAGGGTGTGATTCCCTACCGGCGGTATAGTCCGCGACCCGCTTTGGCGGCTGATCTGGTGAAATTCCGGAACCGACAGTAAAGTCTGGATGAGAGAAGAACGCGCAGTATTTAAAGAACGTGCTCAGTGCCCCGGGAAGAAGCTCCCGGGGCTTTTTATGTGAAGAAATAGAAATTTTTTTCGCATAAAGATTTCTTGTGGAAATTTTCTTTGAATATTTCTGAAGAAGGAGAGAGAGTTATGAGTGAACAGATATTACAGAGAGGAAATGCCGTGGAAAGAAGCAGAACAAGAACCATCGCGCAGGTAGCCATGCTTGGTGCTGTGGCAGGAGTATTAATGAATCTTGAGTTTCCGATCCCGTTTCTTGCACCGTCTTTTTATCAGCTTGATTTTTCCGAGGTACCGGTTATGGTAGGAACCTTCGCTATGGGACCTGTGGCAGGTATCCTGATCGAGCTTGTGAAGATTCTCGTACATCTTGTGACTAAGGGAACCATGACTGCCGGTGTTGGTGATGTTGCCAATTTCCTGTTTGGATGTGCCTATGTGGTACCGGCCGGCCTGATCTACCGTTTCCGTCACAAAAAGAGCAGAGTACATGCAGTTGCAGGTATGGCAGTGGGAACAGTTTTGACAGCGATCCTTGCATGCTTTGTCAATGCCTTTGTACTGCTTCCGGCTTACGGTAAGGCGTTTGGAATGCCGATCGAGACCTTTATCCAGATGGGAAGCGCAGTACACAGCTCCGTAAACGGACTGCTTACCTTTGCACTGCTGATCATTGCTCCGTTTAATATCTTTAAATATGCACTGACATCTCTGATCGTATTTGTAATTTATAAGAAGATCCGTGTTGTACTGAAGGGTGACTGATCATAAGCAGCTGCCGGAGGATGAAGAAAAGATCAGAAATTGGTGGTTTCAGATAAATATCTGATAATGTGAGAAATGCCATGTAATATATTGCCGATGGGCAGTAAATTACATGGCATTTTTTATGTCAGGCGTTTTGTTCTGCAGCTTTCATGACTCCAAGCTCACGTCTGGCAAAAACAACGGCCAGCACAAATGCAGAGGTATCTGCAATTGGTCCTGCGTACATGACGCCATCGATTCCGAAGAAGACCGGGAAGATGACGATCAGAGGCAGCAGGAAGAGCACCTGCCTTGTGAGGGACATGATCACACCAAGCCTAGCTTTTCCAATGGAGGTAAAAAAGCAGGCGGACATAGGCTGGATCCCGTTGGCAAAGGTCATCAGCATGAAGATGCGGAGATATTTTTCTGCAAAATGAAAGTACAGGTCGCTGCCGTTTCCGAAGATGCCTACAATCTGATGCGGGAAGAACTGGAAGCAGATAAAAAATATGGTTGCAATCACAGTACATAAGGTTACGGAATAGCGGTATGTCTGGCGTACACGGCTGTATTTTTCGGCACCGTAGTTAAATCCCAAGATGGGCTGGGAGCCCTGGGAGATTCCGATGCAGATGGCCATAAATACCTGATTGACTTTGGAAATGATCCCTGTACAGGCGATTGGAATATCACTCCCGTAGGCGGAGAGTGCTCCGTAATGGCGAAGTGTATTGTTCATGACGATCTGCACTGCAGCAATGGCAACCTGATTGATACAGGATGCCATTCCCAGAGAAAAAATGGCAGACAGATTGCGTGCCTTAGGAATCAGCATGGAGTGGTCCAGGTACATTTTCCGGAGTCTGGAAAAATAAAAGATGATCAGAAGTCCGGATACGATCTGGCCGATCACGGTTGCCCAGGCTGCACCTTTGATGCCCCAGCCGAATCCAAAGATGAAAAGCGGGTCCAGGATGGTGTTGATGGCGGCACCGGCCAGGATGCAGGCCATGGAATAGGTAGGACTCCTGTCTGCTCGGATCAGGTGGTTGCCGCCTGTGCTTAAAACATAAAAGGGAAGCCCAATGGCGGTGATCCCTATGTAATCAATGGCATAGGGCATGACGTCCGGTGTTCCGCCGAAAAAATGAAGAAGTGGCTTCAGGAACAGAAGGACAATGACAGAGAGTATTGTACCGGAGATTATCAGCGCGGAGAGTCCGGTTCCTGCAATGGAGCTGGCTTTTTTTTCGTTTCCTGCGCCCATTTCCAGGTTGTAATTGGAGGCGCTGCCGATTCCCAGGAGCAGTGCAGCAGCAGTAGAGATAATGGTTACGGGAAATGCGATATTTGTGGCGGCATTTCCAAGCATTCCTACGCCCTGTCCGATAAAGATCTGGTCAACGATATTGTACAGAGCGCTGACTAGCATGCTGATGATGGCGGGAATGGCGAATTTGGTGATCAGGCTGCCTACAGGGGCGGTTCCCAGAGGGTTTTCGGCCTGGGCAGCATTGGTCTGGTTTTTCAATGTTTTTTCCTTCTTTCTTGTCTACAGTAGCTGTTTGGTAATGTAATAAGTAAATTTAAATTTTATAGCAGGGTATTTATTATAGCACTATTGTGAAGGGAGTGTAAGTATAAAAAATTGACCTTTGGTTTTGGATGGGATAAAATGTTTTTAGAAAAAATTTTCGGGAAGGAGTTTTTCAGATGGGTAAGATCAACAGTGTGAAAAAACTTACAGATAATAAGTTCGTGAATCTTTATGGGGTGGATGCGACCAGTGTACATGATACGCCGGTTTCTTATTTTGTGGCCTCCAGGGCGAAGAGTGTGGAGGATATGAAGCTTTCTACAGGGGAGAATCATCCGGATGGGGTGATCATTTACAGTGTTTATGGAGAGAAGCGGGATAAGGTTGTGCTGATCCGTCAGTATCGGTATACGATCGGCGGGTATATTTATGAGTTTCCGGCGGGGCTTGTGGAGCCTGGGGAGGATTTCCATGAGGGTGCTGTGCGGGAGATGTTTGAGGAGACCGGGTTGAAGCTGGAGCCGATCAAGGTTGCGGAGGCTTTTGAGAAGCCTTATTTTACGACGATCGGGATGACGGATGAATCCTGTGCTACGGTTTATGGGTATGCCAGTGGTGAGGTTAGTAAGGCTGCTCAGGAGGATAGTGAGGAGATCGAGGTTGTGATCGCGGACCGGGATGAGGTCAGGAGGATCCTGAAGGAGGAGAGGGTTGCGATCATGTGTGCTTATATGCTGATGCATTTTTTGAAAGATGAAGAACCATTTGATTTTTTGAAAGAAATCTGAGAAAAAATCAAGGGGAATCTGCCGTTGGCGGATTCCCCGTTTTGATCAGAGTTCTATGAGTTTTCCCAGGTCTTTGTTGTATTTGCAGTATTTGCCGTTTTCGGAGATAAATGGCTGGTAGGTGTCGGTACGGTTGTCTTTGACGTAGACGATTCCGGTGGCGATCATTTCTACCAGGGAGAAGCGTTTGCTTAAGCTGGAGATCCAGCGGTAGGTTTTTTCGTTGCCGGAGTCTGCCATGAGGAGGTTGTAGCCGCCTGGGCAGGCTTCCAGGGTGAAGTAGATTTTCTGGGATCGGATGGAGGTGTTGAAGACCTGGCCGGTGATGTAGGTGGAGAAGTTGTTTTCTACAAATTGGCGGAAGGTGTAGAGATCGTAGATTACGCCGGTGGTCTCATTTTTGATCTTGTCGCCGCGTTCGATGCGGGCTTTCAGGAGCTTGAGGACTTCGATGGTCCAATTGATGAAGGAGATGCTGCTGTAGGTCATGCTTTCCTGAAGTTGATCGACCAGCTGTTTTGACAGGATGTTGGATTTTGATGCTTCATTAAAAAGTTCTTCGTTCATAAGGTTCCCTCCAGTGTTGGATTTTTATATGGTTTTCGCTCTTTTTTTGTATCTTTTATTATAAGTCTGAATTGTATATAAAGCAATAAAAAATGCGTAAAATACAAAGATAATTATTGAAAAATGATATATAATTAACGAGTGCGTTTTGATAATATCAGTGTTTTCGGCAGCTTGTTTAAAAATGGATTGTAAACATCTAGTTAATTTGAATAAGTATAAGTAAGAGTTTTACCAAATATCGCCATTTTATTGATAAAATTTTGTTGTATATCTCCCTTGACATAAAGCCTTCCTCCGGGTGTATCATAGTGCTGTGCTAAAGGAGGTAGACTATTATGTTTGAGACATTACAGGAGAAGACGGAAGAGAAAGCAATGGTGCAGTTCCTTGAACGCTTTACAGATTATCCATTTCTGGTAAAGTTCAAGAATTCCGAGTATCACATCGGAGAGGGTGAACCTACATTTACGGTGAATTTTAAGAAAGCGATTCCTCTGGCGGATCTGATGAAGAGCACATCCCTTGCACTGGGTGAGGCGTATATGCGTGGGGATCTGGATATCGAGGGAAATCTTTATGAAGCGCTGGATCATTTTCTAGGTCAGATGGGGAAATTTTCTACCAATGAATCTGCTCTGAAAAAAATCATGTTCAGTTCAACATCAAAGAAGAACCAGGAAAAGGAAGTGACCAGCCATTATGATATTGGAAATGACTTTTATAAACTTTGGCTGGATGAGACTATGAGTTATTCCTGCGGGTATTTTATCCATGAGGATGATACGTTGTATCAGGCACAGGTAAATAAAGTTGATTATATCCTTAAAAAATTACATCTGGAAGAGGGTATGAGTCTTTTGGATATCGGCTGCGGCTGGGGTTTTCTGCTGATCGAGGCAGCTAAGAAATATAAGGTTCATGGTACCGGTATCACCTTAAGTCATGAACAGTATGCAGAATTTCAGAGACGGATTAAGGATCAGGGGCTGGAAGATTATCTTACGGTAGAGCTGATGGATTACCGTGATCTGCCGAAGAAGGAGTATCAGTTTGACCGTGTTGTCAGTGTCGGTATGCTGGAGCATGTTGGACGTGATAATTATCAGCTGTTTCTTGATTGTGTGGAAAAGGTTCTGAAGCCGGGCGGACTGTTTCTGCTTCACTTTATCAGTGCTCTGAAGGAGCATCCGGGTGACCCGTGGGTCAAGAAATATATTTTCCCGGGCGGAACTGTTCCGAGCTTACGTGAGATCCTGAACCATATGGCAGAGGACAATTTCCATACCCTGGATATCGAAAATCTCCGTCTGCATTACAATAAGACATTGCTTCACTGGGAAAAGAATTTCCGGGACAATATTGAAAAAGAAAAGACTATGTTTGACGAAGAGTTCCTGCGTATGTGGGATCTGTACCTGTCAGCATGTGCGGCAACCTTCCACAACGGAATTATCGATCTTCACCAGATTCTTATGACCAAGGGTGTGAATAATGATCTGCCGATGACACGCTGGTATTGATAAAAGCCTTTACAAACCTGCCGGAAAGGAATATCATACTTCTATAAAATTATTTATTAAAGCGTATAAGGAGCCTGTGGATTCAGCATATGATTACAGAAATGCTGAATCCGCAGGCTTTGTTTTTTAACCGATAAACCGCGAAGGAGTTATTCGGTCATGAGCAAGTAGCGAAGCGTATTGCGAATATTCGCTTGACTATTCCGTTTACCGATAATTATGGAATGTGCATAAAAACAAAGCTGCAAACTTGTTCAATAAGCAGAATCATAGAAAACTATCTTGACAGATCAGAAGAAAAGAATAATAATGTAATTACTTTAATAAAATAATTAATAAAAGATGATATGTAATAGAAAGAAATTAGAGGAGGAGAATAAGATGCTTCAACAGGTAATGACAAATCCCGGAGAGATTATTTTCAGAGAGGTTCCGGTTCCGGAAGTGGGAGATGACCAGGTTCTGGTTAAGATCATGAACATTGGTATCTGCGGATCAGATATCCACGTATATCACGGTAAGCATCCTTTTACAAAATATCCGGTAACACAGGGACATGAAGTATCCGGTGAGATCACGGGGCTTGGAAAGAATGTGACAGGTTTTAAGGTTGGCCAGAAAGTAACCATCGAGCCTCAGGTATACTGCGGACATTGCTATCCGTGCCGCCATGGAAAATATAATCTCTGCGAGGAACTGAAGGTTATGGGCTTCCAGACAACAGGAACAGCTTCTGAATTCTTTGCAGTAGATGCATCTAAGGTAACACCGATCCCGGAGGAGATGTCTTACGAGGAAGGTGCAATGATCGAGCCGCTGGCAGTTGCAGTCCATGCCGTGAAGCAGATGGGCGATGTAAAAGGGATGAACATCACAGTGATCGGTGCAGGTCCCATCGGAAATCTTGTTGCGCAGACAGCCAAAGGAATGGGGGCAGCCAGGGTTATGATCACGGATGTCAGTGACCTTCGTCTTGCAAAAGCAAAAGAGTGCGGCATTGATATCTGTGTAAACACGAAGGAGAAAAATTTCGGAGAGGCGCTGGTAGAGGCATTTGGTCCGGATAAGGCAGATGTGATCTATGACTGTGCCGGAAATAACATCACCATGGGACAGGCCATCCAGTATGCGAGAAAAGGCAGCGTGATCGTACTGGTAGCGGTATTTGCAGATATGGCAACCGTTGACCTTGCTGTTGCCAATGACCACGAGCTGGATATCAAGAGTACTATGATGTACCGTCATGATGATTATGTAGATGCCATTGATCTTGTAAATGCGGGAAAGGTTCATTTAAAGCCGCTGATCTCAAAGACATTTAAGTTCGCAGATTATCTGAAGGCTTATCAGTATATTGATGAGAACCGTGAGACAACCATGAAGGTTATCATCAATGTGCAGGAGAAATAATTTCTGCAGATTATAAGTGATATAAGAAAAACTCCCGGATGTTTGGCTGTCCGGGAGTTTTCAGATGGTGGCGGTGTCAGATTATGGGAGAATTTTTGGAACAGTTTTGAGTGATTTGTTTATTGATATGTGGTATGGTTATTATATCTTATAGGATTCTTGTCTGTATGGACATTCTGAAAGCTTCGTATTCTGGAGCGTTTTCCATTTTAAGTTCCTGTAGAGTTTGTAAAAATACGTTTTATGGGGTTTTTATGTTTTGATGATGTGGTATAATTTGTATATACCGGTGGGAGTGATCAATCGTTTGTTTTTGGATGGACGGTCGGATGAAGTGCAGCGTGTGATGACGGATGTAAAATGGCGTCAGAAGCTGTATGATGAGTATGAACTGTAACAAGTGATATGAGTATGACGAGGAGAAAATAGCATGGAGAATATTTTTCACAGAGTAAGTATCCGTAAATATGAAGATAAACCCGTAGAGAAGGAAAAGATCTTTCAGATCCTGAAAGCGGGTATGCAGGCGCCCAGCGCATGTAATCAGCAGCCGTGGGAATTTTATGTTGTGACAGATAAGGAGAAGATCCTGGAGCTTTCCAAAGCCACTCCCTATTCCGGATGTGCAGCAGGTGCACCGGTTGTGATCGTTCCGGTATATCGGAAAGAGGGATTGCCTGTTCAGGATATGGCACAGATCGATATGTCTATCGCACAGGAGAATATCTGGCTGGAAACGGATGCACTGGGACTTGGCGGCGTGTGGATCGGAATTGCACCGCTTAAGGATCGTATGGCGCTGGTCCATGATATTCTGAAGCTTCCGGAGAATGTGGAGGTATTTTCTCTTTTTGCCCTGGGGTACCCGGCAGAGAGCAGAAAGCAGCAGGATCGTTTTGATAAGAGCAGGATCCACTTTGTAGAATAAAAAAAAGCCTTCTTTGAGGAAGATAACATCCGGAAACAGAAGAAGTCTGAATGTAGTGAAAAATACCAATAAATCCTCTGAAAATTTGTGCAGAACGCATTTTGCATGACCGGGATTTTTACGATAAAATGTAAGTATAAGAACTGAAAAACTGCATTAAAATGAAAGAGGTGAAGGGTATGAAGGAATATGAGATCATCATTGAAACCATTAATCCCTGCGGCGGCGATCGTCATTCTCAGCAGGAGATCATTGAAGCAAATATCGAGAGCCCGGAAGCTTTCGTAAAAGAAAAAGGAAGATTTCCGATCATTGATAAGATCGAGAATCCCGATGGCGGAGTCGTGATCGTAACCGGTGACGGAAAAGGATACATGGTAAGATATACATTTTCTGAATAATGGATAATGCGGCGTATGTGACGGGAAACGGATCGTAAAGCAGAGCTGGGATCAGATCTGGCTTCGTTACATACGCCGTGTTTTGGCTTTTACCTAAAAAATGCATAAAAAAACATATGCAAATTTATAAAATATATATAAATTATTTGTTGAATTTTTATAAAAAAAGGAGTAAAACATTAGATAAATAAAAAAGAGAAATGCATGGAACAGGACAGATCACAAGAAGCAGACCGGATCACAGAGAGCCGCAGCTGGTGAGAAGCGGCAGAAGGTATTTTGTGATATCATTTGGGAGCATCCCGCTGAATAGAAATCTTTAAGTAAGCCGGGACGTAGTCTTCACGTTACAGAAGAGGCTGTTTGATATGACAGTAATAAGTGGTCGCGTTTAGCAATAAATACGATAATACAAAGTGGTACCACGGAACATTCCGCCTTTGTTATCCGAAAGGATAGCAAGGGCGTTTTTTGATGCAATAACTGTTTTACGGTCATTGTATCATGTATAAAAAACACAAAGGAAAGAGAGTTGATATTATGAACGGAATCACAATGATGATCATAGCCATTGTAGTTCTCGGAGGCGCATATCTTCTGTATGGCCGTTATCTCCAGAACAAATGGGGCATTGATCCGAAAGCAAAAACTCCGGCATACGAAATGGAGGACGGAGTTGATTATGTACCGGCTGATACAAATGTAGTATTTGGACATCAGTTTGCATCCATAGCAGGTGCAGGTCCCATCAACGGACCGATCCAGGCCGCAATTTTCGGTTGGCTGCCGGTTCTGTTATGGATCCTCATCGGTGGTGTATTTTTCGGAGCTGTGCAGGATTTTGCATCCATGTATGCATCCGTAAAGAATAAAGGACGTACGATCGGATATATCATCGAAGCGTATATCGGAAAGCTTGGAAAAAAATTATTTCTTTTATTCTGCTGGCTGTTCTGTATTCTGGTCGTTGCCGCATTTGCAGATGTTGTAGCAGGAACCTTTAACGGATTTGCCGTAAATGATGCAGGAACAGTTACAAAGGTAGCGGCAAACGGAGCTGTTGCAACCACTTCCATGTTATTTATATTTGAGGCTGTTGCACTTGGATTTTTCCTTAAATATACAAAATTCAACAAATGGGTCAACACTGCAGTCGCAATTTTACTGCTGGTAGCAGCAATTGTGCTGGGACTTAATTTCCCCATGTATGTAAGTCTTGGAACCTGGCATATCATCATTTTTGTATACATTCTGATCGCCAGTGTCGCTCCTGTATGGGCACTGCTTCAGCCACGTGATTATCTGAACAGCTATCTGCTCATTTTTATGATCGTCGGTGCGGTTATCGGTGTATTTGTTGCCAATCCTTCCTGTAACCTGAAGGCATTTACAAGCTTTAACGTAGACGGACAGTATATGTTCCCGATCCTGTTTGTAACCATCGCCTGCGGTGCTGTTTCCGGCTTCCATTCACTGGTATCTTCCGGTACTGCATCCAAGCAGATCAAAAATGAGAAAAATATGCTTCCTGTTTCCTTTGGAGCAATGCTGATGGAAAGTATGCTTGCCATCATCGCACTGATCGCAGTTGCATCCTTTGCAGATGGTGAAGCAGCAGCACAGGGACTTACAACACAGCCGCAGATTTTTGCAGGTGCTATCGCAAACTTCCTTTCTGTAGTTGGCCTTCCGCATTCCCTGGTATTTACCCTGATCAACCTTGCTGTATCCGCATTTGCACTGACCTCTCTTGATTCTGTAGCCAGAGTCGGACGTCTGTCATTCCAGGAATTTTTCCTTGATTCTGATACAGATGAGGAAAACATGAGCCCGTTCCTGAAGGTAGTAACAAATAAATATTTCGCAACAGTCATTACACTGGTACTTGTCTACATGCTTACAAAGGTCGGCTATGCTGAGATCTGGCCGCTGTTCGGCTCCGCAAACCAGCTGTTATCTGTACTCGCTCTTGTAGCCTGTGCAGTATTCTTAAAGAAAACAAAACGTCAGGGCTGCATGCTCTGGATCCCGATGGTATTCATGATGGCAGTTACCTTCACAGCACTTGGCATGACCATCACAAAGCTTTCAAAGGCACTGGTAACAACAGGGCTGGATCTTGGAAACACCTTACAGCTTGTATTTGCAGTATTACTGCTGATCCTTGGTGTACTGGTAGCAATCCAGGGTGTGAAGAAGCTGCTTGAGAAGACAGATGATAAAAAAGCAACAGCATAATATTATCGGATGAGATCACGGATTTCTGTTTGGCTGAAGAGGCATGAGTCATATAAATGGCTCATGCCTTTTTACATCCATGGAATTTTGAGATATCTAAAGACGATTTATGACTCCATGCGCCTGCATTCATTGGGAGTCATTCCGAATTGCTTTTTGAAAGCAGTCTGAAAGTGGCTCTGGCTGGAGAAGCATAAAAAGGTGCTGATCGTACGGATGGATTTGTTTGTATATTGCAGCAATTCTTTACCTTCCTCCAGCTTGCAGCGCAAAATAAATGCGCTGACAGAAAAACCAAGGGTCTTTTTAAATAATCAGGAAATGATGGCTGCGATGATGGAAGGAATGCCGCTTCGTCAGTTGTTAAGCTTCGTTCCCGGAATTAAAAGAGAAATACTGGAACAGATGGTTGGTGCTTTAAACGAAGGCGTTGCATATAATAAAAAAAATGTATCAATGGAAATAAAAGCCTTATGCCAGACCAGAAATTAGAGAATCTACTTAATCTTGCCATGAATGCCCTGCCGCAGGAACGGGCGAAATCGGAAAATCTGAATGTGGGATATGATCCCACTACCAGGCTGTGGGATGTGATCGTGAAATACAGCGGTCCGGAAAGCGGACTTGGTGGTGAGAGGATCCAGGTGGTCCCGCTGCTTGGCAGCTATGCAGTAGTGACATTGCCGGAAACGGAAATTTCTGCATACTCAGTTAGAGAGCAGATCGAGTTTATAGAAAAGCCTAAGAGACTTTATTTTGAGACCTTTGAAGAGCGGGAGGCAAGCTGCATTTTGCCGGTGCAGAATGGAGCCGATGGCTTAACCGGCAAGGGGATTTTGGTGGGTATTGTGGATTCCGGGGTGGACTATTTTCATCCGGATTTCAGAAATGAGGATGGAAGTACCCGGATCCTGCGACTGTGGGATCAGAGTGTAGCTGGAAATCCACCGAAAGGCTATGTATCAGGAACTGAATATACGAAGGAAGAAATTGATGAGGCGCTTGCACTCGGGGAAACCGAAGGCAGGCGCCTTGTTCCGTCTGGGGATTTCAGCGGACATGGAACAGCAGTTCTTGGAATAGCAGCAGGAAATGGGAGAGCATCGGAGGGAGTGAAGCGAGGCGTTGCGTATAGAAGTGATCTTCTGGTGGTAAAGATGGGAAATCCACGGGAAAATTCATTTCCGCGGACAACGGAGCTGATGGAGGGTATTGATTACCTGATACGGCAGGCAGTGAAGATGAGAAAACCGATCGTTATAAACGTCAGCTTTGGGAATAATTATGGTTCTCACAGAGGGGATTCTCTTCTGGAAAACTATATTGATACAGTTGCGGCCATGGGGCGGACTGTGATCGTTACAGGAACCGGAAATAACGGCAGCCAGCCCTGGCATGCAGGAGGAATCCTGCAGCAGGGGAAAACAGAAGAAATCCAGTTGGCGGTGGGAGCTTTTGAGCCCACATTAAATGTACAGTTATGGAAGGATTATGAAGATGAGATGGAAATTTATCTGGAAAGTCCGTCCGGAGAACGGATCGGTCCATTATATGAAAGGCTGGGTCCACAGCGGCATCTGCTGGAAAATACAGAGCTTTTGATCTATTATGGAAAACCCGGTCCCTATCAGCTGTCCCAGGAAATCTACATAGATTTCATTCCTGAGGGTAATTATGTGGATAGCGGTGTCTGGAAAGTTCTTTTAAGTGGAAAACGTGTGCGCTCCGGACAGTATTTCCTCTGGCTGCCGGGTGGAAATGTACTGAATCGCGGAACCGGGTTTTATTCTCCGCGGGCTGTGGGAACTTTGACGATTCCTTCCACTGCCGGAAAAGTTATTTCTGTTGGAGCTTATGATTCCAGACAGAATGCCTACGCAGATTTTTCCGGAAGGGGAAGTCAGTTCTTGCCGATCCGGAAGCCTGACCTCGCAGCTCCCGGTGTATCCATCTCCGCCCCGGTTCCCGGCGGAGGCTACGCCACTGTCACCGGAACCTCCTTTGCGGCACCCTTTGTCAGCGGAAGCGCAGCTCTGCTTATGGAATGGGGGATCGTGAAAGGAAATGATCCGTTTCTTTATGGGGAAAAGGTGAAGGCGTATCTGAGGAAAGGCGCACAGAGTGTGGGCGGATATGAGGAATATCCGAATGTGGAGGTGGGATGGGGACGGTTGTGTCTGGCAGAGAGTATCCCATACGGCATATCCTGAACATATAGAAACGGACAGGATTTTCAGATACGAGCCTTATGATCCTGACATTGATATGAAGATGAATTCAGTTACTGTCAGAGATGCTAGTGCAAATGGCGAAGCATTCACGCATAATGTAGATAAACAAAAACACAAATATAAAAAGAAGGAGGATTGGGTATGGGATTATTTGATAAGAAGATCTGTGATATCTGCGGAGAGAAAATAGGTTTATTAGGCAACAGAAAACTGGATGACGGAAATCTGTGTAAGGATTGTGCAAAAAAATTGTCACCATGGTTTGAAGACCGGCGGCACAGTACGGTAGAGGATATAAAACGTCAACTGGAATATCGTGAAAAAAACAAAAAAGCCGTAATGGATTTTTGTATAACACGTCAGATCAATACCAGAAATTACAATGTTTTTATTGATGACAATAAGGGGAATTTTACTGTTGCACGGAAGCTGGATGTCAATGAAAATCCGGATATAGTTCCTTTATCCGCTGTTGTGCAGTGCAGAGTTGATGTAGAGCGACAGCAGAACGAGGAAACATATACAACAAAGGATGGAGAAACCGTAAGCTATCAGCCACCGGTATATAAGTATGAATTTGATTATACTATGCGTATTAAAGTAAAAACTCCATGGTTTGATGATATGGATTTTCGTTTGAATACTTTTTCCATAAGCAGCGATAACAGAGGTGAATTGATGGAAGTGGAGCAGACAGGTCATCAGATCATAGCCGCCCTGACACCAAATGCGGCTGGAATGCAGCAGCCCGGAATGAACATGAACAGCGGAATGCAGCAGTCCGGGATGTACATGAACAATGGAATGCAGCAGTCCGGAATGAACATGAACAATGGAATGCAGCAGCCCGGCGGTTTGTGGAAATGTCAGTGCGGTGCAGAGAATACCGGAAGATTCTGCGAATACTGTGGCCAGCCAAGACCATTTTGAGTGATGATAGACAGAGTGGACAGAATTGTTCACTCTGTTTGTGATAACAGGGGTTGAGAATGGATGGTTTCTCTGAAAACTATATAATAAAATAGAACTTTATAGTATACTTATCACAGAGGTGTATTGATGAGAGAGGAATTTTCATGACATACAATAAAAAAAGGGCACTGTCGTATGGAGGAATCCTGATAAGTGTATTTCTGGCGTATTTCTGCAGGCTGGGAAGACCGGAAAATGTTTTTATGAGAAATCTCGCAGATCAGTGTCGTAACTGTATTTATCTGGGAATGTATTGTGCCTGGGTGATTTATCTGGAAAAGCATGTAGTGCATAGAAAAACGCGCAGATGTCTGACTGCAATTGGCTGTCTGATGGTCTTCTGGTTTTTTGTACGGACAGTAAAATTTCATATTTTTCATGATCCGCTTGGAGAACATATCTGCTGGTATCTGTATTATATCCCGATGATCCTGATCCCGGTCCTTGGACTGGCAGCAGCGATGTTTCTAGGGGAAAAGGATGGAGAGAAAACAGTCAGAAAAATTATTGCCTTGCTTGCTTTTGCGGTGGTTTTGATTATCAGTGTTTTTACAAATGATCTGCATCAGCTGGTGTTTCGGTTTTCCGGGCGGCCGCCGCTTTCAGATAGAGATTACAGCTATGGTATTCTTTTTATAGTAATCCAGGGATGGATCATATTTTGCCTGATATGGATGGAAATCATGCTGATCAGAAAAAGCAGGATTCCGGGAAGAAAGCAATTTTGGCTGCCGGTTATTCCGGGAATATTGCTTCTGGGATGGAATATCGGGAATTTACTCCGTCTGCCTCTGATCAAAACAATTGCCGGAGATATGACAGCGGTATGCTGCCTTTTGATGGCGGCAATTTACCAGGGATGTATATTATGCGGCCTGATACAGACGAACAATCGATATTTTGAATTATTCCAGACCTCCGGAGGACTGGATGCAGAGATTACGGATGATTCCTTTCAGCGTTATTATCATTCCGGTGATTTTCCTGAGCTGTCACCGGAACTGCGTAAAATTGTAATAAACAGATCAGCTGTACAGGAACAGGGAATCCGGATCAACCATATTCCTATAAGAGGAGGACATTTGTTCTGGTCAGAAGATATTTCGGTGCTTCTGGATCAGTATCAGGATATCCGGGAACAGCAGGAGGAGCTGACTGCCAGAAATCGTCTGCTGCAGAAAACCTATCAGAAAGAAGCTGAGCGGAGAAAAACAGAAGAACAGAACCGACTGCTGAACATGATACAGAATCAGACAGCCGGGCAGCTGGAATTGCTGTCACAGCTGATGGATGAGCTGGAAAGAACGGAGTCAAGGGAACACTATGACCGGATCCTGGGAAAAATCGTGGTTGTTGGTACATATTTAAAAAGAAGAAAAAATCTGGTATTGACACAATATGCATCAGACGGAAATCTGCTTACAATGGAGGATCTCAGACAGAGTCTTGCGGAATCTTGTGACAGCTTAAAATTATGTAAGATCCGGGCAGCTTATTATGTCGAAAATGGTGAAGTGCAGCTGAAGGCAGATGATATACTAAAATGCTATGATACCTTTGAATGGCTTGTGGAACGATTGTTTGATACAATGCAGTCTGTTTTTTACCGTGTGTCGCAGATCGATGATGCTTTGCGGATCTCGGTTCATATTGTAGCAGAAGCAGATCTTCGGGGATTAATGTCAGAAAGACCGGAATTAAATGTGCAGCAGGAAGATGAAAACGAATGGTTTATCGGATGTATCGTATTCAGAAAGAGAGGCGGAAGATGACTGATTTTGCGGAATGCAGTATGGCAATGCAGGATTTTTTGATGATCCTTCTTGAAATCTGCCTGATTCTGGAATTGATCCTTCTGTTGATCAGGATAACCTGTTTTTACGGGAAAAAGAAAATTATAACAGCAGTGACTGTTTTTGCAGTTTCTTTTATGCTTATGGGGTTCCTGATGAATGATCACAGATATTGCCAGGGGGAAAGCGCATATCAGCTAATGCTCCGGATGTGTCCGGTCAGTGTTTTGATGGCAGCGATGGTGGTATTGTTGCTTTATCTTTGCTGGGCAATCTGGAGAGAGAGACGCAGATATCACCATTCTCTGTCTTACTGGTCTGTGAATGAAGCTGTTGATGATGTTCCCTGTGGGGTGTGTTTTTCGGATCCTCTTGGAAGGATCGTTTTATGCAACACCAAGATGCATGAACTGAGCAGGATAATGATAGGCTCCTATCTGCAGGATTATGAGGCATTGCGGAAAGTAATAAATGGAGGATCCGAAGCAGAGGGACTTCGCAGATTAAACAGTGACAGTAATGTATTTTATTTTCCGGATGATTCCGTCTGGATGTTTCAGGAATATCGTCTGCAGGAGCCGGATTGTGCAGGATATCTGCAGACAGTGGCAGTTAATGTATCAGAAATTTATTACAATGGTGAAAAGATCAGAGCAAATAATGAAAAGCTGGAAATCCTGAATCATAAGCTAGAGGAAATGTATGAAAAAATCGGAGATAAAATAAGAGAGCAGGAGACACTTGCCATGAAAATGCAGGTTCATGACAATTTTGGCCGAAGCCTTCTGTCAATACGCAGGATATTGGAAAGAAAAGAAAATCAGGATAAAATGGATGAACAGCTATCTGCATTAAAGCATCTGGTCTATATTCTTACAGATTCTTCTGTTGAGAATATGGAAGAATTATGCGCGGATACGATCAGGCATGCAGAAGAACTTGGAATTTATGTTCAGATCAGCGGGAATTTTCCTCAACATCCCTCCTACAGGCTGCTGACAGACAGAGCGATCCGTGAATGTGTGACAAATTGTGCCAGACATGCCCATGGAAGTACAGTTCTGGTGAAGATAGAAAAAGGTGCAAATGAATACAGCATCCGGATAACGAATGATGGAGATGCACCTGAAAAAAATGCAGAAGAAGGTGGTGGTCTGTCTGCACTGAGAAAAGCTGCGGAGGCAGAGAAATGTATTATGCAGGTTTCTTTTTCGCCGGAGTTTTGTCTGGTGTTGAAAATGCCACTGACAGAAAGGATGGGAGTCTATGGTACGGATACTGATAGTAGAAGATCAGAGGATCATGCAGAAGTATTTTGAAAGTATTATTATGCGGGAACCGGAATTCCGACATGTCCAGACAGTTTCGGATGCCTGTGAAGCTGTAAAGATCTGCTCTTACTCGGCAATTGATCTTGTGCTTATGGATGTGCAGACATTTCATAATCATGATGGGCTGAGTGCCGGAAAGATCATCAGGGAAAAATATCCATATACAAAGGTATTGGTTGTTACTTCGCTGATCGATCCCAAGGTGCTGGAAAGAGCAAAGAGCGGATGTGCAGACAGTCTATGGTATAAGGATCACGGTGAAGAGGAAATACGGAGTGTGATCTACAGAACGTTAAATGGGGAGCATGTATTTCCGGATGTGGCACCGGAGGTGGAACTTAACTGGATCACAAGCGGTGATATCAGTCCCAGACAGCTGGAGATGCTGCGCCTGTATATTCACGGGATGTCATATTCCGAGATCGCAAGGAAAATGGACTGTTCTGCTTCTGGGGTGAGATGGAATTTTCAGGAAATGATCGCCAAGGCGGGATACAGCTGCAAAGAGGATCTGATAGCAGCTGCACTGGAAAGTAAACTGATCGTAACCACACTGAAATAGAAGATCCACAGAATGCAGAAACATATTCGGACAGAGGGAGTTTGGCGTGAGCTGACGGAGCATTCACAAATATAGCATAAGATTTTGAATAATAGGAAAGAGGAAATAGACATGAGCGATTTTTTGACAGAAAAAAATAAAAAAACAGGAATACTTGGGAAACTGAAATGGGTTCTTTGTGGCTTTTTTATACTTTTTTCCCTGGGAGCTATTGGCGCATCGGAGAAGTATATTGGTGAAGGGCGCTGGGGAATGGCAGCAACAGAGATCATACTTGGATTGCTGTTTCTGTATCCAACCTTCCGGGAAATTCAAAAAGCATTAAAGAAGAAAAAAGCTGGAGAAATTGCCTGCTGGTTTGAATCCTATGCCCAGAATACTGTCTCATTTGAAAAGTTTGAGCAGGAACTGGGAAAAGGTGCAGTGAAAAAGCTGGAAAAATTTATTGCGGGGGGATATATCCGGAATATCCAGATAGACAGAGAAGGAAATTATATTATGATCACTGCACCGAACAGACGCGTAAATGAGAAGATCTATATTACAGTTACCTGCCCCAGCTGCGGTGCAAAGAATCAGGTAATAAAAGGTCGTCTGAGCACCTGTGAATATTGCGGACAGCGTCTTACCCCATGACAAAAGACACCTGTCGGATCTGCCCTGTTAAAGATAAAATCCTTGTGCAATATGCTCAATGCATAAAAAGGATATTTTATAAACAAAATTATATAAGTTGCATATAACTAACGCATGCAGCATAACAGAAGTTGTACAAATATCCGTACATCCATAGACGATTGGGATGAAATCATAGAATAAATTTATAAAAATAGCTAATAAAACTGGATAATATGTTCAAATTATGGTACATTTATTGTAGCGGTCAGAGGAAATACTGCGGCCTTTTTTGGGACCGGGATTTTCGAAGGGCTGAACAAATAACAAAGAACTTATTTATTTGGTTTTATTGTTTCTTTCCTGGGAGTGCAGAGAAGGAGGGAACGGATAAGAGCAGATAATCATAAGGATATAATCTTTATAAGGAAGGTGAGCAATTGGAAAACTATACTAAGTACAAGCTGAAAAGCAGTGATGAGCTTGCATCAGTGCTGAACGGCAGGGACAATCTGTTTGTAATCGCCTGTAACAAGTGTTTCAAGGAATTTGAGACCGTTGACGAACCGGATTGCGAGGAATTCCTGAAATTTGCTGCGGAGCAGGGAAAAACCGTCACAGGCAGTGCGAAATTCGATTTTCTGTGCAACAAGATGCACACAGAAAGAAAATTACAGGATCTGCTGCCGGAAGGTACAGAGAATGTAGTTGTGATCTCCTGTGGTCTTGGTATCCAGACTGTTGCAGATCTGACCGGTAAGCCGGTGATCGCAGCAAGTAATACCCTTAACTACAGAGGCCATCACGGCATGGCACTTACCAAAAAGAGCTGTGATGCATGTGCACAGTGCTATCTGAACATTACCGGAGGCGTCTGTCCTATCGTCGACTGTTCCAAGAGTCTTGTGAATGGACAGTGCGGCGGAGCAAAGAACGGGAAATGTGAAGTGGATCCTAACAAGGACTGCGCATGGGAGAAGATCTACCAGAGACTGGCAAAACAGGGTCGTCTGGAAGAGTTCCTGAATCAGCCGGTACAGGTACGTGATTACTCCAAGGTTAACTTTAAGGTGATCAATGATTACGTGAAGTCTATCAGAGAGGATAGACTGAACGGATACTATGGTGGCGTTCATCCGTCAGAGCATAAGGAATTCAGCGAGCATATCGATCTGAAGAAATTCCCGGATCCGAAGACGGTTGTGATCTCCATGTCCCAGCATCTTGGTGCACCTGCCAACCCGATCGTGGAAGTAGGCGACACAGTAAAGGTTGGACAGAAGATCGGAGAAGCTGCCGGATTTATCAGCGCACCGGTACATTCTAGTGTAAGCGGAACCGTAGTTGCTGTTGAGCCACGTATGCATGGTACAAGAGGCAGTGAGGTGATGGCAGTTGTCATCGAATCCGACGGAAAAAATACTCTGCACGAATCCGTACAGCCACATAAAGCCCTGGACGAACTTACACCGGATGAGATCATTGAGATCGTAAAAGAAGCCGGAATCGTTGGTATGGGTGGTGCAGGTTTCCCGACCTGTGTCAAGCTGAAACCTGCAAAACCGGTTGATACCATCCTTCTCAACGGATGTGAGTGTGAGCCATATTTAACAGCAGACCATAAGGTTCTCCTTGAGTTTGCTGATGATATTATTTTCGGTCTGAAAGCGATCCTTAAGACAACAGGTGCTGAGAAGGGCATCATTGTCATCGAGGATAACAAGCAGGATGCGATCGAATTAATGCAGGAAAAAGTTGCCGATATCGGAAATATGGAAGTTTTTGTTGCAAGAACCAAATACCCGCAGGGTGCTGAGAAAACTCTCATCAAGCGTGTCATGGGCAGAAAGGTTCCAAGCGGCGGCCTTCCGGCAGATGTTGGCGTTATCGTAGATAATATCAGTACTGTAAAAGCGATCTCCGATGCGATCCAGAAGGGTATGCCGCTGATCGAGCGTGTTGCAACCGTAACAGGCGAGAAGATCAAGAATCCTGGCAACTTTATCATCAAGATCGGTACCAGCGTAAAAGAGCTGATCGATTACTGCGGTGGATTTACAGATGACGATGTTCTGGTCAAGATGGGCGGACCTATGATGGGATTCCCTCTGAACACTCTGGAGGTACCTATGATGAAGGGCTCCAACGGTATCATCGTCATTGATACAGACGAGACCAAAGAGCAGCCATGTATCAAGTGCGGACGCTGTGTGGACGTATGTCCGATGGAACTTTCTCCTCTGTATTTCGTAAAATATGCGAAAGAAGAGAACTGGCAGGGCATGAAGGACATGAATGTCATGGACTGTGTTGAGTGCAGATGCTGTCAGTATATCTGTTCTTCCAAGATTCCGATCATTAACAGTATCAAAGCCGGAAAAAA
>ENA-OQIK01000017-OQIK01000017.1-human-gut-metagenome-genome-assembly--contig:-NODE-17-length-162354-cov-9.715610_pt1 | contig 162354 bp, 165 predicted proteins | sample MGYA00242578_ERZ504743 | MGnify/ENA primary metagenome ERZ504743 (study PRJEB26092, sample SAMD00036441) | human gut metagenome | host: Homo sapiens | study: EMG produced TPA metagenomics assembly of...
ATAGTGATTTCACACCAATATACCCCTCGATAATTTAGAGCGATTTTTGTTAAAGCACCCTATTATTTAGAGCGCCAACTATACTATTTATATTCAGAATGTCCTTTATATTTTAATAAATCTGATACAGTAACGAATTGATAACCTTCTTTACTTAATTGATCTAAAGCCATTTCTAATCCAGCAACAGAATTTTCATGAATATCATGAATCAAGACAATATTACCATCACCAGTTTTTGCTTTAGCATCTCTAATAATATTATCACATACAATTTGAGCACCATTTGTTACTTTACTATAACGCCAATCTTCTGTATCTCCATCCCATAGAATCATACTTAAACCATAAGAATAGAATGCAGATTTAACTGTATCATTTTTAGCTCCATAAGGTGGTCTTATTAATGTTGGTTCTGTTCCACAGGCTTTAAAACATGCTTCTTGTGTTTTCTTAATTTCTTCATCTAAAGCAGTAGCATCTAATTTTGTAAGTTGTGCATGTTGATATGTATGACTTGCTATCTCATGTCCTCTTTCATAAACTGATTTAACAATATCTGGATAAAGATTCATGTTTTGACCTAATTCGAAGAATGTTCCTCGACCATTATATTTTTCAAATGCATTCATTGCTCTTTCTGTTAATGTTTTATGTGGTCCATCATCCAATGTAATAGCAACCATTTTTTTCTTTGGATCTACTTTCATTAACTTAGGTGCTTTGACATCTAATGGTGCATTAGATGGAATATTTTTATTTGCTAATTTTATGTAATCTTTATTTTCTTTATAATTAATAGTAATTTTATTTTTTAGTTTTTGATCTGTAAAATATGTAAAACTATCTTGATCTACTTTAATAGAAGTTGATTCTTTATCATACTCACTCACTCCTAAAGTATTTAATAAATCACCATATTTACCATGTAAACAATCTTTTAATGTTAACAATTGATTTGTTTTACAATCATATGTCATTATAGATTTTGTTGCTTTTGTTTTTGTCTCATCTTCATTAATACGCTTATAATCTAATTCAACAACAACATATTGTTTATAAATCTTTTTACAAGAGTAATCTAGATATAATATATCTTTTTGATCCTTTTTCTTTTTTTCTGATTTTAAATATGTGCTATATGATTCTTTAATAATTTTATTTAAATTCTTTTCTTTTAATTTAGGATAGTATAATGAAATGTAAAAATCATCATTTTCTTTTTCATAATGTTGTACTGTTCCATATTGTTTATTTGTTTCATTATAAGTATTATAATCTTCATATTTATTTTTCCCATTAAATAGTAAAAAATAAATACCTCCCAATATTAATATCACAATCAATAATGTAATAATTACAGGTATTGGTTTTAATTTTCTTTTGCTTCCATGTCTACCATAATTGTAGCTTTGTTTACTATACATATTTCCTTGTTCCTCCTGCTTATAGTATACCACAAATATATAATTTTATCTTTTGTTTCACGTGAAACAAAAAAATACCATTATTTAGAATGGTATTCTTGATAAACACTATTTTTATTAAGATTTCTTTGTTTAGCAACTTCTTTAATTGCATCTTTAGTAGACATTCCTTTTTCAATATACATATCTACGTCTTCCTTGATTGTTGTTTCAAAAGTTATTTCTTCTTCTACTTCTTGACTACCTTCAACAACAATAACCATTTCTCCTTTTAATTCTTCTACAATAGAAATAATTTCAGAAATATGACCTCTAATGATTTCTTCATGTTTTTTAGTAATTTCTCTACATAAAGCAATATTTCTATCTCCTAGAATATCTAACATTAAATTTAATGTTTTTTTAATTCTATGTGGTGATTCATAAAAAACAATTGTTTCTTTATATTTCTTTAAATCAATTAATTCTTTTTTCTTTTTCTTATCTAAATGATCTAAAAAACCATAAAATATAAATGGTTGTGGAGCAATTCCTGAAACAACTAAAGCATCTAAACAAGCATTACATCCTGAAATAGGAACAATATTTATTTCATGTTCTATTGCTTCTTTAACTAATTCATATCCAGGATCAGAAATAGCAGGATAACCGGCATCACTTACTAAAGCAATATCATTTCCTTCTTCTAATAATTGTATAAGTTTAGGAATTGATTGTTTTATGTTATGTTCATGATGAGAAATAAGTTTTGTTGAAATTTCAAAATGATTTAAAAGCTTAACAGTATTTCTTGTATCTTCTGCAGCAATATATTTTACATTTTTTAAAGTATTAATAGATCGATATGTCATTTCATCTAAATTACCAATAGGTGTTGCTACTAAATATAATGTTGGTCTTTCATTTTCAAAACTCTTTTGTCTATTCATCTATCTTCTCTCCAAACATTCTTCTTACTTCATTACTGTAACTTCCATCATCATTATGTGCATATAATGGTGATTCGATTTTTAATCCTTTTTTTCCTTTATACATTCCTTCTACTAATAAGACATGTGAATCTCTATTCATTTTAGGATATACAAAACGTATTCTTTTAGGTTCAATATCATATTTTTGCATAATATTTAAAATATCAATCATACGATCAGGTCGATGAACAATTGCAAATCTTCCTTTGTTGTCTAATAAATAAGCTGCCGCTGAAATAATACCTTCTAAATCAATTTTTATTTCATGACGTGCTATTGTTAAATATTTATTATCATTTAAATTACTATTTTCCCCTACTTTAAAAAATGGTGGATTACAAACAATCAGCTGTGCTTTTGGTAACTCTTTGACAACATCTTTAATATCTCCATGAACGACTTCGATTTGGTCATTTAAATCATTCAACTCAACATTTCTTCTAGCAAGATCAACCGCTTCATCTTGAATTTCTATACCTATAATTTTTTTAGGTGTTCTTTTTGAAAGCAATAATGGAATAGCCGCATTATTTGTACCAAAATCAACAATATTTTTTACATCTTTATTGATTGTACAAAACTGTGATAATAAAACAGTATCCAAAGAAAAGTTAAACATATCTTTTCTTTGGATAATTTTCAAATCATTATGTGCTAATAAATAATTAATGACTTCTTGGTTTTCCATTTTTCTTTCCTGCATGATTATTTTTATCAAATTTAATTTCGTCTAAACCAACGAATACAATTCCATTATTTGTTTCAATTTTAACAAGATCATTAATAACATTTAATCCTGTTACTTTTACATCTTTATCTTGATATTTTACACGCGATCCTATTTTAGGAAAACGTTCTTTTTCTAAAGAATAAATTTCATCTTCATATTTTAAACAACACATTAATCTTCCACATGCACCTGATATTTTTTCTATATTAATTGCTAACATTTGATTTTTAGCCATATTAATAGAAACTCCATTAAATTCTCCTAAAAGAGTTGAACAACATAATGGTAAACCACATGTTCCAATTCCACCAATTACTTTTGCTTTATCTCTTGGACCAATTTGTCTTAACTCTATTCTACATTTGAAAACAACAGCTAATTCCTTTAATAGTTCCCTAAAATCAACACGATCATCGGAAGTATACATAAAAATAACTTTTGCTTTATCTAATGTATATTCACAATTAGTAAGTTGCATATTAACATCATATCTTGAAACAATTTCTTTACATGTTACTAATGCTTGTTTTGCATCCTTAACATTTTTTTGATAATTTTCTATATCTTTTTTTGTAGCTTTTCTAACTATCTTTTTTAATTCTGTATCTAAATTAAATTCTGATATATCTTTTAATTCCTGTGATATTTCTCCAAGTTCTAATCCTCTAGCAGTTTCTACAACTACTCGGTCATCTTTTTTTAATTTTAAATTTGTGGAAAAATAATAGATCTTACCAGCACTTTTAAATTTTACACTTGCAAGTTTAATTTCTTCCATATAAATTCCTTTCTATATTCTATACATCATACTATCCATAAGTAATGGAATATTAGCATTTGTATCTAATAAGTATGATGTTTCTAATAATAATTCAATTTTCTTTATTATATCACTGTTATCATATGTTAGTGAATTAAAAAATTCTACGTGATTACAAAAAACAGCTTTTTCATTTTGTTTCACGTGAAACATATCCTTAAGTGCAAGAATAATTAAATTAATAAATAATTTAATATTTTCCTTTTCTTTATGATCTTTAAGCATATGAATTTGTGTGTTTATGATAAGATTTTCTCTATATAAAAATAAATCCTCAACAAAATTAATTGCTTGTAACATAATATCATCAAAATTATCCTGATTTAAATTTTCTAAATCATCTTCATCTTTAATAATATAAGATAAGACACTTGCTTTTTCTTCTTCATATCCTTTAGTAATCAATTTTTCTTTAAGTACTTCTTTATTATCTGGTTTTAATTCTATAACCTGACATCTAGATATAATCGTTGGTAAAATACGATTGATATTTTTAGTTGTAAAAATTGCATAAATACCTTCTGTTGGTTCTTCTAATATTTTAAGTAAAGCATTCATAGCTTCTTTGGTTGTTTTTTCAACATTCTTTAAAATATAAACTTTTGCCTTACCTTCAAGAGAAGACTTTTTGAAAGTTTCTTGTATATTTTCAATGTGTTTCTTTTTAATACTTTCCTCTTCTCCATCAATTTCTATAATATCCGCATATTGATGGTTTAATACTTTTTGACAATCTATACATTGTTCACAAGCTAAGGTTTCATTACATATAAGTGACATTGTTAGAAACTGTAAAGGTTGATCAGTATTATTTCCAACAAGTAAGAATGCATGTGGTATTTTTTTTAAGTTAAATTCATTTTCAATAATTCTATAGAATAAAGGTTGATTTTCTTTTAAATAATCTTTGATCATAATATTTTCTTAATTTCCTTTAAGGCATCTTGTACAACATCTTCAACCTTTTGATCTGCATTGATTTTTACAATACGATCACTATATTGTTTACAAATTGTTAAATAACCTTCATAAACATTTTTATGAAAATCACTTTTTTCTAAATCTAATCGGTTTGTTTCTCTTTGATTAACTTCAATTCTTTCTAATCCTTTTTTATAATCAATATCAAAAAATAAAGTTTTATCTGGCATAACATCGTTTATCGCAAATAAATTCATATTATAAACTTCATCAATTCCTAGATTTCTAGCAACACCTTGATAAGCAAGTGAACTATCTACAAAACGATCACATAATACAATATACCCTTCTTTTAAAGCTGGTAATACTTTTTCTACAAGATGTTGTCTTCTTGCTGCTGCATATAATAAAGCTTCTGTACGTGCATCCATTTTTGTATTTTTCTTATCTAAAATAACATTTCTTATTTGTTCAGCAATATCAACCCCACCTGGTTCTCTTGTAAGTAAGACTTTATATCCTGATTCATTTAATATTTTTGCAAGTTCTTTAGAAACTGTTGTTTTTCCACTACCTTCTGGTCCTTCTAATGTAATAAACTTTCCTGTCATAATACTTCTCTCCTCTTTCTTCATTATTATAACTGATTTTTCTATTTAAACAAGAAAAGACCTCTTGCAAGGTCTTATATTTTCTTTCTTCCTTCTAAAGATTTTAATAATGTTAATTCATCTGCATAATCAATATTACTTCCTATTGGTAATCCATTAGCAATTCTACTTGTTTCTATTCCTTTTTTCGCTAATAACTTAGCTAGAAACAATGCTGTTGTTTCACCTTCTCTTGTAGGATTCGTTGCAATAATCACTTCTTTAACTCCATCAAGTCTTTCAAATAAAGAATTAATATTTAAATCATCTATCGTTTTACCATCAATCATAGAAATCGTCCCATGTAAAACATGATATAATCCATGATATTCTCTTACCTTTTCCATAGCAAAAACATCTTTAGGACTTTCTACAACACAAATAACTGATTGATCCCTTGTTTCATCTTTACAAATTTCACAAAGTTCACCTTCACAAATATGTCCACATTTTTTACAGTAATGGATATTATCTTGAAAATGAGATAACACATTTGCAAACTCTTGAACATATTCTTTATCCATTGATAAAACATGATAAGCTAATCTTTCTGCAGATTTACCACCTATTCCTGGTAGTCTTTTAAAACATTCAACTAAATCTGTAAATGACTTTGGATAATTCATAATACACTCCTATTCTTCAAATTCAACAATCTCATCACCAAACATATCAATCGCATATTGTTGAGCTTCTGTAAGTTCTACAACCGGTTCATGATATTCATCAATATGATGTAAAACAATTGGTTGTGGTTGTGGTAATTTTTTTTCTTTACTAAGTTGAATAAATTTTTGTCTCATATTTGGCCAATCTGCTTCCATTACTGCAATAAAATCATATTCTGATCCTAAAACTTCCTTTAAGAAATTTTTTAATGGATAATAATTTTCTGTATAGTTAATACTATTCACTTCTGGTTGATATTTCAATGTCAAAATAAAACCTTTTTCACCAGCAGCTACAGGTTTAGCATCACATAGCATATTTGCATATTTAGCAGTATTAAGATTATAACAATATCTTCTAATAACTGGCCATTTATCTTGAATATCATTTAAAACTGTTCTTTTCGCCTGTACTAAAATATTTAAAATGTCATTAAAGTCTACTTCTATTTGAGCTGTTATTTTTACTTCTTTTACCTCTTCTTTAGCTTCTTCCACAGGAGTTTCTACTTGTTCAACTTTTGGTTCTTTCTTTTCTTCTACCTTTTCTTGTAAATCTTCTTGAGGTTCAATTACTGGTTCTTGTATCTTTTCTACTGGTTTTTCAATCACTTCTTCTTGTTGAACTTCAACCAATGTTTCATGTGAAACATTTTTAATAACTTTTGGTTCTTCTACAACAACTTCTTTATGTTCATTTTCAATTTGATTACATATCTTTAATAAAGCTAATTCAAAATATGTTGATGAATCTACAGCCTGTCCATAATGACTACTTGCATCCATAAAAATATCAATCATTTGAAATGCTTCTTCTACTAATATATAAGGAACAATTTGTTGGATATCGTTTTTATGCAAAACAAATAATAAAGATAAATCTTGCGTGTTTTTAAAAATAATAACATCTTTTAAAACATCTATTAAATCTTGTGTCAATCTCTTTAAATCAATACTTAAAGACATCATATGATCTAATGTTTTTAAAACATTCTTCATATCCTTTGTCAGTAATAATTTAATTAAACGTATTTTTTCATCATTTGCTAATAAACCATAAACTTTATTAATATTTTCTACTGTTAAATGTCTATCATACGCTAAACATTGTTCTAAAATACTTAAAGCATCCCTCATTCCCCCATCAGCCAACTTAGAAATAATTTCAAGAGATTCTTCATCATACTCTACATTTTCTTCTTTTAATACATATTCCAAACGACTAATAATATCATGTTCATCCACACGTTTGAAATCAAATCTTTGACAACGTGAAATAATAGTTGGCAAAATTTTATGTGGTTCTGTTGTTGCTAGAATAAATACGATATGTGCTGGTGGTTCTTCTAATGTTTTTAATAAAGCATTGAATGCTTCAGGTGTCATCATATGAACTTCATCAATAATATAAACTTTATATTTAGCATTAATAGGGGCATATTTTACTTTATCTATCAAATCTCTAACTTCATTGACTCCATTATTACTTGCCGCATCAATTTCAATAACATCAGGATGATCCCCTTGAGTAATTGCTTTACAGTTAGGACATTCATTACATGGAGGATGATCTCCTGTACAGTTAATAGCTTTAGCTAATATTTTAGCAATCGTTGTTTTCCCTGTTCCACGTGGTCCAGCAAATAAATAAGCATGCGCTATTCTATTTTCTTTAATTGCATTTTTTAATGTAATTGTAACATGACTTTGTCCAGCGACATCTTCAAATGTTTGCGGACGATAAGTACGATATAAGGCTTTATATGACATATTCTCAACTCCTATCTCCTACATTATACACGAAAAAAAGATATGAGTAATCATATCTTTTGACGTTTCTTTTTAAAATAGTCTTTTATTAACTTTGAACATTTATCTTTTAAAATATCTGATTGAATCATGGGAATATAATTAAGTTTAGGATCTGGTAAATGAATCAATTTATCTAAAGACATCCATCTTGTATCACTTGCACCATAAACAACTCTTTGAATATGACTTTGAATAATAGCTCCCGAACACATTAAACAAGGTTCTAAAGTTGTATAAAGTGTACATTCATCTAAGCGCCATCTTCCTATTTTTTTACAAGCTTCTTCAATAGCTAACATTTCTGCATGACCATAAGTTTGATTTAAATACTCTCTTTGATTATATGCACGGGCAATAATTTGATCATCTTTTACAATGATACATCCAATTGGCACATCATCATGTTTTAATGCTTTTAAAGCTTCTTGATAAGCTATTTCCATATATTCTTCATCATTCATCTTTTTTTCCTCTAAAAATAAAGACCATCACACATAGACGGTACTTCTTAATGCTGCTACCTTCCGGTCCTGACATGGTTCGAAGCCGCCTATTGTAATGGCAAATATGATTATAACGTATTTTAGATTTTTAATCAATATATAAATTCATTAAAAGTGCATCATAATACTTTTGGTTGACATTAAACATTTGAGGATATCTCCCTATTTCTTGAAAATTAAACTTTTTATAAAGATTAATAGCTGATAAATTATCCTCTTTCACTTCCAAATCAAGAACTTTTAAAGATGTTTCTTTGATCATTTCTAAAGCTTCTTCCATCATCATTGAAGCAATCCCCATATTCCAATATTCTTTTTTAACAGTGATTGCAAAATGACCAATATGTTTTAATCTTTCTTTTTGTTCACCTTGAATAGATAATAAAGAAACAAGTTCATCATCAATAAAACCACATAAAAGTAAGCTATTTTCTTGACCAATAAAATCTTGAATAACTTCCATTTCTTCAAATTCATTTAAATAACATTCATTTAAACCATAAGTTAAGTTATCACTTTCTCCCCCAACCTGATTTAAATAATCAATAATCATTGAAGCATCCTCAATTTCTGCTTCACTTATAAATAATTCCATCTTTCTTTTACCTTTCTATAAAAAAGAGTCACCGAAGTGACTATTTTTTAGGAATAATAATATCTTTACCACCCATATAAGGACGTAATGCTTCAGGAATATTAATAGATCCATCTTCATTATAGTTATTTTCAATAAAAGCAATAACTGCTCTTGTTGAAGCTAAAACTGTATTATTTAAAGTAGAAACATAATAATTTCCATTTTCACCTTTAGCACGAATACCTAAACGTCTAGCCTGTGCATCTCCTAATGTTGAACAAGAACCAACTTCAAAATATTTTTGTTGTCTTGGTGACCAAGCTTCAACATCACATGATTTAACTTTTAAATCAGCTAAATCTCCAGAACAACATTCTAATGTTCTTACTGGAATATCTAAACTTCTAAATAATTCAACTGTATATGACCACATTTTGTCATACCATTCCATAGCTTCCTCTGGTTTACATAAAACAACCATTTCTTGTTTTTCAAATTGATGAACACGATAAATACCACGTTCTTCAATACCATGTGCACCTACTTCTTTTCTAAAACATGGTGAATAAGAAGTCATTGTAATTGGTAATTCTTCTTCTTTAACGATTTGATCTTTAAATTTACCAATCATACTATGTTCAGAAGTTCCAATTAAGTATAAATCTTCACCTTCAATTTTATACATCATGGCATCCATTTCATCAAATGACATAACACCTGTAACAACATCACTACGAATCATGAATGGTGGAATACAATAAGTAAATCCTTTATCAATCATGAAATCTCTAGCGTATGAAAGCATTGCTGATGATAAACGAGCGATATCTCCCATTAAATAATAGAAACCATTTCCACTTGTTCTACCTGAAGCTTCTTTATCTAAACCATTAAAACGAGCAATGATATCAGCATGGTATGGAATTTCATACTCAGGTACAACTGGATCTCCGTATTTTTGAATTTCTACGTTTTCTGAATCATCTTTTCCAATAGGTACTGAATCATGAATGATATTTGGTATTTTCATCATGATTTCTTTTAATTCTTTACCATATTCTTCTTCTTTAACTTCTAAATCTTTTAATTCTTCTGCCATAGAAGTTACTTTTGCTTTAATTTCTTCAGCTTCATCTCTTTTGCCTTCTCTCATTAAAGCACCAATTTCTTTAGAATATTTATTTCTTAAACTTCTAATTTCACTTGCTCTTGTGACAACTTCACGATAATCTTTATCTAATTTATAAGCTTCATCTACTAATCCAACTTTTTCATCTTGAAATTTTTTCTTCATATTTTCTTTGACTAAAGTAGGATTTTCTCTAATTAAATTAATATCAATCATTTTCTTTCCCCTTATATTATTAATAACTGCCTTGATTATACATCAAGGCTATTTTCTTTGCAATTCTCTTTTAATCCAAGCCATAATCACTTGAACAATCATCTCTTGTTGACTGTCATTTAACTGTGTATGTGGCTTAATATGATACCACTTATATAAACACCCTCGACAACATGAAGCCGTGGCATGTTGAGCAATAAACACAGGATGATTTTTCATCGGTGTTTGCTTTCCATCATTTAAAATTACAGCCGGTGCTATTCTTTTAGAAATAAAATCTCTGGCGTGTTGTTCTATAACATCTAATCCTTTTTCATTACAATAATCTTTATACTTTTTAGCAAGATGAAAAGAACTTCTAAACTTTGAATGATCTAAACGATTAAACAATCTTTTTAATTCTTCCCCATTCATTTCTAAAAGAGTCAGATTACTCTGACTCTTCTTCACCTTCTTCTACAACTTCTTCTTCATTTTTAGCAACAACTTCAACAGAAGAAACTTTACTATCATGCACTTTAATAAGTCTTACACCTTGAGTAGCACGACCTGCTGTTTTAACTTGTTCCATAGGTAAACGAATCACAATACCATCATCAGTAATAATTAATAAATCTTCATTACCTTCTACTGCTCTAATAGCCACAATTTGTCCATTACGTTCAGTAACATTAATTGTCTTAACACCTTTTCCACCACGATTAGAAACACGATATTCGTCAATTGGTGACATCTTACCATAACCTTTTTCCGTAACAACCATAATTAATTGCCCTTCACGGTTTGTTGTCATACCAATAACTTTAGAACCATCAACATTAATACCTCTTACACCACTTGCACTTCTTCCCATTGGTCTAACATGACCTTCAGAGAATCTTACAAGTTTACCATTACTAGCAGCAATTAAGATTTCATCATCCCCTTTAGTTAATTTAACACCAACTAAAGCATCATCTTCTTTTAACTTAATCGCAATCTTACCAGTTTGTCTAATGTTTTCAAATTCAGAAATATCAACACGTTTAACTAAACCTTGTTCAGTAGCAAAGAATAAATACCATTGATTATCTTCTTCAATCATCTTCTTATTAATATTAATTAATGACTTAACGCTTTCATCTTTATCAAGATTTAAAATATTAACAATTGGTAATCCCTTAGCCGTTCTACCAAATTCAGGAATATTATATCCTTTCAAACGGTATACCTTTCCTTTATTAGTAAAGATCAATAAATCATCATGAGTAGACATATGAATAAGTGAACTAATCACATCATCTTGTGTTGTTGACATACCTTTAACACCACGTCCACCTCTGTTTTGAGATTTATAAGTATCTACTGGCATACGTTTTACATAACCATTATTAGTAAGTGAAATAATAACATCTTCTACTGGAATTAAATCTTCATCTTCAATATCAAATGTACCTTGAATAATTTCAGTACGACGTTTATCACCATATTTTTCTTTCATTTCTAATAATTCATTTCTAATGATTTCTAAGATACGTTCTTCATTAGCAAGAATATCTTTTAAATCAGCAATTGTAATTAATAAATTATTTAATTCTTCTTCAATCTTTTCTCTTTCCAAACCAGCTAAACGTTGTAATTGCATTTCTCTTACAGCTTTAGCTTGTTTATCAGACATTCCAAATTCATCCATTAATCTTTGTTGAATGATTTCAGTTGTTCTACTTGTACGAATTAATTGAATAATTTCATCGATATGATCTAAGGCTTTCTTTAAACCTTCTAAAATATGTGCTCTTGCTTCTGCTTTATTTAATTCAAATTGTGTTCTACGACGAATAACTTCTTCTTGATGTTGTAAATAATATTGAATTAATTCTTTAAGTGTTAAAGTTTTAGGTTCATTATTAACTAAAGCAATATTATTGACACCAAATGTTGTTTGTAAAGAAGTTAATTTATATAATTGATTTAAAATAACTTCTGCTTGAACATCTCTCTTTAATTCAATGACAATTCGAATTCCTTCACGGTTTGATTCATCACGAACATCACTAATACCTTCAACAACTTTATCACGTGCTAAATGCGCAATCTTTTCGACTAATCTTGCTTTATTTACTTGATAAGGAATTTCATAAGCAACGATTCTTTGTCTTCCCTTATGTTCTTCAATTTCTGTTTTTGCACGCATAACGATTAAACCATTACCTGTTTCATAGGCTTTTTTAATCGCACTCTTTCCTAAAATATATCCTCCTGTAGGAAAATCAGGTCCTTGAATATAATTTTCCATTAATTCTAAAACAGTAATATCAGGATTTTTACTTACCGCAATAACGGCATCAATCACTTCACCAATATTATGAGGTGGCATATTTGTAGCCATCCCAACAGCGATTCCTGTTGTCCCATTGACCAATAAGTTAGGAATACGACAAGGTAATACCGATGGTTCTCTTTCTTCACCATCATAGTTTGGAATAAAATCAATCGTATCTTTATTGATATCTCTCATTAATTCCATTGAAATTTTAGACATTCTCGCTTCAGTATAACGCATAGCGGCAGCGCCGTCACCGTCAATTGAACCAAAGTTTCCATGACCATCTACAAGCATATAACGATATGAGAAATCTTGTGCCATTCTCACTAATGCTTCATAAATTGAAGAATCTCCATGAGGGTGATATTTCCCCATAACTTCCCCAACGATACGCGCAGATTTCTTATACGCTTTATCACTATAACAACCAAGTTCATTCATACCATAAACAATACGTCTTTGAACTGGTTTCATTCCATCTCTTACATCAGGTAATGCACGTGCTACGATAACTGACATGGCATAATTCATGAAAGAAGTTTTCATTTCTGATGTTAATTGAATTTTTCTAATTCCTTTTTCTTGATTATCCATTTTCTACTCCTTCTAAATATCTAAATCAGTTACATATTTTGCATTTTCTTGAATAAATTCTCTACGAGGTTCAACTTTTTCACCCATTAACACATCAAAAATCATATCTGCTTCCATCGCTTCATCTAATTCAATACGATTTAAAATACGGTGTTCAGGATCCATTGTTGTTTCCCATAATTGATCCGCATTCATTTCTCCTAACCCTTTATATCTTTGGATAGAATATTTTGCACCTTCACCTAACTTTGTTCTTAAATCATCTAATTCTTCATCACTATATAAATAATGTTCTTCTTTTCCATGTTTTAATAAATAAAGTGGAGGTTGAGCCGCATAAACAAAGCCACCTTCAATTAAAGGTTTTAAATAACGATATAAGAAAGTTAACATTAAAATACGAATATGTCCTCCATCGACATCAGCGTCGGTCATAATAACGATTTTATGATAACGTAATTTATTAATATCAAAATCTTCACCAATTCCTGTACCAAAAGCAGTAATCATACTACGAATCGTATCACTTGATAAAACACGATCTAATCGCGCTTTTTCAACATTTAAGATTTTACCACGAAGCGGTAAGATAGCTTGAATACGACGATCTCTACCCATCTTAGCACTACCTCCGGCAGAATCCCCTTCGACAATGAAGATTTCACATTCACTAGCATCTCTTGATGAGCAGTCAGCTAATTTCCCAGGCAATGATGTAATTTCCATTCCTGTTTTTCTTCTTGTCATTTCACGTGCTTTTTTCGCAGCTAAACGTGCATGAGAAGCAACGATTGCTTTTTCAACAATAATTTTGGCAGTATCAGGATTTTCTAATAAAAATTGATCCAATGATTTAGAAATAATATTTGAAGCAATCTTTCTTACTTCTGCATTTCCTAATTTTGTTTTTGTTTGTCCTTCATATTGAGGATCAGGATGTTTAACAGAAATAATCGCTGTTAAACCTTCACGACAATCTTCTCCTGATAAAGCATCATCTTTTTCTTTTAAGAAGTTTCCTTTTCTTGCATAGTTATTAATAACCCTTGTAAGAGCTAAACGGAAACCTTCTTCATGTGTTCCTCCTTCATGTGTATTAATATTATTACAGAAAGAGTAAATATTTTCTTGATAACCATCATTATATTGCATTGAAACTTCAATCTTAATATCATTTTGCATATCTTCTACATAAATGATTTCATCATGAATTGGTGTTTTATTTTTGTTGATATAAGCAACATATTCCTTAATACCACCTTCATACATATAATCATGTTCACGATTTTGTCCATCTCTTAAATCAGTTAAACTAATTCTTAATCCCTTATTTAAGAAAGCAAGTTCTCTAATTCTTTGTCTTAAAACTTCATAATCATAAGTTGTTGTTTCTTTAAAGATTTCAGCATCTGCTTTAAAAGTAACCTTTGTTCCTTGCTTATCAGTAGGTCCTAATTCTTTTAATGGTGCAACTGGTGTCCCACCATTTTCAAATCTTTGATAGTATTCTTTTCCATCACGATAAACATTGACTTCTAGCCATGAAGATAAGGCATTAACAACAGAAGCACCTACACCATGCAATCCACCGGAAACTTTGTAGCCTCCGCCACCAAATTTACCACCAGCATGTAAAACAGTAAAAATTGTTTCAACTGTTGATTTACCTGTCTTAGCGTGTTTTCCAGTTGGCATTCCACGACCATCATCAATAACTTCAACTACATCGTCATCTTTCAAAATTACTTTAATATGACTTGCATACCCTGCTAAAGCTTCATCGATTGAGTTATCAACAATTTCCCAAACCAAATGATGTAACCCTCTAGATGATGTTGTACCAATATACATACCTGGTCTTTTTCTAACAGCTTCTAATCCTTCTAATACTTGGATATCTGACTCATCATAGCTATGTTGTACTTTATTTTCTTCTGCCATCATTTTTCCTCCCTATGATTAATATTAATTTTCTTAGCTTCTTTAATAACATGATGTTCTATTCCATCTATTGATGTTGTTGTAATAAACGTTTGAATACGATTATTTAAAATATCTAAAAGTTTTGTTTTTCTTTGATCATCTAATTCTGATAAAACATCATCTAATAAAAGAATAGGATATTCTCCAATTTCTTCTTTTATTAATTCTATTAAAGCTATTTTCATACTTAAAACGATTGTTCTTTGTTGACCTTGAGAAGCAAACTGATGTGCACTCTTATTATCAATAAAGATCTTCATATCTTCCTTATGAATTCCATAATAAGTACTTAAATATCTTAAATCTCTTTCAAATCCTTTTTGATAAAGTTTTAAAATATCTTCTTTATTAACATTTTTAATAAAACATTCATACTGCAATTCAACGATCTCATGACAATTTGCAATATTTAAATAAATATCTTTTACTTTTAAAGATAAACGTTCGATAAAATTATTTCTTTTTTCAATAATCTTAATTTGAACTTCAGCTAATTGCTCATCTAAAGTTTCTAGATATTCATCATATTTACCTCTTCTTTGATTCAATAATTTAAGATACTGATTTCTTTCCTTTAATAATCGATTATACTTAGTAAGATAAAAAACATAAATTGGTGAGATTTTAGATAACTCCAAATCTAAAAACTTTCTTCTAATACTCGGAGAACCTTTAACCAATGATAAATCATCTGGTACAAAAACAACCGCATTTAAATAACCTACATAATCTGAAATCTTTAAAATATCTTTTCCATCTATTTTTGCTTTTTTGGATTCCTTAGATAAAATAAGTTCTAATTGATGCATTCTTTCATTAGAAAAAACATTTCCTTTTACTTTTGCAAAGTCATGATCAAATTGAATCATTTGATCATTGATATGTGTTCTAAAAGATTTACAGACAGATAATAAATAGATTGCTTCGATAATATTCGTTTTCCCTTGAGCATTCCCACCAATTAAAATATTAATTCCTTGATCAAACTCAATAAAAAAATGATTATAATTTCTAAAATCAGTCAGTTCTAAATTATTGATGCGCATTTATACAATAAAAATTTCCTTCAAATTCAACTTGGTCACCATCATGAAGCTTTTTTCCTCTTCTAAGTTCCACTTCACCATTGACCTTTACTTGACCATCTTTAATAATCATTTTTGCTTCAATCCCACTAGATACAAGATTAACAAATTTTAAAAATTGATCTAATTTAATATATTCATCTTTAATTGGTATTTCTTTCATACTTAACCTTCTTTTCTCTATAATTGTACTAAGTTAGTATATCATAAAAATCATAAAAATTCAAAATATTGCGCTATATTCGCTATTTTTATTTACGAATAGAAAAATACTTTTTTGATAAAAAAGCTCTTAAAATAAAAATTACTCCCCAAATAAACAATTAAAAGGAAAATTTACAAAAAAAAGAAGCTTTCGCTTCTTAATATGTTCTAACTGGTAAAACAAGTTGTAATAATTCATCAGAATCAAAATCTTTAACGATGAATGGTTTCATTTCTCCAGTGAATAATATTTTTATTTTATCACCACTAAATGATTTAATAGCATCACTTGCATATTTACAACTAAATGAAATAGTAAGTGGTTCTCCTTTATAGAAAGAAGAAGCTAAATTTTCTTCTACTGAACCAATTTCTTGTTGATATGAAGATAAAATAACTTGTTCATTAGACATATCTAATTTCACAATATTATTTTGTTCATTTAATAATAATGAAACACGGTCAATCGCATTTAATAAATCAGCTCTATTAATATCTAATTCATAATCAAATTCTAAAGGAATCAATCGAGCTGTATCAGGATAAGATCCATCAATTAAACGTGTTTGAATAATATTTTTATCAAACACAAATAATACTTTACGTTCAGATACATATAATTCAATAAGTTCATCTTTTTCAATAATCTTACTAATTTCATCTAAACTTAATTTAGGAATCGTAATATTAAAAGTCACATCTTCATCAATAGAAATAATCTTTTTAGCTAAACGATAACTATCAGTAGCAACAACTTCTAAAACATGATCATGCGCTTTAAAATTGATACCAGTTAAAATAGGTCTTGTTTCTTTATCACTAGCAGCAAACTTTGTTTCTCCAATAATATCTTTTAATACAAGAGCATTCATCATAAAATGAGTTCCTGTTTTACTTAAATCAATACGTGGATATTCAATAGCATCAGTACCATTTAAGCTGTATTCAATTTGACTTCCTTTAATACGAGTAAGTAAACCATCAATAATTTCAATTTCAATATCGTCACTATTGATCTTTCTTACAATATCAAAGATATAACGACTATTTAAAACAACTGCTCCTTCTTTAAGGATTACTAAATCATCATCTTCATCAATAATTGTTTGAATAGTGATATCACTATCACTTCCTGTTAAGATAAGTTGATGAGCTTGTAAATCAAATTTAATCCCTGTTAAAACAGGTAAAGGACTACGAACAGATACAGCTCTTGTTGCTTTAGCAAGTGCGTTTAATAATTTGATTCTTTTAATTCTAAAATGCATATTTGCCTCCTGTTATTTATATATTTAAAAATAAATCATTATTACTATTAGCATGTGAACAATGTGCATAAATGTAAAATGTGTTGATTTTATCAATGTTTTTTATATGAATATCAATGTGCACATATTGTTGATATTAGTCACTACATTGTGCCTAACTTTTGTTTAAGCTTATCTACAGCGAGTTTATAATCTGGATCTTTTTTGATTTTTGTTTCTACTCTTTTACAAGCTTTCATAACTGTAGAATGGTCTCGATTGGAAAAAGTTGTTCCAATTTCACTAAAAGTAATATCCAAAAGTTCCCTCATTAAATACATACATATTTCACGAGGTGTTACCAAGTTTCTCGTTCTATTTTTAGAAATAATTTGACTAATGGTTAAATAATAGAATTCAGCAGTTGTTTTTAAAATGAATTCTTTTGTTAGTGGTTCTTGTGCTTTTTTTATAGTTTTTTGATCTTTAAAGACTTCAGATGCAAAATTCATATCTATGTAATTAGTTGATTCCATGATACTACAGAAGAATAGTCGTTTTAATTGACCTTCTAAAGAACGAATATCATTACAATAATTCATAACCATGAAGTCTAAAACATCATCTGTAATAACTAAATCTGTATTACCTAGATTTTCTATTTTCTTCTCTAAAATTGCCTTTGCTGTTTCAAATTCAGGTGGATCTATTCCAAAAGATAGACCTGATTTAAAACGACTAATTAAACGTTCTTCAATTCCTTGAAGTTCATCAGGCATTTTATCACTTGTAATAACAATTTGATGATTGTTATTAATGATTTCATTAAATATATGGAAGAACATCTCACTACTTTTTTCTTTTCCAAATAAAAATTGAATATCATCAATTAATAAAATATCAAGATTTCTATAATAACTATAAATCTCATCTGTTGTATTTGTTTTTATAGAATTAATAATTTCATCCACAAAATCCTTAGAAGTAATATATCTTACTAATAAATTAGGATTTGTTTCTTTTGCTTTATTTCCAATAGCATTTAATAAATGTGTTTTTCCAAGCCCTGGATGACTATATAAAAATAAAGGATTAAAGTTCATACCAGGTTTAGTTGATACAAGTAAAGCAGCATTTTGTGCCATACGGTTTGAATTTCCTACGATAAAATTAGCAAATGTCATATCAGGATGAAGATGACTATCGATTTTAGGAACCTTTTTTTGTTTAGATTTTTTATATTCTTCTACTTCTAATACTTTGATTTTTATTGGTTTAGAAAAAGAATTAGAAAGAATAGATTCTATTTCTGCTCGTTTTTCTAAAATAGCATCAATATTCCATTTTAATTCAGTGGTGATAATAACTTGATTATCTTCAATTTCTTCTAGAGTTGCAGGTTTAAATAGTGAGTCCAAGATGATCTTATCATCAACTATTTTATTTTTTTCTAAAGTTTCTACACAAGATGACCAGATTTTGTTTAAATCTTGCACAATTTTCAACTCCCTTTCGACTCAATTATATAAAAGATGTGAACTCTTTTAAAGGAAAAATACTGTCTGCACAATAGCTTCACAATTTTATTCACAAAAAAAGTGTGAAATATCAATCATTTAGAGTACTTATTCACATTATTCACAACTTCATTTTTCGCTATGAATTTTATTAAATGTGAACTTAGTGCATATTGTATAGAATAAAAAACAATGTGCACATAGGTGTTCACAATAAAAAATACGCTGATATCAGCGCATTTTTTACTAATTCACACATATGAATAACTCAGTTCACCACGTGAATAAGCATGTGCAAAACTTGTCGAAATATAAAATTTAACAAAAAATGAATATTCACAATGTGAATTTTAAGAAAAAATCCGATTTTTCCTTGAAAAATAGATGAAATGTAAAATAAAGGTTAAGATGAAATAATATTCACTTTAGGGTGTGAATATCTAAAATAAAGAGTTTATTCACATTAGATTAGTGACTATTTTGAGTATATTGTATAAATATTGATACAAAAGTACGTAAATACTTAGAAGTGCACACTTGATTTTAGGGGAAAAACAAGGATTTATAAGGAGTTGGAGGAAAATGTGAATAAGTTTTTTATGAGTTTTAAAGAAATTCACATGTTGTCGTACGTACTTGATTGAAAAATGTTCACAAATAATGTGCATTTAATAAGAGTTATGCTTAGTGATGTTACTTTTTTTGATAAAAGTAATTATTTTTATACAATTTTCTATCTATTTCGATATATCACAAGATGTGAATAATAAATTTAAATTCACAATAAAGAGAATTTTTCTAAATTAAAAAAGTTCACAAAAAAATGTGCAAATAATCATTAGATATTGTTATTCTTATTATTTGTCATCATTAAAAATAATGAATTTAAGAGTAGAAATATAGAATTTAGAATTGACTTGTCACAATAATTCCTATAAGATATAGGAGCATATGTTATTTGTATAAAAAGATAAAAATTTTGGAGGTGTAAAATATGAAAAGAACATATCAACCAAATAAAAGAAAAAGAGCAAAAACTCATGGTTTTAGAGCTAGAATGGCAACTGTTGGAGGAAGAAAAGTAATCGCACGTCGCCGTAAAAGAGGAAGAAAAGTATTAACTGCTTAATGTAAAATCCACTTTTTCGGTGGATTTTTTTCTAAAATTTTATGAAAAAAGAATTTAGAGTAAAAAGAAATGAAGATTTTAGCAAGATTATTGCTAGAAAAAAGAGTTTTGCGAATTCTTGTTTTATTATTTATAAAGATGAAAATCAAATTGGGCATGGACGTGTTGGTATTTCAGTAAGCAAAAAATTAGGAAACGCTGTTACTAGAAATAAAATAAAAAGACAGTTACGTATGATGATTCAAGAATGTTTTCATTTTGATGAAGAAGTTGACTATATTGTAATTGTAAGAAAAAATTTCTTAAATCATACATATATAGAAAATAAAAAAGAATTAGAGTACTTGTATAAAAAAGTGAAGAGAAAGGAGATCAGCAAATGATCTTAGATAACAAAACTAAAAAATATTTTAAAATTATTTGTTTAGTTTTATTTGTTGTAGCCTTAACTGGATGTACAGCAAACTTAGATTCAAGTGGTAAATTAATTGCGAAAAGAGCAATTAACTTAAATACACCTTGGACTATGAAATCAGGGATTTTTGATTTCTTATTAGTTATCCCTATTTCAAAGAGTATTATTTATTTAGGAGATGTTTTATTAAATAATATTGCTTTAGGTGTTATCTTAATTACTATTTTAATTAATATCATTATTTTACCAATTATGATTAAATCAACTGTTTCTCAACAAAAGATGCAATTGATTCAACCAGAAATGGAAAGAATTCAAAATAAGTATAAAGGAAGAAAAGATCAAACTTCTCAAATGAGAATGTCTGCTGAAATTCAAGCTTTATATAAGAAAAATGATATTAGTATGTTGGCTTCGTTTACAACATTCTTAACATTACCTATTATGTTTGCAATGTGGCAAGCGGTTCAACGTATTGAAATTTTATATCAAACAAATATGTTTGGAATCAACTTAGGTGCTAAACCTATTGATCACGTATTTAAGTTTGAAATAGCTTATATTGTATTACTTGCCATTGTTGCTTTAACTCAATATTTTGCGATGAAAATCAATACAATCATGTCAAGAAGAAATCCAAAATATAGAGAAACATCACAAATGCAATCAATGAACATGATGAATAACTTCATGACATTATTTATCATTTACTTTGCAGCAGTTATGCCTGCAGCAATGTCACTTTATTGGATGACAACAAACATTATTACAATTGTTAGAACATGGTATATTTATATTTACCATGTTGAAAAAGCACAAAAAGAAGTTGATCAAGCAAATACAAATTATTTAACAAAAAGACAAAATAAAAAATAAATAGAGGTATTTATATGAAAACTTATACTGGAAAAACAGTAGATGATGCTGTGAGTAAAGCATGCCTTGATTTAGGTGTAACAATTGATCAATTAAATTATGAAGTTACTTTAGAAACTAAAGGTTTATTTAGTAAAAAAGCTGAAATTGCTTGTTGGACAGTAGAAATGGTTCAAGAATATATTGAAAATCTTATAAGAAAAATCTTAACAGATATGCAATTTGAAGTAGAAACTGTTTCTTATGTTCAAGATGGTAGAATTTATTGCAATATTAATACAAGCAATAACTCTATTTTAATTGGAAAAGCTGGTGTTATTTTAAGAGCGATTAACTTAATTGTTAAAAATGCTGTGAGTACAACATTTAAAAAACGTTTAGAAGTAAGCGTTGATATCAATGGTTATAAAGAAGAACGTTATAAAAAAGTTGCAAGTATGGCAAGACGTTTTGGTAAAACAGTTTTAAGAACAAAAGCTGATTTAAAATTAGATCCAATGCCTGCAGATGAAAGAAAAGTGATGCATCAAGAGATTGCAAAGATGGATCATTTAAAAACTGAATCTAAAGGTGAAGGAAAAAATAGATATATGACAATCTCATATGTAGATTAAGCCGCTTATGCGGTTTTTTCTTTAGGGAGGAAAGATGGAAAATTTAATTTTTAGTTTAAATGCGACCGTGCCTGTTTTTGCGATGATCATATTAGGAATGTTTTTTAAGAAGATAGGAATTATTGATGATGTTTTTTCATCAAAGATGAATAAGTTTGTATTTTTAATTCCTTTACCTGTATTGTTATTTAAAGATCTAGCTACTTTAGATTTTAATACAATATGGGATACAAAATTTGTTTTATTTTGTTTTTTTATTACAATTTTAAGTATTTTAATTGTGACTCTTTTATCTTTTTTATTAAAGAATAAAAGAAATCAGGGAGAATTTATTCAAGCAAGTTATCGTAGTTCTGCTGCATTACTTGGTATTGCTTTGATTCAAAATGTTTATGGGAAGGCTACAATGGCCCCTTTAATGATTATAGGAAGTGTTCCTTTATATAATATTATGGCTGTTATTGTTTTATCATTCTTTTCACCAGAGAGAAAAGAAATTAATAAGGAAGTGTGGATAAAGACATTTAAAGGGATTATAACTAATCCTATACTTATAGGAATTGTTGTAGGGTTACTTTGGTCTTTACTTCATTTCCCAATGCCTACAATGTTAGATAAAACAGTAACTTCTATTGGTAATGTTGCGACACCATTAGGACTTATGGCTATGGGAGCTACTTTTGATTATAAAAAAGCATTAGGTGATTTAAAACCAGCTATAGGGGCCTCAGGAATTAAATTATTTGGCTTCTGTGCTTTATTTTTACCATTAGCTATCTATTTTGGCTTTAGAAAAGAACAACTCATAGCAATCCTTGTCATGCTTGGATCAGCTACAACAGTTTCATGTTATGTTATGGCTAAAAATATGGGACATACAGGAGTACTAACAAGTAGTGTTGTTATGTTAACAACAATAATGAGTGGTTTTTCTATTACAATGTGGCTTTATATTTTAAAAACATTACAATATCTATAAAAAAATGAGTGAATTTTTTTCACTCATTTTTACTGTTGTGTGGTAGGTTCAGCTGGAATTGTTGTTTCCGGTGTAGCTGGAGTTGCTTCAGGTTGTGCTTCAGGAGCTTGTTCAACTTTCATTGTACCCACAGCAATAATTGCTTCATGACCTTTATAATAACTATTGGCTTCTTTTTTCTTTGAAAGTAATTTACCATCTTTATCATAAACTAAACGATAAGAAACAGCTTTTCCACCATTTGATCCAGCTTGTTTAGTTACTTGTTGTCCTTCAGGAATAGTTGCATCATTTTCATATTTAGTATTATAAGCAACATCCCCTGTTCTTTCACTTGTAAACTTCACATAACTTCCATCAACATCAGTTCCAATAATTTTACATGTTAACTTACCACCAGCATAACTTGCTTCTATTTTAATTGGATAATCTCTATTATTTTTAAACTTAAAATCAGGACCACCCCAAGAAACAGTGGCATCTCTACCAATAGGCACATAACTAGAAATATAAGTATGATTTGTTCTTTCAGTTACTTCTAAATTAGCTAAAACAACAGCATTGTATAATGTTGAAGAAGTTTGACAAACGCCACCCCCAACTTCTTGAACAGTTTCGCCATTTAAATAAGCTCCTGCTTCACCAAAACCATTTTCTTTTGTTCTTTTTCCTACTGTTTTATTGTAAGAAAATTCTTCACCAGGAAGTAAAATCACATTACACTTTTCACCAGCAAGTCTGACATTATTTCTTCTTACAGAAGAACCACTTACTGATGTTGTATATTCACCTAAAACATCTTTAAATAAATTCTTTTCTAAATCTTCTTTAGTAATACTTGGAACAATAGCTTTTGCTTTAACTTCAAATTCTTTTCCTTCTTTAGCTTTATTAAAAGCACTAATTGAATCATCTAAATCATATTTAGCACCATATTGTTCAGCTACAATTTTATAATCATTATTTTTATCTAAAGTCGCATTTTTACCTTCCTTAGATAAAGTCTTATAAATTGTTTTCATTACACTTTCATCTTCTGAAACAGATGAAGGTTTAATCTTTAAAGTTTTATTAAAATCATATTCATTTAAAGCAGTTTGAATTGTGTTATAAACATCTTTTTGTTTAACTGCTTCACCACTTTTACCTTTAGTAAAGATAACTTTTGTTTTTTCAACTTTATAAGTAGTAGGTACTAAAGTTGAATAATCTAAAATACCTGATTTTTTGATATCTTTATTAAGTTGTTTTTGATCTTTAATATCTATAGAAATATTTTCATTATGTTTTAATAAATAATGATAACCTTTAGTAAAGAAATTATTATATTTCTTTTGAATATCATTAACTTGATCTTTAATGTTAACTTTAACATTATCTTTCATATCAATTTGATATTTTTGACCATTCATTTCAAGATTTAATAATAATTGATCTTGATCTTTTTGATACTTATTTTCAAGTTTAGAAATGACCTCTTCTTTAGACATATTATTAACCTTTATGCCATTAATTGTCATATTCTTAATAAACCCTTTACCTGATGCTAGAAAACATAAAATGATATAAATAACCAATATCACTCCTATAACAGCACCTCCGATTATAGGAACTTTTTTATTCAGCTTTTTCATTTTTTCACCCCTATTTGTAAATAATAATATATGATAAAAATATAGAAATCAATCGAAAAAAATCATATATCAAAAATAAAAAATATTTGTTATAATGAGGGAGTTATTTATTGATAAAATCAACAAATTAAGATAGTATCAAGAAGAAAGGTGGTATGAAAATGAATGATGATATTATTGTTGCAGTAGCAACATCAAGACTAGAAGCAGCAATTTCAATTATCCGTTTATCAGGAAAAGATGTTATTGCATTTGTTCAACAGTTTTTTACAGGAAAGATTATAAATAAAGAGAGTCATACCATTACATACGGTTATATAAAAGATAATGGTGAAAAAATAGATGAAGTATTAGTAAATATCTATCGTGGGAAAAGAACTTTTACAGGAGAAGAAATGGTTGAAATCAATTGCCATGGTGGTGTTTATATTACAAATAAAGTAGTTGATCTTTGTTTACATCATGGAGCAAGACTGGCAGAACGTGGTGAATTCAGTAAACGTGCTTTTTTAAATGGACGTATTGATTTATCACAAGCAGAAGCTATTAGTGATATTATTACGGCTAAAAATAGTTATGCTTCTTCTCTTGCTTTAAAAGGAATTCAAGGAAGTATTAGTCATTTTATTAAAGATTTAAAAGAAGATTTAATTCAAATTATTACGCAAATAGAAGTCAATATTGATTATCCTGAATATGAAGATGTAGAAGAATTAACAGCAGATAAGCTTTTACCAATGTCTACTTCTTTAATTGAAAAGATGAATAAAATCATTGAAGATTCTAAAAATATTAAATTATTAAAAGAGGGAATTCAAACAGCCATTATTGGTAAACCCAATGTTGGTAAATCTAGTTTATTAAATGCGATGTTAAAAGAAGAAAAAGCGATTGTCACAAATATTGCTGGAACAACAAGAGATGTCGTTGAAGGATCAGTAACAGTAGATGGTATTTTATTAAATATGATCGATACAGCAGGAATTAGAGAAACAGATAATATTGTAGAAAGTCTTGGGGTTGAAAAATCAAAAGAAATGATTAAAAAAGCAGATCTTGTTTTATTAGTTATTGATGGAAGTAAAGAACTTGATCAAGAAGATCAAAAGTTACTTGAACTTACAGAAGATACAAATCGTATTATTATTATTAATAAAGCAGATTTAGGTAAGAAAGTTGATTTAGAAGGAATTGAAATATCGGCTAAAGAACAAGATATTTTAGCGCTTACTAAAGAAATTAAAAAGAAATTTAATTTAGGACTTATGAGTAATCAAGAAGAATATTATCTTACAAATGCAAGACAAACACAATTATTAGAAAAAGCAGCTGTTTCTTTACAAAGTGCTATTGATGCTATGAAGATGTCTATTCCTGCTGATTTAATTGTAGAAGATTTATATGATAGTTGGTCTTGTTTAAAAGAAATATTAGGAGAACAAGCAAAAGAGGATTTATTAGATGAATTATTTAAACGCTTTTGCATCGGTAAATAAGATGAATACAAATGAAATATTAGCACAAAGATTTTATCGTTTTTTTAAGTATACAAGGAATGTAGCATTAATTGCGTTTATTGTTTTCTTTATATTAAATGCGATTAATACAGGAAATAGTATTCTTTATTGGATTTGTTATGGATGTTTAATGGTTTCTATTGTAGGAGCAATGCAATCAGTTTTGTTGTATGTTCTTTCAAAGTATTATAAAAAGAGGTAATTTGAATGGAAAAAATATTTGAACAAATTGATAATTTGTTTGTAAATGGGGTTATTAATGGCATTATTTCAATTGTTATTGCAGGGATTGTTTTAATTGCAATCAATAAATTATTAAATAAGTTTATTAAAAAGAAATGGCCTGATAATTATGTTTTACAAAAAAGAATTAAAAAGATTATTCTCATTACAATCTTTTTAGCAATTGTATGTAGTGAAGTGAAATTTTTAAAATCATTTGCGACTGCCCTACTTGCATCTGGAGGAATCGTTGCCGTAGTTATTGGACTTGCCAGTCAAGAAGCTGCAGGTAATCTTATTAATGGTGCCATGATTATGGCTTATAAGCCTTATAAGATTGGTGATTTTATTGTTGTTACAGGGCATAATGTTAGAGGAACTGTTATTGATATTTCACTTAGACATAGTGTTATTGAAACATTAGAAAAGACACAAATGATTGTTCCTAATGATATTATGAATAAAGCAATTATTGAAAATATTTCACAAATCGAACATGTTAAAGCAAATTATCTTTATATCGATATTTCTTATGAAAGTGATATAGATCAAGCAATCAAAGTGATTCAAGATCTTGTTGTAAAACATCCTTTATTCATTGATGGAAGAAAAGATAAAAAGGATCCATTAGTCCCTGTGATTGTTTCTGATTTAAAAGATAGCAGTATTCAATTAAGAGCAACAATCACTAGTGAAGATAATGTACAAGGTTTTCAAATGCTGGCAGATATTCGTAAAGATTTAGTCACTGAATTTAAAAAGGAAGGTATTGAAATACCTTACCCTCATATGCATATTGTAAAATAGTATACGCATATTTAATACAAAACAAAAAACAGAGAAAGTGTTGATTATATCAATGTTTTCTCTGTTTTTATATTTTGTTCAGAAAAGTATATTTATCGAATTAACAGGATAAATATTGATATTGGACAAATCAGCCAATGATTTATAGATTAGAATAAGTTATAATTATTAGAGAAAATAATGCTCAGTTTTAAAATAGGATATTTAAGCAAGAAATGAATGATAAGTTATAAAGAAATAGTATACTTAAAATAGAATTGTTTTATGAATTAAAAAATAATATTTGATTTGAAGGAGAAAAATTATGAAAAAGAGAATTTTATTTGTAGCAGGAGTATATGGTGTAGGAAAAACAACTTTATGTGATATCTTATCAGAAAAATATTTAATAAGTTCCTATTCATCAAGTGAATTAATATCCAAATGTAATCATGAAGAATATGGAAAAAATAAATATGTAACGAATAGCAATCGTAATCAAGAAATATTAGTGAATCAGGTAAATAAAATTAAAGACGAATCATTTATTTTAAACGGACATTTTTGCTTAAAAGAAAAAAATAATAAAGTTATTTTATTAGAAAATGAAGTTTTTAAAAAATTAAATTTGAGTTGTATATTATTACTATCGGCTTCAGTTGAAATTATTAAAGAAAATTTATTTAAAAGAGATAAAATTTATTATGATGAAGAATATATTAAATTACTTTTGAAATGTGAAGAGGAACAAGCTGAAAAGGTATCTAATCTATACAATATACCTTTATTAAAATATAATATGCAGTTTAATAATAATGATACAAAAAACGTAATAAAATTATTAAAACATATTGGAGGCGAGTAATAATGGAGTATATATTGTTGGATACAAATATTTTAATATACCGTGAAGGTGAAAAGAAACTAAATAAAGATATTTTAACATTATCTAGATTGTTGATGGATTCTATTGAATATAAATTGGTTATACATCCTTTATCTATTGAAGAGTTAGAAAAATATAAAGATAAAGAACAAAGAGATGTAATTATTTCAAAAGTATCTATCTATAAATTATTAGAAAATCCACCAAAAATTGATGAAAAATTTCTAGAAGAATGCGGAGGCGGAGCTAATAGTCATGAATATGTTGATAATAATTTATTGTATGCATTAAAGAAAAATTATGTTAGCTATTTAATTACTAACGATAAAGGTATTTTAAAAAAAGCGAAAAGATTAGGATTAAAAAGAGTATTGTCTATAACAGATGCAATAAATTTTTTATCAAAAGATGAAGAATTAATATTATCTAGAATGCCACTAATAATTAAAGAAAAAGAATTATGCGAAATAAGTATAAATGATCCATTTTTCACTGACTTAAAAAAAGACTATGCAAATTTTGAAAAATGGTATGAAAAAAAACAATTGCAACACAAAAAAGCGTATGTAGCATTCAAAGAAAATGGACAATTAGGTGCTTTTTTAATGTTAAAAATAGAGGATGAAAGGGAAGGATATGATGATTTTGATGTCCCTTTAGAAAGAGGAAAGCGTATAAAAGTTTCAACTTTTAAGGTAGTAGATAATGGAAAAGCAATAGGCGAAGCATTATTAAAAATTATGTTTGACTATGCCTTAGCAAATGGTATACATGAAATTTATATTACTATTTATGATAAACATAAAAGATTAATAGATTTGTTTAAAGAGTACGGGTTTGAATTTTATACATATAAACTAACAGAAAAACAAATTGGTATATATGAAAAGGAGGGTGTTTATATAAGAAAAATAAGTAATGATAAAGTAAATTACCCTATTTTAAAAGTAGATGATCAATCAGTTTTTATTGTACCAATTCAAAATGAATATTGTAATATGTTGTTTCCTGACGTTTTGATTTCTAGTCAAATTTCAATGTCTGATTTAATGGGAACATCAACATATGGTAATGTAATCAAAAAAGCATATATTTGTACAAGATATTCTTCAAAGATGAAACCAGGAGATATCGTAGTTTTTTATGCGAGTAAAAGTATAAAGTCTATTGTTTGTATTGGGGTAGTCGATGATGCATTTAAAGCGAATGAACTCGATAGTTGTGATGCTTACAAAAAAGTGGTCAAAAGAAGAACTGTATATGAAGATTCTTATTTGGAAAATGCATATCAAAAAGGTTTTTTTACAATTCTATTTAAATATTATACTAAATTAGATAAATATATAAAATTGGAAGATGCTATTAGGGAAGGAATAATTAAAATGGCACCACAATCTTTACAATCTTTAGATAGAGAAAAATTTAAAAAATTACTTGAATTAGCTGGAACTGAAAATAAAATTAAAATATAATATTGAAACAAAAGAAAGAGGGATATATATGTGTAAAGTGTTAATGTCAATAAAACCGAAATATGCAATGCAAATATTAAATGGTACAAAAACATTTGAATATAGAAAAAATAGATTTAGAAGACAAAATATAGATTCTATTGTCATTTATGCAACCTCCCCAGTAATGAAAGTAATAGGTGAAGTGCAACTTGTAGGTGTATTAGAAGATGAGCCAGAAATAATTTGGGAAAAGACATATCATAATGGTGGTATAAATAAAGAAGCATATGATGAATATTTTGAAGGAAAAGAGAAGGCTGTTGCATATATTCTAGGAAAAGTAAAAAAATATGATAATGAAAAGCGACTTTCGGATTTTCATATAAATGTTCCACCACAATCATATTTTTATTTGGATTAATATTTAGCTATATTATCAAATAGTATCCGCATATTTAATACAAAATAAAAAATAGAGAAAGTGTTGATTATATCAATATTTTCTCTATTTTTATATGTGGTTTGTTGTAAAATAAAAGCACTTGATTAACAGGTGCATGCAACATCAGCGCTAGGCTGTAATAATAATCATAGGAGTATGTCCTCTATATGAGATATTGTATAAGATATTTTATTCATGTCAATAAAAAAGAAATATGGGTTAACCCCATACTTCTTCAACAATTTCTTTAACAAGTTTAAGTTTAGCCCATTGTTGTTCTTCCGTTAATTTATTACCAATTTCACATGAAGCAAAACCACATTGAGGACTTAAATATAAACGTTCTAATGGAATATATTTAGTTGCTTCATAGATTCTTCTTTTAACAAGTTCTTTATCTTCTAAATCAGGTTTCTTTGTTGTAATAAGACCTAAAACAACTTTCTTATCTCCTGATACTTTCTTTAATGGAGCAAAACCACCAGAACGATGATCATCATATTCTAAGAAATAAGCATCTACATTTTCTTCACCAAAGAGTAAATCAGCTACATCATCATAAGCTCCTGAACTAAAGTAAGTAGAATGATAATTTCCTCTACATACATGAGTATTAATTGTTAGATCTTCGGGTGCACTTGCAACAACTTTATTATTTAAATCTAATAAAAGTTGTTTATATTTTTCTAATGCTTCCCCTTTTCTACCTGTTAAACTTACAGCAAGTTCAGGATTAACCATACCACCCCATACACAATCATCAAATTGTAATTGACGGCATCCAGCGTGATAAATTTCTTGAACAAATTCATTGTATGCTTTAACAACATCGTCAGCAAAAGCTTCTTCACTACCATAGAAACCTAATGTTTTATCTAATAAATCAGCTCCTGTAAAGAAAGCATAGAATTGACCAGGTGAAGGAATTGTTTGTTTAGCTACAGTATTTTCATCTTCTAATGCTTTAACAAATTTAAAATGTTCTACAAAAGGATGATCTTTACATGATACCTTTCCTGTCATATAAGTATCATCAATCATAGCAGCTTCTCCATCAAACGTTTGATTGCCATCTACAGTCTTTTTATGTTCAACCCCATTAAATCCCCACATAAAGTCTAAATGCCACGTAGAACGTCTAAATTCACCATCTGTGATGGTATGATAACCTAATTCTTTAAGTTTATTTACAAGTTCTACAATACATTCATCTTCTATCTTTGTAAGTTCTTCTTTAGTTATATTATTTAATTCATAATTCTTTCTAGCTTCTTTTAATCTTTCAGGACGTAAAAAACTTCCTACAAATTCATATCTATTTAATTGACTCATATCATTCATTCCTTTCAAGCTATGATATTATTTTATCAATCAAATAGCTAATTTAAAAATACAAATAAGCATCAGTTAGATATAGTTTTAAACTATATCAATATTTGTGCATCATGCACAAATGTATACAGTATTCTCATGACTTCAACACATATAATTTTTAAACTTTCTTACATATAATATAAGTAACAAAAGGGATATAAAATACTAAGGAGGAACAAAAACATGTGTGTAAACTACTATTCATATTTAACAACTAATCAAGCAGATTCTCAACCAGGTTGGGCTAAAAAAGACAGATTCGATTCAAGCAACACAACATTATCAAAAATTAAAAATCACGTTGTTAAAAACTATTTCTCTAAATTATTTAAATAATATATAATATTGAAAAACCTGCACAAGATGCAGGTTTTTTAGTGTTCTTATATAAATTTATATACGTTACATTATTATATTTAATTGTTTTTATATGTGTAATTAATTCGAATAATTGGTTTTTTTCCAGAAAGTAGAACTTCTCTAGACCAATTTGCAATACTTGCTTTTAGCGATATCATGTTTAGTTTTGATAAATCAGTATTACCATGTTCATCTTCTATATGTTTCTCTCTTTCTAATATAATCCATATGCAAATATTTTCAATTTTTGGTAAAGGTATTTCCTTGTTATCTTTTTTTATAGATGTTAGCTCACCGCTATCATATAATTTTAAGGAGGTTAGTGATTGATCGATAACATATGTTAATTTTCCAGAAGAATTACCAATTTTTACAGAATACATTGTATGATCCTTATATAAATCCATAGGTTCAAAGCGGTTATTATTAATTTTTTCAATGGTTCTATCAAGGGAGAAAAATCCATCCTCTTCTCTTAATTGATTAAAAGCATTTTCTCTGTAAAGTTTATTTTTTGTTAAATTTTTGTCTTTCTTTTTTTGTTTTTCAAAATAGTTTTCATAGATTTCTTTTGACAAATCAAATTGAGGGCTATAAATTGTTTCAATTTTTTTCATAGATTTATCTAGATGTTGAATATAATCATTATTGTATTGGTACCATACACCGTTACATAATATGCATTTTTCTACGTCATCACTGTAATCTATTAAATCATGAAGTTTACGATAATATTTTTCATCACTATCATATACTTTTATATTCAGTATTTCATTATTAGGAATATTTTCCTCTTTAATAAATTCACATAACTCTTCTACTGATAAATTAGAAATATGTTTACTTTTTCTTTTAAAATGTAGATGATAGTCTTCTTCATTTGTATTAAATATTTCAATTGCTCCAATAATATCTAATTCAGTAAGGGATAATTTTAAATCATCAATATTCATTTTGCTGATTAATTTGTTTTCTAAATTATTCAATAAGTCTACATCTTTTACTTTATTAAATAAAGGTATTTCATTAATTACTTTTTGTTTTTCAATTTCTTCGATTTTTAAAATAAGTCTAATAATATTTTTTAATTTATCCTGATTTAGAGTGCATTTTATTGATGAACCAATTTCAATTGATGGTTTGATTAGTAAAAGTAAAGCTTTGTCTAATATTTTAATTTTTATTTTTGCAAATGATTCACCGCTATCAAAGTCCAAATTATTATAACTATTGAAAGTGTTGACAGTTCTATTTCTTTTTGAATTTGGGATAACAAGTGTTGTTGTTTTTATTTCTGCATATTCGATTCTTTTAGCAAATTTAAATCCAAAACTTTTATCACAATATTTTTCAGCAGTAAAAAAAGCATGACCGAAAGATAATAAGTAAATTTTATTCACTAGTTTAATTTTTAATAATCCGCATGGTTGGGATTTAATAGAATCTAAATTCTCACCTAACTCTTTAACAATCCAATTCCATGAAACATCCTTTTCTTCATTTGGATTATGAACATATAATTCGTAACGGTAAACAAAATCATCTAGTTCTTGGGTACCTGATGCATAGCAATTATATTTTTTTAAAGCCGTGTCTAATGATGTTTCTTTCTCATTATCAATCCTAAAAATATTAATATTTGACATAATAAACCTCCTAATGCTTTACTGATTTATTTCTATAATTTGATTGTCCAAATAATTTTTAAACATATATTTTGCAGAAATTAAACATATTTTAATATTTTCTAATCCAATGTTTTTTAAAATAGGGAAAGTAACAAATCCACTATAATTTATAGTATCTGTTTCAGTTGGAATAATAAAATAATTCTCTATATTTGATATTTTATTATCTTCGGTAAATTTTTTATAAGCAAGTTGATATAAATATTGTTTTGTAATACTTTCAATTCCTGGCTGTCCTTTAAGATTTTGTCTAGTATGCTCAAAACAATAATATTTAGCATCATAAATAATCATTTTGTTATTAGAAATGACAATTGTATCTGGAATTAATGTAGCAGTTTCATGGATAAATTGACCATTTTCATCTTTATTAACCCATTTAGGTTTTTCAATGACATCTATTAGTTTTCCATCACTTTTTTTATAAGGATTATTATTTAGTGGAAGATTGCATAAATAAACATCTAAGTGATTATTTAATACTTTAGCACATACTTTTTCCCATACAAGATTAAAACTTTTTGTTCCATACATACTTAAATGTTCTAATTCATTGAGAGTACCTTTATTTGCGATATAAGCATACATCATCTTTAATAAATTATTTTTTCTTGTATTGAATTGAATATTCATTTCATTTTCTAGACGATATAAAATATAATCAGTATCACCAAATTCTTCTAATTCAGTTTCACTTAAATACGTTTGAGTTATGTCAAATAAATCTAAAAGATCAGCTTCATCCAATTCGTTGCTACATTTTGTTACTATGGTCTCATGAAGTTTTTTAAAAAAACTATATTCATCATTAATTCTTTTTTTTGTATAAACTGATGGATAATAAGGACAACCATCACTTATTAATGTAAATGCTTCATTTATTGTTTTATCCCAATATATTTCACCTGATCCATTTTCTTCTAGAATATCAAGTTCATTATTATATAAACCGTTTTCATAATAGTCATTCAAGAAATATAAACAAACAGCAAGATTATTATATGAAGTGGAATAATCACTATCGTTAAATATTTTAATTATTTGTTCTTGTTTATTAAATTTATCAATTACTTTTAGTACTTGTTTCATTTGCTTCTTTGGAGAATTATCTTTTTTTATATATTTTGGATATATTTTTAATACGATTCCGTTGATTGAAATAATTCCTACGTAATCAAATACAAAATAATGATTATAATCATTATCGACAATTGAAGCAATTTCGATATCTTCATTATTGAGTTCAGAAAGGTCTTTTTGTTCTTTTGTGTAAGGAACAACTTTCAAAATTCCATACTCTTTTAACTTGCTTATAGAAGAATTTAATATTTGATTATTACATTTGAAAATTTTCTTTAATTCATTGTATGTATATCTTTTTAATTCTCGTATATACTCTGAAATCATGATTAGTCAACCTCTGAATTTTTATAATCATTTAATATTCGTAATAATTCATCTTCAAATATGTCAAATTTTTTTTCATCATATTCTTTACAAATTAAAGAATAAATGTTTGATTTGTTTTTGAATAATCTATTTCTTCTTTGTTTTCCAGCATCTTCAAATAAGTACATCAGCACTTTATTTTTGAATACTTCGTCAAATCTATCATCAGTAATATCTTCGGGTTTGATAAAGAAAGGACCTATTAGTTTATCTTCATTTATGTTCATCAAAGATAAATAATTATTAATAGATTTTCTTACATTGTTCCATTTACATGGTTTTCCATTAAAAGTAATTTCTTTATCATTAATTATATTTTCATTATTATTAATACCCAAATAAGTAAAGTTCCATCTACGTTTAAAGGCTGTATCCATTGGGTATACACCTTGATCAGCACTGTTCATTGTTGCCCAAATATACATATTATCAGGTACTTTAATAGTTTCAAAATCATTGGGATTTCCATTGAATTCATCAGCTAAATATTTTCTCATATCTTCAGATGTTTGAATAAAGTATTCACTAACATTATTTTTTCTATCTAATAATTGAAAAACATCACCAAATACAGCAGCAACATTTGCACGGTTTATTTCTTCAATGATTAACAAATGTATTTCAGGATGAGAAGATAGTCCACTTTTTAATGCTTTAACAAGTGTTCGCATAAAAGGACCGGGAACATATTTATATTCAATTTCTTTTTTTTGAGTAGTAAAGTTATATACTGAAACAGGTTTATATGCTCCGACAAAATTAGCGTACGAGTAATCGGGATGAAATGTGACACGTTCATAATTGTTTTTATTTGTTAATAAATCATTTTTTTCTTCGTTTAATGTATGACTTTTTCCAGTTCCTGGAGCACCAAAAAAAATACGATTGGCTTCATATTTTGTATGTAAGCCAGTATTGAAATTTAGTTCTATATGTCTATTTTTTTCAGGCTTTGGAGAATCTACAAGGTAATTTCTTTCATCTATTAATTTGCGTAAATTAATACCATTATTAATTTCTATCTCATACGATTCGTCTATTCCTGAAATATCTATAATATCTTTAATAGATATATTATTCTTTTTTATTACATAACAATAATCAAAGCCGAATAAATGAATTCCATCTTTTTTATTTTGATTAAAATATTCTTTTAATATTTTTCCTAATTGATTTGCATTATTAACGTCTACTCTTTTGAATAATTTATCTTGATAATTTTCTAATAACTCTAATTTTATAATATATTTAGAAGAGTGTTTCTCAATAATCAGTTTTGTTATATCGCCTAAAATTAAAGATCTTAGAGCATTAACTGTTATATCATCATTTACAAAAGATAAATATCGTCCATTTCTACCAGTGTAACACATTTTTGGTATAATTCCATTTTTATCTTTTATCATTTGTAGATTAGAATTAAGATTAGATAATTCACCTTTAAATAATACTTTTGAAGGATATACTTTTTTCTTGATAGTTGATACATATTTTTCAACTGATGGAATATCTATTTCAAAATCTAATTTGAAATCATTAAAAAAATTTAAAATATCTTGTTTTTTTCTAAATCATCTTGAATATAATATCCACCAACTGTGCTATCTTTTATTCCTTTTATTTGTGCTCCCTTATATGCTTCTGAATTTGGAACAATTATTTCTATGGATTCATTTCTTAAAGTCATTGCCATTTTATTCATCTCCTGATTTAATTCTATTTAATAGATTCAATGTATTTCTATGATATCGTAAATTCTTTTTTCTATCTTCTGTCATGTATATTTTATTTAGTTTAAAATCTTTTGTTAATCCAAATGTATCAAGTTCTTCTTCGGAAATATTACCTAAAATTATTTTATTATCTTCATCAAATGAAATAAATATTTTATCAAATAATTTATCATGATTTGGACATAATAGTAGACCGTTGTTACTATTGAATATGTCATTTCCAGGCATATTTACATTTTTTTCTTTTAATACACTGACAGGTATGATGTGACTTGCTATTAAAAATTGTTCACTAAATTTTTTTTCACAAATGGCACAAACACAGTCACCATTGTTTAATTTTTTTGATTCTTCAATTAGCGATTTTCTAAATTGTTTTTGTTTGTTAGAATTTCTAACATAGTAATTAATTTTTAAAAAATCTTCAGCGTCAAAATCTTTTGGGTTTAATGATATTTCTTTTTTTGATTTTTTTTGAGGATTATTTTTTAAAGGCATATTATTTTTTAAAACTTCAATATCATCATCATTAAGCCAATTATTTAATTCATTAAAATATTCTAGATGTACTGCATTTGAAAATTCTTTTTTTTCTTTGATTTCAATCAAATTATTATTGAAATCAAAAAATAGAATATAGTCACAAATTTTTTTATATAAATCTTTTGAACTTAGTTCGCCAAATCTTTGTTTAGCGATTTCATTTAATGGATAGCCTGTAAAATATCTACCTTTTTTTGTTTTCTTATTTTGTTCGGAAAGACTGATTTGTGTTTGATTATTTGATTTATTAATATGTAAATTTACAGAATAACTTCTATCCATATGGTTCATAAGAATTTTAGAACCTCTATCTATATCTGAAGATGTAATATATCCAAATACCAATTTTAATAAATCATCAAAATGCGTTGGTGTTGAGATATAAAGACTGTTGTCTGAACTATGTCTACTTAAATTTGTTTTTGTAGGCGTTCTACCAACAATCTTTTTATCTATGTTAAAATAAACTTCTTCACCATTTTTTAATACCATTTTAAAATTATTATTATTCATATTATAGCACTCCTGTTTCTAGTATATTTTTCATTATCTCAATTAAAACATCTACAACTATACTGTTTCCAGCCTGTTTATACCCTTGGGCTCTTGAAACAACTATTTTGTAATCATCAGTAAATCCCATTAATCTGTGAGCTTCTCTTTCTGTTAACATTCTAATATATTCTCTTCTATTTGTCCCATATAATTCTATTGTTTGATCATCTTTTAAACCTGTATCGGTAGAAATATAATTATCAACTCCTGCTCTATGTCTATTTCCCATTGTAGAAAGAATTGTACGAGCAACAGGTAAATCAATGGCAACTTTTTGAACAAATGTTTTTGTTCCTGTTTTCATAACATATCTTTCTAATTTGGGAGATAATATATATTTTTTATCATATGTACCTGGAACTTTAGATAAGGTAATATTTCCGTTGTTATCATAGGAGAATCCCCCTTCTTCACATGAAGAAAGAAGAAAATCTTGCATAGTATAATTTAGTTGTTTTTGATCAGGTGGAAAATGTAACAAATCATGTCCAGTTATGTCTTCTCTAATACCAACAACATAGACTCTTCTTCTTGTTTGAGGTATTCCATATTCTTTTGCATCTAAAACGTCTTCGTATATTTGATATCCTAATTCATCAAATACGTTTTTCATAATAGCCCAAGTTTTACCTTTATCATGTGTTGTTAGTCCACGTACATTTTCATATATAAATACTTTTGGATTTACATCTTTTATAAGATTTGCATAATCGTAAAATAATGTACCTCGTGTATCTTCTAACCCTCCCTGAAATCCAACTGTAGAGAAAGATTGACATGGAGAACCACCTACTAAAATATCAACTTTATTTCTAAAATCTCTACCATCTAAAAGTCTAATATCTTGAAAAAAATTGCTATCTTTTAATAAATGACCATAATTTGCCATGTATGAAATTTTTACAAAGTTGTTTTTTCTAACTTTACTTGTATATAAATTGTCCACATACTCTCTTTTTTCTTTTATACTATTTAATGAACAAACTATTTTTCTTTCTTTTTCGGCATCATAATCTATAACTATTTCGCCATTATCGCACGCAAAAACAATTTCATGATCAATATGTAATCTTTTAAACGCTTGTTCTATTGCACCAATTCCACTAAAAACAGTTGCTAATCTAATTTTTTTCATTCTACACCCCTCATTGCATTAAATGCTGATTCTAGAATTGCTTCTAGAACATTTACTACTATACTATTTCCAATTTGTCTATATGCTGGAACATTAGGAACAACAATCTTGAATGCTTTTTCAAATCCCATTAAGTTTAGACATTCTCTATATGTTAATTGTCTAATAACTCCAATTTGTCCATTCCAATTACCAACATATGCACGATTCATAATTTTTTCATTATTTTTTACTTTAGCTAAAGGTTCAAATACAAAATCTCCATTCCAGTTAAATTGTTGATTTGCTTTTTGTGTTTGAATAATATCTTGATTAACTCTGGCTCGATTTTTATATTTTGGATTTGTTACGAATTCAAATCCCTTTTGACCTAGATAATGTTTAGGATTTATATCTTCTTCTAAATAATCTTTCATTTTTGTTGTTAATTTTATTTTATCAGGTTCACGATAATTAACATTATTATTCTTAAAACCAACAACAAATAATCTACTTCTGTTTTGTGGAATTCCATAATCCTTGGAATTTAATATATTAACATTTATCTCATAATTTAAACTTTCAAATATTTCTTTGATATGTTTCCATGTATTACCGTTATCATGTGTAAGCATTCCTAGAACATTTTCATATATAAAGAAATTTGGTTGTATTTCATTTATTAATCTAGCAAATTCATAAAACAATGTTCCTCTTGCATCGTCTAATCCAGCCCTTTTACCGATGATTGAGAAGGATTGACATGGCGATCCACCAACAAGAAGATCGACCTGATCTTTATATTTTTTACCATCAATAAATCGAATATCTTCATACCATTTTTCTTCGGTAATATCATAGTTTGCCATATAACTTTTTTTTACATAATTTATTTTTTTTAAATTGTTGTACAATTCTTTTACATAATCATTTATATCTTTTTCTTTTTTATTTGCTTCTTCAATAATTTCTTCTTTTGTTAATTGTAGTTCACGTTCACCATTATCGCAAGCGAATACTATATCATAGGGTATGTTCATTTTGTTTAAAGCTTGTTCAGGAGCACCAATACCCGAGAAGACAGTTGCTAAGCGTAATTTTTTCATTTCTTAATTCTCCACTTTTATTTTCATCTTTTTTCTTTTATTTCTTCTAATAGTGATTCCATTCTATATTGAAAACAGTCTTTAATTTCGCATTCCCATATAGTGATCACTTTTATATCCATTTGTTCTAGTTCTTTTTTATTTTTTATATCGTTATCTATGTTTTTGTTAAATTTAGAAATCCAATATTTTTCTCTTGTTTTAGGAATATAGGCTAATTTACAGTTGTAATGGTGATGCCAAAAGCAGCCATTAATAAAAATTGCAACATTATATTTAGAAATATAAATATCAGGAGTTCCAGGTAAATCTTTAACATTTATTTTATAACGGAAACCATGATGAAATAAATAATGTCTTACTTTTAATTCAATGGAAGTATTTTTTCCTTTTATTTTTGACATGTTATACGATCTTATTTCTTTAGTTACTCTATCAGCCATATGTATCCTCAATTCATAAAGTTTATCTTAATTTAAATTGTATTCCTCAATTAACCTACAAGTATTTGAATCGAATAGAGAAATAATTATTTTTATTTTCAAGTTATAAATTTTTTGGGATTTTAATAAATAATATGTATCTACATTTTGTTTGTTATTTGAATCAAATACTATATAGTGTTTTTTTGTTTTCTTATTTATTTGTAGAGTTGGCTTAATAAAATTGAATATGATATCTATATCATTTTTTAAATTTGATGAAATATATTTAGATGCATCACTAACTAATGCATTGTAAATAGGCGCATTTCTTTGACAAATTTCAGCAATAAATGAGTGATTGTTATATGTAGGATTGAGATTAATAATATTCCAACCTTTGCTAAACATATATGCAATAAATCTATTACAAAACACACTTTCTTTATTATCTTTTTCAGCGCCTTTAAATATTAAATTTGTTAAAACTTCAATCTCAGTTTTGTTTTCAAATTTTGCAATATTTGATAATAATTTTTTTCCAGGATGCTTGGTTTGACCGTATTCAATTTTTTTAATTGTAGATGGGGAAACACCTAACTCTTTAGCAAAATTAGATTGAGATAAACCACTAGATAGCCTTAAATTTCTAATATATTTTTTTAAATGCATTTTATTTCTCCGTTACTTTATAAGTAATGATTTTTTATTAAATTATAGTGTAAAAAAATCTGTATTTTACAGAAAATATTATACTAAATTATCGGTGTATTGTAAAGAAATCTAAGGGAGACATTTTAATAAAGATATATTCAAATTCATAATATTCAGTTATAAATTTGAATATTAAAATTACTATCAAAAATAAAAAAATCACCTTTTGTTAAAGGTGAAAACACATAAAAACTAGTTAAATAATGATAAAACTAAGAAGATAATAATTGTTTAGAATGTAATATCAATTTTATTTGCACTTTCGCAAATTTCTATATTAATATTTAACCAATTTTCTAAACCATCCAGTTTATCTTTCATTATTTTAAATAGCTCATTATTTTTAAATTGCAATAATATATGTTTTTGATTAAATACACATTCTATATTATTTAAAACTTCTATTGGTTCAATATTTAATTCATATTTTGGATCACAACAAGTTTTTATAGGTTCTAATGTATCAGCTAGAGCTAAAATAAATAACAAAGGATTAATATCGAATGATATCGGTTGAGCGTGTGGTGGAATCAATTGTTCTAAGCCACATTTTTTATATAATTCTATTGTTCCATAATCAGTTGCAAACCACATATTATGAGAAATAATACAATCAGCTAGATATGCAAATATAGGAAATTGATTAACACAAAAATGAAGATTATTTATATAGAAATTTTCTATATTTTTGCTATCATCATTTAATGAAATATAAGATAAATAATAATTTTTTACTAAGCTATCATATAACCATAGCCCACCGGCTATTCCATGATCATAATGATTGATATACTCATTCATTTTGCAATATTCTAAATAATTAAAAATAGTAGATTTATGATACATGCTACTTGTTATTATAGTTCCATTATTGAAAATAATGCTATTATTAGAACAAGGATTATTTCTAGAATTAGCTATGCTACATGGTTTTATAGGATTTATTCTAAAATAACAAGGAGAAGAATAAATAATTCCCAAGTCATAGTATGTATTATAGTTATGGTATTTATTGAATTTGTTAATAGGTTGATTATTTATTCTCATACGATTTTGAAAATCTTTGGATTTTTTTCTATATTCAAATTTATATGTCCAATCCTTTTCTTGAACATAACCCATATCATGAAATAAAGAAACTAAGAACCAAAGATAGCTGAATTCAAAAATTTCATTTTGATTATCATCAATTATTTTCAGGTCATGATATGAACTGTTTTTAATAAGTAAACCAATGAAAAAAACAGATAAGGTGTGATTTATTCTAAGTGGTTCACATTCTTGTATTATGTCATGTATTAAATAACTCTTTCCACCATAAGCAAAAAAATCTTTTATAAAATTTCTAGCATCATTTATATTTTTAGGAAGTTCTAATTCATTTAAGTAATAATTCCAATCCATAGGATTATTTTTAAAATAATCAGACATTGTTTGATATAAGTTTTTCATATTAACCTCTTTTCTATAAATATTTTATAGTTTTATTTTAACGTATTACATTGATTTAATCATTAGGTTTTATGTATATGCACATTAAAAGCTATCTAAAGGAGCAAATGAAATTTGTTATGTTGCATTATTTAAATAGTCCAAAGAAATTTATCTAATCGTGATTTGATAAATCACGATTAGATAAAAAATTAAAAATAATAAAAGAAAAATAGAAATGAATGGCGTATATATTAGTGAAGGGATATACTATTGATTGTAGTAATGTATGATAAAGATAAGAGGTGAATATATATGTTGATGGAAATCTATTTAAGTGAAGAAAAGGCAAAAAAAGAATAATATTGATTTAAATGAATGTTATCAAAAGATTAATCGTTTCTTTTTTGAACGAGGTGTTAAATTAAAAGAACCCGGTGTTTATCAAGGCGTTAAAGAAGACTTTGATACTTTTGTAATTGCTCAAGGGCAATTACCTCAAACAAAGTGGTTTTTAAAAGTAGTAGATCAATGGTATATAAGCTATTTTGGTGATACACCAGATAGCCCAGAATATAGAGAAGATGCTTTAAAGACATATTATCAAGTAAAAGAACAAGTTAGAAATTATGTTAGAAAGCAAAAAGGCTCTCAATTTTGATTTAAGTAATCAAGCACTTCAAAAATATTACCCTTCAAAGAATTATGGAAAAGCATGGAGTGATATAAAAGGTTATCTTTTAGAAATTGGTTTTAATCATAGACAATATTCAGGATATGTTTCTATAGATAATATTTCAATGACATATGTTATTCAACATATTATAGAAATGTCGCTATTATTTAAATGGTTGAAATATTGTGTTAAGGAATTTGATGTTACTATAGTTGGTGATGAGTTTAGTTTAAAGAGATATATTAATCAAGAAAATTATCTAGATTGATTTTTTTGAAAAGAGGAAATTAAAATGTTAATGGAAATCTATTTAAGTGAAGAAAAGGCAAAGAAGAATAATATTGATTTGAATGAATGTTATCAAAAGATAGATAAGTATTTTAAATCACGTGGTGTAGAAATAGTATCAAAAGGTATTTATAAAGGTGTTAGAAAAGATTTTGATACTTTTGCTATTGCACAAGGATCATTACCTGATACAAAATGGTTTTTAAAAGTAGTGGATCAATGGTATATAAGTTATTTTGGAGATGGACCTGAAAGTCCTGAATATAGAGAAGATGCATTAGATTCTTATTATCGAATTACTAAACAAACAAATGAATACATTAGAAAGCAAAAGGGCTATATTTAATTTCCATTGACAAGCAATATAATGTTAATTAAAATGAAAATGCATAGAAAAATATATGAAATATATTTTGTAAGGACCGTGTAGTGTAGGAAACATGGTCCTATTTTTTTGCAATAATAAAAACCTCTAGTTTATCACTAGAGGAATTCTGCTATATTTAATAATTGATTCTAAAATAATCCAGACAAGATTTATATCTATCTTGAGCGGCAAGATAAGTATCTACTAAATAACCTCTTTCATTATTCCATTCCTTTAATCCTCGATAGTAGAACATTTTTAAATTATCTTCGATAATGAATGGTACAATATTGTATTTTAAACATTCTTTAAACATAATTAATCTACCAATTCTACCATTACCATCTTGAAAAGGATGTATTCTTTCAAATTGTACATGGAAATCTAAAATATCTTCGAATGTCTTTTCTTTTTTTGAATTATATTCTTTTAATAAATCTTTCATTAAATGATCAACTTCTTCAGGAAGAGGTGTTTTCATATTTCCAACTTCATTTGGAAATTTTTTGTAATCTCCCACGGCAAACCAATCTTTCTTAGAATCACTTGTTCCACTTTTTAATATAAAATGTAATTCTTTAATAAACTTTTCATTTAGTTCTGTTTTTACATGATCAATAATCATATCAATACACCGGAAGTGATTTGTTGTTTCAATAATGTCATCAACATTGACAACTTCATTTTCTATACCTATTGTATTTGTTTCAAAAATAAGGCGAGTTTGATCATGAGTTAAACGACTACCTTCCATATGATTTGAGTTATAAGTTAAATCAATTTGTGTTTTATGATAAATACCACCAGAGTATTTACTTGCTTTTTCTTCTTGTAAAATAGCAAGTAATGTTTTAGGCTTTTCTTTTCTTTTATTCATACGTTCCGGTTTTTTTGCATTTTCCGGGATATTCCAAGTTTTACCGGTAAGAAAAGCACCTTCTATACGACCCTTAGAACAATAATTTCTTACACTGCGTTCTGATATATTCCATTTTTTTTGCGACATCTGCAACTGAAAGATAATTCATTTTTATATCTCCTTCTATATCAAATATGTGTATTTTTATATAGTATATCATATTATCGGCAAAAAACATAAATTTATACGTTGTTAAAATGTATAGTTTTTGCCGATAACGGCAATAAAAAGCCCTCTAGTTTATCACTAAAGGGCTGTTATTATTTTTTAATCATAATAAATTGATAAGGTTTTAAAGTTGTTGGGTTGTAATTGTTGTAGTTATCTAACAAAATGTTTCCTTGAATATCAGGAATAGGTTGTTCAGTGTTTGTAAAGTTACATAAACAAATAATTTCTTGTCCTTGATAAGTACGTTTATAACCAATAACATCATCTACAGTATTTACTTCTTCAAAATCTCCATAAACAAGAGTATCTTCTTGTTTTCTAATAGAAATCATTTTTTTATAGAAGCTATAGATTGAATTTGGATCATTGAATTGACTTTCAACATTGATTTTATCTTGGCTACCTGTCATTTTTAACCAAGGTTCATGATTACTGAATCCAGCATATTCACTACTATCCCATTGCATTGGAGTTCTGGTATTATCTCTACTTCTAAGGTTAAGGAAATGCATGGCTTCTTCTTTAGTAAAGCCTTCTTCTAAGGCTCTTTGATATTGTCCATGACTTCCAATATCATCAAATTCATCAATGCTTTCTCTTTCAAAGTTTTCCATACCGATTTCTTCACCTTGATAGATAAATGGTGTTCCTCTTAAATTAAAGAACATACCAGCAAGCATTGTTTGAGAATAATAATTATGGTTTTTCTTATCTAACACAAATTTATCGATTGCTCTAGGTTGATCATGATTTTCCAAGAAACTAGCAATCCATCCAAGTTTTTGTACTTCTCTTTGGCTTGTAAACAATAATTCTTTAAATTGTTTAACAGTCCAATCATTTCTTTTAAACCATTCTTCATCTTCACTAATATCAAAATTACAATAATTAAAATCAAACATCATTGAAAAACATCCATCTTTACCAATAAAAATACCTAAATCCTTATATTGAACCCCTACTGCTTCTGCAACAGTCATACAATTATGTTTTTCAAATGTTTCTTTCTTTAATTCATCAAAAAAGACTTCAATTCCTGGTTGATTTCTAGAATAAGCAAAACAAGCACTTAAACCATCTTGTCCATCAACAGGACCATCTAAAAATCTTTGATCTTTTTTAATAAAGTTAATTGCATCAACTCTAAATCCCGCAATTCCTTTATCTAACCACCAGTTAATCATTTTATAAAGTTCTTGTCTTAAAGCTGGATTTTCCCAATTTAAATCAGGTTGTTTTTTAGAAAAAGCATGGAAATAATATTCATCTCTACCTTCTACCTTTTGCCATACTGAACCTCCAAAAACTGATCTCCAGTTATTTGGTTCTTTACCATCTTTAGAGGATTTAAAGATATAATAGTCATGATAAGGACTATTTGGATCTTTTAGTGCTTCTTGAAACCAAGCATGTTCATCTGAACTATGATTGATAACGAGATCCATAATAATCTTAATTCCTTTATTTTTAGCTTTTTCAATCAATTCTTCTAAATCAGCCATTGTTCCAAATTCAGGATTAATATCATAATAATCAGAAATATCATACCCATTATCATCCATAGGTGATTTATAAATAGGACATAACCATAATAAAGTCACCCCTAAATCCTCTAAATAATCAAGCTTTTCAATAATTCCTCTTAAATCACCAATTCCATCTCCATTAGAATCCTTAAAACTCTTAGGATAAATTTGATAAGCTACTTCCTTCTTCCACCATTCATTACTCATTTTCTTTTCTCTCCTTTAAAATATATAATTTAGAATAATAATCTCCAATACCATCCTTATTCTCACCACTTGAACCATCACTTATAATCAAACCCACATTCATCAACTCATCACCATATAAATCTAAATCATTTACATGATAAACCTTATTTTCATCTAATCCCTCTAATAATAAACGACGATATCCAACATTAACTTCTTGTAAAGTACGATAATACCCTACAATCGCTAAATCTCTTTCTTTAGAAACAACCATCCAAGCTGTCTCATTTCCTTCAAAAGGACTTTTTAAACGATAAAAAGTACCAAATTGAAATAAAGAACGATATTGTTTCATAAAAACAATTTGTTTTTTAATGATTTCTTTTTCTTCATCACTTAAAGAATTAACATCTAATTCATAACCAAAAGTACCAAAATAAGCTACATTAGCACGTGTTTCAAGTGGTGTATTTCTAAATGTTTGATGATTAGGAATTGCTGAAACATGTGATCCCATCGAAGATAAAGGATAAACAAGAGAAGTTCCATATTGAATCTTTAATCTTTCTATTGCATCGGTATCATCACTGGTCCAACATTGAGGGGCATAATAAAGCATTCCTGGATCAAAGCGTGCTCCTCCACTTGCACAGGATTCAAAGAGTATATCAGGGTATTTAGTTGTTAGAACATCGTATAAATGATAAACACCTAGGATATATTCATGCATGACTCTTCCTTGTGATGAAACATCATGAGTGCTTGAATAGACTTCTGACATACAACGATTCATGTCCCATTTAATATATGAAATATAGGAATCATCAATCACATTCATCATTGCCTGGGCAATGTATTCAACAACTTCATGATTAGAAAAATCTAAAATATATTGATTTCTTCCATGACAACTCTTTCTATGAGGAGTTTTTAATATCCATTCAGGATGATTTCTATATAAGTTAGAATCTTCATTGACCATCTCTGGCTCAAACCATAACCCAAATTTTAAACCTAAATCATGAATTCTCTTTGATAAACCATTAATTCCATGAGGCAATTTATCTAAATTAGGGAACCAATCTCCTAATCCTTGATGATCATTATTTCTATTACCAAACCAACCATCATCTAATACAAATAACTCAATTCCTAATTCTTTTGCTGTTTTAGCCATTGAAACGATCTTATCTTCATTAAAATCAAAATAAGTGCCTTCCCAATTATTCACTAAAATAGGTCTTACTTGATCTCGATACTTCCCTCTAGCAAGTCTTTTTTGATAAAGTTGATGATAGGTTTGAGACATCTTATTCAATCCTTGATCACTATAAACCATCACAACTTCAGGACTTTGAAACGAATCTAAATGATCTAATAGATATTCAAAACAATGAGGATGAATTCCCATAGAGACACGTGAGACATGATAATTATCAACTTCTACTTGGGCTAAAAAGTTACCACTATAAACCAAACTAAAACCTAAAACTTCACCACTTGTTTCTTTACAATTTTCTCTTTTTAAAGCAATAAAAGGATTAAATTGATGTGAAGAACATCCTCTTAAAGAATAAATACTTTGAATACCTTCTGTAAGTTTTCTTGTTTTAATAGAACGTTCTCTTGCCCATGATCCTGTAAGTTCAATCATTTCATAATCTTGATCAGGTAAGTCTAAAGACATAGACATCATTTGATTAAGTCTTAATTTTTGTTTTCCCTCATTAACAATAAAAGCATTTCTTGTAATTACAGGAAAATCTTGATAAATGGTATAACTTAATTGTAGTTTTGTTTCAATGACTTCATCATATAAGGTAATGATAAGAGTTTGAGCTTCGTTTTCATTTTCTACATAGGTAGCAGGAAGATCTTTTAATTTTGGTTTTCCCTGTATGATTTTATGACTTACATATTCAAAGTTTAAAATATGACTCCCATTTTCTTGTAAAATATCGATAGCAGGATGACGTAAATCTCCTGAACCATAAACAGGATATTCTTGTTTAATATGTTCTAATGAAAAACTTAAATCCCCTTTATAGCTACAAGGTGACATAGGACGGGGAAAAAGTTCTAATAAATGATCAAAGTCTTTACGATCATGAATTCTTTTTCCATAATAGAGTTGTCCTAATTGATTATTTTTTAAGATTTTAAACACATAACTAATTTCATTATTATACAAATGAAAAGTTTTACTTTCTTCATGAAATACAATCATAAATTTCTCCTTAATCACTAAATAGTATTTTTAAAATATCTTCTAAACCATCATCAACAATCGATTTACAAATAATATTTGCTTTAACTTTTAATAAATCACAGGCATTTCCCATAGCAACCCCTACACGACAAAATTCAATCATTTCTAAATCGTTTTCTCCATCACCAAAAGCGTATGTGTCATTTTGATTTAAATGATAATAATCAAGAACTTTTTGAATACCTGTAGCTTTTGAAATCGTTGGTGAATAGAATTCAAAAGCATTATCACTGCCATGTTCATCAAAATTAATAACATAACCAAAATCATTTTGGATATACTTTTCTATTTTTTCACGATCTTTATTTGTAACATTGGCTTCTATTTTAATCGCTCTTTTTAATACCTCATTACGATCAAACTTTATTGTAAATAGATTTTCAAAATGTCCATTTTGAACAAAGAAGTTATAAAGTTCTTTATAAGAAGGATCAATGTATAAATGATTCGCTGTCGCAATCATATAATCACAATGAAGTTCTTCTAACATATTTGCTGTCTTTAAACATAACTCATAATCCATTCTATTTTCATAAATAGATTTTCCATCAATTTCTACATAACCACCATTATTTAAAATATAACCGTCAAAAGTTCCGTCGAGCCATTTTTCATCTAACATGGCTTTGGGTCTTCCACTGCAAATAAAGAGTTTATGTCCTTGTTTCTTTAATCTATTTAATTGTTGTTTTACACCTAAAGGTATTTCATAAATTCCCATTTGTGAGCATACTAATGTCCCATCTATATCAAAAAATAATACTTTCTCTTTCATAAAAAATCTCCTTTAGCTAATTATATCACAAAGCCCCTTTCTATGATTTTCAATAAAAGAAAATATAAAAAGTACGTATGATAGTACGCAAGATAATACGTATGAAAAAAGGAATCTTTCGATTCCTTAACTAGTCATCTAAAATAGAAGATCCATTAGTCGCAATAACTTCTTTATACCAATCATAAGATTTCTTTTTAGAGCGTTTATAAGTTCCATTACCATAATCATCAACATCTACATAAATAAATCCATAACGTTTAGACATTTGATTTGTAGAGTTAGATAATAAATCAATTGGTGCCCAAGTTGTATAACCCATTAATTCAACACCATCTTCTTTAATAGCTTTATACATTTGTCTAATATGTTCTCTTAAATAATCAATACGATAATCATCATTAATAGAACCATCAGCTTCCACAGTATCTTTAGCACCTAAACCATTTTCCACAATAAATAATGGTTTTCTATAACGATCATATAAATCTACACAAGAAATTCTTAAACCGATAGGGTCAATTTGCCATCCCCAATCAGAACTAGGAATATGAGGGTTTTTAATAGCTGTAACAGTATTACCTGCACTCATTTCTAATCCTTTAGTATCCGCAGCAACACAACTTGATGAATAATAACTAAATGAAATAAAATCAACAGGATATTTTTTCATGATTTCTAAATCTTCATCAGTCATTTTAATATTGAATCCTTTATTTTTATACATTTGTAATAAATATTTAGGATATTCACCATGAACTTGTGTATCGCTATAACAATAGATTTGTCTCATTCTTTGTTGTTGTTCTAATACATCTTCTGGTTTACATGTATATGGATAATAAGTTAATTTAGTAAGCATACATCCTACTTTAGCATCAGGAATATTTTCATGTGTAATTTTTACCGCTAAAGCACTTGCTACAAATTGATGATGCATTGCTTGATATTCTACTTCTTCAAATTCTTCAGGTTTAAATCTTGATTCAATTAATCCACCTGTCATAAATGGATGTCTAATGATTGAATCAATTTCATTAAATGTAAGCCATAATTTAACTTTATCTTTATATCTTTTAGTAATAACATCCACATAACGTGTAAAGAATTCAATGGAACGACGATCATACCAACCATTATAGTCCATACAAAAAGCAAGAGGTGGTTCATAATGAGACATTGTAACTAAAGGTTGCATTCCATATTTTAAACATTCATCAAAAACAGCATCATAGAATTTTAAACCTTCTTCATTTGGTTCTAATTCATCCCCTCTAGGGAAAATACGAGACCAAGCAATAGACATTCTATAAACCTTAAATCCCATTCCTGCAAGTAAAGCAATATCTTCTTTATAATGATGATAAAAATCAATCCCATGACGTTTTGGATAGTAAACTTCATCATCAGTACTTAAAGCTTTTTCAATCATTTCATCAGAAATATCGCATAAACCATGAGTATTTAATAAATCATTCATTGATTTAGGATCAGTAAATAATTGTACATCACTACAACTTACTCCTTTTCCTCCTTCTTTCCAACCACCTTCATATTGGTTAGCGGCAGTAGCTCCACCCCATAAAAATCCTTCTGGAAATTGTTTCATATTATATTTCTCCTTATTTTTTATTATCAAATTCATTATATCGATATTATTGAATATTTGTTTGTTTTTTCATAATATAAAAACCAATTCTACTTATAAGAGGTGTTGTTTTCTATTTAAAATGATATGATTTGATTAAAGGAAGTGGTCATATGGATCTTATCAAAATAGGTAAATATATAGCTTTTAAAAGAAAAGAACAAGGCTTAACACAAAAACAGCTTGCTGAAAAGTTAAATATGTCAGATAAATCAGTCTCTAAATGGGAAAGAGGTATATGTTTACCGGATGTTTCTGTTTATCTAGAATTATGTAAAATACTAGGAATAAGTATTAATGAGTTTCTGGCTGGCGAAGATATACCTAAAGAAACAATTGAACAAAAAGCAGAAGAAAATATTATTCAGATTACAAAAGATAATAAAAACAAACAAAAGTATCTAAAGAAAATTATAAGATTATTAATAGTTATGCTTGTTGTTTTCATATTTATTACAAGCATATTTGTCTACAAAAAATTAACACAACCACAAAACTATATAGAACCTTATTTAGAAAAAAGCACAGAAATGCAAACGGCAAATATGCTTTCTAATCATCCAGGGAATATTTTGTTATTTCATTATAATTCAAAAAAAGATTTTGATTCATTAACTATGTATTTAACCCAATATCAAAAAGGTAAAAAGATATCTGATAAAGAAATCTGTACATTTTATAATAATCCTTCAAAAGGAACAAATACCGGAAATATTGCTTTAGTAGTTGATTATGAAGCTTCTACTTTGAAGATTATAGATGCTTTTGAAGATGGGTATTATGTAGCTAAAGATATTTCATTTATAGAAAACATTAGTCACTACGATGTTTGGGATTATAATCAAATTGAAGAAAAAACTTCTATTAAATATGGTAAAAAACAAATGTTAGTGGCCTTATCTTATGGAAAAAATCATGTCACATCTCTTCCTATAAAAGAGTTAGAAACAAACAAAAAGATAAAGAATGATTATACATGTATTCTTTCAATTAAGTTTAAGTAAAAACGTCATCACTTGGATGACGTTTTAATAATCAAATTTATTCTTTTTTCTTCATAATGATAAAAATACTTACACAAATCATTGCTGATAAAATAGAACCTAATGCTGGTGTAAGACCCATAGGAAGCAAAGTATCAGGGAAAAGCTTAGAAGTTATATAAGCTCCAGGTACTCTTATTAAAACAATAGAGATGACATTGTGAATAAATGAAATCATAGAATAACCATAAGCAGTAAAGAAACCACTAAAACAGAAATGAATAGAAGCAAACATACAATCTAAAACATATCCTTTTAAATACTGACTTCCATACATAATAACGATAGCTTCACTTGTAAATAGCGAAAGAATTTCTTTGGAAATAAATTGACAAGTAATCGCAAAGAAAATTCCAAATCCTAAAGCAATCATCATTCCATAACGTAATGTTTGACGAGCACGTTGATGCTGTTTTGTTCCTACACATTGGGCACATATAGCAGAAATTGCTGAAAGCATACTTGATGGTACTAAAAATAAAAAGCTAATGATTTTTTCTACAACACCAACTGCGGCAGCAATATCAACGCCACGGCTATTAGCAATAATCGTAATAATGATAAATGAAATTTGAATCAAACCATCTTGCATAGAAATAGGAAAACCAATTTTAAAGATATCTTTAATAATCTTTTTATGTAATTTAAAATGGTGTCTATGGATGACAATCAATTTTCTTTTAATAATTGCAAATAAAGCAACAATCACACTAATAAGTTGTGAAATCACTGTCCCAAATGCTGCACCAACGGCATGCATATTGAAATAACCAATGAAAATGAAATCTAACACAATATTAAAAAAACAAGCAACTGCCACAAAATACATGGGTCTTTTAGAATCCCCTAATCCTCTAAAAATAGAACTAATAATATTGTAAGCAGTAATAAAAGGAATTCCAATAAAACATATTTTTAAATAAAGTGTTGTTTCTTGAATCGCTTCTACAGGTGTAGACATAATAGAAACAATCGGATTAATAAAGAATAATAAAATCAAAGTAACAATCAGAGATAAAATCATAAAGATCATGATTGTATTTCCAACAGTCATCTTTTTTTCTTCTTCTTTTCTTTCACCAACATAACGACCAATCATGACCGTTGAACCCATTGCAATTCCTACAAGCATGACAGTAATCATATGCATGACCTGACTTCCAATAGAAACCCCTGATAAAGAAGCAGCTCCATTGTATTGACCGACAATAAATAAATCAGCCATACCATAGAATGTTTGTAAGAAATTAGCAAGTAAAAATGGTAATGAGAAAGTAATAATATTTTTTAAGGCACTACCTTTTGTTAAATCTTTTTGCATAACATCAACTCCTTGCTTTGTATTATATAGGATAAATGTTAAAAGATAAAACGAAAAAAGATGCTTAAGCTAGCATTTTTTTTCATGAATGTGTCGTAATAATAGATTTAAGTTCTCAGATTTATTTTGTTTTAAATAAACAAGATCTGTTGTTTTCATATCTATATGTAAAGTATTCGTTTGTTGAATATTTTGACATCGTTGTTTGTCCAATATGACAAGCGTTAGCTGCTTGCGTAAAGTTTTTATATTCAACAGCTTTAAAGAAATAATGTATTTTCTTTAGATCCATACTATTACTTCTTTCGTTATAACAAAAAAAGGAGCAATGAAGCTCCTTTGCTCAATATTTATTTACGTTTGAATAATGATTTTAAACCACGAGAGATTACTTGAAAGAAACTAAGAGAACGAACCATATTATTTGGATCAACATAATTTCTAACAGCTCTTAATGTCTTTTTATTATCTCTTGTCGAAAAGATAAAGTTTCCGTTGTTTTTCGTAACAACTGCAAAACGAGGAATCCATTTTCCTTTAAACATGACACTTGCCATGATTTCTGTTACTTCAGACCAAGGAATTTGAATATAATCATTGACGTTTTTATCATTGTAATATTCAAAAGCTTCATCCCCGACCAACACTTTACCATAGTTTGCCATTCCTAAATAAGAAGTAGCATTAATTGTTAAATCGACTTTTTTATTTAATGATTGTACCATATATTCCCTCCATAAATATTGAACTTTTTAAATTACATAATTCCAGCTAAACGAGCTAAGATACCAACGATAAATAATGCAACGATAATAACGATTGGTGAAACTTTTTTCTTTAATAACCAGCAGCAAAGTAATGTAAGTAATAATGCTGCAAGACCAGGAATTAATTGATCTAAGTTTTGTTGTAAAGTAGTAACTTTAATTTTATCTAATCCAGTAGCTCCAAGGGAAGCATATTGAGATAAAGCTGATTTAATACCTTCAGCCCCACCTTTGATTTGACTCCAATCAATATAAGCACCTTCAGATTGAGTAACTCTAGAAACAACAGGAGTAAATGAAATACTTACCCAACGTTGAACTAAAGAACCGATAATGAACATACCTAAAATAGAAGCACCTTGAGTAATTTTACCTAATAAACCACCAGATAAATCTTTTGCGATAGAAGTACCAACTTTATATCCAAATTCTTGAGTATACCAAATAAATGCCATACGGATAATATTCCAAGCAAAGAAGAATAATAATGGACCGACAATACTTCCACCTAAAGCAAGAGAAGCACCTAAAGCACCTAAGATTGGTCTTAAAGTGAACCAGAATACTGGATCTCCAACCCCAGCAAGAGGTCCCATCATACCAACTTTAACCCCTTGAATAGCTTGATTATTGATTTCAGCACCATTAGCTCTTTCTTCTTCTAAGGCTAATGTAACACCCATAACTGGGGCTGAAACATAAGGATGTGTATTATAGAATTCTAGATGTCTTTTTAAAGCATCTGCTCTATCTTGTGGATCTTTGTATAATTTTTTGATAGCTGGGATAATTGAATAACACCAACCACCATTTTGCATACGTTCATAGTTCCATGATCCTTGAAGGAACTGATGACGCCAAGCAACTGATAAACGATCTTTTTTAGTTAATTGAATTTTTTCTGCCATATTTCTTTCCTCCTTCAAGATTAATAGTCATTTAAAATATCACCTAATGGATCACCAGAACCAGTAGAACCACCATTACCAGAACCACCGTTTTCTTTTAATCCTAAGTAAATTAAAGCAATAGCAACACCTAAAGCACCTAAAGCGATTAATGTTAATTCGCTTAATGCAGCTAATACGAAACCAATAGCAAAGAATGGCCAAGTTTCTTTAGTTGACATCATATTAATAACCATTGCATAACCTACAGCGGCAACCATTCCACCACCAACAGTCATACCACCTGATAACCAAGCAGGCATTTGATTTAAAACACTAGTTACTGCTTCAGCAGGAACGATACATAGTGCAGCAGCAGGAACTGCGATTCTGACACCTTGTAATAAGATACCTAAAATTTGATAGATTTCAATTTTACGGAAATCTCCTTTTTCAGCAGCACCATCCATTAAGTGAACTAATGGGATAGCGATTGTACGACAAATCATAGTTAAGAATAAACCAGCTACTGATAAAGGAATTGCAACAGCAATTGAAGTAGAGATAGCTGTTTGTGTATTAACAGTACCACCATTTAAACCTAAAACCATGATAATTGCAGAAGCAACAGAAGCTAAAGCAGCATCTGGAGCAACAGCAGCACCAACGTTTGCCCATCCTAAGGCAATCATTTGTAAAGAACCACCTAAGATAATACCTTCACTTAGATGTCCTGAAACTAAACCAATTAAAGTACACGCTACTAGTGGTTGATGGAATTGGAATTCATCTAAAATCCCTTCCATACCTGCTAATAATGCTACTAAAATAATTAACATAATAGTAATTGCAGACATTAAATTTTCCCCCTATTTCATATTTTGAAGTTCAGTCTTTGCTTTTTTAAGAAGACTGTCCATATTTTCTTTAGAATCAGCAGGTACTTTACGAACATCGAAAGTAACACCCATTTCTTTTAATTTTTCTAAAGTTTCAACATCTTTTTGATCCATAGCAATGGCTTTATTAACAACCACTTTACCAACAGAGTGAGCCATAGAACCAATATTTAATTCTTTAATATCAACGCCACCTTCAATAGCTCTTAAAGCATCTTGAGGAGTTTCAAATAACAATAAAGCTTTAGTAGCACCAAAACGAGGATCTTTAGCGACTTCGATCATCTTTTTGATTGGTACAACGTTTGCTTTAACACCTGGTGGTGCAGCTTGTTCAATCATTTGTTTACGTAATGCATCTTTAGAAACAGCATCAGATACAACAATGATACGAGTTGGTTGAGTTGATTTTGTCCAAGTAGTAGCTACTTGACCATGTAATAAACGTGTATCAACACGAGCTAAGACATATTTAATATGTCCATCTCCAAGAACAGTTCCTTCAGGAATAGCCCCAGCAGGTGCTGGGTTTTCAGCTTTTACTGCTTCTTCCTTTTTAGGTTCTAATTCTTCTGGACGAATGTTAACTCCGTCTCTAGCAACTTCACAGATATGAGTTGCGATTTCATGTGCGCTGTCAGTAGACATACGCATTGCATATGCTTCAATAAGCATTGGTAAATTTAACCCAGTAACGATTGCCCAATGATCTTCATGACCGTTAAGTAATAAGTTTGCTTGGTTGAAAGGAGTACCACTCCATAAATCAACTAAGAAAAGAACTTCGTCTTGATTTTCAAAAGTGGAAATAGCTTCTTCCATTTTTGCTCTTAAATCATCAGGACCTTCACTTGGTTGTAAAGTCACAGCTTTTACATCTTTTTGTTCACCGAAAATCATAGAACCAGATTGTAAAATTCCATTAGCGAATTCACCATGACTTGCAAGAATAATTCCTACCATATTTTTCCTCCCTCTCTTTAATTAACATTGAATAACAAAAAAAGTAGGCCAACTATTTAAAAGAAGATACAATGTACCCATTGCTTTCTTTTAAAATAGTTAATGCCTACTTAAAGTTACACACTATTGAATATTCAATTTAATTACAGTGATATACTAACATCAAAAAATGTAAGCGTCAATCATTTTTTTTACGTTTTTATGTTCTTTCATTATTTTTTGATATAAAAAATAATGAAAAAGATAATATATAATATAAAACAATCACAATTTATCAATAAATAAAAAAGGGGTGATCCCCTAATTTTGAAATGCACTTGATAAAATTCTTTCCAAATGTAAAGCAAGATAGCCAATTTCTGATTCTGGTAATTCTTTATGAAGTACCTTTGATAAATTATCACACATCCTTATTGCTTGTTCATAAGCAAAAGGAAATTTATTTTTGGTAAATTCACTAATATCCATTTGCAATTGTTCATTAGTATTTAAACGAATGATTAGGAATTTAATATGATTCATTAAACGGGCATAAGAAATTGATTCAACATCAATTTTCATATTTAAATCAGTTTGTAATTTAATAATACTTTCATGAACAACACGTGCTGCTTCCATAGATTCCCCTACTTTATTAGAAGAAATTGCTGAGTGAATATGTAGAGTAATAAAACCTACTTCATCATTATTGATTTCTTTATTGATAAAGCTTTTTATGATTTCTTTTGATTTTAAAGCAACTTCATATTCATCGGGAAATAAAAGTCTAATATCATAAGTAAAGGGATTTGTAGGCATGATGTTTTCATCCATACGTTTAATCGCAAAATAAATATGATCAGCCAGTGGAATTAAAATATCATGATTGACTTGTTCAAATTTATTTGTTGCTTCTTTAATGATTTCAGCTGCGATTTCAAGATAAACAGGATTGATATAGTCAATGACTTTCTTTTGTTTATCTTTAGCTTGATAGTTCTTTTGCATCATGTATTTCTTGGCGTGAGGTGGAATTTCAAAATGTTCATTTACTTTTTTACCAAAACCAATTCCTTTTGCCATAACTATTATTTCATTATCATCTTCTTTAGCTAGAATGGTATTATTATTTAATACTTTTAAGACTTGATACATTTTGTTCACCTCTTTATTTTTAAAATCGTTTCTCCACTTTTTTTATGACCATAGTTCTTTTCTAAAGGTCCTTGACCTTTAGTGATAATCATTAAAAGACAATCATCGATGGCATTTTCTTTAATATAATTCAAATCTGCATTCCATAACAGATCTCCTTTTTTAACCTTCTGATTCATTTTAACAAGAAGTTCAAACCCTTGTCCATTTAATTTTACAGTATTAATACCAAAATGAATCAATATTTCCATACCATTTTCTAATTCAATCCCTAAAGCATGTTTTGTAGGATAAATCATAGAAATCGTTCCATCACAAGGAGCAACAACCAAACCATGTATTGGTCGAATCATGAGACCATCTCCTAACAACTTATGAGCAAAGATATCATCGCAGCAATCTTCAATAGGTAAAACCTCACCATCAACAATATTTCCTATTTCTACATCCGTTGTATGATAATCAATTGTTTTTTCTTCATCATAAGAAGCAGGAACATTATTTAAATAATCATCAATCTTTGTTTTTAAAGAAGAAGCTTTTGGACCAAAGATGATTTGAATAGCATTGCCCTGTAATAAAACAGCAGCTGCCCCTGCTTGTTTTAAAGAGCCTTCGCTTACAAGACTTGGATCTTGTAAAGAAGCACGTAATCGTGTAATACAACAATCAAGGTCACTAAAGTTATATCTTCCACCTAGTCCTTTAATAATCATTTGTACTTGAGGATCAAGTAATGATTGATCAAAAGAGTAATCCATTTTCTTTTTATTAAAAATCGTTAATTTATTATCATCTTCTCTTCCTGGTGTTTTTAAATCAAATTTCTTAATTAAAAAACGGAATGAAAAATAATATAAGAAGAAATACATAACTCCACCAACAATAATAAAAACCCAATGAGTTTTACTATTACCTTGTAATACACCAAAAACAAGAAAATCTATTAAACCACAAGAAAAAGTAAACCCAATCGTCACCTTTAAAACATGAGCTAAAACAAAAGCTGTACCCGCTAAAAAAACATCAACGACAAATAACATAGGAGCCACAAAAATAAAAGCAAATTCAATGGGTTCTGTAATTCCTGTAAGCATACTCGTAAGGGCTGCTGATAAAAAAAGACTTCTTATAACTTTTTTAGATTCATCTTTAGCACTGCGATACATCGCTAAAGCTGCTCCTGGTAAACCAAACATCATAATCATATATTCACCAGAGAAATACTTAGTTGCTTCAACACTAAAGTGCTTTAAATTTGGATCAGCAAGTTGAGCAAAGAAAATATTTTGGGCACCATCAATTAAAACCCCATTGACTTCCAAAGTACCACCAATAGCAGTTTGATAAAAAGGCATATAGAAAACATGATGTAAGCCAAAAGGGACAAGGGCTCTTTTAACAATTCCATAAACAAAAGTTCCCCCATAGCCACTACTAGCAATCCATTGTCCAAATTTAAAAATCCCGTCTTGGAAAGTAGGCCAAATATAAAACATCAAAAATCCTACCAAAATATAGACAATGGTAGAAATAATAGGAATAAATCTTTCTCCTTCAAAGAAAGATAAAAAATCAGGTAACTGAATTTGATAAAAGCGATTATGTAAACAACTCACACCTAAACCAACAATAATTCCTCCAAATACCCCCATTTGTAAGGATACTTGCCCACATACATTTATAAGTGTTCCCTCAACAACATCTTTAATAATTTTATTACCTTCAATAACACCATTAAAAACAAGTAAACTATGAATTGTTGAATGCATCACAAAAAAAGCAATAATAGAAGATAACACTGCTACTTCTTTTGATTTCTTTGCCATTCCTAAAGCAACAGAGGCTGCAAAAATCAAAGGCAGATTATCAAAAATTGTTTGCCCTACAGACATTAATAAAATCAATATATGATTTAAAGTTGTTCCTGTACCTAAAATACTCTCTAAACCAAGAGAAGCAATCGTTGCTTCGTTAGTAAGAGAACTCCCAATACCTAAAAACATTCCCGCAATTGGTAGTACAGCAATAGGTAACATAAAACTACGTCCTATTCTTTGTAAAACCCCAAAAATTTTCTTTTTCATTTTCTTCCCTTTCATTTATAAAAAAATATAGAATTCTATACTTTAAAAACACAATTTTTCGCATTTAGTGTATCATAAAATAATCTATATGTACATTTGTATAGATGAGTTAGATTATAGATATCTTTAATGGGTAAGGTACTGTATAATATTTATATATAACTAAATTCAAGGGAGGAAAAGCATATGGAAGAGAAAAGATTGTTGAGTAAAGATGAAGTTTATTTTTTAGTATTTTTTTCTAATTTCTTTATTGGATCAATCATATTGTCTGGTAGGTATCACTTTGATTCAATACGTTCATTTTTTATATTTGCTGGAGAGGATCCCTTTCCATTTACTTTATTTTTCATAGTGTTCTTTTGTTGTCTTTATTATCTTTTTAAAATTTTAATAAAAAAATACCCACTAAGAAATTTTATTAAGAGTAATGATGTTTAATATCAAAAAGAAGAGATATTATGGAAGAAATTAAACAACTTGTCTATAACTATGCTAAAGCAATACACACACAAAATGAAAAAGATTTTAAAGCATTATGGTCATCTAAAGAAAATCCTTTGATTTCACTTACGAATCAATTTAATGAAATTGATGCTATTTATAATGATTTTTTAATAGGTGGTATTCAAAGACTTTATGAATCAATTGATTTAATTATAGAAGGAATAGAAATACATCAAATAGATGATAATAAAGCATTGCTTGATAACACAAGAGCACAAACAAGTAAAATTGTTCCTACAACATTAATAACAGCATAGATTGCAGTTGGTTTAGCTCCATAAAATGTTTCAACAAGTGTTTTACTTCCAAATTTACTCATAATTAAATAAGTTATTGCAAGCATAAAAACTAAAACACTGATACTAATAATGACAATTTGTAGAGCAGTTAATGATTGACTTGATGAAGTCATTTCTTGATTCATTTGGTCAGGTTGATTGTTGTTTTGTTGATTTTGTCCTGGGGAATCTTGTTGATTATTAGGTGCTTGTCCAGTAGAATTTTCATTTGTTTGATCATTTAAATCTTGGTTTTGTGAATTTGATTAATCATTGCTACTTTGGTTGTTTTGAGATGAATCTTGTTGATTAGACTCATTATTTTGACTATTTTCTCCTTTATTAGGCATTGAAGGAGGTGTTCCTCCTGCTTGTTGCATCATAGATGAAGTATTATGGTTTTTAGCATAATACAGAGTTCCTGAAATCGAACCTAAGGAAACGATAATACAAATTACACTGATTATAACGGATAATTTCTTTTTCATGTCTATCTCCTCTTGACACCTATATAGTACCCATTCTTTAACATATAAGAGTGTGAGTAGTGTGTAAAAATATGGTAAACTCATATACAATTTTGAGATATGAAAAAGATGGAGTTAAGCGCTTACATGTGTTACTATATATCTAGGAGGATTTTTTATGGGAAAATTGGATAATAAAGTGGCAATTATTACAGGAGGGAATGCCGGCGTTGGTAAAGAAATTGCGAAACTGTTTGCGAGTGAAGGAGCAAAAGTTGTTATTTCAGCAAGACGTCAACAAGTCTTGGAAGAAGCAGCAAAAGAAATTGAAGCAGCAGGAGGAACTGTTTTATGTGTTCCTACTGATATTTCTAAAGTGGATGATGTTAAAAACTTAGTAAGTAAAACAGTTGAAACTTTTGGTCAATTAGATATTTTAATTAATAATGCAGGTGTTTTAGATAAAGGATTAAATGCAATTGATCAAATTGATTATGATGATTTAAATAGAGTTATTGATATTAATCAAAAAGGAACAATGTATTGTATGTCAGAAGCTTTAAAAGTGATGAAAAGTGGAGCTTCTATCGTTAATATCTCAAGTGTTGCTGGTCAATATGGAGCAGGTGGTGCTGTTTATGTATCTACTAAAGCAGCAATTATTGGGGTAACAAAACATGCTGCTATGCGTTTTGCTAAAGAAAAAATTAGATGTAATGTTATCTGTCCAGGAAGTATTACAACAGATATGGCAGCAGGATTAACACCTGATACAATGGATATGAAAATGATGGGCGCTATGTCAGCTCATAGTGATTTAACACTTCAACCTTGTAGTCCTTTAGATGTTGCAAAAGTAGCACTTTTCTTAGCAAGTGATGATGCAGCACCACTTACAGGACAAGTTGTTGTAAGTGATTATGGAGTAGATTTATAATATAAAAAATAAAGAGATTTCATTTATTATTGAAGCAGTCAATATTAGAAATCTCTTTTTCATTTTCAAAAAAATTTAATCATTATCTAATTTAACGGATACATACACAAATAAAAGATATGTTTATTATTATAAAGATAACCATAATTTAAAGGAAAGATATAAACACTGCCTTGATCTATAAAACCTAAACGGCAACATTGATTATTTTCAATGATTTCTTTTATTTAAATCTGTAATTTCTCGTTCTGTTCGTCGCATAACTATGCTCCAAAATGATGTTTTTTAAATTGTTTGTAATAAACAATAAATAAGAATGATGTCGTAAACCAAGTAATTGGATAAGATATAACAACTCCCTTTAATGTTGGATAGTGTGGTGAAATGAAAGTAACCCAAGCTACACGTAAAACACAAATTCCAAGACAGACTAAAAGCATTGGTTTTAATGATTCCCCACACCCTCTCATTGTCCCTGAAAAGATTTCTACACAACAGTATGAAAAATAGAAAGGCATTAAAAAGAGTATTAAACTTTGACATTGATTAACGATGGCTGGATCAGATGAAAAGAGTTTTGTAATATAACTTCCCCCAAAACATAAGATCACACTTAAAGAAACTGCTATTGTTAAGGCAATCGTTAAAGCGGTTCTTGCTCCTTTTTGGATACGATCATAAAGATGAGCACCATAGTTTTGTCCTACAAAAGTTGTAATGGCGGCTCCAATAGCAGCCATGACCATCCAAAATAAAGCATCGATTTTAATATAGACTGACCATGAAGCAATCGTTTGTGTTCCAAAAGAATTAATATGTGTTTGTAAGACGATATTAGCGATACTATACATTGTTGATTGAATTCCAGCAGGAGCACCAATTTTAACAATTTTCTTTAATACAGGTAAATGAAATTTAATTTTTGATAATGTAAGTTGATAAACATCTTTAGAAAATATCAATTGAAGTGTGACTAAAATAGCACATACTGTTTGGGCAATAAATGTTGCAATCGCTGCCCCAGCAATACCTTTATGTAAAATAACAACAAAAACAAAGTCAAAAACAACATTAACAATACTACAAATAATTAAATAATAAAGAGGTCTTTTACTATCTCCTACAGCTCTTAAAATTCCTGAACCAATATTATAAATAGCTCCAGGAATCATCCCTAAAAAGTAAAGTTTCATATAAAGACTGGCATCATTTAAAATATCATGAGGGACACCTATCGCATCTAAACATTGATAAGAAAAGAATAAACCAAAAAGCATCATGATAATTCCACTAACAATAGCAAGCATATATGAAGTATGAACCGCTTGATGAATCTTACCTTTATTATGAGCTCCATAATATTGAGCAATAACAACAGAAGCTCCAGTTGATAAACCAACATAGAAGTTAACAACTAAGTTTGTCAAATTCCCTGTTGAACCAACAGCAGCAAGAGCATTTGTCCCACAAGCTTGACCAACAATAATGGTATCAACGGTATTATATAGTTGTTGAAAAAAGCTCCCAATTAATATTGGAAAAAAGAAAAAAAGTAATTGTTTCCAAATAACTCCTTTCGTAAAATCTTGTGTTTTATTCATAGATTACCCTCCCTATAATAAAAAACACCCAAAGGTGCATTGTTTGAAATAATGGTATCACATAATTTTTGACAAAACAACCAAAGAAGAAACATCAAAAAGTTAAATCAAGTTCATATTTCTTCTTTATGATAATACACGAAAGGAGGAACAGGAACTTACTTAAACGAAACTTAATTATAAACTTCCCTTTTTAAAAAAATAATAATAGATAATAGTAAAAAGCAGATCTTTTCCCTTCCCTTTGATCTGTTTTTTTGTTGTTTCTATAAAATGAAAATGATAAGGTAGATAGAGAGAGGTGCAAAATCTATGTTATTTAAAGATAAATTAAAAGAACCTGTTATTTATAAAGGGAGTAATAAGGCAATAAATGAACTAAATCAAATACAAGAATATTTAAAAACACATACAAGTAAAGAATTAGAAAAGAAAGCAAGATTTATTCAGTATGGTATTGAAGGAGAAGAGAATGTTCTATTTGAATTAAAGAATAGTCATTTTCCAATGTATGTTTTACATGATATTTATATGGTAGATCATGATTTGGGTGCGCAAATTGATTATATAATTATTACGCCATCGATGGTTTATTTTATAGAATATAAAAATCTTATAGGGACAATCATGATAGATTCTATGGGAAATTTTACAAGAGAGTATAATTATAATGGGAAAATAATTAAAGAAGGTATTTATTCACCCATAACACAAAATCAAAGACATTTAGAGTTATATAAAATGTTACGTGAAAAGGATAAAGGATCAGTAATGAAATTTCTTTATAATAAGACCTTTTCAAGTGGTTTTAAATCACTTGTTGTCCTTGCTAATCCAAAGTCTATCTTAAAAAGTCGTTATGCTCCTAAAGAAATAAAAGAAAAAGTTATTAAAGCAGACCAGCTTATAGATTATATAAAGAAACATGAACAAAGTGCTTTTAGAAATCAAAAAGATATGATTGCTATGGCAGATGGACTTTTATCGTATCATCAAAAACAAGAAATACCGCCAATTCAAGAAGAAAATACATTTGAAAGTATAGAAGCTAATAATGATGATCAATTAATTGAGTCTTTAAAAAAATATCGTATGGATAAAGCTCAAGAAAAGAATTTACCACCTTATTATATATTTAATGATATTACTTTAAATGAAATCATTGCTTATAAACCAACAACGATAGAAGAACTCCTTTCTATAAAAGGATTTGGACCAAAGAAATGTGATTGGTATGGAGAAGATATTTTAGACATAATAAGAAGTTTGTAATGAACTTCTTTTTTAATCCCATAATTTTTGACAAAATAACCAAAGAGAAAACATGAAAAAGTAAAATAAAGTTCATATTTGTAACTTATGATAATAGACGAAAGGAGGAACAAGAACTTACTTAAACAAAACTTAATTATAAACTTCCCTTTTTAAAAAAGATAATAATAGATTAAAAAACAGATTCTCCCCCTCCCTTTTGAATCTGTTTTTTTGTGCAGAATATATAAACAACATTCATTGATTATGGTACAATAAATAAAAGAACATTTTGAATATAAAAGTAAATTAAAATGAAATAATTTTTGTATGAATAAAGTTTTAAAAAGATACAAAAATCGCAAATTCTAATGACTATAATAGGAGATGTTAATAAGAAAAAATGATGAAGTTAGAGTTTTAAACATGATATTATTTTAAAGATGGGAGAAGAAAGTATGAGTAAAAAAACAGTTCAAAAAAGTAAGAAAAGAACAACAAGAACGAATAAAAAAAGAACAACGGGTGTAAAGGCCAATACGGTTGTTAAATCGACACCAGTTACCAGTGAAAAGGTAACTGAAGTCAAACCAGTAGAAGTACCAAAAAAAGTTGATACTGTTGAATCAACACCAAAGACAACTGTTCAACCAAAAGAAACAAGTGAAAAAGTTGTTGCTGCTGAATCAGCACCAGCTGTAAAAACAGCGCCTGCTAAGAAAGCGACTACTAAAAAGGCTACAGCTGCTAAATCAACAACAGCTACAAGTAAAAAGACAGCTACTGCAAAATCAAAAACAACAACTGAAAAAGTTGCTGCCAAAACAACATCAACAAAAAAAACAGCTTCTACTAAGAAAGCAACTACTAAAAAGACAACCACTGCTAAATCAACAACAGCTACAAGTAAAAAAACAACTACTGCTAAACCAAAATCTATAAAAAGTGAAACACCTGTTGAGGCTAAACCAACAGAAGTTATTCAAGAAGTTCCTGTTGAAAAATCACAACCAATTGATTTAGGACCTCGTAGAAGTGTTGCTTTTATTGGTTCAGAATGTTATCCATTTGTAAAAACGGGTGGATTAGGGGATGTTATGTCAGCTCTTCCAAAGAGTTTAGCTAAATTAAATATGGATGTTAAAGTTATTATTCCAAGATATAAATGTATTCCACAAAAATTCCAAGAAAAGATGGAATATAAAGGCTCATTTTATATGGATCTATGTGCAGATGGAAAACAATATTATGTAGGTATTATGGAATATCAAGAAGATGGTGTTGTTTACGATTTTATCGATAATGATGAATTCTTCTCATGGGGTAATCCATATACGAATCTTATCGATGATATTCCTAAGTTCTGTTATTTTAGTAAAGCAGCTCTTGCAGCACTTAATTATTTAAATTGGACACCTGATATTGTACATTGTCATGATTGGCAAGCAGCTTTAGTTCCTCTTTATTTAAGAACAACCTTTAAAGATACAAACGTTGGACGTGCAGGTGCTATTCTTACAATTCATAACTTAAGATTCCAAGGTGTCTATGATCGAAAAACAATTCAATATTGGTCTGATCTTCCTGATTATGTCTTCAATAAAGATTGTATGACACAAAATTGGTTAGATGCGAATATGTTAAAAGGTGGTATTACTTATAGTAATGTAGTTACAACCGTAAGTAATACGTATGCTGGAGAAATTCAAACAGAAGAATATGGTGAAGGTCTTGAAGAACATTTGAGATATCATAGTAGTAAGATTTTAGGAATTGTTAATGGTATTGATACGGATATTTGGAATCCAGCAACAGATAAACTTTTAGCTGCGCAATATGATAGTCAATCTGTTATCAAGAATAAAAAAGCGAATAAAAAAGCACTTCAAGAATCATTAGGATTAGAAGTTGATGATCATAAAATTGTCATTGGACTTATTTCACGTCTTACAAATCAAAAAGGTCTTGATCTTGTTAATGATGTTATTCCAAGTATTATGGATGAACATACACAAGTTGTTGTTTTAGGTACAGGAGATACGATGTATGAAGATGCTTTCCGTTATTATGAAAATAAATATAAAGGAAACTTCTGTGCATATATTGCTTACAATGAAAACGTCGCTCACAATATTTATGCAGGATGTGATGCTTTACTAGTACCATCAAGATTTGAACCATGTGGACTTACACAACTTATTAGTATGAGATATGGTTCTATCCCAATTGTAAGAGAAACGGGTGGACTTAAAGATACTGTACAACCTTATAATCTATTTGATAATACAGGTAATGGTTTTACATTTGATCGCTATGAAAGTGGACTTCTTTATGATGCCATCAATCGTGCTAAAACACTTTATTTTGAAAATAGAAAATATTGGGATGAAATGGTTGTTCGTGATATGAATAAAGATGTCTCTTGGCAACAAAGCGCAAAACAATACAAAGATATGTATGTGGAATTAACACCAAAATATTAATAGATATAATTTAGAAAATACAATGTTAGTTTTTTGTAACATTGTATTTTTTAATCCCATAATTTTTGACAAAACAAACAAGAAAGAAACATGAAAAAGTTAAATAAAGTTCATATTTGTAACTTATGATAATAGACGAAAGGAGGAACAAGAACTTACTTAAACTCAAAACTTAATTATCAATTTCCCTTTTTAAAAAATAATAATAGATAATAGTAAAAAGCAGATCTTTTCCCTTCCCTTGGATCTGTTTTTTTGTTGTAACAATAAAAATTGCATTGTAACAATCTAATTGTTACAATGCAAAAACTGATGTTACAATACTAAAATACCAATAAAATTAAATGATACACAACAAAAGAGGCAAGCCAAGCAATAAGGCATTGTCCAAAGACAACAATCAATGCCCATTTACCATTAAGTTCTCTTTTGATTGCAGCAATCGCTGCAATACAAGGTGTATAAAGTAAACAGAAAATAAGTAAAGATAAAGCAGCTGGTGTTGTAAGTGACATCAACAATGATTGGGTTGAACCATAAAGAATAGATAATGTCGAAACAACACTTTCCTTTGCCATAAATCCTGAAATAAGGGCTGTTGAAATGCGCCAGTCACCAAATCCTAATGGATTAAAGATTGGAGCAATATAACCAGCAAGAATAGCTAGAATACTATCTTTTGATTCAGTAACAATATTAAATCTTAAATCAAAAGTTTGTAAGAACCAAATAACAATGGTTGCAACAAAGATAACTGTAAAAGCTCTTTGTAAGAAATCTTTAGCTTTTTCCCATAACAATTGACAAACATTTTTAGCACCAGGCATACGATAATTTGGAAGTTCCATAACAAAAGGAACAGGTTCTCCTTTAAACAAGGAACCTTTTAAAATAAGAGCAAAGATAATTCCTGTTAAAATACCAAAGATGTATAAAAATATCATGACTAATGCGCCCTTACCTGGGAAAAAGACAGAGGTAAAGAAAGCATAGATTGGAAGTTTTGCTGAACATGACATAAATGGTGTAAGGATAATGGTCATTTGTCGATCTCTTCTTGAAGAAAGTGTACGACTTGCCATAACTCCAGGAACGGTACATCCAAAACCAATAAGCATAGGGACAATACTTCTCCCAGATAACCCTATTTTTCTAAGTAGTTTATCCATGATAAATGCTACACGAGCCATATAACCACTATCTTCGAGAATTGATAAAAAGAAAAATAAAGTAACGATAATTGGTAAGAAACTTAAAACAGTTCCTACCCCATTAAAAATCCCATCAATGATTAAAGAATGCAAAGCAACATTAATTTGAGCATTTGTGAGTAAAGTGTCAACATAATTTGTGACAACAGTCACCCCACTTTCTAAAACTCCTTGTAAAAAAGCTCCAATAACATTAAATGTTAGAAAGAAAACAATTCCCATGATTCCAATAAAAGCAGGAATTCCTGTATATTTTCCTGTTAAGAATTGATCAATTTTTTGACTTCTTAATCTTTCTTTACTTTCATGTGGTTTTTTTACAGTTTGTTTACAAATATCTGTAATATAATGAAATCTATTACTTGCTATAGCGGCAGAACAATCAAGACTACTTTCTTCTTCTAATTGAATACGAATGTGTTCTAAAGTTTCTTTTTCATTTTGACTTAGATCAAGTTGTTCTAATAAAAGTTCATCTTTTTCAACAAGTTTACTTGCTGCAAAACGTAATGGAATCTTTGCGTTTGAGGCATGATCTTCAATTAAATGTTCAATCGCATTTAAACAACGATCAATCGCTTTGTTTTGTTGATTGTCTATATGTTGATAGAATTGAGGTCTTTCTTGATAATAAGCAACATGTAAAACATGACTGACAAGTTCATCAATTCCTTCTCCTTTTGCTGCAGAAATAGGAATAACAGGAACACCTAAGTATTCTTCTAAATCATTGATTAATACAGTTCCCCCATTACCTAACATTTCATCCATCATATTTAAAGCGACAACCATTGGCATATTAAGTTCTAAAAGTTGCATTGTAAGATATAGATTTCTTTCAATGTTTGTAGCATCTACAATATTGATAATTGCCTTTGGTCTTTCTCTTAATAAGAAGTTTCTTGTGACGATTTCTTCACTACTATAAGGTGACATGGAATAAATACCTGGTAAATCAGTAATTAGAGTATTTTGATACCCTTTAATTCTTCCATCTTTACGATCAACAGTAACTCCAGGAAAGTTACCAACATGTTGATTTGAACCTGTAAGTTGATTGAATAGTGTGGTTTTACCACAGTTTTGATTTCCAACTAAAGCAAATGTGAGTAAATCACTTTCATGATAGATTTGATGATCATTCATTTTATGATAACTAGATTCACCATAGCCAGGGTGATCTTTATGTTGAAAAATGAATGAATCATTTTTATTTTCTGTTTGTTTAGTTATTTCTTTAATTTCAATTTTATGAGCATCTTCTTTTCTTAAAGTAAGCTCATAATCATGTATTTTAATTTCAATAGGATCACCCATAGGTGCATATTTTACCATGGTAATCTCTGTACCCTGAATCAATCCCATATCTAAAAAGTGTTGTCTTAATGCTCCTTCTCCTCCAACAGAGAGAATAACAGCACTTTTTCCGATAGCCAATTCCTCTAATTTCATAATTTTCCCTCTTTCATTTATAAGGGTAACTTTTAAATGAAAGAATTGCAATGATGAAACACTTTTTTTAACATAATTATTCCATTTTATCATTAAAGTCAAACAATATATTAAAGTTGGAGGTAGAAATGTATGATAAAAAATGCACTATTAAGTTTAAAGAAAAATATTGGAAAAACGATTTTATTATTTGTAATTATTGTTATTATTACAAATCTTGTCATTGCTGGTTTATCAATTCAATCAGCAACAAAAAAATCAATGGATCAAATTCGTAGTAGTTTAGGAAACGATGTAACTCTTTCTGTTGATTTTAGAAATATGATAAAAAACAGAAAACCTAGTGAAGCCGTAAGTAATGAGACATCATTAACAACAACCATGGCAGATAGTTTAAAAGATTTAAAGTATGTAAAAAATTATAATTATCAAATATCTACATCAGCTAACAGTAATTCTATTTCAGCGGTAGAAACTGCATCAGATAATAGTAATAATCAACCAGAACAAGCTTCAAATCAAGTTGATTTTACAATCAGTGCCAACACCACAATGAAGTATTTAGATTCTTTTACCAATAACAATTATAAACTTACAAAAGGGCGTTTACTTACAACAAAAGATCAAAATACAAATAATTGTGTTATTGAAACCAATCTTGCAAGTGATAATGATTTAAGTGTTGGTGATACTTTTACTATTACAACAACGATTAATGATGAAACAATTACTCAAGAACTTACAATTGTAGGTATTTATGAAATTCAATCAACAAATGAAATTGGTAGTGCTCATTTCAATAATCCAGTAAACACAATTTATACTGATTTATCAATTGGACAAACACTTACTGGAAGTAGTGAAAATATTACATCAGCAATTTATTATTTAGATGATCCAGAAAACGCAGAAGCTTTTGTAGAACTTGCGAAAAAGAAAAGTGATATTGATTTTGATACGTTCTCATTAGATGCCAATAATCGTCTTTATCAACAAAATGCTTCTTCTCTTGAAAGTATGCAATCATTTGCAAAGATGTTTGTATGGATTGTAGTGATTGCTGGTAGTGCAATTCTTTGTTTAATCTTAGCTCTAACAATTAGAAATAGATATTATGAAATTGGTGTTCTTTTATCACTTGGACAAAGTAAAGTTAAAATTATTGCTCAACAACTTATTGAAATAGGTTTAATTGCAGTAGTTGCTTTTGTGATTTCTTTAGGTACAGGACAATTAACGTCTCGTTATATGGGGAATATGTTAGAAAGTGGTTCTTCTTCAAATGTCATGCAAATGGATCAAAAAGGTGATCAATCAAATGACAATCAACAAAAAACTAATACACAAACAAAAGAAAATTTCCTAGGAAATATGATGGAAGGACCATCAAATCAAGAATTAGATGTTTCAATTACAGGTGAAAATATCGTTCAACTTGCCGGTGTTACAGCAACAATCTGTATTGTTTCTATTGCTGTACCTGCAGCCTATGTATTAAGACTTACACCTAGACAAATCTTATCTAGAAAGGAAGGTTAAGATGGAAAAGTTATTAGAATTAGAAAATGTAAGCTATAGTTATCAAGATGGCAAAGAAAAAAATCAAATTTTAGATCATGCTTCTTATTTGTTTGAAAAAGGTAAAATCTATGCAGTTGTTGGTGCGAGTGGAAGCGGGAAAACAACAACTCTTTCTCTTGCCTCTGGTTTAGATAAACCTGATGATGGAAAAGTTTTGTTCAAAGGAAAAGATATTCAAGAAATAGGTTTGAATAAATATCGTCGAGAAGATATTTCAATTGTCTTTCAATCTTATAATCTTATTTATTATGTGAATGCTTTAGAAAATGTTATGTCTGCTTTAGAAATTGCGGGAATCAAAAGAAAAGATAAAGAAGAATATTGTTTATCTATTCTTGAACAACTTGGACTTTCCAAAGATGAATGTAAAAGAGATATTCGACAATTATCAGGAGGACAACAACAAAGAGTTGCAATTGCACGTGCTATTGCAAGAGAAGTCGATTTGATTCTTTGTGATGAACCCACGGGTAATCTTGATGAAAAGAATTCAATAGAGATCATGAATACTTTCTTAGATTTAGCACATATTCATCATAAATGTGTTATTTTGGTAACCCATTCACCTACTCTAGCAAAGATGTGTGATGTGTCTTTAAGAATTAAAGAAGGAAAAATAGAAGCAAAACGTTAGAGTTTTGCTTTTAAGTGGTTATAGAATTTAATTAATAAAAAAATCAGAATGGGGTTGGGCTTTTGTCCTAATGGACTACGTTGGGTATTAAATGAAATCTATGGACGTTACCATATTCCATTATTTATTGCAGAAAATGGTTTAGGTGCAATTGATAATGGAGTAGATTTGTTTGGTTATACTTGGTGGGGACCTATTGATTTAGTAAGTTCTTCAACAGGAGAAATGAAAAAACGTTACGGATTCATCTATGTAGATTTGGATAATACTGGAAATGGAACGTTAGAAAGAAAAAGAAAAGATTCATTTTATTATTATAAAAAATTAATTGAATCAAATGGAGTGTGTGTTTTTGATGAATAAAAAAGCAATTTGTTTTAAGATGATTGAAACACATACTTTAGGAGAGCCTACACGTATCGTTGCTGAAGGCTTTCCTAAGTATGCAGCAAAAAGTATGATGGAATATAAAGAGTATTTAGAAAATAATTATGACCAATATCGTTCAGCACACATGTGTGAACCTAGAGGTCATAAAGATATGGTTGGAGCACTTCTTGTAGAACCAATTTCAAAAAAAAGCGGATATAGGTATCATTTACATGGATGCTAATCGATGAATAAATATGTGTGGGCATGCAACTATCGATGTGTCTATGACATTGGTTAATGAAAATATAGTTAAAGTTGTAGAACAAGTAACAAAATGTCAATAGTTTTTCAATCTCTTTTTCAAAAATGGAAAAAAATAGAGCATATAGATTTCTCTATACACTATATCTTTTCATTTAATATTAATTTTTTGAGTTCGAAAAACTGAAAATTATTTATCGTCTGTGTTTTCTTTATTGTTTTCCTTTTTCTTGTGAGTCGAACCTAAGCAAAGGAACGAGGAACCAAGGCATAACCACACTATAGTCATAGAATTTTCATTTCTACTCGTAAAGCTAATAGCGATGCTATGAAAAACAAGACTGATGCAACATAAAATAAGATTGATTTGTTTATTCCTTTTTTCATAAATAAGTGCCTTCTGCGAATAATAATTTATTTTAATAAATATTTTTCAAACGCTTTATGATTATCAAAGTGTACTTCTCTAAAAAACAGAATTAACCAAATAATATAGGCCGGTATAGCCATATATGGGGTTAAAAAGCAGGATAATAACGCTCCTGCCAACATTATAACAGTCCATATGAAACACTGATTTCTTATATCACGAGAGATCTGAACTTTATCATACAATGACTGTTCTTCTTTAGAAAATGAATTAAATCCTGAAACAAATTTTGCTGCTTTTTCCTTAAAAATTGCAAATAACACACCTATAATTACAAATAGTATAGCCAAAATTATACATGACCCAAATCCTATATTCATAATACATACCTCCTTCAAATCTCGATTGTGTAATCACATGATATTATATTTTTTCTTCAATTACATCCACCTAATTTTAATACATTGCCATTCGACTTACTTCTGTAACCAGCATCCGGTTGATTTCAGGATAGAACAAGTTGACAAAAATTATTCTTACATAATTTTTTCTAGATATCACAAATTTTTATAGCCTAGATACAGGTTCTTTTGAAGTACGTCAAAAACAAGACGACAAGCCAAAATATTTAAGGCAAAACATAAAATAAATAGAATTATCTTTTGTACAATATCATCTTAATTTAATGGCATTCGTTTTCTGTACAGCCTTTTTATTCATACATTGGAATAAGTTTTCCAGTATGCTTAACAATACGATGACATGAATCATTAACATAATAGGATGTGTTGTAAAGAATCTTACCTACTAAATGACTCTTTCTAAAACTTAATTGATTAAATTTTCATTCGTTTTCAAATAACTCTTTTATTAAAAAAAGATGATCTATAACTATAAACGTAATCCTTTAATATCTTTAATACGTGAAAGAATAATATTACAACTACAACTAATAACCCCTGGTAATGTATCAATAGTAGTATGTAAGAAATCCTCCATCTCACTATTAGAAGCAGCAACAGCGTGTACATGTAATTTGTTTTTTCCTGTAACACGATAAATTTGAGTAACAATATTATTTTGGTTTAATATTTTTATAACATCAGTAAACGAATTTGACAATGTTTCAATTTCAAAATAACAAGATATAGCGCCACTTATTTTTTGAGGATTGATAATTGTCGTATATTCTTCAATAACCCCCTTTTTTTCTAATGCTTGAATTCTAGCTTTTACAGCAACTCTAGAAATCCCTACCTCTTTTCCGATATCAGAGTAAGAAAAACGTGCATTTTTTATTAATAATTGAACAATTTTTTGATCTATTTCATCAAGTCCATTTAAATACATAATCATTCCCCCGTTAATCATTTATTTAATACTATCATGCTCCTTATTATAAGTAAATCTTTTAAAAATTAGAGATATTGACTGAAAATAAATATTTGATTATAATACTTACAAAACGTAAGACAGATATTACGAAAGGAATATAAAAGATGAATAGAGATTTAACAAAAGGTTCAGTTTTAAAGTCTATGCTTCTTTTTTCAATTCCAATGATTTTAGGTGATTTACTTCAACAATGTTATAACATTGTTGATACATTGATTGTTGGTCAATTTCTTGGCAAAAATGCTCTAGCAAGTGTTGGCTCATCGTTTACCTTAATGACATTTATAACATCTATAATCCTTGGTTTATGTATGGGAAGTGGAGCGTTGTTTTCAATTAGATATGGACAAAAAGATGAAAAAGGATTACAGGAAGATGTATGTGCATCATTTTTCTTTATTGCACTCATCACGTTTATACTAACAGTAATATCTTATATTTTTCTTAATCAGCTTTCTGTTTTTTTACATGTTCCACATGAAGTGTGGGGAGATATGAAAGGCTATCTTATTGTTATTTTTATAGGAATACCAGCTATTTTTTTATATAACTATTTTGCTTCTTATTTAAGAGCTATTGGTAATTCAATGACGCCACTTATATTTTTAGCTGTTTCGGCAATACTTAATATTGCATTAGATTTATTTTTTGTTATTGTATTAAAATTAGGAGTTGAAGGTGCAGCTATTGCTACGGTTATTTCCCAATATCTTTCAGGTATTGGCATCAGTATTTACTCACTTATAAAAAATATACAGGTACGAGCAATTATGAAATTACAATATTTTCATTTAAAGAGGGTTCATAAAGTGATCTCATTTTCAGTTCTTACATGTATTCAACAATCAGTAATGAATTTAGGTATTTTAATGGTACAAGGGTTAGTAAATAGTTTTGGAACTGTGGTCATGGCAGCATTTGCTGCTGCTGTTAAAATAGATGCTTTTGCATATATGCCAGTACAAGATTTTGGAAATGCATTTTCTACTTTTATTGCTCAAAATTATGGTGCAAAAGAAAAAATGCGTATTCAATCAGGATTAAAATCAGCAGTTTGTCTTTCTATGGGATTTTGCATAATTATTTCAACTATTGTATGTATTTTTGCTAAAGATTTAATGACTATTTTTATAGATGAAAAAGAAACAGAAATTATTATGGAAGGTGTCAAGTATTTAAAAATTGAAGGTGCTTTTTATTGTGGAATTGGTTGTTTGTTTTTGTTGTATGGTTTGTATCGTGCTTTAGGTAAACCTGGTATGAGTGTCATTCTTACAATATTTTCTTTAGGTACACGTGTTGTGTTAGCGTATGTTTTATCCGCAATTCCAGCGATTGGTGTTACTGGTATTTGGTGGTCTGTTCCTATTGGATGGGCACTTGCAGATTTAATAGGATTAATTTATTATAGGTGTAAAAAAAAGGAATTGCTTTCTTTTAATATTGGGTAGGAGCTGGGCATATAGGAAAAAATGTGATAAAAATTGCTCAGGAGTTAGATATGGATATTATGGTGTATACAAGAACGCCTAGAGAAGATCATGATGGAACTCATTATGTATCATTGGATACTTTATTAAAGAATAGTGGTTATATTTCTTTGCATTGTCCATTAACTAATTATATGTTTGTAGTTTGTCTTTTCTATATTTTCTGCTTTATAGGAAATGCTTTTGTAGGATCCTATCGAGGAATCGGTAAAGTAGATGTCCCTTTTAAAGGAACAACGATGCATGTTACATTACGTGTTATTTTATCTTATTTACTTATTCATCAATTCTGTGGCTTTAGGTTGTGGTATCGGTTGGATATTTGTGAATATTTATCAAATATATGCATATAGAAAATTAAAGTTGTAAAAAAATAAGTAATAATTTAATAATCATAATAATAAAATCTATAATATAACCGCAATAATTTATAAAATAATATAGTTTTGCGGTTTTAAACCGCAAAACTATTGAACGCTATTTATTTTTGCGATAAAATCCATATAAAATGAGGTGATAATATGATAGAAAGACCGCTTTATTTAAATAAAATAATGCCTTTTGTTGATACACCTTTTGTTAAGATATTAACAGGTGTAAGAAGATGTGGTAAATCAACAATATTAAAGATGATCCAAAAAAAATTAAAAGAAGAACACCATATTACTGGTGAACAAATTTTGAGTTATCGTTTTGATTCAATGGAATATGAAGATATGACATCAAAAGAGCTTTATCAAGAATTAAAAACAAAGATTTTAAATACTAAAAAAACATATTTATTCTTAGATGAAATTCAAGAAATAAATGGTTGGGAAAAAGTAGTAAATACACTCGCTTCTGATTATGATGTTGATATTTATATAACAGGTTCAAATTCTAGAATGATGTCTTCAGAAATATCAACATATTTAACAGGAAGGTATGTTACATTTTATATTTATACATTATCTTTTGATGAATATTTAACGTTTAAAAAAAGCTATTCAACAATTTATAATATTAAACAAGAGTTTAATCAATATGTACGTTTAGGTGGTTTTCCTGCGACACATTTACAAGAATACTCACAAGATGAAGTCTATACGATTGTTAGAGATATTTATAATTCCACAATATTTTCAAATATCGTTCGTCGAAATCAAGTAAAGAAAATAGATCAGTTAGAAAGAGTGGTAAAATATACTTTTAATAACGTTGGTAATACTTTTTCTGCTAAGTCAATTTCAAATTATTTAAAGTCTGAGCAAAGAAAAATAGATAACGAAACAGTTTATAGCTATTTAGAAAAACTGCAAAAAGCTTATATTCTTCATAGATGTTCACGTTATGATTTACAAGGGAAATCTATTTTAAAAACACAAGAGAAATTTTATTTAGCTGATATTTCTTTAAGATATGCTGTTTTAGGATATACAATAGATAGCGTAGCATCATCATTGGAAAATATTGTTTATTTAGAACTTAAAAGAAGAGGGTATGATGTTTGTATTGGGAAGTATAAAGATAAAGAAATTGATTTTGTTGCAACAAAACAAAATGAGAAAATTTATGTTCAAGTGACACAAGAAATTAAATCTGAAAAAACACAAAAAAGGGAATATGAACAATTATTAGAAATTAAAGATAATTATCCTAAATATGTGGTTTTAACAGATGATTTTGCAGGTGGTAATTATCAAGGAATTAAAACAATGCATATAACAGATTTCTTATTAAGTAAGGAATATTAAAAACAGATGACTACACATGGAATCATCTGTTTTTTCTAATTATAATTAAAGCATTAAATTTGTTATTCCTACATTTTACTTAACTTCTATAGATTACGATTGTTAACTTACTAGAATATTTTATTTAAAACTGCTAAACTTTCTAGAAATGTATATCTATGTTACAATAAAAGTAGTAAATCATTAACAATGCGATGAGGAGATGAGTTTATGATTAAGAAAGAAAACTTACCTGAATGTCCTGTAGCAACAACTGTTTCTTTGATAGGAAGTAAATGGAAATTGTTGATTTTAAGAGATTTATTAACGGGGACAAAACGTTTTGGACAGTTAAAGAAATCATTACCTGATATTTCTCAAAAGGTATTGACGGAGTCTTTAAAATCAATGGTTGATGATGGAATTGTAGAACGTGTGGCTTATCCTGAAGTACCACCACGTGTAGAATATAGTTTAACAGATTTAGGAGAATCAATGAGACCAGTGATTTCTGTAATGGAACAATGGGGAAAGGAATATAAGGAAAGTATTTAGGGTATAAAAAAAGCACCTTTTTTAATAAAGTTGTTCAAGCTAAATTAAAAGAAAAGGTGCAATACAATTATATATGATTAAAAATAATTTTGTATATCATTTTCTATTATTTGATGAAATTCATCAAATAATAGATTTTTTTTATCTTCTAAATGTCTTACTTCACAAATGATCAAATAAAGGATGATTTTGACGTAGATTAATTTGATAAGTGAGTTCTTTTAATTGATTAAAAAGTAAATGATGGTTTTGACAATAAGCCATCATTTCTTTTTTCATAAAAGCAGGAATTATAAGATAAGCCAGATCGATTGTTTGTTGGTATAGGCTTTCTAAAGCATCCCAAACAGCAAGATTTAAAATAGTAATATTGATTTCATCTTGGAAAGATTGTTGATTAAGAATATGATAAATTGGTTTTAAAGCATAATCCCCATTACCAATAGAAATTTTTAATGATACTTTTTGATGATTCAAGTTTATTTTCATCAATTTTTCTTTCTCTTTTACCATATTATGAGCAATCATTAATACTTGTTTTCCTTTATCTATAAACTGTACCCCTTGATGATTTCGATAAATAATCTTATACCCTATTTCATTTTCAAAACTTTTAATGACATTACTTAAGTTTGGTTGTGAGACATAAAGATTTGTAGCTGCTTTGTTTAAAGAACCAAATTTTTCTATTGCTATTAAATATTCAAAAACTTCTAATTTCATCTAATCACCTCATTAGTATTATAATAAAAAGAGTTATAATATAAATTTATAATATTATATTTGAATTATATTTCTCAATAAATTTAAATCACTTTATACTTTGGGTGAGGTGATAGAGATGGAAACACAATTAATTAAAGGAAAACCGGTTAAAGTTATTATAGCTTTTGCCTTGCCTCTGTTGGAGTAATAAGTCCTGTTGTTGATTTATTATTAGGTCTTGCAATTGGATTAGCTAATGGGTTATCTATTATAATAGCTCAAAAAATAGGTTCTAAACAAAGAACAGAAGTAAAAAAGGCAATGATTAATGGTTTATATATTATGATCGTATTAGGATTATCTATTACATGTATTGGACTCATGATTCAGTCTACTTTATTTCAATGGATGAATGTTTCTAAAGAGTTATTACCAGGAGCTCTTAGTTATGACAGTATTATTTTTATAGGAGCTTTGTTTAGTGCACTTTATAATTATGAATCTGCCCTTTTAAGAGCTTATGGAGATAGTGTAACACCTCTATTATTTTTAATTCTTTCAGCAATATTAAATATTGTTTTTGATTTAGTTTTTGTTTTGATTTTTCATTTAGGCATATCAGGAGTTGCACTTGCTACGGTTATTGCATAATTAATTTGTTGTTTATTATGTTATTTCTATATGAAAAAAAGATTAGATTTATTTTCTTTTAATAAAGAAGATTTTAAAATAGATTTTATTTGTATAAAAGAAAATCTAAAAGTAGGTTTACCGATGGCTTTTTTTCAATCTTTGCTTGCTATTAGTTTTTTAATTGTACAATCAGCTTTAAATTCATTAGGAAGTCAAGAAGTAGCTGCTTATACAGCAGCTTATAAGATAGATTCATTAATGATGCAGATGTTGGCGGGTTTTGGTACAGCCATGTCTACTTATACTGCTCAAAATTATGGACAACATGCTTTTGAAAGAATTAAAGAAGGAAGTAAGTCTATGTTGGTTATTACTATTACTTTGAGTATTGTTGTTACTATTATGGCGCATCTTTTTAATAAGCAATTTATGATGTTATTTGTTAGTAAAAAAGAAATAGAGGTTATTCATTTGGGAATGAACTATATTTCTTTTACTTCTTGGTTTTATTTTGTTCTTTATTGTTCGTTTTGTTTTAACAGGTTTAGGGGAAACTTTTATTCCTTTAATAGTAGGTATTTTAGAAGTTATGGTGAGATGTTTAGGTACTTATTTTTTAGTTTATCCTTTAGGCTTTACAGGCATGACATATATTAATCCTTTATGCTGGATTACTTCTACTTTTTTAATTTGTTGTCTATATCCTTACTTATTACACAAAGCATTTAATGGAAAATGATTTATTTCATTTTCCATTGATGTTTTTTTAAATCAATATGATGATCATCTTTAAAAGTAATCCCTTCTTTTTCTAATAATTCTTTTTGTTCAAACCAACCAGGAACAAGCCTTCCTTGAAAATTAACGACACGATGACAAGGATAATGTCCATAATAGGAGGCATTTGCTAGTATTTTACCTACTAAACGACTATTTTTTTCTCTACCAATTAAACAAGCAATTTGTTTATATGTTGCTACACATCCTTTAGGTATTTCTCCTACTGTTTCTAATACTTGATAAATTAATTTTTCATTCATAATAATCATTCCTTTTACTTTAAATTATTATAAAAAATGAATGAAAGATAATCAATTTATGTTAGTATTATTTAAGGAAAAGGAAGAGGTAAATATGAAAATTGTTTTATTAAACGGAAGTCCACGTAGAGGTGGAAATACAGAAATTATGATTAATACATTTATGGAAAATGTTAAAGATCATGATGTTGTTAAATTAAATATTGCATCAATGAATATTAAAGGATGCTTAGGATGTAAGTATTGTTGGTCACATCAAGGGGAATGTGTTCAAAAAGATGATATGGAACAAGTGTGGAAACATTTAAAAGAAGCAGATGTTCTGATCTTTGGATCACCAATTTATTGGTTTGACATGACAGCCCAATTAAAAACTGTTATAGATCGTATGTATGCAGGTGGAAGCACAGGGTTTCATTTCCACAAAACAGCTTTATTATTAGATGCTGGAGCTGATCATGTTTTTGATGCAGCAATAAGTCAATATAAAGCTATGACATCTTATTTAAAATGGGAAGATCTTGGTATTATTTGTGTTCCTAATATGGAAGATAAAGGAAGTATGAAAGAATCTTCAAAATTAGCAGAAGTTATTCAATTAGCGAAAAGTCTTTAAACAAGAGGGTTTAAAGTAATGAAAAAAGTTGCATTTATATGCGTTCACAATTCTTGTAGAAGTCAAATTGCTGAAGCTTTAGGAAAGCATTTTGCAAGTGATGTTTTTGAAAGCTATTCAGCAGGAAGTGAAATTAAAAATCAAATAAATCCAGATGCTGTTCGTTTAATGAAAAAATTGTATGGAATAGATATGGAAAAGACACAACATCCAAAGTTGATTAATGAAATCCCTCAAGTAGATTTGCTTATATCTATGGGATGTAATGTTGGTTGTCCATATGTTGGTAGAGAATTTGATGATAATTGGCAACTTGATGATTCAACTGGAAAAGATGATCAAGAATTTATAAAAGTGATTTAAGAAATCGAAGAGAAAATATTAAAACTTAAAGAAGAACTTATGGAATAAATATTTCGTAAGTTTTTTTACTTTTTTAACAAAAAAAGAAGAAAAAAGTAAAAAAATAAACGATATATATAGTAGGAGGAACTACTTATGCAACAATTAAATCTTATAACAAGCTCTAATAAAACAATCATGTACGATCAGTATTGTAAAATGCTGATAGGACATCCTTATATACTTGCAAGAATCATTTCTTGTTTTGTTGAAGAAGCAAAACATCTTTCATTAGATGAAATAAAAAAACTTATTAAAGGAGTCCGTATTGGTGATAAAATCGTTAATCCGCATTTTCATTTAATGGATAAAGAAGCTTTTATCAAAGATGAAGGCTTGATGTGCTATGATATTTATTTCTATATAGACTTACCACAAGTAGATCAATCAACCAAAAGAGTCTACATCAATATTGAAATCCAAAACAAGGCAAGTCCAAGGTATCACCTTGTCACAAGAAGCATCGCTTATAGCTCAAGAATGATTTCCAGTCAATGGGGAAGGGAATATGATGATAAAAACTATGATGGAATGAAAAAAGTATATTCATTTTGGATCATGCCGCAAGCTACAAAGAGTAAAGATGGCTGCATCAATCAACTCAAAATAGCAGAAAATCATTTAAGTGGAAATTATGAAGAAAAAATAGAAAGTTATGATAAAGAAGAACAACTTATGATATACTTAAGCAAAGGGCATAGTCCTAATGATAAGTATGAAAGCTATGATGAAATACTAATGCCTATAGGCGCATTATTGAATAATACATTGAATTATCAAGAAAAGAATGAAGTAATAAAAGAATATGGCTTAGATGATGAAGAATTTGAAGAAAGGATGAGAGATATGTGTAATTTAGGAGAAGTTATCGAATTAGAAGCGTTAGAAAAAGGGACAAAAAAAGGAATACAAAAAGAAAGAATTAGAAGTATTAAAAATATTATGACAAAACTTAAAATGTCTTTTAAAGAAGCAATAGCTTTTTTAGAAATTCCTGAAGATGAAGTATTAGAATTAGAAGATGCATTTAATAATGATTTAAAGAATAAGAATTAAATTATTTGAATAAAGGGGACAATGCTAGGCATTGTCCTCCATTTTTAATTAAAGAGTTTTTGATCTTTTCCAGATGGAACTTTAAAGAGGATAACAAGAACAAAACCTACTACAATAACAATTAATGATAAAGCAAATAGGATTTGATAAGAAGAAATATCAAGTATTTGTCCTGCAATGTTTTGAAAAATAATAGAACTTAGATTTCTTAAAGTTTGTACAAATGCAAGTGCTGTAATTTGATGTTCTTTAGGAACAAGTGTACTAACAATTTTTAAATTAATCATAATAAATAACATACCTGAAGGATGCTTTGTAATTAAAGTAATAATGACTTTAAGTGGTAACCAAACATTTAAGGCATAACATAAAAATTGAATAGTAATCATACTATAAGCAATGATAAGTAATCTTTTGTTAGTAAGTTTATCCATGAATTTATGTGAAAATAAAACTAGAGGTGCTTCACATAAGACAGCAAAAGATAAAATAGTAGAAACAAGACTTACTTTTAAACCATCATTTTGAAACATAGCTGGAATATAGGTATTAGCCATATTGGTAATTCCTTGGAAAATAGCAGCTATGATTAAATAATATAAGTATTTATGGTTATGAAAGAGTGTACTTGTTTTTGTTTTTTCTTCATTGTTTTGTCCAAGTTCACTAGGTGTTTTGGTACCTAGTAGGCCAATGATACAAAGAATCATTGTAATGATAAAACAAATAAAGATGGCTGATGGCGAAATAAGTTGATAAATCATTCCTGCAAGCCATGAACCAATAGCATAACCAATGGTTCCCCATATTCTTATTTTTCCATATTGATAAGGAGAAGAGGATGCAATCTTTTCCATAACAGGATTTGTCCCATTAATTAAAGTTAATACAAAGCTATAACCAATTGTAATTGTAATTAAACTATCTGCAAACATAAAGGCAAGGCCACCAATACCTGCTAAAGTAAATAAAACAAAGTTAACTTTTTTAACATCATAACGATCACTAAACATACCAATCACTGGTTGAAATATCATAGATGTTAAAAAAGAAGTAGAAACAACTAAAGAAACTTCACTTGCTTTAAAACCTTTACCTAATAAATAAACAGAAATTAAAGCAGAGAATACAGCCCATGATAAATAATAGAAATTATACATGAGAAAATAACTTAAATAACTATTTTTATAACGTTCTAACATAAAAACCTCCTAATGAAATACTTTTAAATCTTTATTGGTTGGTACTTTAAAAAAGAAAACAAGGACCATACCAATAACACTACAAATAAATAAAACAAAATAAAACATTTGATAACCTGTAAAATCAATCAAATAACCAGCAAGCATTTGAAAGACAATAGATGCAAAGCTTTTACAAGCTGAAACAAGAGACAAAGCTGTGTTTTGTCTAGCATTATCAACAATGGTTGAAATAATTCTTAAATTAATCATTACAAAAGCCATAGTAGCAACTGTTTTTGTAAGAAAAACAATCATGATTTGGATAATAAGTGAGGATAGAAAACTAAAAGTAAAAAATTGAATGCATAGTAAAATAAAAACACTCATTAATAATTGTTTATTTGAAAAACGATTCATATAAAAACGAGATAATAAGGTTACAGGTACTTCTGATAAAGTAGAAACAAAGATAACATTTGAGACGTTATTAATTGGTAATCCACTCTGTTTTAACATAGCTGGTAAATAAAGATGATGTACATTCGTAATACCATAAAATAAGCAAACAATAATTAAATAATAAGGAATATGTTTAATCTTAAAAACAGATGACATCGAAATCTTTTTATTTGTCTTTTCAACAGGAGGTAGAATACTTTGCGTACCTAATAGTCCTATAACACATAAAAACTCCCCTATTGCAAAGAAAACATAAAGACTAAAAGATCCAATGTTTTTATAAATATATCCTGATATGATTGTTGCAATGGCATAGCCAATGGTAGCCCACACACGAATAGAACCATATTTGAATTTTGATAGAACAGCCATTCTTTCAATGATTGGATTTGTTCCATTGGTAATTGATAAAACAAGACTATAAACAAGTGCAATTAAATAAATATTTTTTAAGAACATAAAGACAATTCCTAAAAGGCCTGCAATTAATAATAAAACACCATTAACATATTTTGATTCATAAACATCATTTAATTTACCAATAAAAGGTTGAACGATCACAGATAAAATAAATGAACAAGAAACAACAAAACTTACTTGTGAAGCACTAAAGCCTTGATCCATTAAATAAACAGATAGAAATCCTGAAAAGAAAGCAAGACTGAAAAAAAAGAAAAAATACATTAAGAAATAACTTAAATAACTATTTTTATAATGTTTTAATAAATCCATTTTTTCCTCCCTTAATTTTTTATATAATAAATAAAGAGGTGATGACATGCTTTTACAAGAACAAATGAAACAAGATATTTTCTCGTATAATGAAAAAACAATCATTGATTTCATATTAGAAAAACAAGAACAAATAAAAGACTATTCTACTAAAATGATAGGTGATGAAACCTATACAGCCCCTTCTACCATCATTCGAATTGCCCATAAACTAGGTTTTCAAGGATGGTCAGATTTTAAAGAATCTTTTTTAGATGAAGTCATCTATTTAAATAATCATTTTCAAGAAATAGATCCTAACTTTCCTTTTACAAATCAAGATACAATGATGCAAATTGCTCATAAAATAACACAATTACATATTGAAAGTGCTAAAGATACGGCATCACTTATTCAACATGATACTTTACAAAAAGCTTTGCGTATTATGGCAAAAGCAGATGTTATTAAAGTATTTGCGGTAGCTAATTTAAATTTTATTGGTGAAGAATTTGTATTCAAACTTAATCGTATTCATAAAAGAGCCTATATTGAACCTGTTCAAGATAATCAATTTCAAGATGCTATTATGACAACCAGTAATGAATGTGCTATTTGTTTATCTTATTCAGGAGAAACCCCTACTCTTTTAAAAACTGCACAATATTTAAAGGAGAATAATGTACCTATTATCGCTATTACAAGTCTTGGTAAAAATAGACTTTCTGATTTAGCGGATGTTTCTTTAAATATTTCTACTCGAGAAAAATCATTTTCTAAAATTGCAGGATTTACTTCTTTGGAATCTATGAATATTGTTTTAAATATTCTTTATTCATGTTTGTTTTCTTTGAATTATCAAGCAAATTTAGACTATAAAATTAAGGTTGCTAGAAGAGTAGAAACAAATCGTAAAATAGATAATGAAATTATTGAAGAACTTAAAGAAGATTAGTTCTTCTTTTTTATTTTAAACAATCATCTAAAATAGCAATTCCCATTTTTAATAAATCACTACAGCATCTTTTCTTCTCTTTATTTTCCTTTAAAAGAGTATGGCAACATAAACTTCCTGCCTGTTCTTTAAAATCCATAGCTAAACATTTACCACAAGCATAACTTTTAAGTTTAGACTGAGGATTTTCTACATTTCCATCACATGTTTTCAAACAAGAATAAATCATAGCAATTAAAATAGGAATACAACACATTTCTTCTAAACCAGCAACGCCTCTTCCAAGTCCTTCTGTAAGTTTGAAGAGTTCTTTTTCTTCAAAGGGTAAAATATCTTGATAGCTACAAATTAAAGCTTGAGCACAGTTATAACCATGCGTATGTAAAGATAATACTTTTTCTTCTCTTTGACTCATCACTTCTCACCTCGTTTACTAGTTTATTGATTTTATTTGTTTTTGAAATATAAAAAAATGTAAATGGAGCACCATTTACATTTAAGAAATATTTAATTTATTTTTTTGTAAATAAGATTTACATAAGGCATAAGTAAATGAAATAAAACATATAACAAAGAAGCATAACAATACCACAAGGTTTCCTTAATTCTTGATGTTTCATTGTACCAAACCATAGAATTAAACCAGCAATAATTGCAATGATTGTATCAACCAAAAATTTACTTTCAAAAGGAACATTACAAATTAGAGAAGTTGTCCCAATAACAAAAAGAATATTAAAAATATTACTTCCTACAATATTGCCTATCGCAATTCCAGCATTACCACGTTTTGCTGCAGTGACTGATGTAACAAGTTCGGGCAGTGAAGTTCCAAAAGCAACAATTGTTAAACCAATAAATCGTTCACTCATACCAAAATAACGAGCAATAGCACTAGCTCCACTTACTGCAAAATCACTTCCTTTAACAACAAGGATTCCTCCAATAAGGATGAATATAAGACATTTCCAAACAGGAATATCTTTTTCTTCTTCTTGAGTTTCACCATTTCTTGCCATGATAAATAAATAAACAAGATAAGCAATAAAAAGAATCCAAAGGAAAATACCTTCAATAAAAGTAATTTTCATATCCGTCATACCACAGATCATGAGAATGATTGTTATAAAAATCATAAAGGGAATTTCATAACGAATGGTTGATTTTTGTATTTTTACATTGGTGATCAAGGCTGTAATTCCTAAAATAATAAAAATATTTAAGATATTACTACCTACCACATTCCCAATAGTAATCCCTGCATTTTGTTGTAAGGCAGCCGTAATACTTACAGCAGCTTCAGGCATACTGGTTCCCATAGCAACAATTGTAAGACCGATGATTAGTTGGGGAATACCCAGTTTTCTAGCAATGCTTGCCGCCCCTTCTACAAACCAATCAGCTCCTTTTACTAGAAAAATAAAACCTACTAATAAAATAATAACTTGTTGAATCATAACGATTACTCCTTCCTTATATTTTGCAGTAGGTATAAAAAAAGCGGACTCCTACTGCATTGCAGTAAAAGTCTCGCTATTCAATCACTTTCCGAGTTATTAATTAACTGTACTGACGAAGAAGTGAACCGATATCATCGGCAAGCTACTCCCTTTTATGAGGTCATTCTATCAAATAATATTAATTTAAGCAACTTTAAATTAATTTTAAATATTTAAAGGCATTGTATAAACCATCCTCATTTACATCATCAGTAATATAATCAGCAGCTTCTTTAATTTCAAAGCCACCATTACCCATCGCAACATTATAAGCGCAACATTCAAACATCGACAAGTCAATTTTAGCGTCACCAAAAGAAATCGTATCTTTAGGATCGGCATGTAAATAATCTAATAGGACTTCAATAGCATGTCTTTTAGTAATACCTGTAGGTCCTAAATCACCAAATAATGCAACTTCTCCTTTACCTCCCCAAGTATTCGCAACTAAATGAGGGAAGTCTACTTTAGAATCTAAATGGTCTTGATATGTTCTTAAAATGAAACTGATTTTATTAACATCATCACGGTATAACTCATCCCCTTGTAAATGAATGAAACCATCAACAAAATGTTGAGCAGAACTTTTGGCATTCTCTAAGCTTGCCCCTTTGCCTTTAGCGTATTTTACCATGGTTTCAGGTCCTTGTTCTAACATATAATCATTACAATACATACCACTATTCGCTTCTAAATAAAAACCAATATGTCTTTCATTACACCAATCAACAATATTTTTTACATCTTCTTTAGATAATCCTTGATGCATAACAACATGTCCGTTATCTTCAACATAAGCACCATTTCCACCAATCATACCATCTAAATCACACAAATTTCTTTGTAGAATTTCAGCTTTAGAACATCCTGTACAAATATAAACTTTATGGCCATTAGCTCTAGCTTGATCAACAGCTTTTGCGGCTGAAGCAGGTAATTTTGCTTCATAATCAATTAATGTCCCATCGACATCTAAAAATACAATTTTACTCATAACTTTCTCCTTTTTATATTAATTTTAAATATTTAAAAGCATTATATAAGCCATCTTCATTTACATCATCGGTAATATAATCAGCGGCTTCTTTAATTTCTTTTCCACCATTACCCATCGCGACATTGAAACCACAACATTCAAACATCGATAAATCAACTTTAGCATCACCAAAAGAAATCGTATCTTCTTTACCCAATTTTAAATAATCCAACAACACTTCAATGGCATGTTTTTTATTAATTCCTGTAGGACCCAAATCACTAAATAATGCAAGTTCCCCTTTTCCTCCCCAAGTATTATGTGCTAAATGAGGAAAGGCAGTAATTGCATCTAAATGATCTTGATAATCACGAATAATAAAGTCTATTTTATTAACATCTTCACGATAAAATTCATCTCCATGAATTAACGTAAAAGAATCAATAAAGCTTTTTGCCTTTTCTGTTGCATTTGAAAGATCTGCACCTTTACCTTGACCGTATTTAATCATGACAGCTGGTCCATCTTTAATCATTTGATCATTACAATAAACCCCACTATTTGTTTCTAAGTAAAAAGCAAGATTTCTTTCTTGACACCAATGAACCACCTTTTTTACTTCTTCTAAAGGCATCGCTTGATGCATAATAACATGATCATGATCTTCCACGTATGTTCCATTTCCTAAAATCATCCCATCTAGCTCGCATAGATTTCTTTGTAAGATTTCATCTTTAGAACAACCTGTACAAATATAGACTTTATGTCCATGAGCTCTGGCTTGATCAACAGCTTTTCTTGCTGAATCAGGTAACTTTGTTTCATAGTCAATTAAAGTTCCATCAACATCTAAAAATACAATTTTACTCATACTTTTCTCCTTTTTCTTATAACTTCATTGTACTAAAAGAAGAACATAAAATATAGTTTTTTCATTATTAGATAGAAATAAAAATAAGCCTTAATAAGTATGATATCTAACCGCTAGAAGAAGTAAAGCAGCTAGTCAATGATGGTGAGCGTTAATCCTTAATAAGTATGATATCTAACAGAAGTAAAATGGCATGTTGATTTTTGTGAAGTAAATATAGGCGTTAATCCTTAATAAGTATGATATCTAACGAACAATAAGTAAATTAAAACAAGCTCTTGAACCAGTGCGTTAATCCTTAATAAGTATGATATCTAACTGAAGTTATTGATGAATTCGACGGCTCAATAGAAATTGCGTCAATCCTTAATAAGTATGATATCTAACAAAGAAAAAGAGTATGAATATATGAAAAGTAAAAATAGCGTTAATCCTTAATAAGTATGATATCTAACGAAGCAAACTTAAATAAGGAAATATTATTAGCAACAGCGTTAATCCTTAATAAGTATGATATCTAACCATCAACTGAGATAATTACAAAAGCATTGTTAAAAAAGCGTTAATCCTTAATAAGTATGATATCTAACAGATTAGAAATATGATTGCTGATGATACAAATGTATCAGCGTTAATCCTTAATAAGTATGATATCTAACAAATGGAAAAATGTATTATATTGTAGAGCCTATTGGGCGTTAATCCTTAATAAGTATGATATCTAACATTGTATATCTTGTAAAGCGTGTGATAATTATAATTAAGCGTTAATCCTTAATAAGTATGATATCTAACTATAAGGCAATGACCATAGAAAATATAAATCGAGCGTTAATCCTTAATAAGTATGATATCTAACAGAGAATTATTAGACCTATGCGCTGACAATGCAATCGAGCGTTAATCCTTAATAAGTATGATATCTAACTAGATCATGAAACAGCTAAAGCGGTATTAATTAAAAGCGTTAATCCTTAATAAGTATGATATCTAACAAAAATAATAATATATGCAGATATTCTTATTAATTTAGCGTTAATCCTTAATAAGTATGATATCTAACAAAATAATAAAAATAAATTAAATATAATATCTCATTATAGCGTTAATCCTTAATAAGTATGATATCTAACTGGTAGAAACACTTTTAACAATTAAACAAGTAATGAGTTAGCGTTAATCCTTAATAAGTATGATATCTAACAATGAAATATTAACATATTTAATGAATAATATAAATTGATTTGTTAATATACTAAAAATATGTAAAATTAAGAAGAAAAATGATTAGAAATATCGACTATCTATTAAAAATATAAGTTTTTTTATGATGAAATTCTTATAGTAATCAGGGGATAGTCGATATTAATCTATTATGAAACATGTTTTATCAATAGATTTACCGATTTCTTGTTTTTTAATCATTTTAGAATTATATGAGTAATAGATTGCTACATGATCATCATCTGTAATAATTTTTTCTAATTCTTTAGTTAATTTTTTATATGCTGCTGGTGTAAGTTCACCTTCAAATACAGATTCTTGAACATGAAAAAGATATCTTCTTAATAACTTCATAAACTTCGGACAGTTCTTGCTTTTTACATCATAAGTACAAATAATATACATTTTACCACTTCATAATATATGGTTTATAATCATTTGATTCATTAGCGATGTAATTAGAAAGCAAGTGAACTTCACGAGATATAAGATTTCTATATGAATAGTATCTATTATTTATTTTGATTGTTTTCAAAAGATAATTTTCATATTTTTCAACAAAGAATTTAACACCTTCTTTGTTGAGATAACATCTATCACTTTTGTAATCAAAATATTCATCTTTTAATAATTTATGTCTACAAAGACTAAGAACAAGTCTATCAACCAATACTGGTTTTAATATATCGGCTAAATCAAATTGTAAAGATTCACTACATTTAGTTAAACTGTGAACAAATGAAATTTGTGAGTAAAGACGACTCCTATCTATAACAGATATATAATTAGCATAAAGTAAAGAATATCCATAGCTCAATAAAGCATTTATTTCATTTTGAGGAGGATTCTTTGTTCTTTTTATAAAATGATACTTTTCTTTTTCTAGAATAATATCAAAGCTATTAAAATATATTTTCTTTGCTTGAGCTTCTAATAATAGAAGTTCAGTTACTGATTTATTATTACATTCTTTGATAATAGATTCTATTTCAATAATATTGTCTAATAAAGGAAATTGCTTTTTATTATAATATTTCAACAGGGCCAAACAATTTTTTAATGATGAGATAATCATAGTTCTTGCTATATGGTATCGTATTGTTTCATTTTCAAAGATGTGAATTTGATTAATTAGTATTTTGCCATCTAAATATTGTTTAGGTGTAAATCTTCCAATATATTGACCATAAAAATTAAAAAATAGAATAACTATATTATGTTTATTTAATAATGACAAAGTGCGTTTATTTATTGAAATTTCTCCAAAACAAATAAGCGTATCTATTTGTTCAATAGGAATGTAAGAGACATAATCTTTTTTATCTTTTAATATTAAGGAATAATCTTTACATAATAATTGGCCACTTTTATAAAGATATATTACTTTTTTCATGAGCAATATCTATCATGCCAAAACCACATGAATTTTTACTTGAAAGCCCACAGTTATAAATAAGGGATAATGTTTCAAAATTTGTTTCAATTTCTAATTTTGTCATAAAACATTCATAGAAGCAGTTTTTAAATTTCATCATTCTTCTTTTTTCATATATTATATAATCAATTTTAAATACTAATTCTTTTATTGGATAATGGTAAGCAAGGCACTTGTCTTGAATATTGTTAATAATAAAATTAAGACTTTCTTTATCTGAAGGTCTGTAATATGTTGAATAATTATCTTTTGTTGAATAGATAAGCATAGGAGATAATGTTTCAATACATATTTTTTTTGTTCCTATAAAAGGTTGTAAATTAAGAATAGATATATTTTTAATTTTTACTTGTTGTTTATTAATTAATAATGAATTATTTAAAAGAATTGTTTTATATAGATGTTTTAAAAATTTTTCATCTAAAGAACTAATATAGAAATAAAAATCATCATCAAAAATTAAATGTTTATTTTCAATTTTATATTTTCCAAATAGTTGACTAAATGTAAAACATTTAAATGTTTTTTTATCATAATGATATCCATCATTATGGTAAAAATCTCCTAATTCATCTTTAGATAATAATGAATAAATAACACCTTGTAGAATGCTTTGATAACTCATAGGAACCGTAAAATTATTATAAGATAGTTGTATTTTAAGTCTCAAGTTCTCCACCTCCTATAAAATTGAAATGTCCAATACCAATATATAAAATATCTAATGGTATATTAATATCTTCATTAAATGATATTTGATATGTAAATCCTCTAGGTACTATTTTCTTTGTTTTAAATTGAATACCTTCTTGTTGACTATGTTTAATGTTTTTAATATTTACCATATAATTAGATAAATTATTGTATTGAGTTAAATAATGTTTATTGTAATAATTGATCATTTGATTATATTCATCAGTAAAATGAGTTGTTTTAATGCAAGAAGAAATCATTATATGATTTAAACTGATATTTTTTTGATTACAATCTATCATGTTTATATTTTTTAAATAAAAGAAATATCCTTGAATTTTTTGACTAAGATAGGATTGAAAAAAGAGTTTAATATAATTCATATGTTTAATATCTTCACCAATTATAAAAAATGATATTTTTAATACTTCTTCTTTTTGAAAAATAGCTTGTGTAAAAATAGGGTTTTCTATTAAAATATTAGGATAATATTTAAAATTTTCACCAGTGCAATGATAATAATAACATTCTTTAGAAAAAGGACAGGAGCAACATTTTTGGTCTACTACAAAACAATTCAATTTATATAAAAAGTTGATATATTGTTTATAGATAAATAAATTAATATTTTGATAAAAAAGTGCTCCTTGTGGTAAAATAAGCTCTATTTCAATTTTCTTCATAGGGTTCAACCTTAATAAATCCTGGTAGATAACATTCACTATCATATTTAAAAATAATTCTTGTTTTAGGCATAGTATCTGCTTTAGGAGAATTCTTTTTCCCTAATCTAATTGGAGCGAATAAGCTGAAATTATTATCATAAAATTCATAAAAATTTTTTTTAATAAATATAGAGATTGATTTATAAAAGTAATTCGTACTATTTCCTATTCGCAAATAACATATATCTTTATTGTCAAAAGATATAGTATTTAAAAAATTTATGATTTGATCTCTTCCTTCAAAATCTGATTCTTTGAAATAATCAAATTGATCTTCAATAAAATATTTTTTATCATCTTTTATTACAGTTCGAAAATAATTTCTACAAGCAATAATTATATTTCTTTTATTAAAAAATATACGTAACTTTTTAATTATTTCTTTGTTGCTATATTTATTTAAAAATACTTTTTGTCTAGTTTGATCTATCATAAATAGATTAGTCTTTTTTTCTTGTAAGTTATCAATACATTCAAATTTATTAAACTCTTGTGATTGATTACGATTATTATTTTTCATGTTTAAACGATCACTATCACAAAGAATCATAGTATCAAAAAATATATCTTCACAACAAATACAAGAAGAAAATAATTTAAATATCTCTTCAAAATCTTTTCCAAAAAGATAAGTCATTAGACTTTTTTGTAAGCTTTTTGTTGATCTTTTATCAAAATTATTAAGAAATTCTTTTATTTTTTCTTTATTATCATTTAATAGATTAAATATAATGGCATTCATAATTGCACCCTTTATACTGCTACCTGGTATATAGGGTTTATTTAATGATTTGACTTGCTCAGTGACATCTTTAGAAAAAGGTTTAAATTTATAAAATAAGAAGTACTGAGGTTTTAATTGATTATAATTTACATAATTATTAAATAGCTTGATAATATCTTTTTTACCATTATTACTAGCATTATCTGGTTGTAATTCTAATAATTTTTGAGGTGGAATAAATTGTAATAAATCTTCTATTCTATAACAATTAAAGTGATCATTTTTATCAGGATGATATAAGAAACAAGCATTTTTATTGCCTGATGATATATGAACAGGTGTTAATATAGATATTTTATAAGTCATTTATTTTAACCTCCTATATAATGTAGCCAATGCCATAGTAGTATAATGGTTTTTTATCAATATTGAATGATAGAATTTTACCTATCCATTCTTTATCTTGTGTTAGTTTTAAATAGCTTCCTTCATTAAATAAATTCATTTTATGAGTTGTTTTATTTATATATGTTTTAGAAGGATGATATTGTTTAGAAATAATTTGATAGTTTGATTCACTTAAATTGATGCATTCATCGAAAACTGATTGAGAAAGCAAAAGTTTATTATTTAAATTAGGTTTTCTTTTTATTTCTTCTATAGAAATTAATTTAAAACTGTTTTTTCCAACAGAGTGGCGAGGTCCAAAACCGAAAAAATGAGAATAAGAAAATATATCTTTTATTTTTTTAATATTTTCATTTGTTTTAACTAATATATAAAATAATCCATTAGTATATATAGTATCATCGTAATACAAAGCATTATCATCCCCTATAGAAGTGTTGTAGTAATCTTTTTTTCTTACATGTGTATTGAGTTGTTTGGTTTGTTCAAATAATATATTTTCACTAGCTTTTTGAAGACAATAGTTTTTAATGTTTATTTTTTTATTAAGTAAATCATCACGCATTTTATTGAAATCAGATTTAATAATATAGTCATTAAAAATAGATTCTGTAGTATAATTTATTTTTTTATAATTTTTTAATGTTTGTAAATAAGATAATTGATCAATACTTTTTTCTTTTAAAATATTATGATTTATATAATCTATATCAAAAATGTTATAGTGAACCATTGGTAACATATTCAATGGAAACATGGATGAATGTATAAAAAGAGGTTGATTATTAAATGAACTAATATAATTATTTAAAGCTTCTTCTCCTTGTGTATTTACTATAATATTACATATTGCTCCAAAAATAGTTTGAGCATTTGGAATATTGGTAATAGTTGATAATGGTTTAAAAACTAACTTATATTCCTTCATTGTCATTCAACTCTTCCATTTCTATTTGGATACGCCCATATCCTCGTGATCCACTACCACCAATATAATTATAATTAAGTAAATTTACACCAGTTTCTAAGTATTTATAAAGTGTTTGATAATCATCGTTATCAAATTCAAGCAAGTCTATGTAACCAATAAATTTACTACCAGCAGGAACACGTTCAATAAATCGTGGAGCATCAGCCGTCCCTTTAAATCTATTAATTTTATTTTCAGCTTTAATTTCAGTATATGTATGATCACCTAAATATGTTTGTAATTCGATTTTACTAGATTCTGTTAAAACAGCGTCTCTGAAGATAGCTCTAGTCATTTGTGGTATGTCATTTGTATTTGGTTCAAATAAGCTTAATAGTTGATTATGTTCAGGGACAGGTTTCAATTCATCATTTATAAATGTCCCGTATTTGAATTCTAAAAGAGAACGAATTTTTCCTTTTAAAGTACTTCCTGGTATATAGGGTTCACCAGTTAGAGGATTTTTAATAACTTGTGAATCTGCCCCTCCAATATCAAAAGTATCATCTCCACCAGTTATATGCATACCTGATAATAATTCGATTTGTAGTTGTATTCTATGAGTCTTTTTTAACATTTTTATTTCTCCTTTTTATTTTGATTTAATACTTTATGGTAAGCAATAATACTTGTAAAAATTTGGTCTAATATTTCAATATCTTTTGATGATTGAATAGCTTTTTCATTAATATGTTGATAGACAAAATTATATAATTCTTGAAGTCCTTTATTTCTACCTGTGTTATAAGCAGTTAAGGGAACAATGTAATAAAGTTTATTTCTAGCATCAATAAATTTATTTGGATTACGTTTTACGATTGTTACAGATTCTTTTAAGACATTTAGAATTTTTCTTAATTGATGTGGTGCTATATCTCCCATTTTATTTGCTATTTTGTAGGCTATTCCAGTATCAAGAAATATTTCAGCAGGATTAGTGTATTTTTCTGATAATGGGATAGTTATTTTTTCGGGCATATTATTTCTTTCTTTTGGTGGTTTGTTTGGTAATCTATGTTGTTTAGTGTTATAACTCATTTAATTAACCTCCCTTGTAAATAAGATAACGAGTTTCATAATAGTTACTTGTTTGTTAATTTCTTCGTCTGTTTTTAGAGTTGTTAAATCTTGTAATATTTTTTTTCTTAAAATCTCATGGCTATTATCGATTTGTCTATATAGTGAATATTGAATAATAGGAATTGTTGAATAGTATTCATCTAGTGTTTTATTATCCATATGGGACATTATGTTATAAAATCCAGTACGAGATAATGGATTTGTTTTATCATTTAAATAACCACGATAAGTCTCTATTTTATTTAAAATATTTGGTAATTCTTCGAATGAAAAAGTACTGTTCATAATTGTAATAGCATTTTTTGAGCGGTCATCTTTTACATAAGATTTTGAGGCTTCTAATGCATTATCTGCCATTTTAATTCCAAAACGTATAGGTTTTTTAGGATTTTGAATATGTATACCAGCTGATAATGTTATATTAGGATTTTGAACAAATTCTTTAAATTCAATATGTATTTTATTGGCTAATTGTAGAATTCCATAAATTGGTCCTAAAATAACAAGATCATCTCCTCCAGCATAATTAATATAAAAGATGTTTTCGTTTTTATTTTGTAGTTTTTTACTTAAATCAAGGCAAATTTGTTTTAATTTGTATCCAAAGAATAATTCTATAAATCTACTTAAAGTTAAATATTTTGATAAAGAACGTTGTAATGTTACATCATTATTTTTTCCTTGTTTAAGTCCAAAAGCAAAGATTGCTCCAAGATTATCGACATCCATTTTAAGAACTCCTAATTTTTCATCACCATAAGATTTATCTAATGTTTTTGTAATATTTTCAAAATTTAAAATAGTATTATTTTCTTTCGGAACAAGGTTAGCAAGAAGTTTAACATTTCCAGCTTCAAAATGATTAACAGCATCTATATAATAAAAGTCATTTTTATTAATTAATTCATGAGGTATTTTTTCAAAAAAGTAAATTTTTATAAAACCTAAATCCATTAAACAATTATTATAATCTAAATTAGAGTATAGGATAGTGAATTTATCGTGTTTTGTGTAATAATCAGATATATTTAGAATGTCTAAGCAATTTTGACATTTATGATCTTTTTTTACATAATTTTGACCACATAATTCACAAATTTCTTTATCTTCCAAATGTTCAACACAGAAATCATTATTAATTAAAGGATAGAATTTTTTTAATTTATATTCCTCTAATTTTGTTTTTAATGCAAGGGCCTTTTCTGTTTTGAAATTACTTAATTCAAACTTATCAACTTTCTCAATTGCGTAAACAACAGATAATGAAGTATTAAATCTTTTATAAAGTTCTTTTGTTATAGTATTGAATGTATTATGAATGATTTTTTCAGTATCATCTAAATAAGGTAATAAGAGTAATGCTCCTCCACCAGTATTGAAAATGATATTAGCTTGTGTAAGTTTAAATTTATCTAATATTGTATATGTAATGGCATTAGTAATAAGAGTAACAAATGCTGAACGTCCTCTTAAAGATTTGGCAATATTAGTTTTAGTTTTAGATCCTTCGGTAATTTTATAAATAAAACTTTGAATACCAGAGACATCAAATTCTAACATATAAAAGTTATTACAATTATTTTGTGATAAACAGCTTGCAATAGCTGTTGTAAGTTTTAAATGATCAAATAAACTTACAGTTTGATTATTTGTTTCATATGTAGAAGAAGGAATCAAGGTTGTATATTTATAAAGTAAAGAATACATACGATGATATTTATAGGGCGTTGGTTTACCAATTAATAAATTATCGAATTTTATTTCTTCAATAAATTGAGTGAATAGTTTTTTATATTCCTCAATACTTTCAATTGTATTTTGTTCAATATTATTTCTACACGGGTTCATACATTGATCTATGCTAGTTAATTTGAACTTCGAATCATAAATTGTTTGTCCAAAATCTATATTTCCCATAATAGATGATAGTCTAGACGTAATGTATTGATATCTAGTTTTTTTATGATTTTCCTCAAAATCAAAGTTTTCATCATTTCTATCAATTTTAGAAGCAATTCGATCAGCATCACGAATAATACTATCAAATTCATCAACCTCATTAATATGATGTCCACTAGATGCTTTTTCTAGCTGATCATTCAAATGAAGATAATCATGAAAAAATTTTGCAGTATATCCACTATGAATATGTGTATGATAGCCATTTGCATGTATTGGAGTAGATGCAATTTCTTGTGAGTTTAGTAAAGAAATCTTTGTAGTTCTTTGATAAAATTTCCCAATATCATGAAGCAAAGATGCATAAGCAATATTTAAATTATTCATTTTAGCCCTCCTTTATAAATTTTTCTACACTATCAAGGCATTTTAAAATTATTTTATTTACATCTATATTTTGATCAATTTTCCCACCATGATTAACAACATTTCGTATTTTTATATAAAAGATATTTATATTTTCTTTATCAAGAAGAGAAACATCTTTAGAAAGATTATTATTCTTATTACGAATGTTGACTATATAATCTTTTGAATTTATATTCTTCGATGAATTTCGTATATTTAAAAAGAATAAAAGATCTGTTGATAAGTCATAAAAATCTGATTCTTTAGCAATTTTATTTAATAATTCTTCTTTAAACGATTTACTATCTGGAAAATAATAATAATGCACAAGTTCTTCCCTAATTAGTTGATCTGTAAACGTAATAGCAATTTGTAAAGAATTATGAGCTAATAAAAGTTTAATAAATTTGATTTTTTTAATAGCATCATTTTTTTCTATATAAATATTTGATAATTTCTTTTGTATACTTTTGAGATATGGTGTAAGAAGAATATATTTATCTTTTTCTTTTAATATGGATTGGCAGAAATTATAAATTTGAGAAATAGAATGAACACAGCTATCAAATTCACAATAATCTAGCATGTGATTAAATTGATAAATGCCTTTCATCAAATTATTTATTTTATTATCATTTAAATTGTATAAATATGTATCTGATATCTTTAAAAATTGATCAAATGCCATTAACGATGAAGCAATTTTTGAATTTTCATATTGGTTAATTAAATCAATAATTAATCCTTCATTAGTTTCACGATTATAATTACCATAGAATAGATGCTTTAATTGTTTTTTAGTTGATACTTCTAAATAATTAGATATCATTGTCACTGAAATTGGAATATTTCTAAAACTATGTGTAACATCAATAATAAAATCTTCTTTTAATACTTCATCCATTTTTTGTAGAATTTCTTCAATTTTTACGAATTCATTTATAGTTATAAATTTAATATCTATATTAAATTTAGTTTTTATTTCATTTTTAATGTTTCTAGCACCTAGACTATATGACTTCTCGGTACAAAATACAAATACTTCAGAAATATCTGATTGAAATTTTTCAATGATAGCGCTCTGAACGTACTTAGAAGCATGAATTTCTTCTTTGTTATCTTCAAAAGAATAAAGCGCCTCTTCATAGCCTTCAGGAAGAGTACCAACTCCTAAAAAAGTAAAGTATTGCATAACTAATCGCCTCCTTATATATTATTATACCATACATAAAACTGTATATTGAAAACACTTTCATATAAATTCTATAGTGATATTTTTAATAAAATAATGAATTAAACAATTAAAAATAAAAAAATTCATTTTTTAAAAGAAATTTTGACTTTTAGTGTCTATATATATACTGAAAGGAGAATTTTATAATGGAAAAGATAAGACCTAGAATTGCCGATTTTAAAAATGATCTTGTATTTAAGTATCTATTATCCAATATGAAAGATGTTCAGTGTTACTATTTATTAAAACTCATCATCGAAGAGATTGCACATATCAAAACTCAAGAAATTACAGTCTTAAACTCTGAACTTAATCCTAATCATATAAGTGATAAAGATATGATTTTGGATGTTCAGGTAAAAACAGAAGATGGTGAACTGATTGATATAGAAACGCAGAATACAAAGTTTTCTAGAGAAATCTATCATCGTTTTCAAGCTTATGAATCTCGCATGCTTGATCATCAAGTCAATCGAGGAGATAAGAAATATAGTGAAAATCTACATAAAGTAGTAACTATTCTTTTTATTGATGATATTGATAAAGACAATCTTGAATTGATAGATGCTTATATGCCTAGAAATAGACATGGATATGTAAGAAAGTTTAATTTAATAGAAAGCTACTTTGTACAACTTCCTTTTATTAAAGTCATTGAAAAAGAAAGAGGAATTAAAAGCTTTAGTAAATCAGAAATCTTAATCTACATCTTATATCAAGGACTTACCCATGATATAATGACCTTAGATAATGAGGTGGTAACAATCATGAAAGATAAACTTGAACAATTCAATGAAGATGAAGGACTTGTTTTAGCAGCAGAGAAAAGACAACTCGTTAAAATTCAACATTACCAAGAAGAACAAAGAATTCGTAAAGAATCATTAGAAGAAGGAAAAGCTGAGGGAGAATTATTAAAAGCTAAAGAAAATACTATTGCGCTTTTTAAAAGTAAATTTCCCAAAGAACATGATGAAATATTAGAAAATTTGACACTTGAAAAATACAATCTGATTTTTGATACATTAATCAATGATCAGGATTTAGAGAGAATTAAAGAAATTATAAGTCGAGATTAATAAAGCTTGGCTTTTATCTATGGTATAATATAAGAATCAGGAGAATTATCTATATGAGAAAAGATTTAGGAGATAAAATGCTATTTATGCCTTTTGCTTGCAACATATGATCAAGATGGTAAAGCCAATGCCATGAATACTGCTTGGGGTGGTGTTTATGATTATAATCAAGTTTATGTATCACTTTCTAAACATAAAACAACAGATAATTTAGAATTAAAGAAAGCTTTTACTTTATCATTTGCGACAAAAAAAACTGAAAAAAATTCTAATTATTTTGGTGTTGTTTCTGGAAATAAAGAAGATAAGATTGAAAAAAGTGGTGTCCATGTAACACCTTCAAAATATGTAGATGCACCAATTATTGAAGAATATCCACTTACTTTAGAATGTACCGTAGAATCTTTTGAAGCTGGAAACTTAATTGGAAATGTTATTAATGTTTCTATTGATGAAGATTATTTAGATGAAAATGGTAAGATAGATGTAGATAAAATGGAAATTATTGCTTTTGATATGGTCAATAATACGTATCGTGTTTTAGGGGAAAATGTTGGTAAAGCTTTCAAAGATGGTTTTGATTTATAAAAATAGTGCATCGTTTGATGCACTATTTGTAGTTATGATAGTAGCGCTCTGGTAAAGGAGCATGTTTTTTATGGTTTTGAATATATAAAGGAAGATAAATAAGAGATTCTTTTAAGGCTTGTTGGTAGATTTTATCAAGAATATCATTATATTTTTCCATTTCTTTATTATGATGGTAGTTAATAATTAAACCTTGGAGTTTATGAAAATTGAATGTGAGATGGAAACATCCATAAATAAGCCCCCTTTTTAAAAAGCTAGGTGCTTTTAATAAATGATCAATTCTTTTTAATCCTTTAAGAGCTTTTTCAATATCTAAATAAGATAGTTCAGGGAAAAAGGATTGAATAGTACATATTTCTTTTTCTTTAAAGCGAATATGTTCATAGATTTCTTTATGCAATGGATCTTGATGATGTCTTTTTAATAGAAGACGATCGTAATCAGATTCTATTTCAAAATGATCCATATTTGTATTTTTAATCATCCTTTTAATATAAGGGTGCATTTGACTATCTAATAAATAATGACAAATAAAACCAAGAATATAAGCAAGTTGTGCTTCACTTTGAATAATATCTTGTGCCTTTTCAAAGAAAGTATTAGCTTTTTCTTGATGCATCTTTCTTGCTATTTTATTCCATCTTTCATAAAAGAAAATATCTGGACCATGAAGACCAATTAAAAAACAATTTTCATTTCTAAGTAATAAATCTTTAATATTTTGATCATCAAGATGTTTATAAACATCTTTACCAAAACAATAATGTGTATATCCAGCAGGCATTAGAGAAGTTCCTTATATTGCTCTTCTTTAAAACCAACAAGAACCTTGTCTTTTGTTTCAAGTATAGGTCTTTTAACAAGCATTCCATTAGTAGAAAGCAGTTCTAATTGTTCCTCTTCACTTAAAGTCGGTAAAATATCTTTTAAATGTTTTTCTTTATAAAGATTACCTGATGTATTAAAGAATCTTTTAAGTGGTAAACCACTTTTTAAATAAAGTGCTTTTAATTCATCTTTATTTAGTTTTTCTTCAACAATATGTCTTTCATCAAATTCAATTTGATGATCTAATAAAAACTTCTTTGCTTTTTTACATGTAGAACATTTTGGATAACAAATAAATAACATAAATATCCCTCCTGAAACTATCATATCAAAATTACTACTAAATGAAAAATAATAAGGCTTATTATTGTATACTATTTCAAGATGTGATAGAATTTACTCAAATAAAGATAGAGGCGCAAGATGTTATGAGATTATTATTATTTGATGCAACAAGGTAATGAAGGAGGAGCACTTGCCGAAAGATTGTATCTATTGCATGAGGTAGAATCTTGGGTGTCTAGGGAAGACCTATTCAACTGTCATTATCTAAAGGTAATGGGGAGCTATCATTGATAACGAATTTTTTGTTGCAATGATACTCATTGCAATTTTTTATTTATCACTTTTATTTAAGAGATGAATAAGATATAGGGAGGAAATTATGAACGATATTATTGAAGCCATAAGCTGTGAACGAGAAATCATTCAACTTAAGTTATTAAATGTACCGAAACATCCTAAAATGATTGCGAAAATCTTTTCTATACTAAAAGATGAAGAAATTAATGTAGATATGATTTCACAAGTAACTGTTGATGATTTTGTTCAAATCGAAATTACTTTAGATCAAGAATTTCAATTAAAACTCAATCAAGCGATTATTAAGTTAAAAGATGAATTTAAACAAATTCAAATTTATCAAATTAGAAAATACGCTAAAGTTGCGGTTGGGGGAAAATTGGTAGAAACAACACCAGGTTTAGCAGCTGAAGTATTTGATGTCTTAGGACAAGCTAATATTCATTTTTATCAAATTACGACAAGCAAAAGAACAATTTCTTTAGTTATTGATAAAGAAAATTTAGATCAAGCAATTCAATTATTAAAAGAAAGATTTCATATTGAGGAGGATAAATAAATATGACAATTTTTGAAGGAAGTGCAGTTGCACTTGTATTACCAATGTTTGATAATGGAGACATTGATTTTGAAGGATTTAAAAGACAAGTTCAAAGAATGATTGATGGTGGTGTACAAGCTTTACTTGTTAATGGAACAACAGGTGAAACAGCTACAATTACTATTGAAGATGAATTTAAATTATTAGATATGACAATGGAACTTGCGAAAGGAACAGGTGTTAAAGTTATTTGTGGAGCTGGTTCTAATGATACACAAACTGCTTTAAAGAAAGCACGTTATGCTAAAGAAAAAGGAGCAGATGCTATTCTTGTTGTTACACCTTACTACAATAAAACAAGTCAAAGAGGATTAATTAAACATTATACAACAATTGCCGATGCAGTTGATATTCCAATGATTTTATATAATGTACCAGGAAGAACAGGATTAAATATTTCGGTTGACACAGTTGTTGAACTTGCTAAATATAAAAATATTCAAGCTATGAAAGATGCTACAGACAATATTGCTTATGCGATGGAAGTTTTAGCTAAAACAGCTGATTTAGACTTTGATTTATATTCAGGATGTGATGATAACATTCTTCCTTTTATGGCAGCTGGAGGAAAAGGGGTTATTTCTGTAACTTCTAACTTATATCCAGAAGCAGTAGAAAAATTAACACAATTAATCTTAAAAGGAAATCTTAAAGAAGCTCAACCTTTAGCTTATGCTTTAGATCCTATTTCACGTTTATTATTTATTGATGTTAATCCAATTATGCCAAAAGCTGCACTTGCGAAAATGGGAGTATGTGGTGAACATTTAAGATTACCATTAATTGAAACAACAGAAGAAAATAAAAAAGCTTTATTTGATGCAATGGATACATTTGAAAAATTGGGGTATTAAGATGAAGGTATTATTATATGGATATGGTTTGATGGGTAAAAAAGTAGCTCATCAATTAAGAACACAAGAAGGTTTTGATTTAATTGGGATTGTTTCTTATGTATTTGATGAAAAAGCACCAGAAGCAATGTACAATAATTTAACAGAAGTTCGAGATGTTGCGGATGTGATTATTGATTTTTCACATCCTAACAATCTTGATGATATTTTAGCATACGCTAAAAAGAATAGAACAAAAGTTGTTTTTGCGACAACTGGTTTTTCTAAGGAACAATTAGATAAGATTGAAGAAGCTTCTAAAGAAATAGCTATTTTCCAATCTTATAATACAAGCTTTGGAATTCAAATGGTCACTAAGATCTTAAGACAAGTAGCTAAAGAATTCTATGATAATGGTTATGATATTGAAATCTTAGAAAAACATCATAATCAAAAGATTGATGCACCATCAGGTACAGCAAAGCTTTTATATGAAGTAATAGAAGATGAAATTAAAGAAACAACACCTGTTTATGATCGTAGTGCACTTCATGAAAAAAGAAAGAAACAAGAAATTGGTATTCAAGCACTTCGTGGTGGAACAATTTTTGGTGAACATGAAATTATGTTTGCAGGATTAGATGAAATTATTGAAATTAAACATACAGCTTTATCTAAAGATGTCTTTGTTCAAGGTGCGTTAGCTGCAGCTAAAGCTTTACAAGATAAAGAAGCTGGTTTATTTACATTAAAAACACTTTATTAGGGAGAAAAGAAATGGTTTTACAAACTGAATTTGCACAAATTAAGGGAAATGATTTATACATAGATGATGTGAAAGCAACTGATTTAGTTAAACAATATGGAACACCACTCTATGTTATGTCTGAAGGACATATTAGAAAACAATTTAATACATTAAAAACAAAAATGATTGATAAATATGAAAATACATTACCATTATTTGCATCAAAATCATTTTCATGTAAAGCAATCTATAAATTAGCAATGGAATATGGCGTAGGAATTGATTGCGTTTCTGCAGGAGAAATCAGTGTTGCGTTAAAAGCAGGATTTGATCCTAAAAAGATTTATTTCCATGGGAATAATAAATTACCTTCAGAAATTCAATACGCTTTAGAAAATGGTGTAGAAAACTTTGTCATTGATAACTTCTATGAAATTGAACTTGTTGAAGAAATTGCTTCAAAATTAAATGTTAAAGTCAATGGACTTGTCAGAATCACACCAGGTGTCTATGCAGGTGGACATGATTATATTCGTGTTGGAGCCAAAGATACAAAATTTGGTTTTTCAAGTCATGATAATACATACTTAAAAGCAATTAAAAAGGTTATAGATGCACCACATATCAATTTTGATGGAATTCATTGTCACGTTGGTAGTCAAATTGAAGAAATTCAAGCTTATGTACTTGCAATGAATAAATTTGTAGATATCGCTTATGAAATCTATGATATCTTTGGAATTGTTATCAACAAATTAAATGCCGGTGGTGGTTTCGGTATTCAATATACAGCAAGTGATCATCCACTAGAATTTGATGACGTTGTTTCTACAATCATGGATATTATTTATAAAGGTTTCGATAAAAGAGATATGAAACGACCAATGGTCTTAGTAGAACCAGGACGTTATTGCGTAGGTAATGCTGGTATTACTTTATATACAGTGGGTTCTTATAAATATATTAGAGATATTAGAGATTATATTAGTGTCGATGGTGGAATGACAGATAACATTCGTTCATCATTATATAACGCTAAATATGATGCTGTTATCGCTAATAAAGCAGGACAAGAAGCAAATCATTTAGTAACAGTTGCTGGTAAAAACTGTGAATCAGGAGATATTTTGATTAAAGATATTATGTTACAAGATCCCCAACCAGGTGATATTCTAGCAATGTTCTCGACAGGAGCTTATCACTATTCAATGTCTTCTAATTACAACCAATTACCTAAACCGGCAGTAGTCTTTACATACCAAGGTAAATCTAAAGAAGTCATTCGTAGACAAACTTTTGATGATTTGGTTGCATATGATGTAGATTAAAAAATATAAATTAAATTAAAATAGCCCTTGTAAAACGGACATAAGAAAAAGTACTTTGATACTTAGTCCTGTTCTACAGGGCTTTTATTTTATATATTGGGTAATCAAATAATTTGGGGACAACCGAAAGAGTATTGAGAAAGGGGAATGGGATATAAAATTAACATTCTCTTTTTTATATAAATACATTGTAAAATACTTGAATTCTTTGATTTAGTGAAGAATAAAGTTTATGTAGAGATACATAGACTTTTTTTAATTAAGATTTAAAACAAAAAAGATCTTATAAAAGACCTTTATTATGCTGTTGATTCACGTCGAATAATTTCTACGGGTAAAACATATCTTTTTTGTAGTTCTTCTGTATTGTCTTCTTTATTCATTAAATTGAGAAGTAAATCACAAGCTGTTTTAGCTAAAGCAGGTGTATCTTGTCTAATTGTTGAAAGAGTTGGATGAGATGTAGAAGCAATGAAAATATCATCAAAACCAATCAATTTGACTTGGTCAGGAACTTTAATTCCATTTTCTTGCAAAGCAACTAATGCGCCATATGCTCTCCAGTCATTTGTGGCGAATATCCCATCAAAAGGAACTTCACTTTTGATAAGTTTATCAATTGCTTGTCTTGCACCTTCATAGTTTGCTTGGTTAGCATCTACAAATATTTGTAGTTCTTCTTTTGCTTCAAGATGGTGATCTTTTAAAGCATCCAAATATCCTTTAAGACGTTGTCGGTTAACAGATAATGATTTATTTCTTGATAAAATAGCAATATTTTTACATCCTTGATTAATTAACTCTTCAGTTGCTTGATAACCACCGGAATAGTGATTAGATTCAACATAATAAGCTTCACTATGGTCTTTAGGTTTACGGTCAATACAAACAATTGGAATATCTCTACTTAAAAAATGCGAAGGTATTTCTTCAATCCCTGAAATACATATAATACCATCGACCATTTTAGAATCTAATGATTTAAAGTATGCAACTTCTTTTTTTTCATCTTGAGATGTATTACATATAAAAACAGAATAATTATTATCAAAAAATTGTTTTTCAATAGCTAAAGCTAATTGAGAAAACCATGCATTATCAATATTAGGAACAATTAAACCAATTGTTTTGGACTTTGATGTTCTTAAACTTTTTGCTGCAATATTTGTAGTATACCCATATTCTTTAATTAGTGCTTCTACTTTCTCTTTTGTTTCTTTAGAAAAACGACCATTATTATTAATTACTCTTGAAACAGTAGCTACGGATACATTAGCCATTTTTGCAATTTCTTTTATTGAAATACTTTTTTGAGCCATAAAAGGTCCTCCTTTTTATTAAAATTATAAATGAAATAGCTACATTATTCAATGAATTAAAGGATTTAAGATAACGGCACAATATATGACGAATAATTGTGTGGAAACGTTTACTCATAATTTCTATAATAGAATTACAAAAAGATAGGAAAACGTTTACCTATAAAAGGAGAGGTTATATGGAAAAATTATTATGTCCAAGTATGATGTGTGCAAATTTTGCATCACTTCAAAAAGAAATAGAAGATTTAGAAGAAGGAGGAATTGATATCTTCCATCTAGATGTTATGGATGGAAGCTTCGTTCCTAACTTTGGAATGGGATTACAAGATATCGAATACATCTGTAAAACAGCAACAAAACCATGCGATGTTCATTTGATGATTGAAAATCCATCTAAATATGTTGATAAATTTGCAAGTCTAGGAGCAAAAATTATCTACATACATCCTGAAATTGATCCACATGCCTGTAGAACCTTACAAATGATCAAAGATGCCGGAGCAAAAGCAGGAATAGCCATCAATCCAGGAACATCTTTTGAAACAGTCAAAGACTTATTACATCTCTGTGACTATGTCATGTTGATGAGTGTCAATCCAGGATTTGCAGGACAAAAGTATTTGGATTTTGTTACACCAAAATTCAAAAAGTTTGTAGAAGAAGCAAAGAACTATGGAGGATATGATGTCATGATTGATGGGGCATGTTCTCCAGAGAAAATAGAAATGTTGTCTAAGATAGGAGTCAAAGGATTTATTTTAGGAACAAGTGCACTCTTTGGAAAAGGAAGAAGTTATCAAGAAATTATAAAAGAATTACGAGAATTATAGGAGGAATAGCTATGAATATTTTATTAGTATGTGCAGCAGGTATGTCAACAAGTTTACTTGTTAATAGAATGAACGAAGCAGCAGCTGCAAAAGGTATTGAATTACATATTGAAGCTCATCCAGTAGGAAGTATTGATCAATATGGTGATAGTGCAGATGTTATTTTACTTGGCCCTCAAGTAAGATATGAACTAAAAAATGTAAAAGCTAAATACCCAGGTAAACCTGTAGAAACCATTAATATGCAAGATTATGGAATGATGAATGGAGCTAAAGTTTTAGACTTTGCTTTAGAATTAGGTGGAAAATAAGATGGTAACACGTTTAATAAGTGCGACGGGTGATGAAATTAAAGAAATGTCACCAATGGATTTAAAAGAATCAATTTTTAAATCTGAAGGTCGTGTTGTGATGGGACAACATTTACTATTTGCAGGTCCTGGATTAGTAAGAGGCGTTACAAATAGTGAATTAATGTTTGCTTTTGGAGCAGACATGGTGATGTTAAATACTTTTGATCTTGATGATTTAGATAATAATCCAGGATTATGTGGTTTATCTTTTCAAGAATTAAAAGAAAAATGTAGAAGACCAATTGGTATTTATTTAGGATGTCCTAAAGCAGGAAGTGAAGATGGTGGAAAGAAAGCACTATACCGTCGAGAAGGAATGCTTGCAAGTGATGAACATGTTAAAAAATGTATTGAACTTGGAGCTGACTTTATTGTTTTAGGTGGAAATCCAGGAAGTGGAACATCTATTAGAGATGTTGTCGAAACTGCCAAAAGAATTAAACAAAAATATAAAGATCAAATCTTTGTTTTTGCAGGAAAATGGGAAGATGGTATTAATGAAAAAGTTTTAGGTGACCCACTTGCAAATTATGATGCAAAAGAAATTATTAAAGAATTAATTGATGCAGGGGTTGACTGTATTGATTTACCTGCTCCAGGTTCTCGACATGGTATTAGTGTAGATATGATTCGTGAACTTGTAGAATATATACATTCATATAAACCGGGTACACTTGCAATGACCTTCCTTAACAGTTCAGTAGAATGTGCAGACCCAGATACAATTCGTTTAATAGCTTTAAAAATGAAAGAAACTGGAGCAGATATTCATGCTATTGGTGATGGTGGATTTAGTGGATGTACATCTCCTGAAAATATTCATCAATTATCAGTCTCTTTAAAAGGAAGACATTACACGTATTTTAGAATGGCAAGCGTCAATAGATAAAGGAGAAGAAAAATGAAAATAGGAATTGGAAATGATCATGTAGCAGTAGAATACAAAAAAGAAATCAAAAAATATATAGAAGAAAAATATGGATATGAAGTAGTCAACTATGGAACAGATAGTACAGAAAGATTCAACTATCCAGTATCAGGAGAAGCAGTAGCAAATGCGGTTGTAAGTGGAGAAGTGGATAAAGGAATCGTTATCTGTGGAACGGGTGTAGGAATTTCTCTTGCAGCCAATAAAGTTAATGGTATTCGTTGTGTAACTTGTAGTGAACCATACAGTGCACTTTTATCAAGACAACATAACAATACAAATATGTTGGCCTTTGGAGCAAGAGTGGTAGGAATTGAACTTGCAAAAATGATCGTCGATGCATGGCTATCAGGTGAATACGAAGGTGGAAGACATCAAGTACGAATTGATATGTTAAAAGAAATCGAAGAAAAACAAAAAAATAAATAATTAATTGAATCAATAGCATTATTAATAACATGCACGATATTACTTCCTCTCTTAAATATCATATTAAATAATGCTATTTTTTCATATGAAAGGAATATTATTATGAAATTTAATGAAATTATGCATCTTTCATTTTATACAGATCAAATGGATGAAATGCGAGATTTTTATGAAAATAAATTAGGTTTAAAAGCTAAAATTATTATGCGTTATGAAGCATATAAAGGGAAAAAAAATAGAGGTGCTTGGTCAAAACGTGCAGAAACAAATCCTAAGGATATCGCTTATATCTTTATTGAACTAGCACCTGGACAATATTTAGAATTATTTCCTAAAGCAGACCACCAATTAGATCATGAAACACCTGATACTCGTTTAGGTTATTCTCATTTTGCTTTAATGGTTGATGACATTCATGAAGCACGAGAAGAATTAGTCAAAGTAGGTATAGAAATCGATATTGAACCGAATAAAGGTCAATCAGAAACATGGCAAATGTGGATTCATGATCCAGATGGAAATAAATTTGAAATTATGCAATATACTGATAAATCATTACAACATCATGGAAATATTGAAGAAGATCAAAGAAAATATGGCAAATAATAGCCATATTTTTATTTGATCTTTTTAAAATAAAGGGCAGTATATAAAACATCAAAGATATAATGAATAGAAAGACCATAGAGCATTATGCTATGAGGTAAATGATGATTGTAAGAGTCAATATAAAGATTCTCATTACAAATAAGTTCTAAATCTTGAGATAGTCTACCTGTTACACCAACAACTCTAATTCTTTTCTTTCTTAAAGCATAAGCAGCATCAATCATTGTTTTATTGCTTCCTGAATGACTGACAACAAAAGCTATTGTTTCTTGAGGGTTGATGTGATCTAAATAAACAGAATTAATTGTATTAAAAACTTGTGCACGTATACCAATTGAATTGAGTTTTAAAGCAATTGTTTGTATTTCAGAATAATTGTTATCATTTGCATAAAAATCAATTTGTTTTGATTGTAACATATAATTAATCGTTCTAATAAAAGCATCTGTTTTTGTGAGCTTTTGTGTTTCTTTAAACACGTGCTGATAAATAAGAGGCAATGTATCTATAATATCATTTATATAACTATCTTTTGTTATTCTTCTATATTTTGTTTCTTCTACCATACTTTGTTCTTGAATGAAAGTGCGTTGAAAATCAAAATAACCATTAAACCCTAACTTTTTGATAAATCTATTCATTGTTGGTGGGCTAACAAAAATTTTTTCTGATAATTCTTTGGCATTTAGCTTCATAACTTCTTTAGGATATTGTTCTATGTATGATACAATATTTTGTTCTTGTGGTGTCAATTTAACGTTTTCCATTAAATCTTGAATCATTTTCGAGGCCTCCTTTATTTCATCTACTACTCATATAATAGCATGTTTTATTTAAATGAGATAACGTTTTCTCTTTAATGTAAAAGTATTTTAGAAAATAAATGAAATTCAATTTCATAAAAGCTATCCTTATATGAAATTGAATTATAAAATAGAAAATTATTATTGAAAAAATAATAACAATTTATATTCTTAAAATAAAAGGAGATAAGAACATGATAGAATTAGACGAAAATGTAATAAGATTAATAAGCGCAAAAGCAAGTAAAATCAAAACGTATACAGGAAGACAATTAAAAGAAGCTATTTTGAAATCAGAAGGCAGGGTTTTGATGGGACAAACATATTTGAAGAATCCTATTTTGTTTCCAAATTGTACAAGTACAGAACTTATGTTTGCATTTGGTGGAGATATGGTTATGCTTAATGGCTTCGATTTTAGGAATCCTAGTACTTGTCCAGGACTACAAGGTTTTGATTATCAAGGTATTAAAAACTTGGTGGGAGGAAGACCTGTGGGTATTTACATGGGATGTCCTAAGGAAGGATTGGATATTACAAGCGACTATCTATATGATTTGTCTGGCATGATTTGTACAGAAGAAAATTTAAAGAAATGTAAAGAATGGGGTGTTTCTTTTATTGTTTTAGGAGGAAATCCTGGAAGCGGAACTTCTATTAAAGATGTTGTTCATTGGACTAAAAAAGCAAGAGAAATTTGTGGAGATGACATGTTGATTTTTGCAGGAAAATGGGAAGATGGTATTATTGAAAAAGTATTAGGTGATCCACTTGCTGATTATGATGCAAAAGAAATTATTGATCAACTCATAGAAAATGGTGCTGATATTATAGATTTTCCTGCACCAGGTTCTAGACATGGTATTACTGTAGAAAGAATTAGAGAGTTAATAGAGTATACACATCGAAAAGGTGCATTAGCTATGAGTTTTCTAAATAGTAATGTAGAAGCTGCAGATAGAGACACAATTAGAGAAATAACATTGTTGATGAAACAAACCGGATGTGATGTACACGCTATTGGTGATGGCGGTTTTGGCGGTGGGACATGGCCTGAGAATCTTTATCAAATGTCAATTACACTAAAAGGAAAAGCATATACTTGGGCACAAATGGCAACACCTCGAAGATGATGAAATTCAATTTCATATATGAAAGAAATCTTGTGAAAACAGATTTCTTTTTTTGTTATTAAAATATTTAGGGAAACGTTTACAGATATAATGAAGAAAAAGGAGGTTACTTATGATTCGTTTAATTGCTAGTGATATGGATGGAACATTATTGAATAGTAAAAAAGAGTTTGATGATGAGTTTTTTAATATTTTACAAGAACTCTTAAATAAAGAAATCTATTTTGTAATTGCAAGCGGAAATCAATTTCATCATCTATATAATCAATTTTTACCATACAGTGATGATTTGTATTTTATTAGTGAAAATGGTTCTTTTATCACAAAAGGGAAAAAAGAACTTTATTCATTTACTATGGATCAATATGATGTTCAAACAATTTATGATATTTTAAAACAATATCCAGAAATTATGCCTGTTATTGGAGGGAAAGAAAGGTCTTATATTCCTAGACAATATCAAGCTTTTCAAGAGGAGATAGAGCGACATTATGATAAATATATTTTTATAAATGATTTAAAAGATATAACTGAAGGTGTTCTAAAGTTTTCAATTCATGATCCACAACATCATATAGAAAGATATGTTGAATTAATTAAAAAAAGTTTACCAAAGCATTTAAAGATTATGACATCAGGAAATGAATGGATGGATATTCAAGATGAAAAAATCAATAAAGGATTTGGCATCAATTTTTTAATAAAAACATTAAATTTAACAAAAAATGATTGCATGGCTTTTGGTGATCAAATGAATGATTATGAATTATTAAAAAATGTAAAATATAGTTTTGCGATGAAAAATGCTATTCCACCTATTAAAGAAATTGCTTAACAAGTAATTCAGTCTAATGACGAAGCAGGTGTAACTCAAAAAATAAAAGAGATATTGAAAGGGGAATTTTAAATGTTAGTAGTAGCTTATATTGGATTTGGAAATAGTGTATGTAGATATCATTTACCTTATGTAGAAAGAAGAAAAGATACAATAAAGGTTAAATATATTTATCGAAGAGTAGAAGATCGTATAGGAGATGAAGAAAGAGAAACATGGTATCCACATATTACTTTTACTAGTGATCTTGATGAAGTGATGAATGATCAAGAAGTAAATTTAATTGTAGTCAATACACCAGATGGATTTCATACATATTATACAAAAATGGCGATTGAACATGGGAAAAACTGTTTATGTGAAAAACCATTTGCTAAGTCTGTTAAAGAAGCTAAGGAAGTCTTTGACTTAGCTAAAGAAAAAGGTGTTGTTGTCATGGCAAATCAAAATAGACGTTTTGATGCAGATATGAGAACAGTTAGAAAAGTGATAGAAACAGGTGTTCTAGGTGAACTATTAGAAATAGAGTCTCATTATGATTATTATCGTCCATCAATTGCAAATAGAAAAGGTTTAGGGATGTTATATGGTTTACAAGTACATCCAATTGATCAAATTGTAGGAGAGTTTGGTACGCCAGATAAAGTTGTTTGTGATTGCCGTAGTTTCGATAATCTAGGAAATTCAGATGATTATTCTGATATTGATTTATATTATGGAAAGATGAAAGCTATTATTAAAACTAGTTTTTATGTTAAATTAGAATATCCACGTTTTATTGTTCATGGTAGAAAAGGAAGTTTTATCATGCCACAATTAGGACATCAAAGTGCTTTAAAATCTAAACCAGGACCTGTTGAAATAAGTTTTGATCCTTTACCAGAAAAATATTGGGGTACATTATGTTACGAGGATGAAAATGGTAATGATATTACAAAAAAGATTCCTGTTGAAATTCAAGATTATGGAATGATTTATGATAATTTATATGATGTTATTTTTAATCATGGACAAAAAGTTGTTGCTGATGAAGAAGTATTAGAAGTGTTAAGAATTTTAGAAAAAGCGACAGAAGTTGCTAAGGAGGCTAGATAAAATGCGTTTAGGAATTGCCGGAGCAGGGATGATCGTAAGAGGTTTATTTAGTTTTATTCATGAAATAGAAGGAATTGAGTTAGAAGCTATTGCTTCTACTGAAAAATCAATAGAAAAAGTTAAACAAATGGCAAAAGAAAACCATGTAAAAAAAGCGTATTTGAATTATGATGAATTGCTAAATGATGAAGATATTGAAGTTATGTACATTGCTACACCTAATCATCTTCATTATCAAATGTGTAAACAAGCATTAGAAAAAGGAAAGCATGTTATTTGTGAAAAGCCATTTACCTCTAGAATAGAAGAACTAGAAGAATTAAGTCAATTAGCAAAAGAAAAACACTTATTTTTATTTGAAGCAATTTCTACTCAATATTTACCTAATGTTTTAAAAATAAAAGAAAAGTTAAATGAGTTAGGAAATATAAAAATTGTAACTGCTAATTATTCTCAATATTCTTCTCGATATAATGCTTTTAAAGAAGGAATTATTCAACCAGCTTTTGATTATACAAAATCTGGTGGTGCTTTAATGGATTTAAATATTTATAATATTCATTTAATGGTTGCTTTATTTGGTAAACCATTAAAAGTCAATTATATGGCTAATATTGAAAAAAATATTGATACATCAGGAATCATTACATTGGATTATGGTAATTTCAAAGCTGTCTTAATTGGAGCTAAAGATTGCAAAGCACCTATTGCAACAAGTATTCAAGGAGATCAAGGGTGTATTAGTATTCAAACACCAGCAAATGTTTTAAGAAGCTTTAAAATTTTACATAATGATCAAAGAGAAGAAGAATTTGATTTACAAGGCGACACACATCGTATGGTTTATGAATTTAATGAGTTTGTAAAAATGATAGAAAATAAAGATTCTGATAGAGCAAATGAAATGATGGAAAAGAGTTTGATTGCGATGGATATTGCTACAAAAGCAAGAATAGATGCAGGTGTTCATTTCAAAGCAGATGAGTCTTATGAATAAAATACTATTTAGTGATTTTGATGGAACTCTCTTTTTTAAGGAAGGCTTTCATCAAGAGGATATAGAAGCAATAAAAACTTTTCAATCGAAAGGAAATAAATTTGCTTTGTGTACAGGTAGACCACTAGGTGGGGTAAATGCATTAATGAAAGGTAAAATTATTCCAGATTATTATGTGTTGTGTACTGGAGGTCTCGTTTTAGATAAGAATTATCAAGTTATTTATGCACAAGAAATTCCTTTTGAACTTGTTAAAGAAGTATGTCAAAAATATGAAAATGAAACGATTATAGGGCCACATTGTCTAGATGAAAAATATTTATACTTTAAATATGTTCAAAATGATGCACCAAGTTATATTAAACAATTTGATTCAATTGATGAATTTAAAAATAGGAAAATATATAGTTTTTCATTAATTGAATCAACACGAGCAAAAGAAATCACAAAGGAAATTAATGAAAATTATCCTTCATTACATGCATTTCAAAATGTAAATGCAATAGATGTTGTTAAAAGAGGGTGTAGTAAAGGAAATGGAATATTAGAAATAACAAAGTTAATAAGCGATGAAACAGCAGGAATAGGAGATAGTTATAATGATTTAGAAATGTTTAAAGTTGTAAATCAATCATTCACTTTTAAGACATCTCCTAAAGATATTCAACAACAAACGAGGTATACGGTTTCATCAGTAAAAATGGCTATAGATATATTGAACAAAGAATAAAAATGGCACATATTATGCCAAGTATTTATGTAGAAAAAATAGATTATTCATTATAGTATATGATTAAAGATTGGGAAAACGTTTACATCACAATACTCATCTCAATTATTAACAAAAAATAGATATTTCAAATAATATATTGAAAATTAAGGAGGAATAAAAAATGTGTTTTCCAAAAGGTTTTTTATGGGGTGGAGATATTAGTGCTAACCAATGTGAAGGTGGTTGGGATGAAGGAGGTAAATCTCCTAATATGACAGATTATCATACTGGAGGAACAGTTAATAGTCCACGTATGGCAACTTATATCATGCCAGATGGAACATACGGTAAAACACCAGCTATGATTGAAAATTGTAACTTACCTGAAGGAGCTAAATTAGCAATCAATCCTGATGAATTTTATCCAAATCATAAGGCAACAGATTTCTATCATCATTATAAAGAAGATATTGCAATGTTTGCTGAGTTGGGATTCAAAGCATTTAATATGACATTGTCATGGGCAAGAATCTTTCCTAAGGGGATTAAAGAAGGAATTAATCCAGAAGGTGTAGAATTCTATCATAATGTGTTTAAAGAATGTTTAAAATATGGTATTGAACCATTAGTTCATTTATATAAATATGATATGCCAGCTTTCTATATTGAAGAATTAGGAGGATGGAAAAATAGATTTTTAATAGAAGAATTTGTTGAATTTGGAAAGGCATCTATTGATGAATTCCAAGAAGTGACTTATTGGTCAACATTCAATGAAATCAATGCAGCACAATTTTCTATACTAGATTCAAATAATCAAGAAGAAGTACAAAGACAATATCAAGCATTGCATAATCAATTGGTGGCCAGTGCAAAAGTAGTGAAGTATTTGCATGATAATTACCCAGATAAAAAAATCGGATGTATGCAGGCAGGTATTTTCACTCATGCATTAACTTGTGATCCAGAAGATGAACTTGCTAATCAAAGAGAAATGCAAAAGAATTTCTGGTATGCAGGAGATGTTTTTGCAAGAGGGTATTATCCAAGCTATGCTAAATATTTATGGAAAGAATTAAATATTATCTTAGATATTACAGAAGAAGATACGAAAGCATTAAAAGAAGGTACAGTAGACTTCTTTGAATTCTCTTATTATTTTTCTAACTGTGTAACTACTCATGTAGATGGTCAAGAAGCAACAGGAAACTTAAATTTTATGGGAAAGAAAAACCCATATTTAAAAGAATCAGACTGGGGATGGGCAATTGATCCAAAAGGATTAAAATTCTTTATGCATGAAATCTATGACAGATATCAAATACCTCTTATGAACTGTGAAAATGGATTAGGAGCATTTGATACATTAGAAGAAGATGGAACCGTACATGATCAATATCGTATTGATTATATGAGAGAACATGTCAAAGCAATGAGTGAGGCCATTGATGAAGGTGTAGACTTAATGGGATACACATGGTGGGGATGTATTGATCTTGTCTCTGCTGGAACAGGTGAAATTAGAAAACGTTATGGATTTATTTATGTTGATGTAGATGATTTCGGTAATGGAACATATAAACGATATAAGAAAGATTCATTTGAATATTGTAAGAAAGTATATACTTCAAATGGAGAAGATATAGACTAGGAGGAATAGAAAATGGGATTTCCAAAAGGATTTTTATGGGGTGGCTCAATTAGTGCTGCACAAATAGAAGGTGGTTGGAACGAAGGAGGGAAATCACCAGTATTAGTAGACTACTGTACTGCAGGATCTACTAAAGAAAGAAGACAAATTTGGTATTTAGATAAGAATGGACAGAGAGTTCATAGAAATTGGGAAGCAGTAGATGAACTAGAAGAAGGATGTAAGTTTGCATTCTTTGATGATTTACATTATACAAATCATGTAGCAAGTGATTTTTATCATCGTTATAAAGAAGATTTAGCTTTATTTAAAGAAATAGGATATACAACATTCAATACTTCTATTTCATGGGCAAGAATCTATCCTCATGGGATTAAAGGAGGAGTTAATCAAGAAGGTGTAGAATTCTATCGAGATGTTTTTAAAACAGCTAAAGAGTATGGAATGGATCCAGTCATTACTTTATATAAATATGATGAGCCAGTTTCATTATTAGAACAACATGGTGGATGGCGTAATCGAGCAATGATTGATGAATTTGTTGAATTTGCTAGAGTATGCTTTAGTGAATATAAGGACTATGTTAATAAATGGATGACATTTAATGAAATTAATATCATCATGCCTATGGATGGACAAAAAACTGAAAGAAATCAAAGAAATCTCATTTATTTACATAATCAATTAGTAGCTGCAGCAAGAGCAACAATTGTTGCACATGAAATTGATCCAAATTTAAAGGTTGGATGTATGTTATGTACAAATATGGCATATCCATTAACACCAGATCCGTTAGATGCGATGGAACGTTATAGAAAATTCCAAGATTTCTTCTGTTATAGTGCTGATACACAAATGAGAGGATATTATCCACCATTTGCGAAAAGAATATGGGAAGAATATGGTGTTACACCAGAAATAACTAAGCAAGATAAGGAAGATTTAATGAATGGTAAATCTGATTTTATTGGTTTTTCTTATTATTCTTCAGGTATTGTGACAACACATAAAGTAGATGATGATAATCATACAGGAGGAAATATTTTAGGGACAGTAAAAAATCCATATTTAAAAGCAAATGCTTGGGGATGGCAAATTGATCCAGTTGGATTTAGACATATGATGCATTTAATTAATGATCGATATAATGCACCTATGTTTGATGTAGAAAATGGTATTGGTTTAATAGAAAAGGAAGGAGAAGACGGAATTTGTCATGATCCAGCAAGAATTGAATACCATAGAGAACATATAAAAGAAATGAAAAAAGCAGTAGAAGAAGGAGTTAATCTATTTGGTTATACAACATGGGGATGTATTGATTTAGTTTCAGCAGGAACTGGACAAATGGATAAAAAGTATGGATTTATTTATGTAGATATGGATGATGAAGGAAATGGTGATTTACATCGTTCAAGAAAAGATTCTTTCTATTGGTATAAGAAAGTTATTGCTTCTAATGGGGAGGATTTAGATTAATGTTAGAAAAGATTCAACTTCTTAATCCGGATTATCAAATCCAAGAATTAAATGAAAATTTTAAAGACTATGGAAGAGTTATTAAACAAGACGTCCAAGAAGCTATCAATTTTGCACAAACATATCAAAATATAAATGCATATGATACAAGTATCAAAGAATTAGAAGATATACCATGTATTCAAGAGTTAATGAAAGATATCTATGGGTATTTAGATGTTATGGCAGGCGTTGTAACTGGAAAAAATGATGTATTAAATGGATTAGAATATCATCAATGTAGTGAAACAATTATTGCAGTAACAGACTATATTTTAGCTGTCGGAAAAAGACAAGACATGGTAGAAAATGACTATGATATTGAAAAATGTGAACTCTTTTATGTACCACAAGGAACAGTTGTAGAACTTTACGCCACAACACTTCACTATACACCAATTACAGTAATAGATTCTTTTAAAACGATTTGTTTATTGTTAAAAGGTACAGGTGATGATGGTCAAAGAAGAGGAATATTAAAGAAAAAGAATAAATGGTTTATAGCACATAAAGATAATGTAGAAAAAGTACAAGCTGGAGATTATCCAGGATTAAAAGGAAAAATGATTCAAATCAAACATTTATAGGAGGAATAAAGATGGCAATACCAGATAAGTTTTTATGGGGTGGTTCAATTAGTGCTGCTCAATGTGAAGGAGGATGGGATGAAGGTGGAAAAAGTCCTGTTCAAGTAGATTTTGGTGATCCAGGATCAACAACTGATATAAGATGGATTCATTATTTAAATGCAGATGGAACAAGAGGTAAAATGAGACAATTTGATCATTTACCTCAAGGAGCTAGATATCAATTATTTGATGATATTCGTTATACAAATCATGTAGGAATTGATTTTTATCATCGCTATAAAGAAGATATCGCTTTATTTGCTGAACTTGGTTTTACAACATTTAATACGACTATTTCATGGGCAAGAATTTATCCTCATGGAGTAGAAGGTGGAGTTAATCAAGAAGGTTTAGAATTCTATCGAAATGTTTTTAAAGAATGTCGTAAATATGGAATAGATCCTGTCATTACTTTATATAAATACGATGAACCTGTTTATTTAGAAGAAACATATGGAGATTGGACAAATAGAGAAATGATTCATCAATTTGTTGAATTTGCGAGAGTATGTTTTACAGAATATAAAGATTTAGTTGATAAATGGTTAACATTCAATGAAATTAATATTTTACTTCATTTTGATGTTAAAGAAGGAAAACAAGTAGCTTTTGAAGAATTACATAATCAAATGGTTGCTGCAGCAAAAGCTGTTAAAGTAGCTCATGAAATTGATAAAAATATTTCAGTAGGATGTATGATTGCAGGATTCTGCAGCTATCCATATACTTGTGATCCAGAAGATGTTATTGCAAATTATAAAGAATTCCAAAATAAATTTGCTTATTGTGCAGATACAATGGTAAGAGGGTATTATCCATCTTATGCTAAACGCATTTGGAAAGAAAATAATGTAACTTTAAATATCAGTGAAGAAGATAAAAAAGATTTAATGGAAGGAAAAGCTGATTTCTTAGCATATTCTTATTATATGTCTAATGTAGTAACAACTCATAAAGATGAAGGAGAAGCATTAGGTGGAGCAGGAACTTCTGCTAACTTAAAAAATCCATATTTAACAGCATCTGATTGGGGATGGCAAATCGATCCTACAGGATATGAATATTTCTTACATGTCTTAAATGACCGTTATCAAGTACCTATTTTTGATGTGGAAAATGGTTTAGGAGCTTATGATAAAGTAGAAGAAGATGGTTCTATACATGATACTTATCGTATAGATTATCATCGCAGTCACATTAAGAGTTTAATGAAAGCCAGAGAAGAAGGTGTTAATATTTTTGGATATACTTCTTGGGCACCAATTGATTTAGTATCATTTACAACAGGACAAATGGATAAACGATATGGATTTATATATGTGGATATGGATGATGAAGGTAAAGGAGATTTACACAGAAGTAAAAAAGATTCATTCTATTGGTATCAAAAATGTATTAAATCTGATGGAAAGAATTTAGATTAAAAACAAGCTCGATTTGAGCTTGTTTTTAATATTCTACAATTTATTTATTTTTTAAAATAATTGATAAAAATTCTGTATAAGAAATATGTGATGATAGTCTATTTAAATAATCTTTATTTTTTGAAATATTTTTTAAAGTTGAAAATAAGGTATTGTACATGATGTTTTGGTTATCAGTACAAGAGAATAGTATAGCTATATTAAATGTTTGATTTTCAATTGTAATTGGTTCTTCTAATGTGACGATAGAAATAATATTATTAGAGTTAAGTGGTCGTGTAAGCCTTAATAAGCCGATACTGTTTTCAAAGGTATGTATAGAACAAATGTTTTTATTCATAATATCATTCTTTTTTGAATCGTTAAGATGATATACTGTTTTTATTAATTGATAGAAATTTGTTGCTAGACCTTTAAGTGTTTTAACTTGTACATGTGTTTTGTAGAAACTTGGATGAAAATAGTATAACATTTGCTTATCATTAAAGAGATAAGATAAATAGCTTTTAATACGAATAATATCATCTTGAGACATAATGTAATTCACGCTAATAACAGGAATTGGTAACTGACGATGAATAGGAGCTGTTGATAGAATTAAATCGTATTGGTTTAAATTTTCTTCTTCTATTTCATAGTAATGAATTGATTTAGTAATTACTAATTGATTATAAAGTTCCTTTTCAACAAAATGATCAATAAATGTCTTGATAGATTCGCTCATGCAATTAATAAGTAGAACTTTCTTTTGACTATATTTTTTATTATTAATTGTATTATTAAATAGAATGGTAAAGTTAGTAATTTCGCTTCTAGAAAGTGCTATTTTTGTATGCTTTTTTATCACTTGAGAGACAATTTGAGCTAGATAGTAAGAAAGAGGATAATCATATTGAATATCTTCATATAATGGAGTACGTATTTTTTCTCCATACTTTTGTCTTATTAAAGTGTATTTTAAATATAAAGGAAATACTTTTTCAAAATGATCATCTTCAAATGTAATAAGTGTTTTTTTTTCTATTTCATTTAATATTTCATCCTTTAAATCAATAATATTTTGATCATTAATAAATGTAAGACCTTTTGTAGAACGTTTACAAATCAGTTGTATCGTAATGTTTTGAATTTCATAATCATTAAATTCTACATCAAGGTGTTCTTCAGCGTATAAAGCTAATTTTTTTGCTGCAGAATATTCTGTTCTATTTTGAAAGTTTTGAAAATCTTCTGTTTCCTGTTCAATCAAATAGCCACAAGAAACACGTGCAGCACTGATAGAAAAACTAATAAGAAAGTCAATAAGGCTAATATCGCTAATAGAAATGGCATATTCTCTTAAAATTTGAATGATTTCATAATCTGGTGAATTAAAATAGGTATCTAAAAAATCAAAGTACATATCAGAAACATTTAAGTTTCTAAAAATGTTATCAACAAGGCATTTTCGCTTTCCTATTTCTGATCCACCAATATAGATTCCATAATTCGGCTTTTGATTAAATTTTAATCCGTATTTTTTAGATTCCTTTTTTATTGAAATAAGATCATTTGCGGTAGTTGCACGCGAAACAAGAAGTTCATCAGCTAATGTTTCAAGTTTAATGTATTCTTTACTATTAATTAGTCGCCCTAAAATATAACTACTTCTTTCATCTGGTAAAGAAGGAATTAATGAACTATCTTCTCTTTCAGTATTATTAATAATATTTTGGAGCTCTGTAAGATTTTGCGAAGATTTTCCTTCAATATAATAACCTTTAGATGTTTTAGATAATAAATTTAAATGAAGTGATGCAAGAATATCTTTAACAATCTTCATTTCGTCTCTCACTCGCCTTCTAGAAATGCCTGTTGAATTAGCAATTTCATAACTAGAGATATAGTTATCTGAAGCTAATAATAGCTGAATAATTTTAATTTCATTCTTTTTGAGTTGCATTTTATCACCACCTAAACAAATTATATACAAATGTAAACGTTTTCTCAAGTGAATTTTTTGTAAGTTAATTTCTTAAAATTTAAACAATATAAAGGTTTTAGAGAATTTTGTAAAAAAAGTGTCATATATTATGACAATCGTTTATATCGAAAAAGAAAATAATTCAGTATAGTATATAAGTAGGCAAAGGGAAAACGTTTACATTAGAGAGGTTTTCTTTAGAAAGGGGAAGAAAAATATGTCTACAGAAAAGAAGTCCATGATGGACAAAATTCTAGAAAAAGTTGACGTAATTGCTGGTCCTATGACAAAATTCGGACAAATTCCATTTGTTCGTGGTATTGTTAATGGGATGGTGGCAGCATTACCAGTCACAATGGTTGGTTCACTATTCTTAGTTGTTTATTTATTCTGTTCAGATGGTGGGTTAACTACGCACGCTTTAATTCCATTTTTAAAACCTTGGGCTGGAGATTTAGCTCTAGTTAACAGCTTATCAATGGGGATTATGGCTGTTTACATTATTATTGCATTTGGTGCTGAATATGCAGAAATCAAAGGATTCAGTAAAACAACTGGTGCAGTTGGTGCATTCTTTGCATTCATGTTATTAAACTACAACTCAGTTGGACAATTAGTTGTTACTGCTAAAGATGGTACTTTATCAGCAGGAGCAAGTGCTTTTGAATCTACATATTGGGGTGGAGCTGGTTTAATCACAGCAATGATCGCAGGTGCTATCGCAATTAATATTATTGATATTTGTTATAAAAAACATATTGTTATTAAATTACCAGATTCTGTACCACCAGCAATCTCTGATAGTTTCTCAGCAATTATTCCATATTTCTTCATTACATTAGTATGTTGGGGAATTAGAACATTAGCTGGTTTAAACATTCCAGAATTAGTTGGACAAATGTTATTACCTGTATTAGGTGCTGCAGATAATATCTTTATTTACACATTACAACAATTCTTATCAGCATTATTATGGATTTGTGGTTTACATGGTGATAATATTACAGGTGCTGTTACTAACGTATTTACAAATCAATGGATTGCTGATAACAACACTGCTTTCATGGCAGGTACAGCAGTAAAAGATTTACCATATGTTTGGACACCAAACTTATGTCGTTTATCTCAATGGGTTTCATCTTGTTGGCCAATCTTAGTTTATATGTTTATGTCAAGTAAGAAATTACCTCATTTAAAACCATTAGCTACAATTTGTTTACCACCAGCAGTATTCTGTATCATTGAACCAATTATGTTTGGTTTACCAGTAGTTATGAATGGTTTCTTATTGGTTCCATTTATTTTAACTCATACACTTACAGGTGCGTTTACTTATTGGTTAACAAGTATTGGATTTGTTGGTAAAATGTATATGAACTTACCTTGGGCTACACCATCACCAATTTTAGGTTACTTAGCTGCAGGTGGGTCAATCGGTGGCGCTGTTATCGTATTCATCAACTTTGCAATTGGTATGGTTATTTTCTATCCATTCTGGAAATCATATGAAAAAGCAGAAGTTGCTAAAATGAATGGTGAAGCTGCTTAATTAAATAATTGAATAGATTTTAAGAAGGCTAAGAGCCAATTGGCCTTATGCCTTCTTTTTATAAAAGGAGGGACTAGTTATGGAATGTCCATATTGTCATAAAGAAATACCACAAGATTCTATGTTTTGTTATCATTGTGGGAAAGAACTTAACGGAGAAAAAAAAGAGATTAAAAAATCTAAAACATTAAAGAAAAATCCAAGAGAAAATTCTTTTGCAAAACTAGGAATCCTCCTATTTTTTATAGCTTTAATAGGTTTAGACTTTATTGGAGGAACAGTTGTTAATGCTGTAGGTGGAAATGTTAAAATTCCATATATTATAAGTTCTATAGTTTATGCTTGTGCATTAGTTTGCGGTGTAGCTTCTTTGAAAATTGATAAAGATGATCAAAAGAAAGGCTATGAACCAACAGGAAATAAGAATTATGCTTATATTTCAATTTTTTTAAGTATTTTTGTTGCGTTAGTCAATATTTCACAAATTATTTTAAAGTAGGAGAATTAGATTATGTATTGTAGAAAATGTGGTGCAGAAATAAAGGAAACGTCAAAGTTTTGTGATAATTGTGGATGTGAAGTTGTTAAAGTAAAACAAGTGAGCTATGCCGAAAAATACAATGAAAATAAAAAGAAAAGTAAAAACCAGGCACAATCTAATAAAGAACAAGAACGTATGATGAAACATAAGGATGAAAAGAATCCTTATATTGCAGCTTCGTTATTTGCAACTGTAGTAGCAATTGTTTTAGCGATGTTCCCATGGAATTTATTAGGTAGTGGTATTGGAACAAGTTTACCTATGAGAATAGCAGTTGTTATATTTGCTTTATTGGGCGATTATCATGTAACAAAAGCAAAACAAGTAAATAATTTAATATTTAGTAAGTACGGATTTAGAATTAAGTCAAATGTTGTATCAATGGTTAATGTTTTATCTGTATTTGTAACAATTATGGGCATGTTCGCTTTGTTTACTTATTAGGCGGAATATGCCTTTTTTAAAGGAGTGAAGATAAAATGGGTGTTTTATTTTTTAAAGCGATTCCTAGACCAGCTATTTGGGGTCATACAAAAGTAAGAGATTTCTTTGGGTATGATGATTTTCCTGAAGGAATAGGTCAATCATGGTCTTTTAGTGCTCAAGATGGTGAAGGCTTATCTACTGTTTGTATAAAAGGTGGATTCAAAGGAAAAACTCTAAAAGAATTATGGGAAAAACATCAAGAATTATTTGGACATCCAGGTGAGGATTTCCCAGTAATTATTTCTTTAGTCGGACCAGAAGATGATTTGAGTATTCAAGTTCATCCTGATGATGAACATGCTCAAAAAATTGGTTATAAACGAGGAAAGAATGAAGCGTGGTTTTTTATTGAATCAGATCCAGGTGCTTCTATTGTCTATGGACAAAAGACAAAGAATAAAGAAGAGCTTCAAGAAATGATCAATCAAGATAAATGGGATGATATTTATAAAAAATATCCTGTAGCTGATGGGGATTTTGTTTATTTACCAGCAGGTTGTCTACATGCTATGGGTAAAGGAAACGTTGTGTATGAAATTCAACAATCTACAGATATTACGTATAGATTTTATGACTATCATCGAAAAGATAAAGATGGAAATGAAAGAGAATTACATTTGAAACAAGCTATTGATTGTTTATCTTTTGATAAAGATATTGATAAAAATGATGTTCATCCAGTTGTTAAAGTTCATGAAAATATGAAAGAAACAATATTTATTTCAAATGATTCATTCACTGTTTCTCAATTATTAGTTATTGGTAAATGTCAATATAAATGCGATAATTATCAACTAGCGACAGTTGTAAAAGGAAGTGGAAAAGTAGACGAATATGACGTTAAAGTAGGAGATAATTTTTTGATTCCTACAAATACATCAATTGAACTTGATGGTCAAATGATGATTATGATGACAACAAAGTAAGGAGAATTGTATGAAAAAAGAATTTTTATGGGGAGGCGCTTTAAGTAACGTTCAAGCTGAAGGTGGTTATTTAGAAGATGGTAAAGGTTTGAATGTCTATGATACTTTAGTCGTAACTCCAGAACCAGGAATTAAACCTATGTTTTGTACAACAGATGTAGCAACGGATCATTACCATCATTGGAAAGAAGATATTGATTATATGGCAGAGATGGGTTTTAAAGCATATCGTTTTTCTGTTGTTTGGTCGAGAATTCATCCATTGGGAAATGAAGAAAAACCAAATGAAAAAGGATTAGATTTTTATGATAAGATGGTTGATTATTTATTAGAAAAAGGGATTGAACCAGTTGTATCACTCGTTCATTTTGATATGCCAGATTATTTATTAAATCATTATAATGGTTTTATGAATAAAGAAGTTATTGAATTTTATGCTAGACATGTAGAAAGTATTGTAGAAAGATTTAAAGGTAAAGTTAAGTATTATATTACATATAATGAAATTAATTTAGCAGCCCACATGCCAGATTTAGTAGCTGGTGCTAGATTACCAGAAGGTATGAGTAAACAAGAAATGTATATACAATTAAATGTCAATGTACAAGTTGCTCATGCAAGAGCTGTTGAAGTCATCAAACGTGTTGATCCACAAGCACAAGTTGGAGGAATGATAGGACATGCACCATTTTATCCACTTACTTGTAAAGCAGAAGATGTAATGGCAGCTGATTTTAAAAATAAGATGCATAATTATTTTGTTTATGACACAATGTGTAATGGTGAATTTCCTGCATATTTTATGCAATATGCTAAAAATAGAAATATTGAATTGAATATTTCTCAAGGAGAAAAAGATATAATTAAAGGTGCATCAAAGAAAATAGATTATCTTGCTTTTTCGTATTATCGTAGTAATGTTATATCTTCTTTTGAAGATATAAAAGATCAAAATGAATTAGAAGATGCGCTTATTTTTGATCAAAGAGCTTTAAAAAATCCATATTATAAAGCTAACGAATGGGGATGGCAAATAGATGCTGAAGGATTAAGATACTCCCTTATTGATTTTTATCATCGTTATCATAAACCACTCTTTATTGTTGAAAATGGTATTGGAATAGATGAAACACTCAAAGATGGTAAGGTTTATGATGATGAACGTATTTCATATTATCAAAAACATATCCAAGCTATTAAAACTGCTGTTGAACATGATGGTGTAGATTTAATGGGATATCTTGCATGGAGTCCTATTGATTTTTTAAGTAGTCATAAAGAAATTAGAAAAAGATATGGATTTGTTTATGTAGATCGTGATTTTGAAGATTTAAAAGAATTAAAACGTTATCCTAAAAAATCATTTTATTGGTATAAAAAAGTTATTCAATCTCAAGGAAATGATTTAGAAAATGATATAGATTATTAAAAATAGTAAAACCGTATAGATTAAAAAAACAAGCCTCATAAGCTTGTTTTTTAATATCCTCTCATATGCCATATTTGTTCAGTACAGTCCTCAATAGAAAGATTTTCTTTGTTTCTAATAAAGTTTAAAAATGAATTTTCACTTAAGTTCTCTTGTCTTAAAGTTCCGATGATGCCAGCCATTGAAATACGATCAATATTTTTAGAATTAAGTATATCAATGATAGTATCTTCTGTTTGATTGAAGAAGCTCATTTTGGTCCTCCTTTATGAAATTTAATTTCTAAAGCATCAAGTATTGATTCATAATTTGTAATTTTATTATGAATGATAGGCTCATGATTTTCAACTGTAATTTTATATAAATTATTATCTAAATCAATATAATAAGTAAAATTATTTTGATACTTTTTAGGGTAATTAAAAAACTGGGTTCGTATTCGTTGATAAGTAAAATAATCAACAAATATTTGTTGTTTTTTCTTGTTAAATATTAAAGAAATTTGTTTTTGAATAGAAGGCATTTATGGAAGTCCTCCTATTTTTAAATGTTTTTTGTAGTACATATAATATCACCTCATTATATATATCTGCAAAAAAAACATTTTTTTCTTCTTTTTTATTTATTTTTTATCATTTTTATCCAGTTTTTACTGGCAAATTCAATTTCATCTTCATAATCATCAAAATCATTATAATAATAAAGTTCATATTCTTTATGATCTATAAAGAGATAACCATAGTTATAGTTTTCTAATTCAAGTTGAATGAAAATTGAATAATTTTCATAATTCATTTGTAAGAGAAGCTGTTTTATTTCTTCTTCATTTTTATTGGTAGATAGGATATGTATTTGATCATCTTTTAGATGAAAAGGATTATTTTTATAAAAAGGTTTAATTTGTATTTTTAATGTATTCATAAGTCACCTCAAAAATATTATAAGATATTTTTCAAAAACTGAAAGATTTTTGAAAAAAGAAAAAAAGGAAGTATAGTGTAAATGAGGTGGAAAAATGCGTAGATTTGAAAGAGAAGTAGTAGATCATAAATTAATAGAAGCAATGTTGAAGGAAATGAATATTGTAAATATTGGGGTAAATGATGAAGATGGTTTTCCTTATGTAGTTCCTTTAAGCTTTGGCTTTGAAATGACAGGTACACATTTAAATATTTATACTCATTTTATGAAAGAGGGAAAATTAGTCAGTCTTTTAAAGAAAGATCCTAGAGTATGTACTGAGTTTAGTATTTTTAATGATTTTCCTGATAAGAAATATAAAGGGCATTATCATGATTACCGTAGTGTCATCGCTAAAGGAAAGATGAAGATGTTAGATTATAAAGATGATCCTGAAACTTGGGAAAAGGGATACAATTTGCTTTATACATGTAATCATCGTGAGATTAAACCATTAAGTGAAAGAAAGGTTGTACCTGCTATTTATATTGGTGTTATTGAATGTTATTTAAAGGATGTTACGGCTAAGTCTGAGTTCCCTTTAAGGACAGTTGAAGATGTTCCTTTTTTAAATGTTTATGAACAAGAGGATGATGAAATTCCTTTCGATATATCGGATATTATTGCAGATAGAAAGGCTAGAATGAATAAGTAAAGTAGGAGATATAAAAATCTCCTGCTATTTTTTTAATTTGTTTTTGTACTGATTTGGTGAAATATCAGTATATTTTTTAAAAACTTTACTGAAATGACTTTGATCTGCAAAAGATAGAGTTGTAGAGATTTCTAATAATGACACATTTGTACATTGTATTAAAAATTTAGCTTCTTCAACTTTTCTTTTATTAATATAATCTCTTAAAGATATACCAACGATTTTTTTGAATTGATTAGATATATACGCAGGGTTCATTTGTAATTCATTGGAAATATCGAGAAGAGACAAATTTTTATGCAAATTTTGATTGATATATTCAATGCAGTTTCTGATCCAAAAGGGATAATTTGCCTTTTTATTTTTTTTAACCAAAGCACAAAAATCAATAATACTATGCATAAATACTTCGTTTAATCTTTGTGATGAAGTGGCGGAATCTACTTTTCTTATATAGATATCACTTGTCCCATATGCATCTTCTAATGGAACATTTGCAGATATTACTTGTCTTGTCATGAGTGTAATTGTTGCTACAACTTTATATTTCATTGATTGAAGTTGATCGTGTGACAACGCTTCAGATTCACTATGTATAAAATTAATACCAAAACTTCTAGCGGACATACTTTCGCCCTCTTCAATATACTTTAAAAATTTTCGCTCTTCTAAATAAGTATAAATTTTATTTGTATAATCTCGTTTAGTGATAATGATTTCTTTTACTTCTTCTTCTGCTTCGCTTTTTTTATTATCGTGTAATATACATCGCATATCTTCGATACTTAAATAGTCATTAAATAAAAACTGATAGATGAGTTGAATATAAGTGAATTTTTGATTATCAAAGCTAATGCATTTTTTCAATATATCATTAATAGACGGTTTCTTTATTAAATGATTAAAAAAAACGATTTCTTTTGGAGATTGATAACGATGAAGGGAATCGCATAACATCGGTCCAAAACAAATAGTATATTCTTCGTAAATGATGAAAAATGTAATATCTGATTTGGAAGAAAGTATACCTACTTTTCCCCATCTAGTCATAGATGAATTAATAAGATATTTAAAACAATCTTTTGGTAAGTGAAAAAAGAATTGAGGATAGTGATCAATAATCTTATTTTTATTAAGAATAAACATGGGGATTTTTGTGATTTCATAAAAGTAATCAATATTATTAATGAGTGTTTGTAAAGTGGCCATTTGTAATTTCTCCATTTTTTTGATATTTAGTATAATTTATACCAAAATAATATAATATATACAAATAACTATCAATATTACTTTTATAATAATTTTTGTAATCAAAACAGAGGAGGAAAAGAGAATGTTTGAAAAGTTAGAAAAAGGATTACAAAAAATAGTTAATCCTATGGCACAAAAGTTAAGCGATAATCAATCTTTAAAAGCTGTGTCAGCTGGATTTGTTAAATTAATGCCTATTACATTAGGATTGGTAGTATTTTCTATTATCGGTAATTTACCGATTACAGGGTTTACAGATTGGCTAACAGATGTTGGGTTAATGGACTCTATTAATGCAGCACTTACTGCAAGTACAAGTATTATTTCAATTTATGTAGTGTTTGCTATTGCTTATAATTTTGCTAATAATAGAAATCAAAGTGGTATTACAGCTGGTTTTATTTCATTAGCAGGATTTGTTTTATTGATTCCACAAACTGTTCAAGCAGGTAAGGAAACAGTTTCAGCATTGCCTATAAGTTATATGGGGTCATCAGGAATTGTTTTAGCTTTAATTATTTCAATATGTGTTGGACATTTATATTGTTATTTATGTGAAAAAAATGTCACTTTTAAAATGCCAAGTTCAGTACCACCAATGGTAAGTGAATCGTTAGAACCAATTTTTGTGGCAATGATTATTTTTGGTTTATTATTTATTGTTCGTGTTGGATTCTCATTTACTGAATTTAAAAATGCTGCGGATTTTGTTTCAAAGATTGTCTCAAAACCATTATTAGCTATTGGTACTTCTATTCCAGCTTTAATATTTGTATTATTTGTTAGTAATGTTTTCTGGTGGTTTGGTATTCATCCACAAACAATTCAAGGACCTGTTAGTAGTGTACTTTACATGATGATGTTAGATAACATTGATAAGTTTGGAAATGGAAAAGAAATGTTATATGTTTTACCTTTATTAGTATATCTAATTGCTGGAATTGGCGGAAATGGGAATACTTTAGGGTTATTGATTTCTATGATTAGTGCTAAATCTAAACGATATAAACAAATGTTCAAATTAGCGTTAGTACCTCATATTTTTAATATAAATGAACCATTGATTTTTGGTATGCCTATTATATTAAATCCATTTTTCTTTATTCCTATGACAGTAAATTGTGTTATTTCAGGGATTATAGCTTGGATCTATTTAAGTGTTGTTCCATTTACATATAATCCAATGATGGAATTATTGCCTTGGACTACTCCAGTTTTTGTTAAGTATTTCTTGTCAGGAGGAATTGCATTATTAGTTTTAGTTTTAATCTTAGTGGCAGTAAATACTATTATTTATTATCCATTCTTTAAAATGGCAGATAACGAAGCTTTAAAAGAAGAAATGGCAGGAGAATAATATTATGAGTTTTTCAAATGAATTTTTATGGGGAGTAGCTACAAGTGCCTTTCAATATGAAGGAGCTTATTTAGAAGATGGTAAAGGCTGGACTGTTGCGGATGAAAGATGTAAGAAAAAAAATAAAATACAGGCCGATAGTTCAGTTGCTAGTGATGGATATCATCATTTAGAAGAAGATGTTTCCTTAATGAAGGAATTAGGAATAAAATCATATCGTTTTTCAATAAGTTGGGCTAGATTATATCCTGATGGCGATGGAAAATTAAATGAAAAAGGAATAGAATATTATCAAAAATTATTAGTTTTGTTAAATGATAATCATATTGAGCCTATTGTTACTTTATTGCATTTTGATATTCCATGGAAACTAATTGAAAAGTATGAAGGTTTTGTTTCTAGAAAATGCATTGATGCATTTGAAAGATATTGTCGAACATGTTTCAAACTATTTGGAAATCGTGTCAAATATTGGTTAACAATTAATGAACAAAATGTTATGGCAATGATGCATGACATGTTAGGTCTAAATAAAGAAGATCCAAAATTAAGTGAAAAATTAGTGCAATGCAATTACAATATGTATTTAGCTAGTGCAAAAGCTATAATTGCCTGTCATGAAATGTGTCCTCAGGCACTTATCGGTCCTTGTGTTTCTTATCCAACATTATATGCAGAAACTTGTCATCCAGATGATGTAGCTTTAGCTTATGATATGCAAGATATGATGGCTTTTGCTCCGATGGAGACATATGTTTATGGGATTATTAGTCCATTGGTAATGAATAAATGGCGTAAAGAAAATACAGTACCACAAATGTTTAAAGAAGATGAACAAATCTTAAAATCAGGAACTGCTGATTATTTAGGGGTTAATTGGTATTGTACGCAAACTGTTGGAATATCAAATAGTAAAAGTGGATTCAATATTGGAGTAGAACTTGATATTAAAAAGAATCCGTATTTGGAGTATGGACATTGGGATTGGAGTTATGATCCTAAAGCATTAAAAATGGCTTTAAAAGAATGTTATGCACGATTTAAAAAACCTATTATGATTTGTGAAAACGGCTGGAGTGAATTAGAAACTGTTGAAGATGGAAAAGTTCATGATCAAAAACGAATTGACTACTTACATGATCATATAAAACAAATGCAAAATGCTATTGATGAAGGTGTTGATTTAATAGGTTATCAACATTGGAGTTTTATAGATATTTTATCTTCATCTCAAGGTTTTGATAAACGATACGGTTTAGTTTTTGTAGATAGAGATAACTTTAATATAAAAAATTGTCAAAGAATAAAAAAAGACAGTTTTTATTACTATCAGTCAGTCATAAAAAATAATGGATTAGGTGAAATTAATGAAGAAAGATAAATTGTTAGAATTGTTTAATTCATTGACATTAGAAGAAAAAATAGGACAACTAGTGCAGTTAAATCCAGATTTCTTAAATGAAAGTGATACAGTTCATACTGGACCAATATCTTCAATAGGAATCAAAGAAGAAATGATTCCTTATACAGGATCTATTTTAAATTCAGTAAATGCTAAACAAATAAAAACAATACAAAAAGAATATATTGAAAAAAGTAGACATAAAATTCCGCTATTATTTATGGCGGATATAATTAATGGGTATAAAACAGTTTTTCCTATCCCTTTAGCATTAGGATGTTCATATGACTTTAAATTAGTAAAGGAAACAGCTCAAATTTCTGCAAAAGAAGCAGCAGTAAGTGGAATACATGTTACTTTTTCTCCAATGGTAGACATGGTGCATGATGCTAGATGGGGAAGGGTCATGGAATCGTATAGTGAAGATGTATACTTAAATAATCAGTACGCTGAAGCAATGGTTACAGGATATCAAGGGACAAATGACCCACATAATAATATTGCTTCTTGTGTGAAACATTTTGCTGGATATGGTGGAGCACAATCAGGAAGAGATTATAATACAGTAGAATTAAGCAAACGTACTTTGTTAGAAGAATATTTACCAGCTTATCACTCTGCAATCAAAGCGGGATGTAAAATGGTTATGACATCTTTTAATACTATAGATAGAATACCAGTCACTGCTAATAAGTGGTTGTTAAGGAATATACTAAGAAATGAATGGAATTTTAAAGGTGTAACCATTTCAGACCATTCTGCAATTAAAGAATTAATAAATCATGGTATTGCTAGAGATGAAAAAGAGGCAGCTCAAAAGGCACTCGAAGCAGGGTGCGATATAGATATGATGACAGCATGTTATGCTAATAATCTATCTCGATTAGTTAAAGAGAAAAAATTAGATATAAGTTATATTAATGATGCAGCTTTTAGAGTATTAGAATTAAAAAATGATTTAGGGCTATTTGAAAATCCTTATCGAGGGGCTGATGAAGATGATGAAAAAAAATATATATTAGCTCCTGAATTTAGAAGCAAGGCGAGAGAAGCAGTTGAAAAGTCGTGTGTTTTACTAGAAAATAATGGTATTTTGCCGTTGAATAGTAATAAAAAAATAGCGTTAATTGGGCCTTATGGTAATAGTAAAGAGCTTTGTGGGATGTGGTCTTTTACTGTAGATAAGGATAACGTTATTACAGTAAAAGAAGGGATTGAAAAATACAGTAATAATGTTCAGTATTGTACTGGATCACAAATTTTAGATGATTATCAAGTAGTTAAAGAATTAAATTCTTTATTTGGGCAAGAATTTAAAAATCAAGAATTAGTAGATGAAAGTTTAGAATTAAAATGTGCTAAAGAATATGCAAAAGATGCAGATGTTGTAATTATGGCTTTAGGAGAACATTCTTATCAAAGTGGTGAAGCAGCATCAAGAACAGACTTATCAATTCCAAAACCACAAATGAATCTATTTAAAGAAATAGTTAAATTGAAAAAGCCAATAGTAAGCCTTATTTTTAGTGGAAGACCTCTTATATTAAATGAAATAAAAAAATATAGTGATGCTGTACTTCAATGCTGGTTTCCAGGAATTGAAGGTGGTAATGGTATAGCAAATATATTATATGGAAAGGTAAATCCGTCTGCCCGTTTGTCTATTTCTTTCCCATATCATGTAGGGCAATGTCCTATTTCATATAACTTTTTAAATACAGGAAGACCTAACACTAAAGAAAATATTGGAAATAGATTTGTATCTAAATATATTGATGCCCCAAATCTACCATTGTATGGTTTTGGATATGGGTTATCTTATAGTCAATTTGAATATTCGAAAGTTTCTTTAAGTTCAAAAAAGATGTCTATGGACACGGTTATTGAAGCATCTGTAATAGTAGAAAATAAATTAGAATATGAAGGTGTTGAAACTGTGCAAATGTATATTAATGATGTTGTTAGCTCTGTTTCTAGACCAGTTAAAGAATTAAAAGGAATAAAGAAAATAACTTTAAAACCATACGAAAAGAAAAAAGTTGATTTTATTATTACAAATGAAATGTTAAAATTTTATCGATGTGACATGAAATATGATAGTGAAGCAGGAAAATTTATTGTTTATATTGGACATGATAGTTTAACAAATAATGAGGAATGCTTCGAATTAATAAAATAAACAAAGATAAAGAAGTAAGCAAACAATTTTACAGGGATGCTTACTTCTTTTATATTTAAAAAGGTATTTTTTAGACAAATTAAATGATATGTCTAAATTTATGTGAAAAAATCAACAAATATTTAATAAACAATTACTTAATAGAGGGGTTTCATGTATAATAAATTGGACGTAATTGTTTTAATTAAAGAACAATTAAGGGAGGAAGGAAAAATTAAATGAGTATGAAAAAATACGAGGAGTGGGATGCAAATCACAAGCATGACAATCCTCCAAGAGAGAAAATTGTTAAGTTAGGTAGAAAAATTACCGATGTAGCAGGTCATATTTTTGGTGGCGTAAAAGTAGAAGATCCAGAATATTGGGGACTTGCTGAAATTATAAGTGATGAAATGGCTGACATTGCTTTACAAATGAAAAAACGTACACCTTATACTTTTAAAGAAATGTGTAAGTTATGTAAGATTGAAAAAAATCAAGAAGAAGCATTTCAAAAATTATTAGATGAAATGAGTTATATTGGTTTACTTGAATATGATTATGGTTATCACTATGATCATAATGGTCGCACTGCACCACAAAGTGAAAGAAGATATATTTTACCAATGTTTGTACCTGGAAGTGCAGAGTTATTTAATATGGAAGAGTTACCAGATAGATCAAATCCACGTGTAACAAATCATCCAGATGTAGCTGCTTTCTTTGAACGTATGACTTATATTCCACTTGCTGGAATTACACAAATGGTACCACCAGGTGGTGGAGGAATTGGAATGCATGTTATTCCTGTTGAAAAAGCGATTTCTATGGAAAATGAAGCCATTGATATTGAAAAATTATCTTATTGGTTAGATAAATATGAAGGTAAAATTGGTGTAGGAAGATGTTCATGCCGTGCTTCAAGAAAAGCAATTGGTGATGGATGTGCTGATGATGATTTCGGTTGGTGTATCGGTGTTGGTGATTTTGCGGATTATTGTCGTGAAACTGGTAAAGGACATGATATTACTAAAGAAGAAGCTTTAGCTATTTTAAAACGTGCAGAAGATAATGGTTTTGTACACCAAATAACAAATATTGATGGCGAAAATAAAATTTTTGGTATTTGTAACTGTAATGTTGAAATTTGTAATGCTTTAAGAACATCACAATTATTTAATACACCAAATATGTCGCGTTCTGCTTATGTAGCTCATGTAGAAAAAGACAAATGTGTGGCTTGTGGAAGATGTGTGGAATATTGCCCAGCAGGTGCTGTACGTTTAGGACAAAAATTATGTAAAAAAGATGGTTCTGAAATTAAGTATCCAAAACAAGAATTACCAGATGCTACAAAATGGGGACCAGAAAAATACGATTTTAATTATCGTGATAATAATAGAATTAATACTCATGAAACAGGAACAGCTCCTTGTAAAAGTGCTTGTCCTGCTCATATTGCAGTACAAGGTTATATTAAAATGGCATCTCAAGGAAGATATCAAGATGCTTTAGCGCTCATTAAAAAACAAAATCCATTCCCAGCCGTCTGTGGAGCGATTTGTAATAGAAGATGTGAAGATGCTTGTACACGTGGTAAAGTCGATGAAGCTTTATCAATCGATGCAATTAAAAGATTTATTGCGGAACAAGATTTAAATACTGAAACAAGACATATTCCAAAAGTTGTGATTCCTGCAAGTATTCATATGGATCATTTTGATGAAAAAATTGCGATTATTGGAGCAGGACCTGCTGGTTTAACAGCTGCTTTCTATTTAGCTGAGACAGGTTATCGACCTACAGTATTTGAAAAAAGCGAACATCCAGGAGGCATGTTACGTTATGGGATTCCATCTTATAAACTAGAAAAAGATTTATTAGATGCTGAAATCGATGTCGCAAAAGCGATGGGTGTTGAAATTAAAACAGGAATTGAAGTTGGAAAAGATGTAACAATTCAACAATTAAGAGAACAAGGTTATAAAGCTTTCTATATTGCTATTGGATGCGCTGCTGGTCGTTTACCAGGACTTGAAAATGAAAACGCAGAAGGTGTTATGACAGCTATTGATTATTTACATGATGCAAACTGTGGTAATGCGCCATTTGCTGGAAAAGTTGTTGTCGTCGGTGGTGGAAATGTAGCCATTGATGCTTCTCGTGTATCTGCAAGAAATGCAGCAAGTTCAGTATTCCAATTTAGCTTAGAACAAGAACCCGATATGCCAGCTTCAGTTGAAGAAATCAAAGAAGCAAGAGAAGATGGTGTTACAATCAATTGTGGTTGGGGACCAAAAGAAATTCTTGTAGAAAATGGTAAAGTAACAGGTATTGTTTTCAAAAAATGTTTATCTGTAATTAATGATGGTAAATTTGCTCCTGTTTATGATGAAAATGAAACTATGACAGTTGAATGTGACCGTTTAATCTTTGCGATTGGACAACAAAGTGTATGGAAAGATTTATTAAAAGGTGAAGATGTTAAATTCAATGGACCAGCTATTGAATTAAATCAAGTGACTTTCCAATCAAGTAAAGAAGATATCTTTGCTGGAGGAGATGTTTATACTGGACCTAAATTCGCAATTGATGCCATTGCCCAAGGTAAGATTGCTGCTGAATCATTACATCGTTATGTTCATAATGGACATATGGAAACAGGACGTAATCGTTGGCAATTTAAACAACTTGATACAGATGATATTTTAGTAGAAAGCTATGATCGTGGACCTAAACAAGTTGAAGGTATTAACCCAGAAGTTAAAGATCGATTCAAAGATAATACACAAATTCTTACAGAAGAACAAATTAGAAAAGAAACAGCAAGATGTTTAGGATGCGGAGCAACAATCGTTGATGCGAATAAATGTATTGGTTGTGGGGTATGTACAACTAAATGTGAATTTGATGCTATCAAACTTCATCGTGATCATCCAGAATGTTCTAATATGGTTGTGGCAGAAGATAAGTTTAAAGCAATTATCCCTTATCAATTAAAACGTGTAAAAAATATTATTTTAAAGAAAAAGGTAGAACATTAAGATGCATGAATTAGGTGTTACATTTTATGTTGTTAAAGATGTAAAAAAAGTTGCGCAAGAAAATAAAGTTGATAAAATTGATTATGTGAAGTTAGAAATTGGTGAAGTTTCTGGTGTTGTTCATGATCAATTGATTGATTGTTGGAATTGGGCAAGAAAAAAAGAAGCAGTGACAGAACATGCAAAAATGTATATAGAAACATTAGAAGCAATTACTTATTGTGAAGATTGTCATGGACAATATCGTACGATTGATTATGGTAAAACATGTCCCTATTGCCATAGTGAAAATACCTATTTATTAAGAGGTAATGAGTTTAATATTAAGGAGATTGGTATTTATGAAGATTCTTGAACTTAAACAAAATATATTTAAAGAAAACGAAGTAACTGCAGATAAAATTCGTGAAGAATTTAAAAAACAAAAAAAATTAATGATTAATGTGATGTCTTCTCCCGGTTCGGGGAAGACAACCACATTACTTCGTACGATTGAAAGATTACAAGATACCACTCGTATAGGTGTTATGGAATGTGACATTGATGCTAGTGTTGATGCTGTTACGATAGAAAATGGTGGAGCAAAAGCCATTCAATTACATACAGGTGGTATGTGTCATATGGATGCAGCGATGACTCAACAAGGACTTAATGAAATGGGAATGGATGATGTAGATCTTATTTTCATTGAAAATGTTGGAAATCTTGTTTGTCCTGCAGAATTTGATACTGGAGCAAGTATTAATATTACGATTTTATCAGTTCCTGAAGGGGATGATAAACCAGCTAAGTATCCATTGGTTTATACTGTCAGTGATGTTGTTTTAATTAATAAGATCGATACATTACCTGTCTTTGATTTTAATAAAGAATTAGTGGAACAAAGAATCCATGAATTAAATCCAAATGCTCAAATCTTCTATATTTCTTCTAAAAAAGATGAAGGCTTTGAACCTTGGATCAATTATCTAAAAGAAAAAATGGAGGAAGTAAACCATGGCTAAAGTAAGAGTAATCGAAGTTCATGAAAATGTTTTTAATACGAATAATCAAGAAGCAGATGCTCTTCGCAAAAGACTAAAGGACAAAAAAGTGACAATGATCAATGTAATGTCTTCTCCTGGTTCTGGAAAAACAACACTTCTTTCTCATGCAATCAATGAAATTAAAGATGATTATAAAGTAGGAGTGATGGATGTTGATATTGAAACATCACTTGATGCACAAAAGGTAGCAGATTTTACAGGAGTTCCTTCTATTCAAATTCATAATGGGGGATTATGCCATATTGATGCAGAAATGACAACAAGAGCAGTTGATGAATTTGGTGTTGATGATTTTGATTTTCTCTTTTTAGAGAATATTGGAAATCTTGTTTGTCCTGCAGAATTTGATACTGGGGCACATAAGAATATGATGATTTTATCAGTTCCTGAAGGAGATGATAAACCATTAAAGTATCCTTTAATGTTTAGTGTATGTGATTTGGTTATTATTTCTAAGATTGATACGCTTGATTATTTTGATTTTGATATTGATCAAGCAAAAGTTAATATTTTAAATTTAAATCCAAATGTAAAAATTATCTGTTTAAGTGCAAAAACAGGTGAAGGCATGAATGAATTCATTCAATGGATCAAAGAAAATAAAAATAATTAAAAAGGCATAGTTAGGCTATGCTTTTTCATTTAGGTCTTTATTTAAAATTTCTAGAAAAGTTTCTTCTGCTTTAGAAAACAAACGATACTTTTTCCAAATAAGATTACTTTTAATCATAAGTGGTGGATTGAGTGGTTTAAAACATAAAGAACTTTCAGTTGTTTCATGATAAAGATGTTCAAAAGTTAAAACATAACCAACATCCTCTTCACACATCAATTGGGCATTATAAAAAAGATTATAAGTAGCGACCACATTAAGTGCTCTTTGATTACCTCCTAACCATCCTGCAATATTATTTTTAACCATCTCTTGATTAGATATAATAATTGGCTGATTCATTAGATCCTTAGGTGTAATGAAATCTTTATTCGCAAGATTAGAATCCTTTTTCATAAGAATTCCTTCAAGGTCATAACCAGGAAGCTTTAAATAATCATATTTAGAAAAATTTGCAGGTTCCACAACAATCCCTAGATCAAAAATACTTTGATCAATCTTTTCCTCAACATATTGAGCATTTCCACTATAAAGATGAAATTTAATATGGGGATATTGTTTTTGAGTTTTAGCAATAGCTTTCATAATAACACGATTACATATACTTTCACTACATCCAATATGAATATTTCCACTAATATATTTTTTATTATTTCTAAGATAATCCTCACTTCTGTCTACAAGATTTAAAATCTCAATAGCTTGTTCCTTAAATAACCGTCCTTCTTCGGTTAAAGAAACAGTTCGCGTTGTACGATTAAAAAGTGTTGTTTTGTATTCATCTTCTAAATCTTTAATTTGTTTAGATAGAGCCGGTTGGGAAACATTTAGTAACTTAGCAGCTTTAGAAAAACTTTCCTCTCGAGCAACTGTTATAAAGTATTTTAAGACACGTAATTCCATTAAATCACCTCAACATAAGTATATCATTATTTATAATTAAAAATAATAAATATCTATAATATATAAGTATTTGTAATTATAAATCTTCTTTTTTACAATACTCTTGAAAAACAAGGAGGAAAATTATGAGCGCATTATCAACTTTATTCCCAGTATTTTTTATGATCATTTTAGGAATGATCGCGCGTATTAAAAACTTTATTAGTCCTAAACAAAAAGAAGGAGCCAATCATATTGTTTTCAATGTATTGTTTCCTATCTTAATTTTTAATGTTTTATTTACTGCTAAAATAGAAGCTTCAGCAATATTGATTGTGCTATATGTTTTAGCTGCTTTTACACTAGCTATGATTTTAGGTAAATTTATTTCTAAATTTACAGGAAAAGAAATGGGTCATATCTCACCTTATTTACTTACTACATGTGAAGGAGGAAATGTTGCATTACCACTTTATACATCCATTGTAGGTGTAGCCTATGCAAGCAATACAGTTATTTATGATATTGCTGGAACAGTGATTGCTTTTATTATTATTCCTGTACTTGTTGCTAAAAAGACATCCGGAAATACAAGTACTAAGGAATTATTGAAAACAATTTTCACAAATTCATTTGTAATTGCGGTTATGTTAGGAATCGTTTTAAATGTTTTAGGTGTTTATGATTTATTGTGTCAAAGTGCTTTTATTGATGTTTATACAAATACGATTCAACAAGCAACAGCACCCATTGTAAGCCTTATTTTATTAATTATCGGTTATAATTTAAAAATTAATAAAGATACTATTGGTTCATTATTAAAACTTGTTGGAGTAAGAATCATCTTCTATATTCTTGTCGTTGCAGGATTCTTTATCTTCTTCCCCCATTTAATGGCAGATAAGATCTATATGATGGGTGTATTGATTTATTTTATGTGTCCGACAGGATTTGCAATGCCTATGTTGATTTCACCAATTTATAAAGGTGAAGAAGATGAAGACTTTGTTGCAGCCTTTATTTCATTATTCATGGTTATTACTTTGATTGTTTATACATGTGTGGTTTTATTTGTTGCATAGTTTGAAAATTTCATATTTTTGACATAAATATATTTTATAATAAAGACAATTGAGGAGGAAAAAAAGATGAAATTTAGTGAAGATTTTTATTGGGGTGGAGCAGTAGCTGCTAACCAATGTGAAGGTGCATGGAACGTAGATGGACGTGGAATGGCACGTACAGATGTAACAACAGGTGGTACAGTAAATACACCTCGTATGGTAACTTTTATTGATAAAGATGGAAATAAACAAAAATTACCAAATCATGGATTTAAATTACCAGAAGGAGCTCATTTTGCTGTCTTTGATGATGAACTTTATCCAAATCATGATGGTATTGATTTCTATCATCATTATAAAGAAGATATTGCTTTACTTAAAGAAATGGGATTCAAGATGTTTAGATTATCTATCTCTTGGTCAAGAATCTATCCAACAGGAGAAGAAGATAAACCTAATCAAGCAGGATTAGATTTCTATAGAAATGTATTTACTGAACTTAGAAATGCGGGTATTGAACCATTAGTTTCTATTTGGCATTTTGATACACCACTTGCTTTAGAAGAAAAATATGGAGATTGGTTAGATCGTAAATATATTGCCCTTTATGAAAAATACGTAACAACAATCTTTAATGAATACAAGGGACTTGTTAAATACTGGTTAACATTCAATGAAATCAATAATACAATCAATTTCTTACCGGATAATGCCAGTGATGAAGCATATCAAGAAGCTTATCAACATTTACATTATCAATTTGTAGCAAGTGCAAGAGCTGTACAAATTGGACATCAAATTGATCCTGAAAATAAAATTGGATGTATGATTTGTGGTATTACTTATTATCCATTAACATCTGATCCAGAAGATATTTTATTTAATCGTTCTAAATGGGAAAAAGGTATTTTCTATTGTGGAGATGTTCAATGTAAAGGTAAATATCCAACATATGCGAAACGTTTATGGAAAGAACATAATGTTAAATTAGATATTACTGAACAAGATTTAGAAGAACTTAAAAAAGGTACAGTAGATATGTATACTTTCTCATACTACATGTCTCAAGCAGTAACTACTCATGAAAATGATGATGCTGTAAGTGGGAATATGTCATTTGGTGTACGTAATCCATACTTACAATATTCTGATTGGGGATGGGCATTAGATCCTAAAGGATTAAGATACTACTTAGAAATGATCTATGATCGTTATGAAAAACCATTAATGGTTGTAGAAAATGGTTTAGGTGCTTATGATACAGTAGAAGAAGATGGAAGTATTCATGATAATTATCGTATTGAATACTATCGTGCTCATATTGAAGAAATGGCTAAAGCCATTGAAGATGGTGTAGACCTTATTGGTTATACGACTTGGGGATGTATTGATTTAGTTTCTGCAGGAACCGGAGAAATGAGAAAACGTTATGGTTTCATTTATGTAGATAAACATGATGATGGTAGCGGAACAATGAAAAGAAGTAGAAAAGATTCTTTCTATTGGTATAAAAAAGTCATTGCTTCACAAGGAGAAGATTTAGATTAATCATATTAGAAGTTTAACTTAAGTGGTTAAACTTCTTTTTTATTATTTTTTAGCACTCTATACTTGACAGTGCTAAAAGCAAGAGCTATAATGTATTTAGAAATTAGGAAAGGGATTAATAAAGAACCTAGTTTCAAAGTTAACACCGCTTGAAACAACGATGCAAAACTAAGTATCAAGATTGAAAGGGGTAATGACTTATGATGATGCCTAGTCTATTTACAGAAAATTTATTTGATGATTTCTTTGATGAAATGGATAAAGATTTTTTTGGAAAGAAAAATCCATTATATGGAAAACATGGAAGAAATATGATGAAAACAGATGTAAGGGAAACAGATAATACCTATGAAGTAGATATTGATCTTCCAGGCTTTAAAAAAGAAGATATTAATATCAATTATGAAAATGGTTATTTAACAATCTCAACAAGTAAGGGATTGGATAAAGATGAAAAGGATGAACAAGGACATTATATCCGACAAGAAAGATATGTTGGAAATATGTCAAGAAGCTTCTATTTAGGAGATATTCCAAAAGAAGATATTAAAGCAAAATATGAAGGTGGCGTTCTTCGTTTATCTGTTCCAAAAGCAGATATGAAACAAGTAGAAAATAGTTCTACTATCTATATTGAATAAGGAATCTAGCGATTCCTTATTTTTTTAATTATTTAATAATAGTTTTGATAAGTTGTATCATAATTTCTTTATCTTCAGGTCTAGAACTTGCGACAAGGATAGTAAGGGTAGCAAGTGCATCATTATTAATTCTTTCTTTACCATTTTTATAAAGAGCGTTATTTTGACTTAAAAAGTAAAGAAAAATAGTTGCTCCAATTCTTTTATTTCCATCAATAAAACTATGATTTTTAACAATAAAATACAGTAAAGCACTTGCTTTATCTTCTAAAGTTGGATATAAATCATTCTCTCCAAAACTTTGATAAATCGTTGAAATACTACTTTTAAAAGAATCATCTCTTTCAATAGAAAATAAATCTCCTCTATTTTCAAACATCGTATTATGTATAAGATTTATGCATTCATCATATTGAAGAACATAAGTACCTTTTTGACCAATAGGAATCTCTAAATGATGATGATCATAATCATCAAGAATCTTAAAGCCTCTTTGATAAGCTTTTAAAAATTCTAACATAGAAATACTACTCGGTAATTGTCCACCTGCATTTCTATATTGATCAAGCATTGTTGTTACATAATCAATATCTTGAAAATGACGATCATTAACAGCATAACCTTTTAAAAGATATTCTTTTAATATACTATTAGCCCATTTTCTAAAAAGAATGCCTTGTTTAGATTTAACCCTATAACCTACAGAGATAATAACATCTAAATTGTAATAATTAACATCGACTACAGCAATTCTGTCTTTCTTAGTACGAGGGTCATATCTTTTTAGTTGAGTTGCATTTTTTGCAACAGAACTCTTTTCGTCTAATTCTTTTTCATTAAAAATATTAGCTATGTGTCTAGAAATAGTAGACTTATTTTTGTTAAAAAGCTTACTCATTTGATCTAATGTTAACTATACTGTTTCCCCACTAGAAGAGACATTTACATCTAATACAAAATTACCATCTTTGAACTGCACAACTTCATTTTTTTCAATCAAATCAACCATAAAAATACCATCCTTTCCTTTTGCTTCTTTAAATGATAGTAACATGGTATATAAAGGTTGTCATTGGACAGATAGTCCACTATAAAGAGGTCGATTTTTTTTGACATGATGATGTTGATGAAAATGATATGATAAAGGTAGAAAAAGTGAAAGAGCAGGAATCTGTTAGTATATTTAAAATCGTTATAAAATAAATAATTATATGATAAAAGCTAACGGTTTTGCGTTAGCTTTTAGATTTTATGATGACCAAAGACTTCATTATGTATATCTTCCATTTCATAATCAATATCTGTAATGCTTTTAGCACAATCTGATAAACGATTACGAATATCATCAGAAATTTCTTTATCATTTTTATAACGTAAATGATGTTCTAATGTTGCCCAAAAATCCATCGCAATAGTACGAATTTGTATTTCTACAGGAACCATTACTTTTTCATTCGCTAAATAAACAGGAACTTCTACAACAAGATGTAAACTACGATAACCATTTTCTTTAGGATTTTTAATATAATCTTTAATCTTTAATAAATGAATATCATCTTGTCTTAAAAGAAGATCAGACATACGATAAATATCCTTAATATAATGACAAATCACACGTATACCAGCAATATCTTCAATATTTCCTTTGATTGATGAAACTTCTACAGGAAGATTTCTTCTTTTCATTTTTTCAACAACACTATGTGGCGATTTTAAACGCCATTCCATATGATGAATAGGATTATGATCAAAACGATGATGAAATTCATCATCTAAAATTTCTAATTTTGTTCTTACTTCCTTAATACCTGCTAAATACTTTTGTTCAACGTTGACATATTCATGGTAAAAATCTAAATGATCTTTCGCAAAGAAAAAATCATTCATTTCACTTTTTATTTCTTTTTGCATGATACGACTCATAAAAGTTCACTCCTTATGTTTATTTTTATTATAAACGAACATAATGAACTTGAGGTGAAGTTTATGAAAAAAATCATTATTTTTCTTTTAATTATGATGAATTTAACAACTGTTTGTGCAGTAAATGAAACACCAAGATATAAGATCATTGGTTCTTCTTATCGACAAGAAGATATTGATGAAATGTACAAAGTAAAAGATCAACTTCTTTTAAATTATAAAAAATGGGTCAAAGGTGTTGATGATGTTTATCAAGTTTTAGCAGATCATCAAGATGATTTTAATGCAAAATATTATAATGGTCTTTATACGATTGTATTAGGAGAAGGTAAAGGTAAATCTTTAGAAGGAAAGTTACAAGTTTCTTATTGTACATCAAGTAAAGATATTCATAAGAAATCATGGCTTGTGAGTTTGTTTTCTTAATGGTGTGTACTAATAATTATTCAGTTTGTACATACTATTATAAGGAAAGAGGTGAAGTCATTGTTGAGAGAATTTGATGAACAAGCACAAAAGGCGATTGTGGTAGCTGAAAGTTTATCTTTTGATTTTGGTCATCAAAATGTTGGAAGTGAACATTTATTGCTTTCGTTATTAAAGATACATGATAATCAATTAAAAAGATTATTACAAAAATATGATGTCAATGATGCAGTTGTAGAAGAAGATATAAAAAGGTTGTTTGGCACAAATGATGATCAACCTTTTTATATGGAATATAGTCAAAGTGTAAAAAGAATATTAGAGAGAAGTATTGAATACGCTAAAGATAAAAATCAAGATCAAGTGACTTTAAATATCTTAATTATTTCTTTATTAAAAGAAAAAGAATCAGTTGCTTATGAAATATTACAAAAATATCATGTAGATGTAGAAGAAGTTATTTATTTGTTGCAGGAAAAATCTGCTTTTGAAACACCATTGGATCAAATACCAACACTTGTCAATATTAATAAAAAAGTGAAGACTAAAAAATATAAAATTATTGGTAGAGAAAATGAAATTGATCAAGTATGTACTATTTTATCTAAAAAAGAAAAAAATAATGTTTTAATTATTGGAGAAGCAGGGGTAGGTAAATCAGCTTTAGTAGAAAAATTAGCAATGATGATCAATCAAGGAAAAGTAGTAGATTCTTTGAAGAATAAGATTATTTATGAACTTTCTTTATCTTCACTGGTTGCGGGTACAAAGTATCGTGGTGAATTTGAAGAGAAGTTTAAAAAGATTATTGATAAAGTAAAAGACTTGGATAATGTGATTATTTTTATTGATGAAATTCATAATGTCATTGGGGCTGGTGGAGCTGAAGGGGCAATTGATGCTTCTAATATTTTAAAGCCTTATCTTGCTAGAAAAGATATGACGGTTATTGGTGCTACAACTATTGATGAATATTATAAACATTTTGAAAAAGATCATGCAATGAATAGAAGGTTTTCTATTGTCACTTTAAAAGAAAATACAAAAGAGGAAACATTAGAGATATTAAAAGGAATTAAAGGTTATTATGAAAGTTATCATCAAATTAAAATAGATAATGTACTTTTAAAAGAATTAATAGAATTAGTAGATTGTCATATTAAAAATAGAACTTATCCTGATAAAGCGATCGATATCTTAGATTTATCATGTGTTAAAGCTAAATTTTATCATGAAAAAGAACTTACAAAGAATAGAATTGTAGAAACAATTGAAAAGTATTTAAATATTACAATTCATCATCAAATGGATTACCAAAAATTAGAAAAACAATTAAATAAAGATATTTTAGGTCAAGAAAAAGGAATTCATCAGATGATTGAAACATTTCAACATAAACAATTACCTATCTCCTTTTTTATTTATGGACCAACAAGTTGTGGTAAAACATTAACGGCTAAATCCTTAGCTAAATATCTAAATTATCATTATTTAAAATTAGATATGAATCAATATCAAGAAAGCCATTCCCTTTATAAACTTCTAGAAACATATCATGAAAAACCAAGTCTTCTTTTATCAACTTTACAAAGTTATCCACATACTGTTTTATTATTAGATCATATTGATCAAGCTTGTGAAGAAATTATTCATTTATTTTCACAAATCTTTGATGATGGTTATTATGAAGATCAAGCTAAAAGAAAGATTAGTTTTGAAAATGTTGTTTTTATAATGAGTCAAACAGGTACGTCACGTTGTTGTATGGGATTTAAAAAGAGTAGACAAACTAAGTATTTAAAGCATGAATTGTTTGATAAGGTTGATCAAATAATTGAATATCAACCTTTATCTAAAGAAATAATAGAAAAAATTATTCATTTACGTGAACATATTTCTATTGAGAAAATACACAATTTATTAAAAGAGGAACATATTCCGATTAATCTATCTAAAATGATGAAATAAATTAAACAAATGTCCTAATAGGGGCATTTTTGTATTTTATTTACATGATTATAAAGAAAAAGAAATAAGTAAGAAAATAGAATACATTTCCTCCAGCAAACAAGATTTAATGATATAATGTAAGTATAATAATCGCGAAAGATAACGGAGGAAGAGAAGATGACGATTAAATTACCTAAAGATTTCTTTTTTGGTGCTGCTATGTCAGGACCACAAACAGAAGGAGCTTGGAATGTAGGTGGAAGATTACGTTCTTATTGGGATATGTATTCTGATCAAGAAATTAATGCTTTCTTTAATAATGTGGGATCATATGTTGGAAATGATATGTACCATAAATATGAAGAAGATATTAAATTATTAAAAAGTTTAAACTTTAAATCATTTAGAACTTCTATGCAATGGACTCGTTTATTAGATCAAGATGGTAAATTAAATCCAGAAGGTGCCGCTTGGTATCATAAATTAATCGATTGCGCAAATGAAAATGGAATTGATATTTTCATGAACATGTATCATTTCGATATGCCTGAATATTTAGTAAAACGTGGTGGATGGCAAAATAGAGAAGTTGTTGAAGCTTATGCGAACTTTGTAAAGATTGCAATGGAAGAATTTGGAGATAAAGTAAAATATTGGTTTACTTTCAATGAACCTATTGTAGAACCAGAGCAACAATTCTTACATGGTGTTTGGTATCCATATCAAAAAGATTTCAAACAATCAATCAATGTACAATATAATATTACTTTAGCGCATTGTTTAGCTGTCGCAAACTTTAGAAAATTAAAAGCAGAAGGAAAACTTTGTGAAGGTGCAAAAATCGGTATGATTAACTGTTTTGCTCCACCATATACAAAAGAAAATCCAACTCCTGAAGATTTAGAAGCAGTACGTATGACAGATGGATTACACAACAGATGGTGGTTAGATGTCGTTGCTCATGGACATTTACCACAAGATGTTTTAGATACAGTAGAAAATGATTGGAAAGTAGAAATCAATCGTCGTCCTGGAGATGAAGCTATTTTAGCTCAAGGTAAAGTAGATTGGTTAGGATTTAACTATTATCAACCAACACGTGTTCAAGCACCAGATAGTAAATTTGATGAAAATGGTTTACCATGTATTTCTAAACCTTATATTTGGCCTGAAAGAAAAATGAATGTTTATCGTGGATGGGAAATTTATCCAAAGGGAATTTATGACTTTGGAATGAAAATTAAAAAAGAATGTCCAGATTTACCTTTCTTTATTTCTGAAAATGGAATGGGTGTTGAAGGTGAAGAAAAATATATGGATGAAAATGGAACTGTTCAAGATGATTATCGTATTGAATTTGTAAGAGATCATTTAGAATGGATCGCTAAAGCAATTGAAGATGGAGCTAATTGTTTAGGATATCATTATTGGGGTGTTATTGATAACTGGTCATGGTGTAATGCTTTTAAAAACAGATACGGATTTGTTCGTGTATGTTTAGATGATGGTTATAAACGTAAAGAAAAGAAATCAGCTTCATGGATTAGAGAAGTTGCTAGAACTAATGAATTTGAATAAAAGAGAAGGTGTCTACCAAGTGTAGGCACTTTTATTTTGGAAAATTGAAATTTTTTTAGTATATGAAAAAAATGCATTTATGGGTATAAATGCATTAAAATAAAGATGGTGATGATATGAATCTATTTATAAGTTTAAAAGAAAACAAAGATTTATCAAAAAATGAAAGAATCTTGGCAAATTATATTTTAAAACATCCTGAAGATGTTTTAAAAATGTCGTCAAAAGATCTTGGAAAAGTTTGTTTTGTTTCAACAGCAACAGTTTATCGTTTATGTGATAAATTAGGACTATCAGGATTTTCTGACTTAAAAATAAAAATAACCAGTTCTCTTGATGACTATAGAAAAAGTAACGAAAATTTTAATTTTGATTTTCCTGTTAATCAATTTCAAACACATTATGAAATTATTCAAAAAATCAAAGAAGATTATGAACAAACTCTTAATCTAACAGCTAATCTTTTTAGCTTAGACCAATTACGGCTTATTGCATCAGCAATGAAAAAAGCACAAATCATAGATGTGTATACTTCTGCAGGTAATATTAATTTTGCTCTGAATTTTCAATTTCAAATGCAAGAAATAGGTAAACAAGTAAATGTTCCTATTGATGAATACCAACAAAGACTTATAGCAGCAAGTAGTGATGAAAATCATCTAGCAATTATTATTACTTTTGGAGGAAGAGGTATATTATCTGATATTTTACCTCGTATATTGCATAAGGTAAAAACACCAATCGTTTTAATTTCATCGTATGACTATACATTTAAAGATTTTGATCCAGATTATCAACTCTATATATCACCTTATGAAAATCATTATAAAAAGATTTCATCTTTTTCAACACGACTTTCTATTCTTTATATTTTAGATGTTTTATATACATGTTATTTTAAATTGGATTATCAAGAGAATATTGAAAAGAAATTGGCTTATTATAATAATATTGTAGAAGGGACTATTAAATAAATTTCAATAAATGATAATTTTGTTATCAATTCAACAAAAAAACAATGAGTTTTCTATATACAAAATCACTAAATTTTGAAAAAACAGTGAAAAATAATGAAAAAATAATTCTAATTTATAATTAAGAGAAAAAAGAATTTGAGAAAAAAATTCTTTTTTTTGTACTCTAATTGTTTCAATTGAAAAGATTATTTATGATTTGAGTAGGAGGTATTTTTATGAACGTAAAAGCAATTATGTGTGATATAGATGGAACACTTCTTTCAAGTGAAGGTGTAGTTACAAAGAAGACAGTTGAAATGATTAAAAAGTCTAGAGAAAAAGGAATTCTTTTTGGTTTATCAACAGGTAGAGATGTTAATAGTATTCAAACATTACTTGGTACTTGGGGTATTGAAGGTTTGGTAGATATGATTGTTGGTACTGGTGGAGCGGAAATTTATGATTATACGTTTGATATTTCTAAAGCTCAATATCCATTAGATGGAGAGTTGATTAAAGAAATTGTAAAGCATTATGAAGATATGGATTGTAATTTTGCGATTCCTGAAGATGGTATTTTTTATTCACCAAAGGATGATGAATATATTCAAGATCTTTCTAAAGGAGACCGTGTTCCTTATAAGGTTGTTGATTATGATGAATATTTAACGTCACCTAAAGCTAAGCTTATTATTATTTGTAAACCTGAATATATGGATCAAATCATTGAAAGATCTAAAACATTTCATAGTGATGATTATAAATCATCATCACTTAAAACAACGAGTGTATTGTACGAATACATGGATCCAAGAATATCAAAAACTGCAGGACTTAAAGAAATATTAAAATTACATCATATTGATATTAAAGATATTGTTACATTTGGAGATGCAGATAACGACTATGATATGACATTAAATGCTGGTATTGGTGTCGTTATGGCTAATGGTAGTGAAAAAACAAAGAGTGTAGCTGATTATATTACCGATGATAATGATCATGATGGAATAGGAAATTATATTGAAAAATATATTCTTTAAGAGTAAAAAGAAAATATGAATAATTAGTATTGTTTTACAACTGATGCTGTTGATTGAGATATTTGTTTATTTTGTATTGATTTGTTTTTAGAAGTTTTTGCGTAAGCAAAAGCTTTTTTTTATTTGACAGTTTTTCTTAAATAGAGATATCATAGGTGTGATAAGTAGAGGGTAAAAGAATGGAAATAGAGTTAATTCAAGATGGTAAAGTCGTTGACTATAATAAATATCAAGAAGTAATAGAGAATGTTAAAGAATCGCTTTTTAGAAGAAATAAGGATAAAGAAACAAAAGAATGGATGTATATAAGTAATTTTGTAGGCATTCTTTTAGATAAAGATAGATTAATTTTATCTTTACCAAAATCAGTTATTATTAAAGATGGCATTGATAAAGAAATATTACTCTATAAATATGCAAGATTATTTGATTTATATTTTGTAGTTAACGAAAAAAAGTGTGATTTGATAAATAAGTATGAATCTATTGAAAATTGGTGCAAAAAAACTATAGAAGAAAATAAAACAAGTTCTAGTTGTCAAGAAATCATTACTTTTAAATTTGAAATGGTTTTTGAATGGATGATAGGAGAATTTTTTCAAAATCAAATAAGTATTCAAAAAGGTGATGTTCTCTTTAATAGTCAATTATTAGATAAAGAAATAGATATTAATGATACAAAATATAATACTTATCATTGGAATGCAATAGGAAAACAGACAAAAGATCATAAACAAAAACAAATTATCCAAGAAAGAGAAAGTGTTTTTATCAATCAAAATAAAAAGAATATTCCAGATATTGTTTGTGAAAGAATCCTAGAAAATCCTAAATATGATCGTCCACAAAAAAGTTGTTGTATACTTGATGCGAAATATTATGGGTGGGATTATGAAAACGAAGCCTATTATTTGCCAGGAAATCTAGATATTTATAAACAATTTTTCTATCAAGAACAATTTCAACGTATTTATGAAAAAGAAAATGAATCAAATGTAGGTGTTTATAATTTTCTTGTGTTACCTGATTATTTAGGAGATACCAAAGATACGAAATGGGGAATTATAAGACAATGTGCCGTTATTGAATTTGATTATCATCAAAGTCAAAAGATTGCTATTTTACAAGTGGATATAGAGAAACTTGTGGATTTTATTTATAGTGGATTAGATATGAAAGAAGATGTACTTTCTGTTTTTTTAGGTAATAGTCGTGTTGTACCAATGATTTATGACAATGAAAAAGTCTAACTTTAAGCTAGACTTTTTATTTCCATAATTTTTCTGGATAAGTACCTTGTTCAATAAGTTCATTAATAGAATCTTGGACTATCTGCTTATCTTCTGGATAAGTAACACCAAACCATTTATCAGTTGTTTCTAATACTTTTACTGAAGCTCTGTTTGTTTTAATTAATTGATCAACAATAATAGGTAATAAATATTCTTTAGTAAGTTCATCCTCACTATCATCTAATAAGAATTCTTTAAAACCATTTTCAAGATAATCAATAAAACAAGGATAACCAGCCCACATATTCATAGAAACACGGTTATTTTCTTGAATAATATCTTTACTTTCTTCTGTTTCACAATCAATTGTTCCTTGACTGTTTCTAATAATGCCTTTTGTTTCAATAACTCTATGTAAATAACCTTCTTCATCTTCTACACAAATACCACGAGTGACTGTACCGTTATCACTTAAAGTATTTTTTAAGATAAAACCAGCCATGGCCATGGTAAACTCACTATTTCTATGACTATCTTCAATTAAAAAATCATGGAGCTTTTTAAAAGCAACTTTTCCATAATAATCATCAGCATTGATAATGACAAATGGTTCATTAACGATTCCTTTACAAGATAAAATAGCTTGTCCAGTTCCCCAAGGTTTGATTCTACCTTCGGGTACTGTACACCCTTCAGGAATAGTATTAATTTCTTGGAAAACATATTCAACTTGAATGTGTTTTTCAATGCGAGTACCAATAACTTCTTTAAATTCTTTTTCGATGTCTTTTCTAATAATAAAAACGACTTTATTAAAACCAGCTTCAAGAGCATCATAAATGGAATAATCCATAATGATTTCGTCATGAGGACCGATTTTCGCTAGTTGTTTAATTCCTTTTCCATAGCGTGAACCAATTCCAGCCGCCATAATAATAAGTGTTGTATTCATAAAATTCTCCTTTATCTAAGTTAGATTATATCATATTTCTAGAAATATCTATGTAAATTTTATTATTTTATCACGGTGTGATAAAATAATCATGAGGTGAAAAACATGAACTATAGTTTAATTCTTTTATGTGCTGGAAGTGGCAAAAGAACAGGTTTGAAATATAATAAAATTTTTTATAAAATAAATAATCAAACTGTTTATGAAATGAATATTTCTCATTTTTTAGAGGATAATAGATGTAAACAAATTATTGTTGTAACGAAAGAAAATGAAATAGATGATATAAGAACATTAGTTAATGATTCAAGAATTGAGTATGTTTTTGGTGGTAAAGAAAGACAAGATAGTGTTTATGAAGGTTTACAAAAAGTAAAAGAAAATCATGTCTTTATTCATGATGGAGCAAGACCTTATGTAAGTAAACAAAGTATTAATGATTTAGTTGAATGTTTAAAAACATATGATGCTGGGTTATTAATGGTTCCTTGTAAAGATACTATTAAAGAAGTGAAAGAGGGTATTGTTGTTAAAACTTTAAAAAGAGAAACATTGATGCAGGCTCAAACACCACAAGTATTTAAAAGTGAAGATATTAAGGTGGCTTATCAAAAGGCAAAAGATGAAGGATATGTTGCGACTGATGATAGTCAATTATTTGAAAGATATATAGATAAGGATATTAAGGCAGTATTAGGAGATTATAGTAATTTAAAAATTACAACACAGGAAGATTTAAGATGAAAGGTAAGCATATTAGAAAAGAGAAAAAGAGTATAGTTTGGATTTTAATTACTTTATTTGTTTTAATAGGAGTTATTTTTGGATGTTTTCATTTTAAATCTGATGATCAAGAAAATTTAAGTCAATATAAAACAATTGTAGGAACAATTAAAAATGTGGGTGATGAAACATTATTGATAGAAACAAATGATCATCAAAAGTATTTAATTTCTATTGCGGGAGCAATAGATTCTAATAAAGGTCTTATCAAAGGAAATAGAATATATATTTACTATGAAGGAACATTAGATATAAAAAATAAAGATATCCAAAGTATAAAAGTAAAATCATATAAAGTATTGGAGTAATAAACCTAGAACAATACCTATAAAAGAAGGTATTGTTTCTTTTTTATTTTCAATATTTATATTTTCTTTTTCATCTACTAACATCCATATAGAAACAAAAAACAAATCTACCCACATATCAAGATGTTCAAAAGTCTTACCTACAATAAAAGTAAAAAATGTATATAAAATAGTTTTTAAATACTTTTTTAAATATTCTTTAAATAAGGGAGAATATTTAAAAAGTTTATTAAGATATTTTTGAATAAAAGAAAAATCATTTTTGATTAAATAATGAAATAAAATCATAAAAAATATCCAAAATAAAAATAATAGATAATTCATAATATCACCTCAATATAGAATATGAAAAAAATATGCCTATAAAGGGGTAAAATTACATAAAATAATCATTTTATTATTGCATAAAAGTAAACAATAAGATATAATGGACGAGCATGTAAAGATTATTTTACTGCCTGCTTACTAAAAAGTAAGCCAAAAGACCATAGGAGGTAAAAGAGATGAATAAATATGAAATTATGTTTATTGTAAAACCAGATGTTGAAGAAGAAGCTAGAAATACTTTAATTGAAAACTTCAAATCAATCTTAACTGCTAACGGTGGTTCAGTTGATAATGTCAACGAATGGGGATTACGTGATTTCGCTTATGAAATTAAAGATTACACAAAAGGGTACTATGTTGTAGTTGATACAACTTGTGCACCAGCAGAAATCGCTGAATTCGAACGTTTATCAAGAATCAACGCTTCAGTATTACGTCACTTAACTCTTCGTAAATAATTAGGAGGCGTTTAACGATGATTAATAGAGTTGTTATGGTTGGTAGAATGACTCGTGATCCAGAACTTAGAAGAACTGGAAACGGGGCTGCAGTTACAAGTTTTACGTTAGCGTTAAATCGTAACTATAATTCTGCAGATGGGCAACAAGCTGATTATATTTCATGCGTTGTATGGAATAAAGTCGCTGAAAATGTTGCACAATATTGTGCAAAAGGATCTTTAGTAGGAGTTGAAGGTAGACTTCGTTCTAGATCTTATGATAATGCTCAAGGACAACGCGTATACGTTACAGAAGTTGTTTGTGACTCTGTTCAATTCTTAGAAACAAGAGCTCAAAGAGAAAGAAACCAAAGTTCTATGAACCAAGGTATGATGAATAATCAATATTCTCAACCTGCTCAACCACAAACAGATAATTTCCAAGATATGCAAACAGTTGAATTAGAAAAAGATTTTGATAATTCATTTAATATCATGGAAGACGATATTCAATTTTAGAAAAGGAGTATAAGAACATGGCTTTTAAAAGACAAAGAATGGGTAGAAGAAAAGTTTGTTATTTTACAAAAAACAAAATTACTTACATCGATTATAAAGATGTTGATTTATTAAAAAGATTTGTTTCAGCTAACGGTAAAATCATTCCTAGACGTGTAACTGGAACTTCTGCTAAATATCAAAGACAATTAGCAGTAGCTATCAAACGTGCTAGACAAATGGGATTATTACCATACGTTGGTGAATAATTTTAAAGAGTATAATTACTTATAAAAAATAAAGCTCATAAATGCTAGAAAACATAGTGTTTATGAGCTTTTCGTATTTATTTTTAACATCCTCTCATACGCCATATTTGGTCTGTACAATCTTCGATAGTAAGAGAAACTTTATTTTCAATGAAATTTAAAAAAGTATTTTCATTTAAGTTTTCTTGTTCTAATGTTCCCATAATTCCAGCCATGCTGATACGATCAATGCCCAAATCATTCAATAAGTGAATTATTTTTCGTTGAGTTTCATTTATTTTTTTATGTTTTTTACCTCCTAACTCATTGCCGAATCTATCTAACCATTCCTCATAATTGTTGATTTTAGTATGGATGATAGGTTCATGATTTTCAATATAAATTTAAAACAAATAATAAAGAAAGTTGTTTTTGAATAGAGGACATTTCATAAAAGTCCTCCTATTATTATCTTTATATAGTACATATGTTGAATCTCCTTTCAACATATATACTCGCTAGAAAATAAGTTTTTTCTTTTTAAATATTAATTAATTGATACAATAGTATAAAGGAGGGATTGTTGCGGGATTTTTAGACAAACTATTAAAAAAAGAAAATAATAAACAAGAAGAATATAAAGAAGAAAAACCTGCCAAAAGAATCTATCAAAGACTAAAAGAAGTAAGTGAAGTAGACTATATACGCTTTGAATTAGAAGAAAAAGAAACACATATCTTTGATAGTAAAGTAGGTGGTGCTTATTATGTGCCTGGAGATCAAAATCTTCCAGTAAATCAAAAAACTGGAGCACCTTTATATTTATTAGCACAAATAAATTTTGAACAAATACCTCATATAAAAGATTTTCCAGAAAAAGGATTACTTCAAATCTTTATTAGTGGAGATGATGGCGTTTATGGATTAGACTTTGATAATGAATATAGTCAATCAGGGTGGTGTTTACGTTATTTAGAAGAAGTACCAAAATTAGTAGATGAATCAAGTATTTATAAGTTTCAATATAGCGAAGATACAGAATTTCCATTAGAAAAAGATACAACTTTTTTATTAAAGGCTCATTTAGATAAACAAATCATCACAATGAATGATATTCACTTTGATGAAGTTGTTGATACTTATTTAGATGAAAACTTAAAAGGAATCATGCAAGATGATGAGGTAGTGGATGAATTAAATGATTTGATTACCTTGATTCCTTGTCAAATAGGCGGTTATCCTTTCTTCACACAATATGATCCTCGTCAAGAAGATAGTAATGAAATATTGTTGTTTCAACTTGATTCACAAGATCATATTTTATGGGGCGATTCAGTGTCGGTAACTTCTTTATTTCAAAAGAAGATTTAAAAAATAAAGATTTTAGTCATGTTCGCTATTATTGGGATTGTTATTAGATGCATATTGTTTGCTTAATAGAGAAAAATAGTTTATATTATAAGTAGGAATAATTACTACTTATAGAAAAGAGGAAAAGGCTATGAATCAAAAATTTTATATTTGTAAACACTGTGGAAATGTGATTGAAAAAGTAGAAGATAAAGGAGTCCCTGTGGTATGTTGTGGCGAAGTTATGAAAGAGCTTCAAGCAGGAATTGAAGATGCAGCATTTGAAAAACATATTCCTGTTTATACAGTGGAAGGTGATACCGTTCATGTATTTGTTGGAGAAGTAGAACATCCAATGACAGCAGAACATTGGATTGAATGGGTTTCTTTGAAAACAGATAAAGGTATTCAAAGAAAATATCTAAAACCAGGAGAAAAACCAAGTGTTGATTTTAAAATCTTAGAAGGTGAAGAAGTAGAAGAAGTGTATGCTTACTGTAATCTTCATGGATTATGGAAAAAATAATGAAGCTATAAAAAGACCAAAAATGGTCTTTTTATATGTATTCTATTAACAGTTCAATTATAATTATCATTTGATAAATAGTTTTTAGTATATTAATTCTTAATAACATCTAAACAGATAATGGTAAGCTTGTTGTTCAATTTATGACATATGCTTATATACCAAATGTTATTATTCAAATGATTATGACTTTTTTAACAAAATCAGTTACAACAATGGCATTTATTATGATTAATATGAAAGTTATTGCAACTATTATTGATGGAACGCACCAAATGAGTGCTTTATCAATTGTTTCAACATTCAAAAGTATTAGTTCGATTATTTTCCAAGCTATTGCAGGTTATTTGATTGATTTATATTCATATCAATTTTTCTATGGTTTCCTTTTTTATTTGTGCAACCGTTGGTTTAGTATTATGTATGCTTTATAAAATACCAAGTGGGAATGAACATCGTTTATTTGATTAAAAAGAGCTTCGAATTGAAGCTCTTTAAAATGGACCCTGTAAAACGGACACAAGAAAAAAAGTACTTTGGTGCTTAGTCCGGTAACAAAATGTCAATAGTTTTTTAATCACTTTTTCAAAAAAAGGCAAAAAAAGAACGTATAGATTATTTCCATACGCTCTAAACGGGAAGTTGTAAATATCATTTTACATTTTTATATGAAATCACAATATGACTTGGTGCAAATAATAATGATGCAATAATCAATAGCACTGACCTACTCATAATCCCACTAAACAAGAACAACATTGAAGGAATAATAGAAAGTGCTAATGCTCTGAAAACGCTGTTTTTCTTAAAACATATAATCCAAATAGCACAATAAAGCATTACCAATATGGTATCTACAATCAGATATAGTGCAAATGCTTCGTCAGACCACCACCCGAACCAAGTTCCCGGAATATTGATTATCATGAATCCGAAACACCCCAATCTCCCTACTTGTTCTGTGACCTCAACATATTTATTATTCCACTTATTATCAAATCCATCTTTGCACTTAATCGCAAATACAACATTGGGTATCATAATGACTGCAATAAAAATCAGCCCAAAAACATTAAACCATTCCATATTATCTACCATCACAAACTCTGATTTGTATTTCTGTTTGTTTTAAAAATGGGCAACTCCGATTGGAATTGCCCACTCATTGCACTAATTATGCGATTTTTTCTTGCTTGCACCGATTTCTGCATCAATTGATGTAAGTTTGATGTAAATCGCTGTTTTTT